>Ga0164243_10002845_pt1 | contig 28134 bp, 23 predicted proteins | sample OricompcompostOP_FD_108781 | JGI IMG/M metagenome (GOLD analysis project Ga0164243, IMG submission 108781) | Organic Plus compost microbial communities from Emeryville, California, USA - Original compost - Organic plus compost (OP) | ecosystem: Engineered > Solid waste > Mixed feedstock >... | reverse complement strand
GTCGCGCACAGCGTGCTGTGACCGCGGGCGGGCCCTCGTTGATGTGGGCGGAGATGATCGAGGCGGCCGCGGTGTGGAGTTCTGTTCCCTGGGAGCGGGCTTGGTCGGTGAGGTTCGTCAGGGCCTCGTCCGGGGTGGTTCCGTCGCGGCCGGCCAGGAGGCCCTTGGCCTGTTCGATGACCAGGCGCTGGTCGATGGCTTCGCGGAGTTTGTGGGCGGTGTGTTCGGCGCGGGCCACGTCGCGGCTCTGGGCGATGGCTATGCCGGTGATGGCGGCCAGGGCGGTGGCGGTCGCCCGGTCGGTGGGGCCCAGCGAGGACGGTGGCGTCGAGTAGAGGCTCAGGACGCCGAAGGCGGCGCTGCCGCCGGATACCGGGACCGCGTCTACGGTGGCCAGGCCGGCGGTGCGGGCCACCTCCGCGACCGCGGGCCAGGGGCCGTTCGGGAGCAGGGGGGCGCCGTGGATGGCGCGGCCGTGGCGGGAGCAGTCCAGGGTCGGGCCGGCCTGGTCGGACAGCTCTACCCGCATGAGGTGGTCGGCCGTCGCGCCTGAGGCGATCCCCGGCATCAGGGTTCCGTCCGGGGCCGCCTCCGTCAGGGAGACGGCCGCGGCGCGGGTGAGCCGGGCGCAGTGGTGGACGAGCAGGTCCAGGCGGTCGTCCGGGGCGGCGGCGACGATCTCCACCGCGGCCTCAACGACGCCGGCCTCGTCGAGCCGCATGCGGCACACCCCCAGCTCGTACATCCAGTGCATGCGCACAGCGCCACATCGTGTCTCAAGGTCCGGGAGCAAGCGCGGCGTGGCACCGCCATACCCGTACGGTACGGCGCGGAAACTACGGGATCATCACGTTTCCGGCGGGCACGCGGGCCCGGCTAGGATTCCCCGTATGGCGCTGGCCATGGGTGACGTGGAGCGGTTCGAAGCGGCGCGGCCTCGGTTGGTGGCCATCGCCTACCGCATGCTCTCCTCGGCCGGGGAGGCCGAGGACGTCGTGCAGGAGGCGTACCTGCGCTGGCAGGCGGCCGACGTACGGCGGATCGAGGTGCCCGAGGCCTGGCTGACGAAGGTGGTCACCAACCTGTGCCTCAACCAGCTCGCCTCGGCGCGGGCGCGGCATGAGACGTACGTGGGGCGGTGGCTTCCGGAGCCGGTGCTCGCCGGGGACCCGATGCTGGGGCCGGCCGACACCGCCGAGCAGCGGGAGTCCGTCTCGTACGCGGTGCTCACGCTGATGGAGCGGCTCTCCCCCAACGAACGCGCGGTGTACGTGCTGCGCGAGGCCTTCGACTACCCGCACCGGGAGATCGCCGAGATCCTCGACATCTCCGAGGCGGCCAGCCAGCAGATCTTCCACCGCGCCAAGCAGCACGTCGCGGACGGCAAGGCGCGCACCGAGATCGACGAGGCCGCCGCGCGGCGGATCGCCGAGGAGTTCCTCGCGGCCGCGACCAGCGGGCGGACCGAGCCGCTCGTACGGCTGCTCACCGCGGATGCCGTCGCGGTCGGCGACGGCGGCGGTAAGGTCCCGGCCCGTACCAAGGCGTTCGAGGGCGCCGCCGCGGTCGCGACGTTCATGCGCGGGCTGTTCCGGCCGTCCGCGGCCAAGCGTTCGATCATCGGCGGTCCGGCCGGGCTGTACGCCACCACCGTCAACGGCGGGCCGGCCGTGGTGGCGGTGGCCGGCGGGCGGGTCGTCGGGGTGGTGTGCCTGGAGGTCACCGACGCGGGGATCGCCGCGCTGCGCAGCCAGGTCAACCCCGACAAGCTGGCGCGCGTGAGCGAGCGGTGGGCGGCCGGCGAGCACGGGGAGCCCGCCGCCTGGATGTGAGGTGCTTCACGTCGCGGTCCTGTCAGGAAACGGCGGGCCGTACGGCTCAAGTGGCGAACCCACCTGAGACAGGAGCATCGAAATGCGACACCGCATCGTCGTCCTCGGCGCCGGGTACAGCGGGGCCATCGCGGCCGGGCGCCTCGCCCGGCGGCTGCGCCCCGAGGACGTCGCCATCACCCTCGTCAACGCCGAGCCCGATTTCGTGGAACGCGTCCGGATGCATCAGCTGGCGACCGGTCAGGAGCTGACGCCCCGGCCGCTGTCGGAGATGTTCGCCGGCACCGGCGTCGAGCTGCGGCTCGCGCGGGTCACCGGCGTCGACGCCGAGCGCAAGACCGTCGGTCTGGACGGCGCGGAGGAGCTGCCGTACGACACGCTCGTGTACGCCCTCGGCAGCGGCTGGACCGACGCGGGCGTGCCGGGCGCGGCCGAGCACGCGTACGAGCTGGCGAGCCGTCCCGGAGCGCTGCGGCTGCGCGCACGCCTGGCCCGCCTGGACGCCGGGGAGCGCGTGGTCGTCGTCGGCGCGGGGCTCACCGGGTTGGAGGCCGCGACCGAGATCGCCGAGTCGCGCCCGGACCTCGACGTGGCGCTGGTCGCCAGTGGCGGCCTCGGCGACTGGCTCTCCCCCACCGGACGCCGGCACCTGCGCAAGGTCGCCGACGGGCTCGGCATCACCGTGCACGAGCACACCGCGGTCACCAGTGTCGAGGCCGACCGTGTCCGCACCGCGGACGGCACCGCGATCCCGGCCGCGGTCACCGTGTGGACCACCGGCTTCGCCGTCCACCCGATCGCGCGCGCCAGCACGCTTGAGGTCACCGACACCGGCCGGATCGTCGTCGACGGGACCATGCGCTCGGTCTCGCACCCGGACGTGTACGCGGTCGGCGACGCGGCCCTGGCCATCGGCCCCGGCGACAAGCCGCTGCGGATGTCGTGCGCCTCGGGCACCCCGATGGCCTGGCAGGCGGCGGGCGCCATCGCGGCCCGGCTGACCGGCGGGCGGCTCCCGCACGCGCCGCTCCGCTACTTCAACCAGTGCATCTCGCTGGGCCGTAAGGAGGGCGTGATCCAGTACGTCACCGCCGACGACCGCGCGGTGCGGGCGGCGCTGACCGGACGGCTCGCCGCGCTCTACAAGGAGCTGGTCTGCAAGGGCGCGGCCTGGGGCGTCGTCCACCCGACGTTCCGGATGCCGACCCGGCGGCGCCGCGTCGTACGGGAGCGGGCCGCGGCGCTGAGCGGCGTGTAGCGGCCGGCCGCGCGCGCCACACGGCTGAGGCGCCGGTCACCGGTCTTGTGCAGGGTGCTGCCGTACGGAACTCCGCGGCGGCACTGTGCACAGCCGGGACGGACGGGCCGGTTCGTAAGGTCCCCGCCTAACGACCGACCCGTCTCGTAGGAGGCCAGAGGTGCGCACGCGCGTTGCCGTCGATGTCGGCGGCACGTTCACCGATGTCGTCCGGCTCGCGCCGGACACCGGAGAGTTCCGTTTCGAGAAGGTGCCGACGACGCCCGAGGCGCCCACGCGGGGGGTGCTGGACGCGTTCGGCCGGGCCGGGGCGGAGCCGCCGGACGTGGCGACCTTCAACCACGGCACCACGCTGGGGCTGAACAGCCTGCTCACGCGGACCGGGGCGCGCACCGCCGTGGTCGGCACGCGCGGGTTCCGCGACGTGTACCTGCTGGGCCGCACCGACCGGCGCGTCATGTACGACATCCGGTACCGCAAGCCGCCCGCGCTGGTGGCCCGGCGGGACACCTTCGAGGTCACCGAGCGCGCGTACTTCGACGGCACGGTCGCCGTGCCGCTGGACGAGGAGGACGCCCGCCGGGTGGCGGCGGAGATCGCGGCCGGCGGGTACCAGGCCGTGGCGGTGACGTTCCTGCACTCCTACGCCAACCCCGAGCACGAGCGGCGGATGCGCGACATCCTGATTGAGCACGTGCCGGGCGTCGAGGTCACCGTCTCGCACGAGCTGCTGCGCGAGTACCGCGAGTACGAGCGGACCAGCACGGCGGTGCTCGACGCGTACATCAAGCCGGTGGTCCGCGGCTACCTGCGGTCGCTGGGCGACAGCCTGGCCGAGCGCGGGTTCGCCGGGCGGTTCCTGATGTCGCGTTCGGGCGGCGGCGCGATGACCGCGGAGGCGGCGCGGGAGCAGCCGGTCAACCTGATCCTGTCCGGGCCCGCCGGCGGCGTGGTGGGCGCGGCCGGGTTCTCCCGGCTCGTCGGGCGGCCCAACCTGATCACGCTGGACATGGGCGGCACCAGCCTCGACGCCTCGCTCGTCCTGGACCACGAGCCGGTGGTGCACCAGGGCGCCGAGTTCGAGGGGCTGCCGATCAGCACGCCGTCGCTGTACATCCACACGATCGGTTCCGGCGGCGGCTCGCTCGTGTACGTCGACGAGGCCGGTGCCCTGCAGGTCGGGCCGCAGAGCGCGGGCGCCGTGCCGGGGCCGGTCGCGTACGGAGGGGGCGGCACGGTGCCGACCTTCACCGACGCCGCGCTGGTCGTCGGGTACCTCGGCGCGGACACGCCGCTCGGCGGGACGCTGACGCTGGACCGTACGGCGGCCGAGGCGGCCATGGAGCCGGTCGCCGAGCGGCTCGGCATGCCGGTCACCGACCTCGCGCGCGGGGTGCTGCGCATCGCCAACACCAAGATCGTCGGCGCCGTCCGCGCCATCACCGTGGAGCTCGGCCACGACCCCGCGGACTTCGCGCTGCTCTCCTTCGGCGGGGCGGGCGGCCTGATCGCGGTCGACGTCGCGCGCGAGCTCGGCGTCCCCGAGGTGGTGGTGCCGCCGGGGCAGGGCGCGTTCTCGGCGCTGGGCATGCTGATGGCCGACGTACGGCACGACCTGTCGCGCACGCTGGTCGGGCCGCTCGCCGGGCTGGACCCCGAGACGGCCGATGCCGCGTTCGCGGACATGACGGCCGAGGCGGGGGAACTGCTGGCCGCGGAGGGGTTCGCGCCCGCGGACCGGCGCTTCGAGCGTACGGTCGACGTCCGCTACACCGGCCAGGAGCACGCGGTGACCGTGCCGTTCCCCGGCGACGCGGGCGCGGGCGCCGCCAAGGCCATCGAGGCGGAGTTCACCCGGCTGCACGAGCGGCGGTACGGGCACACGATGGACGACCCGGTCGAGATCACCACGCTGCGCGTGCAGGCGACCGGCGTGGTGGACAAGCCGGTGCTGCCCACGCTGCCCGAACGCGGCGAGGGCGAACGGCGCCCGCGCGGCCGCCGTACGGTGCACGGCGCCGCGGAGTACGCGCTGTACGCCCGCGAGGACCTGTGCGCCGGCGACCGGATCCGCGGCCCGGCCGTCCTCACCGAGCACACCGCGACCACCGTGCTGCACGACGGCGACCGGCTCCGCGTCGGCCCGTACGGCGAGCTGGTCATCACCGTCGGCCGACAGGGAGGTACCGACCGATGAGCGACGCGATCACCATCGAGGTCATCCGGCACGGGCTGCTCGCCGCGGCCGAGGAGGTCGCCCGCAACCTCTGCCGTACCGCGTACAACACCGTGGTCTATGAGATCCACGACTACGGCATCGGGATCCACGACGCGAACGGCGACGTCGTGGCGGACGCGCCCGGCATCGCGGTGTTCACCCGCGGCAACGACCACGGCATCAAGGAGTCGATCGCGTACCGCGGGATCGACGCGATGCGGCCGGGTGACGTGTTCATCCTCAACTATCCGTACTGGGCGTCGGCGCACACGCTGGACCCGCTGGTGTTCGCGCCCATCCACGCCGGCGGGCGGCTGATCGGGTTCGCGTCCTGCCGGGTGCACGTGCTCGACCTGAACCAGAAGGACCCCGGGTACGTCCTGGACTCCACCGACGCCAGCCAGGAGGGGCTGGTCTTCCCGGCCGTGCGGCTGTACCGGGAGGGCGAGCAGAACACCGAGGTCTTCGACGTCATCCGGTTCAACTCGCGGATGCCGGACCGGACCATCGGCGACATCCAGGCGCAGGTGTCCGCCTGCACGGCCGGGGTGCGGCGGACGCAGGAGATCGCGGAGAAGTACGGCACCGGCACGGTCGTCGACGCGATGCGCGCGATCAACGAGCACGGCGAGAAGCTCGCGCGGATCGGCCTGGCGAAGCTGCCGAAGGGCACCTGGAGCGCGTCGGACCTGGTGGACAGCGACGGCGTCGACGTGGACCGGCCGGTCGAGCTGCACGCGAAGGTGACGATCGGCGACGACGAGATGATCGTCGACTGGAGCGCCAGCGCGAAGGACGTACGCGGGCCGATCAACGTGCCGCGCGGGCAGACCGAGGCGCTGTCCAGCCTGATCTTCAAGGCGCTGACCACCCCGGACACCCCGGTCGTGGCCGGCAACTTCGCGCCGCTGCGGGTGGTCACCGAGCCGGGGTCGGTGATGCACGCGGTGCCGCCGATGCCGACGTTCACGCTGTGGACCGGGCTGCTGGCCGGCGAGGTGATCCTCAAGGCGCTCGCGCGGGGCATGCCGGACCAGGTGCCCGCCTGCTCGGGCGGCGACGTGTGCTCGATGATGGGCCTGGGCGTCAACCCGCGCACCGGCGAGCAGTGGCTTGAGGCGACCAACGAGGCCGTCGGCTTCGGCGCCACCGCCGGCGCGGACGGTGAGGACGGGATCATGCACCTGTCCGAGCCGGGCTGCCGGAACAACCCGGTCGAGGTACTGGAGACCAAGTCCCCGATGGTCATCGACCACTACGGGTACCGCCCGGACACCGGCGGGCCGGGCCGGTACCGCGGCGGCGTCGGGGTCAGCCGGGTCTACCGCTTCACCGCCGACTCCACCGCGATCTGCCTGGTGTACAAGACCCGGTCGCGGCCGTGGTCGATCGCGGGCGGCGCGGAGGGCGAGCCGAACCGCATCGTCATCGACGCGGGCACCGGCGCCGAGCGGATCCAGGGCGGCAGCTACAACCGGATGCGCGCCGGCCAGACGCTCACCAACGACACCGGCGGGGGCGGCGGTTACGGCGACCCGCTGGACCGCGACCCGTCCGCCGTACTGGAGGACGTACGCGACGGGTTCGTCTCACCCGAAGCCGCGCGTGATCATTACGGCGTCGTGCTGCGGGCCGGCGGCGTGGACGAGACCGCGACGGAACGGGCCCGGGCGGAGCTGCGGAGCACTGCGGAGGTATGAGATGCCGGACATCACCGTGGAGAACGCGCGGGTCTTCGACGGCCGGTCGGCGGACCTGACCGAGGCGTCGATCCGCGTCGCGGACGGCGTCATCGCGGAGATCGGCGACCGGGTGACCCGGTCGGAGCGGGTCATCGACGCGCGCGGCGCGGTGGTGACGCCCGGGCTGATCGACGCGCACCTGCACGCGTACGGCGTCTCGCTGCACAACCTCGACTTCGAGGCCGGGCCGCCGAGCTACCTCGCGCTCGCGGGCGCGCGCCGGCTGCGGCGGGCGCTGCGCCGCGGCTTCACGACGGTGCGCGACGTCGCGGGCGGCGATCTCGGCCTGGCCCGGGCGATCGACGAGGGCCTGATCGAGGCGCCGCGGTACCTCTACACCGGTCCGGCGCTGAGCCAGACCGGCGGCCACGGCGACGCGCGCCCGGCCGAGCACGACATCTGCGTGCACGGCGCGCACATGAACGAGGTCGTGGACGGCGTCGAACCGCTGCGGGTCGCGGTACGTGAGCGGTTCCGGCGCGGCGCGCACGCCATCAAGATCATGGCCTCCGGCGGGGTCGTCTCCCCGACCGACCCGCTCGCCCAGGCGCAGTACTCGGCCGAGGAGATCGCCGCGGTCACCGACGAGGCGCGGCGGCGGGGCAGCTACGTCGCGGCGCACGCGTACTCCTCCGAGGCGGTCCGGCACGCGGTCGAGGCGGGCGTGCGCTCGGTGGAGCACGGCAACCTGATCGACGCCGCGACGGCCGAGCTGATGGCCCGGCACGGCGCGTACCTGGTGCCGACGCTGGCGGCGTACGACGCGATGGACCGCCGCGGCGCCGAGGCCGGGCTGCCGGCCGCGTACCGGGCCAAGAACCTCGAGGTGCTCGACGCCGGGAAGACGGCGATCGAGCGCGCCGCGGCCGCCGGCGTGCCGGTCGGCTTCGGCACCGACCTGATGGGCGACCTGGAGGACGACCAGCTGATCGGCCTGCGCCTGCAGATCGAGGTGACCGGCGTGCTCGAGTGCCTGCGCTCCGCCACGTCGGTGAACGCACGGCTGCTGCGCCGCGACGACATCGGCGTACTGGAGCCCGGTGCCCGCGGCGACCTGCTCGTGCTCGACGGCGACCCGTTCACGGAGCCCTCGGTGCTCTGGGACGGCCGCCGGACCCGGACCGTCGTACGCGGCGGCGTCCCCGTCGGCTCGGACGGATGAGGAGAGTGTCATGGAAAGCGACGCGCGCACGGTGACGGAGGTGTCGGTCGGGACGCTGTTCGCCGACATGCCGTTGACCCGGCAGCACCTCAAGGCGGGATTCGCGCTGTTCTTCGCCTTCATCATCGAGGCGTGGGAGATGCTGGTGCTCTCCTACGTCTCACCGGCGATCAAGAGCGGCCTGTCCGTCAGCACGAGCGGCATCGGCCTGCTGATGTCCGCCATGTTCTTCGGGATGATCCCCGGCGCGCTGCTGTGGGGCCTGTACGTCGACCGTATCGGCCGCAAGTCCGCGTGCATGATCAGCCTGGCGGGCTACGGCGTGTTCTCCGCGGCGTCGGCGTTCTCCCCCGACTACGGAATGCTGTGGGCGCTGCGGTTCGTGTCCGGGTTCGCGCTGGCCGGGATCCTCGTCACGGTCTTCCTGTACTTCGAGGAGCTGGTGCCGACCCGGTACCGCGGCCGCGCCACCGTCTTCCTCGCCGCCGGCTGGCCGTTCGGCACCTGGATCGCGGTCGCCGTCGCCGCCGGGCTGCTCGACGTGATCGGCTGGCGCGGCGTCATCTTCGTCAGCTCGCTGTCCGGGCTGTGGGCGCTGGTCGTGTGGAAGTGGGTGCCGGAGTCGCCGTACATGGCGGTGCGGCGCGGCGACCAGGCGCGCGCCCGCGCGGCGCTGGCCTGGCTCAGCCGCGGCGCGGTCGACGTCGGGGACCGGCGGCTCACGCTGGCCGCGCCCGAGGGGACGACCACCGCGAACGTCGCCGACCGGCGGCGCACGGTCGTGGTCACCGTCGCCCAGATCGTCATCAACTTCTCGCTGTCCTGGGGCTACTGGGGCCTGCAGACCTGGCTGCCCGGCCTGCTCGCCGAGCGCGGCCTGTCGCTGCCCGGCAGCTTCGCGTTCATCGCGCTCTCCGCGCTGTTCATGATCCCCGGCTACGCCGCGGCCGCGTACCTGACGGCGCGCATCGGCCGTAAGGGCGTGTTCCTGCTGTTCGTGTTCATGGGCGTCATCGGCGGCATGACGTTCGCCTACGCCGGCTCGCTCACCTGGCTGTACGTCGGGAACTTCCTGATGTCGTTCTTCGCCCAGGGCGCGTGGGGCGTGTGGGACACCTGGCTGGGCGAGATCTACCCGACGAAGACGCGCGGCAAGGGGTACAGCGTCGGCATCTCGGCGCAGCGCGTCGCGAACGCGGTGGCGCCGGGGATGATCGGCTTCCTGGTCGCGACGGCCGTCGGCTTCACCCCGACCGTGGTGTTCATCGAGTCGTTCTTCGTCGTCGCGCTCCTGCTCGCCATCGCGCTCCCCGAGACGGAAGGACGGCAGCTCGAATGACCATCCTGTGGGTCAACCCGGTGCACACGCCGGCGTACGACGCCGAGATCGCGCGGACGCTGCGGGCGACCGGCGCCGAGGTCGACGTCCTGTCCTTCGCCCCGCCGGGCCCCACCCATCTGGAGTACGCGACGCACGGCCTGGCCGTGGCGGCGCCGCTGCTCTCCGCGGTGCGGTGGGCCCGCGCGGAGGGGTACGCGGCACTGTGCATCGGCTGCTTCTACGACCCCGGGCTGCGGGCGGCGCGGGAGATCGCCGGGCCGATGGTGGTGACGGCGCCCGCCGAGGCCTGCCTGCACTCCGCCGCGCCGCTCGGCAGCCGGGTGTCCGTACTGGTCGCGAACCGGACGTGCGTGGCGGAGGCGCGCGAGGCGGTGGAGCGTACCGGCCTCGGCGGCCGGGTGGCCTCGTACCGGAGCCTGGACATGCGCGTCCACGACTTCCAGGAGTCGCCGGACCGCACGCGCGAGCGGATGCTCGCCGCGTCCCGTACGGCGGTCGAGGAGGACGGCGCCGACGTGCTGGTGCTCGGCTGCACGCTGGAGTTCGGCCTGGGCGACGCCGTGCAGCGGGAGCTGGGGGTGCCGGTGCTGGACGCGACGGTCACCACGGTGGCCTTCGCGGCGTACCTCGCCGATCTGGCCGGCCGCTTCGGCTGGCGGCCGAGCCGGCTGGACTACGAGTGCCCGCCGGAGGAGGAGATCGGCTGGCTGCCGCCCGCCACCGCGCCCGGGCCGGTGACGCGATAACCGCTGGTACGGCAGGGTGGGCGCATGCGCATCGGTGTGGACGTCGGCGGGACCAGCACGGACGCCGTCCTGATGGCCGGTGGCGAGGTGCTCGCCGGGGTCAAGGCGCCGACGAGCCCGGACGTCACGGGCGGGGTCGTCGAGGCGCTCGCGCTGCTGCGCGGCGTGCACCGTTTCGACCCCGGCGCCGTGCAGGCCGTGGTGATCGGCACCACGCACTTCATGAACGCGTTCGTGGAGGGACGCGACCTCACCCGTACGGCGGTCATCCGGCTCGGCCTGCCCGCGACGTCGGGGCTGCCGCCGCTGCTCGACTGGCCGGAGCGGCTGCGCGCCCGCATCGACGGCGGCACGTACCTGTGCCACGGCGGCCACGACTTCGACGGCCGGCCGATCGGCGATCTCGACGAGGAGGAGATCGCCGGGGTCGCCGACGACATCGCGCGGCGCGGTACCGAGGCGGCGGCGATCTCCTCGGTGTTCTCGTTCGCCGACGCGTCTATGGAACGGCGGGTCGCCGGCATCCTCACCAGCCGGCTCCCGTACCTGAAGGTCAGCCTGTCCAGCGAGATCGGCCGCATCGGGCTGCTGGAGCGGGAGAACGCCACCACGATCAACGCCTCGCTCAGCGGGCTGGCGGGCCGGATCGCCGACGCGCTCGGCGCGGCGCTCGCGTCGGCCGGGCTGCGCGCGCCGCTGTACGTGACGCAGAACAACGGCACGCTGATGGACGTGGAGCCGGCCCGCCGCTACCCGGTCGCGACGTTCGCGTCCGGGCCGACCAACTCGCTGCGCGGCGCCGCCTTCCTGTCCGGGCTCACCGACTGCGTCGTGATGGACGTCGGCGGGACCACCACCGACGTCGGGGTGCTGGCCGGCGGCTTCCCGCAGGAGGCGCCGGCCGAGGTCACGGTGGCCGGGATCCCGACGAACTTCCGCATGCCGCGGCTGCTGTGCCACGAGATCGGCGGCGGCACCATCGTCACCCCGCCGCGCCGCCCGGACGGCGAGCCGGCCGTCGGGCCGGGCAACGTCGGCGACGCGCTCACCCGCCGGTCCGTCGTGTACGGCGGGCCCGACCTCACGCTCACCGACCTGGGCGTCGCGGCCGGCCGGCTGCGGCTCGGCGACCCCGCGCGGCTGGCCGAGATGCCGTTCGCCGCGGCCACGCTGGACACCGTCGCCGCGCGGCTGCTGGGCAGCGTGCACCGGCTCCGCGTGACGCCGGCCATGCCGCCGGTGGTGCTCGTCGGCGGCGGCGCGGCGCTGCTCGGTGACCCGGGCACCGACGACGTACGGGTGGTGCGGCCGCCGCACCACACCATCGCCAACGCGATCGGCGCGGCGACCGCCGAGCCCGGCGGTGAGGTGGAGCGGATCTTCCCGCTGGCCGCCGGGGGCCGCGACGAGGTGCTGGAGCGCGCGCGGAGCGAGGCGACCACCCGCGCCGTCGCCGCGGGGGCGGTGCCGGCCAGCGTCCGGGTGGTCAGCGTCGAGGAGGCGCCGATCGTGTACCTGCCGGGGAGCGCGACGTGGGTCCGGGTCCGTACGCTCGGCGCGCTGGCGCGGGACGGTGAGCGCGCGTGAGCGGCGGCCCGGTCACCGCGGCCGACGTCGACGACTTCGTGCTCGGCGCCAAGCTGCTCAGCGGCGGCGGGGCGAGCCACGGCACGATGCCCGCCCGCTGGCTGCGGCACGCCATGGCCACTCGCGGCGACGTACGTCTCGTACCGCCCGGGTCGCTGCCGGAGTCCGCCCAGTGCCTGGCCATCGGGTTCATCGGGTCGCCGACGATCCAGTCGGAGAAGCTGCCGATGGTCGGCCAGTTCGCGGAGGCCGTACGGGTGGCCGAGCGCCGGCTCGGCCACGAGGTGGGCGCCCTCGCCGCGCTGAACGCCGCGGGGGTGAACGCCCTGGCGCCGCTGCTGGCCGCCACCGAGCTCGGGCTCCCGGTGGCCGACGCGGACGGCATGGGCCGGATCTTCCCGAACGTCGAGCGGAGCGTGTTCACCCTCGCCGGCCTGGACGTCGGACCGTGCACGCTGGCCGGCGCCCAGGGCGACGTCATGATCATCGAACCGGCCGGCAACATGCGCGCGGAGGCGCTGATCCGGCCGGCCACGGTCGCGCTCGGCGGCTGGTGCGTCGCCGTCCTCTACCCGATGAGCGCGGGCCTGCTGGCCCGGCACGGCATCCACGGCTCGGTCAGCCGGGTCCTCGACGTGGGCCGTACGCTGCGCCGGGCCGCGGCGTCCGACGAGCCGCGCGGGCACCGGCTGGCGGCCGGCCTGGGCGGGCGGCTGCTGGCGTCCGGCATCGTCGCCGAGGTGCACCGGCCGTCGCGGCGCGGCTTCCCCAGCGGCGCCGTCATCGTCACCGACCTCGACGACCCGGACCGGTCCGTGCGGCTTGAAACGCAGAACGAGTACATGCTCGCGCTCGCCGACGGCGTGCCGCTGGCCGCCGTACCCGACCTGATCTGCACGGTCGACCACGACACCGGCGAGCCGGTGGACATCGAGCGGCTGCACTACGGCCACGTCGTCGACGTGATCACCCTCCCGGCGGCGCCCGCCTGGCACACCGCGGCGGGCCTCGCGCTCGCCGGGCCCGAGACGTTCGGCTACGCGCTGCCGCGCGACCAAGGAGACCGATGACCCGGCTGACCGTCCGCGAGCTCCCGTACCTGAAGGCGCTCACCGGCGCCCGCATCGTGGCCGGGCAGGCGGGCGCCGACGCCGCCGTACGCGAGGCGCGGCTGATCGACCACCTGGACCGGCTGGCCGACACCCCGGCCGGGTGCGCGCTGCTGCTCACCACCGACCTCACCGGCTGGGCCGTGGAGATGGCGCTGCGGCTCGCGTGGGAGCGCGCCGCGGCGTGCGTCATCGCGCACGAGGACCAGGAGGTGCTTGACGCCACCCACCGGCTCGCGGACCGGCTGCGCATGCCGCTGCTGCTGGCCGGGCTCGACGACCCGGTCTCGACCGCCATCGCGCTGGGCATGGCCGCCACCGCGCCGCGGGAACGGCGCGCCGCCACGCTCGTCGACCTGGCCGAACGGCTGGCCGCGCTGCCGCAGAAACCCCGGTCGGTGCTCGGGCTGCTGAACAGCCGGCTGCCCGGTACGGCCGTCTGCCTGCTGACCGCCGACGGCACGCTGCTCGCCGGGCGGTCGGCGGCCTCGGCGCACGGCGCGGACGTACGGGACACCGTGCCGGCGCGGCACACCGTCGCCGAGGGGCAGCTGGTGGTGCATCCGGTCATCGGCTCCGACGGGGGCGTGGAGATGCGGCTGGTCGCGTCGCTGTCCGGCGCCGCGGACGCGTGGGCCGACACCGTCGCGACGGCGCTCGGCCTGGCGGCGGGCCCGATCACCGCGTGGGCCGCGGTGGAGCGGCTCCGCGCGGAACGCGACGCGCGGCTGCGCGGCACTCTGCTCACCGAGCTGCTCTCCGGCACCGACGCCACCAGCGACCAGATCGCGTCGCAGGTGGCCCGGCTCGGCTGGCGGCTCGAGGGCTGGCACACCGGCATCTACCTCTCCCTCGCCGACCCCACCGACCAGGAGACGCTGGTCGCCCGTACGCCTGCGCTGACCGCGGCGCTCGCCGCGGTGCGGCTGCGGGGCGTGGTGGTGGAGCGTACGGACGGCTGGTCGGTCTGGGTCGACCACCTGGAGAAGCCGTCGCCGCGGACCGAGGGGCGGATGGCGGACCGGCTGCGGGCGCTGCTCGCCGAGCGGCCGGCCGGGCTCGCGCTGTCCGGCGGCATCGGCCCGCCCGGCGAAGGCCCGTCCGGCCTGCGGACCTCCCTGGCGTCCGCCCGCGAGGCCGCCGTACTCGCCACCGCGGCGGGCCCGGGGCACCTCGAACGCGCCGACGACCTCGGCATGCGCCGGCTGCTGCTCACCCCGTTCGGCTCGGAGGACTTCCGCTCGCTGGCCGACCGCCTGCTGGCGCCGCTCCGCGAGCCGCGCAACCGCCCGCTGTACGACGCCCTGCGCCAGTACCTGGACCAGATGTGCTCGGCCTCGGCCACGGCCGCCGCGCTCGGCGTCCACCGCAACACCGTGGCCACCCGCGTCGCCCGCGCGTGCACGCTGCTCGGGGTGGACCTCGACCGCCCCGACGAGCGGCTCGCCGTCCACTTGGCCTGTCACGCCGTCGGCCCGCCGGTCAGCTGAACCACTCAAGCCAGAACAGCCCGATGCGGGCCAGCGCACCTGGGGCGCCCGGCCCGAAGGCGACCACCATCGCCTGGGCCAGCGCGACGTCCAGCGGCGTGACGTCGGGGACCCAGGTCAGCCGGGCGTCGATACCGGCGAAGGAGCGGACCGGAGAGTACGCGCCCAGCGTGCCGCGGACCAGCGCGACGACCGCGTCGTCGCGGGTGACGCGCGCGCGGAACAGGCTGGTCGGCCGCAGCTCGTACCGGTGCCCGCCGGCTTCGACGGCGCAGGTCCGGGCGGCACGCCGGGGGTCCCAGCCACTGCCGGTCCCGTGCACGGTAGGCACGCGCCGCCCATCAACGGCGATCGTGCGGCCCGGCAGGACGGTGACGGTCGGCAGCCCCGGCCCGTCCACCACCGCCATGACCGCCGGCCACCGGTCGTGGCTGATCCGCACGGGTCCGTACGGACCGGTGACCGTACGATGCCGCGAAAGCCGGCGTCTGGTGCGGGACATGGCGAAGCCATCCTGCCACCGCCGTCCGCCGCCGGGGGCGGGCAGGCACCGCGCCGGGCGCGCGTCTCGCGGAGCGAGGCCTTTGGCTTGGGGGCTTACGCCCGGTGGTGCAGGTTGAGTTCGCGCCATAGGCGTTCTACCTCGGCTACCGAGCGTTCTGCCTTCTGGCCGCCTTGGCGGGACAGGGTGGTCAGGACGGCGTTGATCGCGGCCATTCCGGCGGTCAGGGACGGGAACCAGCTTGCGCCCTCCGACGGGACCGTGATCGTGTGCGTGGCCAGGTCGGTCAGCGGGGACGACGCCGTGTCCGTCAGGGCGCACACCGTGGCGCCGCGGGACCGCGCGGCGCGGGCGGCCAGCAGGGTTTCGGTGTGGATGCGCCAGAAGCTGATCGCGACCAGGCAGCCGGACGGGCCGAGCATCCCGAGGGCGTTGGCCAGCGCGGAGCCGTCGCGGGCCTCCATCGTCACCGGGAAGCCCATTACGGACGCGAGGTGGGCGAGGGTGACGCCGAGGCCGGCGTAACTTCCGGCCGCGACCACCGCCGTACGGTCGGCCGCCGCGATCGCGCCCGCGACGCCCTCCACGCCACCCGGCTCGGGATCGCGGAGCAGGAACGCCAGGTTCGCGGCGTCCTGCCGCAGCGACGACGCCGCCGGGCCGCCGGCGAGGGAGGCGTGCTCGGCGGAGATCTCCGGCGCGGTCAGCGACGCCAGGTACCGAGTCCGGACCTCGGCGCGCAGCGCCAGCCAGCCCTCGAATCCGAGGGACTGCGCGGCGCGCACCACCGTCGCGGTGTTGACCTGCGCTTTCACCGCGAGCTCGGCGGCCGAGGCGTACGAGGCCAGCCGCGGCTGCTCCGCGATCAGCTCAAGCACGGCGGCGATCTTCGGCGACGCGGCCGCGCCGGCGCGCAGTTCGTCCAGCCAGTCCCGTACGGCCATAGCGCCTCGCAATGCCCATTGCATTTCCCCTAGGACCGGACTGTACATTGCAGCAATGACCGCCTGGGTGCTGACGAACGCCTCTGTCCTCGACCCCGAGACCGGCACGATCACCCCGGACCAGCGCGTCGTCGTGGCCGACGGCGTGATCAAGGAGGTGGACCGGACCGCGTCGTACGCCGAAGCCGAGACGATCGACCTGGCCGGCGCCACCCTGATGCCGGGCCTCATCGACGCGCACGTGCACGTGACGGCGGCGTCCGCGGACCTGTCCGCGCTGCCGACGCTGGCCCCGTCGTACGTCGCGCTGCACGCCGCCGGCGAGCTGCGGGCCATGCTGCGCCGCGGCTTCACCTCCGTACGGGACTGCGGCGGCGCCGACCACGGGCTCGCCGCCGCCCTGCGCGACGGCAAGACCACCGGCCCCCGCCTGTACTACGCCGGCAAGGCGCTGTCCCAGACCGGCGGGCACGGCGACGTACGGCATGCCGGCGACGACTCCGCCCCGCCGCACTACTGCTGCCCGGACTTCGGCCGCGTCTGCGACGGCGTGGACGAGTGCCGCCGCGCGGCGCGCGACGAGATCCGCAAGGGCGCCACGCACGTGAAGATCATGCTCAGCGGCGGCGTCACGTCCCCGACCGACCGGGTGGACAGCACGCAGTTCTCGCTGGAGGAGATCACCGCGATCGTCCAGGAGGCCGCCGCGGCCAACCGGTACGCGGCCGGCCACGCGTACCTGCCGGACGCGATCCGGCGCGGCGTCGTCAGCGGCGTCCGTACGATCGAGCACGGCAACTTCGTCGACGACGAGACGGCCGCGCTGTTCCCGCAGCACGGCGCCTTCCTCGTGCCGACGCTGATCACGTACCGGGCGATGGCCGACGGCGGGCGCGCCGCCGGGATGGCCGAGGACACCTACCAGAAGGTCTTCGACGTGCTGGACGCCGGGCTGCGCGGCCTGGAGACCGCCGTGCGCAACGGCGTCGACATCGCGTACGGCACCGACCTGCTCGGCGCCCTCCAGTCCCGCCAGCTCGCCGAGTTCACGCTGCGCGCCGAGGTGCAGCGGCCCGCCGACGTCATCCGGTCGGCCACCACGGTCGGCGCCCGGCTGCTCGGCGAGGAGGGCCGGCTCGGCACGGTCGCGCCGGGCGCCGCGGCCGACCTGCTGGCCGTGGACGGCGACCCGCTCGAGGACCTCGGCGCGATCACTCAGCCGGACCGCCATCGGCTGGTGATGGCCGGAGGCACCCTGCCGTTCGGAGCGAGGAGCTGAGCATGACGGAGATCCGCTGGGCGACGTTCGACACCTTCGGCACGCTGGTCGACTGGCGGCACGGCATCGCCACCGGCGCGGAGATGCTGTACCCCGGCCGCGGCGCCGAGCTGCTGGAGATCTTCAACCGGCACGAGCCGGACGTGCAGCGCGAGTACCCCGCGATGCGCTACTACGGCGTGCTCACCGAGGCGCTGCGCCGTACGGCCGCCGAGGCCGGCCTGGAGCTGCTGGACGACGACGCGGACGTGGTGGCGGCCGGCATCCCGTACTGGCCGGTCTTCGCGGACACCCGTCAGGCACTGCGCGAACTGCGCGACGCCGGCTGGCGGATCGCGCTGCTGACCAACTGCGACCGCGACATCATCGGCAAGACCCAGCGCCGCCTGGTCGTGCCGGTCGACGCGGTGGTCACCGCCGAGGACGTCGGCTGCTACAAGCCGCGGCACGACCACTTCGAACGGTTCGCCGCGTCGTTCGGCGCGACCCGCGCGAACTGGGTGCACGTCGCGCAGAGCCACTTCCACGACATGGTCCCGGCGAGCGAGCTGAACCTGCCGCGGGTGTGGATCGACCGCCTGGGCGAGGCCGGCGACGACCCGATCGCCGACGTCGTACTGCCCGACCTGACCGGCCTGGTCGCGGCGGTCGAGGAGGTTCACCGCCGGACGCGGGACCGGGCGTAGGCCAGCAGCACGAGGACGGCGAGCAGGGTCACGGCGCTGGAGACGTACCGCACGGCCCCCAGCGGCGGGACGCTGAACGAGACCGCCGCGTACACGATCAGCGGCGCCCCGGCCGCGGCCAGTACGTGGCCGCGGCCCCAGCCTTCCTGACCGGACCAGCGCAGCAGCAGGACGGCCGCCGCCGCGAGCGTGAGCACGCCGGCCGCGACGCCGAGCCATCCCGACTCGCCGTTGACCATGACGAACACGGCGGTCAGCACGAGCACGGCGGTGCCCGTCCACCACCACGCGGGCGCGGTACCGGGCCGCGGCGCCGTACGGCGCGGGATGGCGAACGCGGCCACGACCAGCGCCAGCACGATCACCGCCACGCCGGCCAGCCGCCAGGGCGCGGCGTGGAACCCGGCCTTGACCACCAGCTCGTTGACGAAGAACGCCGCGCCGGCCACGTACCCCGCGGCGACCACGGCGAGCCCGGGCCGGCCCAGCCACGGGCGGTCGGCGAGCCGCGGCGCGCACGCCTCGACGACCGCGATCGGCGCGCCGAAGCTCCAGATCACGTGCCCGGCGACGAACGTCAGCAGTTGCGCGGCGTCCACGTCGGCGCCCGGGATACGGGTGGCCAGCGTGGCCCAGTACGTCGTGCCGGCGTACTCGGCGTGGTCGAACAGCGACTGGTCGATCAGCCCGGCCTGCACGAACCCGCAGGCCGCGGCGAGCAGCAGCATCGTCGGCCAGCCGCGCCCGGCCCGCCGGGTCACCTCGCGGATCAGTACGGCCGCGGTGCCGTAGATCGGCGCCACGAACGCCACCGCGACGACCAGCCCGACCGGGTTGGTGATGACGCCCTGGTACCCGACCAGGTACTCGGCGCAGTACGGCGCGAGCAGCAGCAGAGCGATGACCGGCACGATCCGCCGGTGCAGGGGCACACCGTCCAGGGTGGGCATCCGCTCACATTAACGGCGCGCCCGCACCGGCTCCGTGACGCCGCCGCCCAGCGCGCCGGACAGTTCCTCCAGCGTGCGGCCCTTGGTCTCCGGGACCAGGGTGTAGGTGAAGATCAGGGCGAGCAGCGACGTGCCGGCGAAGATGAAGAACGTGCTGGACGAGCCGATCCCGGCGGTCAGCACCGGGAACAGCTGGGACACCAGGAAGTTGCCGCCCCACAGCGCGAAGGTGGCGATGGAGGCGGCCAGGCCGCGTACGTGGGTAGGGAAGATCTCCGAGATCACCACGTAGGCGACGGTGCCGAACGACACCGCGAAGACCGCGACGTACGCCAGCACCAGCGCGACGAGCAGCACGGAGTACTGCGCGGGGTCGCGGAACAGGTACCCGACGGCGGCCAGCGCGACCGTCATGCAGGTGGCGCCGAACAGCAGCAGGCTGCGGCGGCCGACCTTGTCGATGAGCCACATCGATACCAGCGTGGCCGCGACCAGGACGACGCCGACGAGGACCGTGCTCATCATCGCGCCGTCGGTGCCGAGCCCGGCGGCCTGGAACACCTCGGGGGCGTAGTAGAAGATCGCGTTGATCCCGGTGATCTGCTGGAAGAACGCCACGCCGAAGCCGATGACCAGCGCCTTGCGCAGGCCCGGCACCCACAGCTCGCGCAGTCCGGTGCGCGTCTCCCCGGCCAGCGACGCGCGGATGACGCCGAGCTGCGCGGTCGCCGCGCCCGCCGAGTCGGTGATGCGCGCCAGTACGGCCAGGGCGGCGTCGTCGCGGCCCTTCTTGGCCAGCCAGCGGGGGCTCTCCGGCACCAGGTACAGCAGGCAGACGAACAGCGCGGCGGGGACGACGCCGGCCGCGAAGATCCACCGCCAGCCCTGGTCGGTGTTCCACGCCGCCGTGTTGGCGTGCGAGACGACCGCGCTGACGGTGAAGATGGCCAGGTTGCCGATCGTGTTGAACAGCTGGTTGAACGACACCAGCCGGCCGCGCAGCCGCGCCGGGGCGACCTCGGCGATGTACAGCGGGGCGATCGTGGTCTCCACGCCGATGCCGACGCCGACGAGCACCCGCGCGGCGACCAGCGCGCCCGCGCTCGGCGCGAGCGCCTCGAGGACGGCGCCCACCGTGAAGATCAGCGCGGTGCCGAGCAGCACCTTCTTACGGCCGATGGCGTCGCTGACCCGCCCGGCGACGATGACGCCGATGACGCAGCCGACGATGATGCTCGACGTCACCCAGCCGAGCCCGGCCGGCCCGAGGCCGAACCGGTCCTGGATGAACCCGGCCGAGCCGGAGATGGCGCCGTTGTCGAAGCCGAACAGGAACCCGCCGACGGCGGTGACGAACGTGATCAGGATGACGGCCCGCAGGTAGCGGGCGTTGCTGCCTTCCATCGTTTTACCTCAGCTCGGGGGGTTGGGGGACGCGCCGAGCGGTGCCACCCGTACGAAGGCGGCCAGCTCGTCGAGATCGAGGTCGGGGCTCAGGCCCGGCAGGACCCCGGCCGCGTTGGAGGCGCCGCACGCGGCGGCGTACGTCAGGTGGCCGGTCCAGCCGGCCTCGGGGCGGGTCAGCAGGCTGGTGAGCAGGCCGGCGGCGTGCGCGTCGCCGGACCCGATGCCGCTGCGCGCCCGTATGGGGGCCGGCGTGACGGTGAAGGAGCCGTCGGGGGTGACGGCGACGGCCGGGCGGGCGCCGTCGGTGATCACCACGCAGCGGGTGCCGGCCCGCCGCCAGCCGTCGATGGCCGCGTCCGGGTCGGGTCCGGCGGCGGCCAGCTCCTCCCGGTTGACCTTGACGATCGTCGGCCCGGCCTCGGCGCCCGCGGTGAGCGCGGGGCCGCGGGTGTCCAGCAGGGTGACCAGGCCACGGGCGTTCGCGTCGGCGATGCGGTCGCGGTACCAGGTGGCCGGCACGCCGGGCGGGAGGCTGCCGGTGCAGGCCAGCGCGGCGGCGCCGGGCAGGAGATCGGCGGCGAGGGCGTCGAGGGCGGCCAGTTCGCCGGGGGTGACGTACGGGCCGGCGGCGTTGTACACGGTCGCGCCGTCGGCGTCGGCCGTGTCCACCAGCGTCTCGCACACGCGGGTCGGGTTCGCCGTGGCCACCCAGCGCCCGTCCAGGCCCGCCTCGGTGAGCAGGTCGCGGAACAGCCGCCCGGTCGCGCCGCCGGCGAACCCGAACAGGACGGGCTCGACCGCGCCGAGCTGGCCCAGGACGCGGGCCACGTTGACCGGCTTGCCGCCGGGCAGCGTCCGGTCGTCGGTCAGCCGGTGCACGGTGCCGGGCCGGTGGTGCGCCACGACGAGCAGCCGCTCGATGGCCGTGTTGAGCGAGGCGACCGCCACCTTCATCGCGCGCCCCCCTGTACGGCGGCGCGGGCCAGCCGGGCCGCGCCGGTCGCCACCGGCTCGTCGAGCACGCCCCGGCGCAGCGGGATCCCCCACCGCGCGCGGCGATGCCGCACCATCTCCTCCCGCCGGAACAGCGACCCCATCAGCGTCACCGACTCCGGCCCGGCGAACCCCGCCGGCGGCTCGGCCGCGGCATGCCCCGACACGGGCCCGGCCCGCTTCGACGCGGCATCGGCCCCCGACGCGGGCTCGGTCGCGGCGAGGGCGCACATGCGGGTGATGGCGTCGCGGGTGGTGTCGGCCAGGCCGTCCAGGCAGGCGCGGACGACCGCCTCGGGCGTCGCGTCGCCCGGCACGCCGGCCAGCGAGAGCAGGCCGCCGCCCGCCCGGCTCAGGTCGTCGACGGTCAGCCGCAGCGACGGCAGTGCGACCGGCTCGGCCGCGGCCGCCGCGTACAGCCGCTCGAAGTCGCCGCCGAGGAACAGCCGGGCCAGCAGTTGCAGCACCTTGCCGGTCGGGATCGCGTACCCGAGCAGGTACTCCCCCGGCGTCCACGCGGGCTCGTGGTCCACGCCCATCTCGTACGCGACCGGCCCCGGCGCGTACCGTCCGGTGCGCACCATCAGGTACTCCGACGTGCCGATCGAGTCGAAGACCGCGCCCGGCGCCTCGTACGCGGTGGCGTACGCCGCGAGCACCTGGTCGTGCCCGCCCATCACCACCGGCGCGCCGGGCGCCGGCGTCAGGCCCGGCACGGCGTCGGCCCGCAGCTCGCCGACCGGCGCCCCAGGCGGCAGCACCTCGGCGAACAGGTCCGGCGACGCGCCCACGACATCGAGGCTCGGCGCGTGCGGCGTCAGCGTGGCCAGGTCGAACAGCTGGCTGTGCGTGACCTGCGTGGAGCTGGCCGCCCAGCGGCCGGTGAGCCGCCAGGTGACGTAGCTGATGAAGTCGACCCAGCGGCGGGTGGCGGCCCAGCGCTCCGGTTCGCGGAGCCGGAGCCGCGCGAGCTGTTCCGGAGTCTGGATGGCGCGGTACCGCATGCCGGACACCGCGTAGTGCTCCGGCCCGTCCAGGTACGCGCGGGCCGCGTCGTCGAGGACCGCCTCCGGCGGCGTCTGCCACCAGCCGAGCGCGGGCGCGACGACCGCGCCGTGCCGGTCCACGGCCAGCGACTCCTCCTGCCCGAACCCGCCGACGGCCGCGCCGCCCAGCGGGCCGTGCCCGGCCGCCTCCGTCCGCGCGTACCGGCCGGCCAGCGCGGCGACCTCCGCCCACACCGCCGCGCCGTCGTGGTACGCGTACCCGCCGTCCTCCAGCACGGGCGTACGGCGGCGCGCGGCGGGCAGCACGGTGCCCTCGCCGGTGACGCCCACCACCTTCACGTGGGTGGTGCCGATGTCGATACCGAGGAACCACATCGCCCGGTTCCTTCCGCGTTAGAGGCCGAGTTTTCCGGGGTTGAGCAGGCCGTTCGGGTCGAGCGCGTGCTTCAGCCGGCGCAGCACCAGGTGCGCCGGGCCGAGGGACGCGCGGGTGTACGGCGAGCGGGCCAGGCCGCCGCCGTGGTGGTGGGACAGCTCGGCGCCGTGGTCCAGGCAGATGCGCATCGCGGTGGCCCAGATCTCGCCGATCCGGTCCACCGCCTCCGCGTCGGACCCGGTGCGGCCGATCGGGATCAGGTACAGCGACGTGCCCTGCGGGTACACGTGCGAGAAATGCGCCAGCACCTCGTCGGCCAGCGGCGCGAGCGCGGCGGTGAGGTCCCGGTACAGCGGCTCGATGCCGCTCCACGTGTGCGCGACCTCGATGGTCTCCGCGAACTCGCCGTCGGCGGCCAGCCGCCGCTCCACCGTGGAGAAGTCGAACCGGCGGTCCATCCAGGCCAGCGCGCCCTCCGGGCCGCGCGGCACGCCGCCGTGCTCGGCCACGATGCCGGTCAGCGCGGCCAGCTCGGCCTCGGCGACGGCGCGCAGGCCCTGCGTGCCGGCGAACAGCACCGGCCGGTCGGCGTTCGGGTCGGCGAGCGCGTGCCGGGCCTCGGCCGGGTCGTACAGCCGGAGCAGGAACGGACGCAGGCCGACGGCGGCCTGCGCGCGCAGCACCCGCAGGCCCGCCGCGACGGACGGCAGCGCGTACGTCTCGTACAGCCGCGTCTCGGGCAGCGGGAAGACCTTCAGCCGGACCGAGGTGAGCACGCCGAGCGTGCCCTCGGAGCCGAGGAAGAGCCGGCGCAGGTCCGGGCCCATCGCGGCGCGCGGCGACGCGCTCAGCCTGATGCGTTCGCCGGTGGCCAGGATGACCGTGTACGCGGTGACCAGGTCCTCGATGCCACCGTAGTACGAGGAGAACTGGCCGGTGGCCAGCGTGGCGAGCCAGCCGCCGACGCTGGAGCGGTACAGCGACTGCGGCGAGTGGCCGAGCGTCCAGCCGGCCGCGCGCAGCTCGTCCTCCAATTGCCCGCCGTGGTAGCCGGCGCTCGCCTCGACCGTCATGTTCACCGGGTCGAGCTCGTACTGGCGGGGCAGGCGGGAGAGGTCGAGGACGATGCCGCCGCGTACGGGCAGCGGCTGGCCGGTGACCGACGAGCCGAGCGCGCGCGGCGTGACCGGCACGTCGTGGTCGGCGGCGATCGCCAGGACGGCCGCGATCTCGGCCTCGTCGCCGGGCGTCACGACGACGTCGGGGCGGTGCTCGTGGCGGCCGAGGCGGGCCAGCTTCGCGGACAGCGGCCACGCGTCGTGCGCGGCGGCGTCGAGGGCGGCCGGGTCCGTGCGCACCGCGTCCGCGCCGAGCTCGTCGATCAGGCGCTTGACGGCGCTCATGCTGTCGGCCATGCATCCCTCCTGGTTGACGCCCTGTGCCGCTCACCTTAGGGTCAATAAGCAGAATTCTGCAAGCTGCATATTGAGGTGACCATGGACGCACGTACCGGCAAGCGCATCCGGCTCGGACGGCTCCTGCGGCCGGAGAGCGGGCGCGCGATCGTCGTCGCCGCGTCGCACGGCGTGCAGAGCGGCCCGCCCGCCGGCCTGCGCACGGCCGAGGAGATCCGTACGGTGTTCGCCCGGCTGCGCCGCGCCGACGCCGTGATGGTGACGCCCGGGATGCTGCCGCTGGTCGAGGACGCGTTCGTCGGGCGCGACCGGCCCGGCCTGGTGCTGCACCTGGACTGGAAGAGCCACGGGCGGAAGATCTACACGCCCGGCGCGGACGGGCGCGGCGAGGGCGTGCTGGCGCAGCTGTCCGACCTGGACGCGGTGGCCGCCGCCGGGATCGACGCGGTGATGACGTACCTGTACGTCGGCCAGCGCGACACCGGGCTCGAACGCCGGGAGATCGAGCGGAACGCCCGCATCGCGCGCGACTGCGAGCGGCTCGGCCTCGGGCTGATCATCGAGCCGCGGTCGGCGCTGGAGGGCGCGGACCCGGACGCGCTGTCGCCCGAGGTCATGAGCCTGTACTGCCGGATCGCCGCGGACCTCGGCGCGGACCTGGTGAAGGCGCTGTGGCCGGGCTCCGCCGAGGCGTTCGCCGCCGTCACCGAGACCTGTTTCGTACCAGTACTGTTGGCGGGCGGTCCCGGCGGCGACGACCCCGACGACACCCTCGCGCTGGCGGACACCGCGATGCGGGCCGGCGCGGGCGGCCTCATGTTCGGCCGGCGGGTGTTCCGGGCCCCGGCGCCTGAGGCGATACTGGCCGCGCTGGGCGGTGTGGTCCACGACGGGCTCGACGTGGCCGACGCGCGCCGCCTGCTTGCCTGAACCGGGAGGTGAGATGAGCACGGCCGCGGTCGCCGGCGACCTGCCGCCCGTCGTCGCCATCGCGCGCGACATCCTGCGCCTCGGCGTCGAGGCCCGCCTGCCGACGACGCTGGCGTACCAGGAGCGGCTCGGCGTCGGTTCGGGCACCGTCCAGAAGGCGATCAAGGAGCTGCGCGAGGCCGGCGCGGTGGACCTGGTCTCGCGCGGGCACATGGGCACGTTCATCACCGCGCTGGATCCCGTACGGCTGTGGCAGCGCGCGGGCCTGCGGCCGGTGCACGTGCTGCTGCCGCCGTCCGGGCCGATCGAGTCGCTGGCCGTGGCGGCCGCGCTGGCCGAGTGCCTCGCCGCGTTCGGCGCCGGCACGACGATCGGTTACCAGCGCGGCGCGCAGACCCGGCTGGCCGCGGTCGACGCAGAGGACGCCGACCTCGCGGTGATGTCCCAGGGGGCGGCCTCGGACCTGGCCGGGTACACGCGCGTCGGTCTCGGGCCCGGCACGTACTACGCGCCCGGGTCGCTGGTCACCGTCAGCCGGTCCGGCGGCGAGGGTGCGCCGCTCGCCGTGGGCATCGACCCGCGGTCCGGGGACCACCAGCGGCTCACGCACGCGGAGTTCGACGGCGTACCGGGCGGCGTGCGGTACGTCGAGACCGACTTCACGTACCTGCCCCGCGCCGTGCTGCGCGGGGAGGTCGACACCGGCGTGTGGCACGTGGTCGACTCGCTGATCCCGCTGGACCTGGTGGGCCTGCGTACGGAGCCGCTGGCCGCCCCGGACGCGGTGGCGCTGGAGAAGGAGATCTCCAGCGCGGTCCTGGCCGCCCGGGACGACTCGATCACCGGCGCGCTGCTGGGCCGCATCGACCACCGGGAACTCCGTACCGCCGCCACCAAGGCCCGCCGCGCCGGCGCCGAGCAACTCGAGGCACGGCTCCGGGTGAGCGTACGTTAGCCCGGCCGCATACCGAGGAGTGCCGGGTGCGTCAGGTTCCCCGTGAGATGGACGGCCGGGAGGTGCCGATGGTCACCGTTCACGAGACGTTGGCGGTACGGGTGCTGTTGGGGAGCGGCGCCCGGTCCGCCGTGCCGGAGGAGGTCGCCCGGCTTTCCGCGCGCCGGGTGTTCCTCGTGGTCACGCCGTCCGCGTCCGCCGCGGGCGATGAGCTGGCCGGGGCGCTCGGGCCGTTGCTCGGCGCGCGCTTCGACCGTCCGGCGCCGCACACGCCGGTCGCCGTCACCGATGCCGCCATGGCGACCGCCGCGGGCGCCGACTGCGTGGTGGCGGTCGGCGGGGGCTCGGCGATCGGGCTGTCCAAGGCGATCGCGGCGCGTACCGGTGTCCCGCAGATCGCCGTCCCCACCACGTACGCGGGCTCGGAGGCCACGCCGGTGCTCGGCGAGACGTCGGACGGCGTCAAGACCACGCGCCGCGACCCGGCGCTGGCGCCCGGGGTGATCGTCTACGACCCCGATCTCACGGTGACGATGCCTGCGGGCCTGACCCGCACCAGCGCGCTGAACGCCCTGGCCCACGCGGTCGAGGCGCTGTGGGCGCCCAACGCGACCCCGGTGACCGACGCCCTGGCCACCGAGGCGGTCGCGGGCATCCTCCAGTCCCTGCCCGAGGTCCTGGCCTCCCCCGCGGAGACCGCCCCGCGCGCCCGCCTCCAGTCCGCGTCCTGGCTCGCCGCCCTCTGCCTGTCCCAGGTCCGCATGGGCCTGCACCACCAGCTCGCGCACGTACTCGGCGGCACGTACGGCCTCCCCCACGCCGAACTGCACAGCCTCCTGCTCCCGCACGTACTGGCCTTCAACCTCCCGCACTCCGAAACGGCCCGCACCCGCCTTGCGCACACCATCGAGCCGATCCGCCGCCTGTCCCAGGCGTACGACGGCCCGACGACGCTCAGCGCCCTCGGCGTTCCGTACGCGGACCTGCCCAGCGTCGCCGAACGCGTGGCGGCGAGCCCGTACCCGAACCCGCGCGAGCTGACGGTCCCGGACGTCACGGCCCTGCTCGAGGCGGCGTGGTGACCTGCACACGCCTGCTTTACGCGTGAAAGGCCTCGCTCCGCGAGACCCGCGCTGCGCGGGACAAAGGCCTCGCTGCGCGAGACTGATTTATTAGCGCGTGGGGTCGCCGTAGACGGCGGGCCGCCGTATGCGCGGCCCGGGTGGATGCCCGCGCGACGTTGCGCGAAGCTCGTGATCTTCGGCTCGGCGCCCTGGCTGTACCACAACGCCCCGTGCCAACAATCTGCACAGACCCCGCTCTGCTTCTGCCCGCACTTCGCAAACGGCGCCCCACCACCCACGGCGGCCGCACGCGCAAAAAATCAGTCTCGCGAAGCGAGGCCTTTTCGCGGAAACGCGGAACCGCGCGAATGGATCGCCCCCCCGCCAGGACACACCTAGCCTCGGGGCATGTTGCTGGAGCATCGGGGTGAGCGGCCTGTCGTGCCGGAGTCCGCGTACGTTGCGCCTTCTGCCGTGCTCTGCGGCGCCGTCGTGCTGGGTGAGCGGGCGCGGGTGCTGCATGGGGCCGTGCTGACCGCGGAGGACGGGGCGGTGCGGACCGGGGCGGACGTCGTGGTCATGGAGAACGCGCTGGTGCGCGGGCGGGCCGCGCATCCGGCCGTGCTGGGGGACGCCGTGCTGGTCGGGCCGCATGCGCATGTCAACGGGGCCACCATCGAGGACGAGGTGTTCGTGGCGACCGGGGTGTCGATGTTCCCGGGGGCGGTCGTGGGGGCGCGGTCGGAGCTGCGGATCAACAGCGTGCTGCAGGTGAACTCGCGGCTGCCGGAGGACTCCGTCGTGCCCATCGGGTGGGTCGCGGTCGGCGACCCGGCCACGCCGCATCCGCCCGGCGACCACGACGCGATCTGGGCGACCCAGGAGGGCCTGGACTTCCCCGGCACCGTGTACGGCGTGCCGCGCGGTACGCCGATGCGCACCGTCATGTCCCGCCAGACCGCCTTCTACGGCGCCCACCGCACGGACCGGATCATCGACGAGGATTGACCCCGTGTTCTACGTCCTGGTGTTCGCGCTCGCCGTCCCGTTATGGGTCCTCGACGTCTTCGCCGACGCCCCGGCCGGCGTGCCGCTGCGGCTGCCGATCAGCGCGCTGATGTTCCCGGCGCCGATGCTCGC
>Ga0164243_10002841_pt1 | contig 28167 bp, 28 predicted proteins | sample OricompcompostOP_FD_108781 | JGI IMG/M metagenome (GOLD analysis project Ga0164243, IMG submission 108781) | Organic Plus compost microbial communities from Emeryville, California, USA - Original compost - Organic plus compost (OP) | ecosystem: Engineered > Solid waste > Mixed feedstock >... | reverse complement strand
GCCCAGGTGCGCGGCATCGCCAAGGTCGTCACCGCTGTTGCTGACGGCGATCTGAAGCAGAAGCTGACCGTCGAGGCCAAGGGCGAGATCGCCGCGCTCGCCGACACGATGAACTCCATGATCGATACGCTCGCCATCTTCGCCGATCAGGTGACGACGGTGGCGCGCGAGGTCGGCGTCGAAGGCAAGCTCGGCGGTCAGGCCAAGGTCCCCGGCGCCTCGGGCACCTGGAAGGGTCTCACCGAGAACGTGAACCAGCTCGCCGCGAACCTGACGACGCAGGTGCGCGCCATCGCCGACGTTGCCACCGCGGTGACGCAAGGCAACCTCACCCGCTCGATCGCGGTCGACGCACAGGGCGAGGTCGCGGCGCTGAAAGACACCATCAACGAGATGATCCACAACCTGCGCGACACGACCCTCAAGAACAAGGAGCAGGACTGGCTGAAGACCAACCTCGCCAAGTTCAGTCGCTTGCTGCAGGGGCAGAAGGATCTCGTCGCCGTCGGCCAGATGATCCTGTCGGAGCTTGCTCCGGTGGTCGGTGCGCATCGGGCCGAGTTCTACGTGCTCGATTCGGCCGCCCAGCAGCCACGTCTCAGGCTGCTGGCCAGCTACGCATCCGGAGGCGAAACCTCGCACGGCAAGATCGTCGCGCTGGGCGAAGGGCTCGTCGGCCAGTGTGCGCTCGATCGGCGCAAGGTTCTCCTGCAGGATGTGACGCCGTCCGCTCTGCGCATCGTCACCGGCCTCAGCGAGATGGCGCCCAGCAACATTCTCGTGCTGCCGATCGTCTTCGAGGGCAGCACACGCGGCGTCCTCGAGCTCGCGACCCTCGATCATTTCAGCCCGACGAACCAGGCCTTCCTCGACCAGCTCACGGAAAGCATCGGCATCGTCATCAACACCATCGACGCGAACATGCGTACCGAGGCGTTGCTCGAGCAGTCGCAGTCGCTGGCCAAGGAGCTGCAGAGCCGCCAGCAGGAACTGCAGACGACCAACAAGGAGCTGCAGGAGAAGGCGCAGCTTCTGGTGGAGCAGAATCAGCAGGTCGAATCGAAGAACACCGAGGTCGAGCAGGCGCGCCAGGCGCTCGAAGAGAAGGCCAAGCAGCTCGCCCGCACATCGCGCTACAAATCAGAGTTCCTCGCCAACATGAGCCACGAGCTGCGCACGCCGCTCAACAGCCTGCTCATCCTTTCCGACCAGCTCTGCCAGAACAAGGACGGCAACCTCACCGCAAAGCAGGTGGAGTTTGCCAAGACGATCCACTCTTCGGGCAACGACCTCCTGTCGCTGATCAACGACATCCTCGATCTGTCGAAGATCGAGTCTGGAACCGTCGTCGTCGACATCAGCGAGCTGCGGCTCGACGATCTCACGCACTACTTCGAACGTGCCTTCAGGCACGTTGCGGAATCGAAGAACCTCGATTTCTTGCTTCGTCTCGACCCGCGGCTGCCGAAGTCCATGGTCACCGATTCGAAGCGCCTGCAGCAGATCCTCAAGAACCTGCTGTCGAACGCCTTCAAGTTCACCAGCCACGGTCAGGTGTCGCTCAACGTCGAGCTGACACGCCACCGGGACGGCGCGGAGATGGTCGCCTTCGAGGTCGCCGATACGGGCATCGGCATTCCGCCCGACAAGCAGCAGATCGTGTTCGAGGCGTTCCAGCAGGCCGACGGCTCGACTAGCCGCAAGTACGGCGGCACGGGACTGGGATTGGCCATCAGCCGCGAGCTGTCGCGTCTGCTCGGCGGCGAGATCCGTCTCGTCAGCGTGCCGCGCAAGGGGAGCACCTTCACGCTTCTTGTGCCGCTGATCTACAACCCGGCGCTTGCCGGCCGTCGTGCCGCCGTCAACGAGCCGGCCCCAGCTGAGCGCCGCCCGGAGCCGGTGATTGCGCCGGAGCCCGAGACCACCATCGACGACAGCGCCGACTGGGAAGGCGACGGCGACACCGGCCCGCATCTGTTCGTCGACGAGGCCGGCGACGACCGCCACGTCATCGCCCCCGGCGACAGCGTCGTGCTCATCATCGAGAACGACATCGCCTTCGCCAAGGTGCTGCTCGAGAGCGTGCGCGATCACGGCTGCAAGGGCCTCGTCACGTCGCAGGGCGCCGCCGCACTGGCGCTGGCGCGCGACTTCAGGGCCGACCTGATCACCCTCGACCTCAACCTCCCGGACATGGACGGCTGGCGCGTGATCGGACGTCTCAAGGCCGACGTCTCCACCCGTCACATTCCCGTGTGCGTCATCTCGACGGAGGAGTCCCGCGCTCGTGCCTTCGAGGAGGGTGCCATCAGCTTCATCTCCAAGCCGGTGCAGTCGCGAGATGTCCTCGACGCCGGCCTCAAGACGCTGCTCGATGTCGTGCGCCGGCCGGCCAAGCGTGTGATCATTGGCGCTCCCGCGGATGCGGTCGCACGCGACATTGCCGACGCGATTCATTCCGATGACGTCGAGGCTGAGATCGTCGCCAATTCCGCGGCATTCGCCGAGGCGATCGCCGCGCATGACGTCGACTGCGCCATCATCGCCGACGGCTTTGATGGCGACCTTGCGGAGCTCGATGCGAGGATGGAGCGGCTGCGCCCGCACGGCCGGCTGCCCGTCATCCTCTTCGGCAGCAAGGACGGCGCCTCGCCCAAGAACTTCCACGCCCTGACCGTGCGGCGTGTCGCCTCGCGCGACCGCCTCATCGATCTCACGGCGCTGTTCCTGCATCAGCGCGTCACGCGATTGCCGACCCAGCAGCACGACGTGATCGACAGCCTGCACCGCTCAGACAACGTGCTCTCCGGCAAGAGGGCGCTGGTCGTCGACGACGACGTGCGCAACGTTTATGCGCTCGCCACCGTTCTCGAGGACTACGGCATTAAGGTCGTTTCGGCCAACTCGGGGCGCGAAGCACTGAAAATCCTGGAAAGCCGCCCGATCGACATCGTTCTCATGGACATCATGATGCCCGAGATGGATGGGATCAGCGTCATACGCGAGGCGCGTAAGCTGCCGTCGGCCCGCGATCTTCCCATCATCGCCGTGACGGCGAAGGCCATGAAAGGCGACCGGGAGCGCTGTATCGAGGCTGGTGCCTGGGACTACCTGTCGAAGCCCGTCGACTCGCAGCAACTGCTGGCGGTGCTGAGATCCTGGTTGTTCCACCTATGAACCGACACGGAGCACGAGTGTAATGCGCAGTGGCAGGCGCACAGATATTCTCGTCGTCGATGATCTGCCCGAGAAGCATCTCGTCTATCGGGCCAGCCTCGAGGAGCTGGATCAGAACATCGTCTCGGCGATGTCGGGTGAGGAAGCCCTCCTCAAGCTGCTCGACCGCGACTTTGCGGTGGTGCTGCTCGACGTCAACATGCCCGGCATGTCGGGCCACGAGACGGCGAAGCTCATTCGCCAGCGGCGCCGCTCGCGCTATACGCCCATCATCTTCATAACGGCATATGCGGACGAGGCCCAGACGGCAGAGGGCTACAGCCTCGGCGCGGTGGACTACATCCTCTCTCCGATCGTGCCCGAGATCCTGCGTGCGAAGGTCAAGGGCTTCGTCGAGCTCGAGCAGATGCGCGCCGAGCTGGCCGAGAGCTATGCCATGCTCGAGCGCCGCGTCGATGAGCGCACGTCCGAGCTCGCCGACACCGCAAAGCGCCTTGCGCAGGAGGTCACCGAGCGCAAGCGCGCCGAGGAGCGTCTGACCATTCTCGTGCGCGAGCTGAGTCACCGCGTCAGGAATCTGCTCGCGGTGCTGCAGTCGATCGCGGCGCGCACCGTGCTGCCGACGCGATCGGCCGACGATTCCCGGGAGATTCTGATCGGACGCCTGCAGGCGCTGGGGCGAGCGCATGAGCTGCTCGTCGAGGCGAGCTGGTCCGGCGCGCCGCTGCAGCAGGTGGTCGAATCGGAGCTCGCCGGCTTCAGCGACCGCGTGAGCGTCCACGGCCCGGAGCTGAAGCTCAGCGCTTCGGCGGTGCAGACCTTTGCGCTGATCGTGCACGAGCTTCTCACCAACGCGGCGAAGTATGGCGCCCTTTCCAACGACTCCGGCGAGGTGGTGGTGAAATGGAATCTCGCCAGCGAGCAGGCGCGCCAGTTTCTCGAGTTCTATTGGGAGGAGCGCGGCGGACCGGAAGTCGTCTCGCCCGGAAAGAAGGGGTTCGGCTTCACGTTGATCTCGGCGATGGGCCGCAGCCTTTCGACCTCGCCCAGCATCAAGCTCAATCGCTCTGGTCTCGCTTGCAACCTTCGCGTGCCGCTGGAGACGCTGGTGCCGGCAGCTCGCAGTGAGACGCGGGCCGACGAAGAGATGCAGAGCTTCGAAATGAGCGGTGCCGGCGAGGTCGGCTACCGCATCTGAGTGCAGCGCGCCGCTGCCGCGATGACGTTCCCACGACAGACTGCGGCGTATGCAGAATATTTAGACCTCTGGGGTACTCCGGGCGATCGATTTCTGCTCGGTGCTCCGATATGACGAAGCCCACAGTTCAATATTTACTTTGCTTCTTTGCTGGTTCCATTTTTACTCTGGCCGCGGGCGGTCTCCTGGCCTTCGATCCTGCGCCTTGGCGCTGGAACGCTTCCGGATTGATCGAGTCGCAGGGCCGCGACGTCGTGGCGTGGATGCCAGATCCGATGATCCTGGTTGGCACCGCCGTCTCCTTGCTGGCGCTCGCGTTGGCTTGGGTCTATTGGCGCCGCCGCGCGCTGCGGCGACCGGGTGCTCTGAAAGCGGCGGCGATCAACGCAGGCGAGGGGTCGCCGAACGAGCAAGACGAGGTCAACGCCGTCAGGGTCGAGCTCGAGCGTCAGCTTGGGCGGTTGATCGTCCTCATTGCCGGCCAGCTTGAGAAATCCAAGAACCACGTCGCATCCCTGAAGGACGTCAACGCGCACCTGGCTTCGGTCACCACCGTCACCGAGCTGCGCAATGTGGTTCGCGCTCTGATCACCAGCAACGAGACCAACGAGCGCCAGACACGCGACCTCGAGGCGCGTTTGAAGGAAGCGCAAGACCAGACATCGGTCCTCCGGCAGCGGTTGACGCAAGCCGAGAAGCTCGCGTCGCTCGATCCCCTGACCTCGGTTGCCAACCGCCGGCGCTTTGAGCAATTCATCTGCTCCGAGGTCGACAAGTCGCACGCGCGCGGCACGCCCCTGTGCCTCATCATGACGGACATCGATCACTTCAAGAGAGTGAATGATCGTCACGGCCACGCGGCCGGCGACAGGGTCCTCAAGTCCTTCGCCGATTTGCTGGCGATGAACGTGCGCGAGGGCGACCTCGTCGCGCGCTATGGAGGTGAGGAGTTCGCCGTCATCCTGCCTGAGACGCCCACGACCGAAGCGTTTCTCATCGCCGAGCGCATCCGCTGCATGCTCGAGCTTTACGGCGGTCCCGACGCGTCGCTAGTCAAGGAGTTCGGTCGCCTGACGGCGTCGTTTGGTGTCGCCGAGATTCGCGATGGCGAGCCGCCGAGCACGCTTATTCAACGCACCGATCAGGTGCTCTACGAAGCCAAATCCAAGGGTCGCAACCGGACGATGGTCTGGAGCACCGCGGGAATATCGGACGGCGCGAAGGGGGCAGCGGCGCAATCCGGCGACGGCCGGCGCGCATATCCGCGCACGCGACCTGCGTAGCAGCGCTCCGGGATGGCCGCACCTTGCCGCGCGATCGTTAACGCGTGTCCCAAAATCCGTAGTGGAACCGAGGTCGATGCTGCGCATTGCAGCCGTGTGTGCCCGAACATTGTGAGGCCGCCGATGTCAAACATCACAGCAAAGAACTTCGCGACGATTGTGCTCGGTGCCGCCATTCTCGTCCTGCCCGCCGCCGCCGTGCTGGCGCAATCCTCCGGCGGCGGATCGGCAGGAGGCGGGACGGGTGGCGCAGCGGCAAGCAGAGGCTCCGCAGGCTCGGTTGGCCGCGCGACATCGCCTTCCACCTCGATCGGCCGAGCAGGCGTCGGGGGAACAGGCATGCGCGCAACGACGCCGACAAACAATCCGCGCAGCCTCAGCAATCAGCCGGCGACAACAATTCCGCCCAGCCCGACGGCCCCCGGCACCTACGTTCCTGGCGGGACGCCGCCGCCGAGCGGAACGACAACGCCCTCCGGTACGGCGTATCCATCGGGTCCCGCACTCGAAGCGGCACGTCAGCGCGCACTGCAGTCGCCGCCTGGGACACAAATCCCGCCTTCAGCAGCAGGCGTAGGCGCTGACCGCAGTCGAACCTTGGGCGTCGGAGATTCGGGTGCGCTGGATGCGACCCCAGGCCTGCCGAACCAGGCAGACCCGAACCGGCGAGCCTCTCCTGGCGAGATGACCGGCAGCGGCAGGCCGCGCCGTGGCGCAGTCGCGAGGACGATGGCTGAGTGCGAGGCGGCCTGGGATTCGACGACGCATATGTCGAGGCAGACTTGGCGCGACACGTGCCGGCGCACGCTGACCGCACCGCATATGTAATTGCGGCGCCGTGCCGCTATTTGTGCTCGTCGAAGCTGTCGGTTTCAGGGTCGTACTGCGATTGCACGCGCCGCAGGTCGCGCTCGGTGTCGGTCCTGCGTCGGCCGGCATCGACGTCGGGCCCTTTTCCCGCCCATGAAGGCGGTGGCTGGACGTCATCGCTGTGGGCTCGCTCGGGCGGGGTGCGCCCCAGCAGCCAATCGAGAAGTCCCATCATGCGTTCCATCCTTCTTAGCCGGCGCGGGCATGCCGCCAGCGCCGGCTGCCTGACGTGCTACTGCGTGTATTTCCCGTTGAGCTCCTTCACCATCGCAAGGTGATGCTCGAGTTGGGGCAAGGTCTTTGCCGCGAAGGCCTTCACCTCCGGCGTAGGCCCGTTCTTGGCGTAGTCGCCGAATAGCTTCACGGCATCCTCGTGAGCCGTGAGCTGCTCGGAGATATACGATCCGTCGAAGCCCTTCTCGGTGGTGAACACGCGCAGCTTGGCGTATTTCGCGCCGTGTGTGAGGTCGAGGCTGTCGGAGGGCGGCGTGATGTTGACGGCTGTCAATGTCGCCTTGAACTCCTCTCCGATCTTCGAATGATCATCGATCATTTGCTTGGCGAGCGATTCCACATCCGCGCGCTTGCTGTATTTGAGGGCGAGCTGGCTGGTATCGATCTCAAATCGGTTGGCCACAGCGGCCTTGTCGATGAAATCTTGCGTCGCCTCGGGGACCTTTTCAGCGGCCAACGCCGGCACCGACGCCAGCGCAATCAGCGCTGCGATGAAGCCTTTCATGGCGGGATCCTTTTCCAATGCATCTGCTGGCCAACGGGCACTGCGGCGCAAAGGTTCCAAGCCACCCTCGAGGGAGCGCCAAGGCGAGTCATCGGCTCACGCCTTGCGCGAGCCTTCGCGGTTGAGCAGCACGCGCTTGCGCTCGACCCCCCAGGCGTAACCCGAGAGCGAGCCGTCTGTGCGCACCACGCGATGGCAGGGAATGGCGATGGCAATCTTGTTCGCCGCACAGGCGCCGGCGACGGCGCGCACTGCCTTCGGCACGCCGATACGGCGCGCAATGTCCGCATACGACACCGTCTCGCCGGCAGGAATGTCCTGCAGCGCCCGCCACACCCGCCGCTGGAAGGCGGTGCCGCGGACATCGAGAGGAAGGTCGAGGCCGATCCCCGGCGCCTCGACGAAGCCGACGACCTGCGCGATGCGCGCCTCATACTCGCGATCGCCGCCGATGAGACGCGCCCTGGGAAAGCGGTCCTGCAAATTGCGCACGAGCGTGTCCGCGTCATCCCCGAGCAGGATCGCGACGACGCCCTTTTGGCTCGAGGCGACGAGGATGGCGCCGAGCGACGACTGCCCGACGGCGAACTTTATCTCCTCGTCGGCGCCGCCGGCGCGATATTGCGTTGGCGTCATCCCCAGCATGCCCGTCGACTTCTCATAGAAGCGTCCGTTGGAACTGAAGCCGGCATCGTAGATCGCTTCGGTGATGGAGCCGCCGGAGCCGAGCCCTTGGCGAACGCGCCTGGCGCGGCGGGCGGCAGCATAGTCCTTCGGCGTCAGCCCGGTGGAGGCCTTGAACAGACGATGGAAATAGCCTGGGCTGCGTCCAAGCGCATCCGCCAGCTCCTGCAATGAGGGCTCTCGTTCACTCTCCGCGATGATCCGGCATGCCTTGGCGACGAGGGCGGCGTTCTCGGCTTCGAGCGAAGCACCATCCGGATTGCATCGCTTGCAAGCCCGAAATCCAGTCGCCTTGGCGCCGTCGAGGGTGTCGTGGAGCTGAACGTTCTCGGGGTTGGGAAGGCGCGAGGGACACGACGGCCGGCAATAGATCCCCGTTGTCAGGACCGAGTACCACAGATGACCGTCGGCGGTCTTGTCGCGTGCGGCGATGCGTGCCCACCGCGGATCATCTGCAACCGATGTGGGCTTTGCCGCCGGCATCCTGGTGTGTGCTGTCGTCATCATCTTGCGCCTCATATATGGCTTTCAACGATGATGCCGCCAACTGCTTTCCGCTACACTCCGGTCCTTGCTCTCAAATTCGATTGTTTCGCCTACCAGCGGGGAATGCGCACGCGGAACTGCAGCCGGTCGAGACGCGCGTAGATGTACTCGAACATCAGAACCGTGCCGGAGTTGGAGAACGTCCGGCGCTTCAACCGCAACACCTGCTCCTGATCGCTGACGCCGAGGGCGTGGCGGATCTCGGTAGGAACCTCGGCCACGTCCAAGGTGAGATCCGCAAAGCCGATCTCGAGCCCGAGCTGCTGCTCCATGAGGTGGAAGACATCGTTGCGCGCCAGGTCGAGCAACATCAGCTTGCGCCCGATCTCGAGCGGCAGAGCGCCGATGTCGACGGACACCGTCGTCCCCCCGGCAATGCGCGAGCGGCCGATGCGCGTCACCACCGTGCCGGCCGCGAGGCCCAGCCCCTCGGCCGTCGCCGCATCGCATTCGCCCTCCGACAGCTCGAGGATGTCGGAATGCGTCTCGACGCCGAGCGCGGCCATCATCTCGCCGAAGCTCTGCAGTCGTTCCAGGCTGGCGGTCGCCAGCAGGCGGCTCACGAAGTAACCCTTGCCGCGCTTGGCCTCGACCATGCCCATCGAGCGCAGGTCGTCGAACGCCTGGCGCGCTGTGACGCGGCTCACGGAGAACTGCGCCATGACCTCATGCTCGCTCGGCAACTGCTCGCCGCGCGCGAAATCGCCATTGGCGATGCGATCGACCAGCCAATTGCGGATCGCGAGGTACTTGGGCACCTTGTCGCGATCGCGAGGCTCTAAGGTCAGGGCTCTTTTCACCACCCGCATCCCGGCGATCTCTCGCGTGCTGTCAACCGCTTGCCGTCGTTCGCGTCGCGTCGATCCGCTGCACGGCCCAGCGGGCATTCTTGCGCACGTCGGGATCTGGATCGTCGAGCACCTTGGCGAGGAAGGGCAGGGCCGACACATCGGCGATCTCGCCGAGCGCCGCCGCACTCTCCTTGCGCAGGTTCGGCTGCTCGTGCGCCAGCCCGGCACCGATCTTCGCCACCGCTGTCGCCACCCGCATGACGCCGAGGCTTCGCGTCGCCTTGAGCCGCACCTGCCAGAATTCATCGTCGAGCGCCGCAACCAGATCCGGGATGGCCGCTGCGCCACCGGCAACGCGGCCAATGGTCTCCGCCGCGATCTCGCGCACCATCCAGTCGGCGTCGGTGAGGCTGGCGCGGATCGTTTCGACGGCGGAAGCCGTCGAGGAGTAAGAGAGCGCGCTCACGGCGCCGCGACGAACCGAGGCGTCCTTGTCCTGCGCCGCGTTGCGCAGCGCAGGCAGCGCCTCCTCGAGCTTGAGGAACCCGATGACCGAGACCGCCTGCACCCGCACCGCCGGATCGACGTCCTTGAGCGCCGCAAGCGCAGGTTTGAGCGACTCTTTGCGCCGCAGCTCCTTCAGGGCGCGTAGCGCCGACATGCGCACGAAGGCCGCGCCATGCTCGACGACCGGCAGAATGGGATCGGCCGCCGCCGGGTCCTTGAGCTCGGCCATGCTGTCGGCGGCCGCCATCTGCACCTCGATGCTCTCGTCGACGAGCGCCTTGACCAGCGCCGCCGCTGCCGCAGGTCCGTCGTACTCGCCGAGGGCGCGGGCGGCCTGCTGGCGCACGCCGGCATCCTCATCATCGAGCATCCCGGCGAGCAGCGGTATGGCCTCCGGGTCGCCCAGATCGGCGAGCTCCATGATCGCCACCCGCTTGGCGCCAGGGTCGGGGGAGCGGAGCCTTTCCTCGATGTCCGCAAGATCGTTGTAGTCCTCGAACAGCTCCGTCATCTCATCCTCTTCGCCGCAACCGCCGCATGGGGCATGGGCCTATCTCAGCAGGTACGGGATATTGACCTTGACGGCGCCCGTGGGGCAATCGGCTTCGCATGGCATGCAGTACCAGCATTCGTCATAGGCCATATACGCTTTCCCGCTCAGTTCATTGATGCGCAGCACGTCCAGCGGGCAGACGTCGATGCACACGCGGCATCCTTTCTCGGCGATGCATTTCTCGTTGTCGACGACGACCGGCACGGTCGTGAATGTTGATGCTAGAGGCATGCTCTCTATCCAGCTTCGGTTGTCGGTGTCGGTCAGGCGCTCGCGCGCAGGCGCTGCTTGTCGTAGAGGTCCTTCTCTTCGTCCGCGATCGGGACGACGTAGGGCTGCACGGGCTTCTTCTCGCAAGTCATTTGGCCGTCCTGCTTCGAGAGCAGCACGTGGCAGAACCAGTTCTCGTTGTCCTTCTGCGGGAAGTCGGTGCGCAGGTGGTAGAGGCCCCAGCGGCTCTCCTGGCGATAGAGGGACGAGAACGCGGCCATATCGGCGCAGTCGAGGATCGACGCCGCCTCCAGCGAGCGCATCAGCTCGTGCGCGTTGCGCACCAGCATGCGGTTCTCGAGGTCATCGCGCACCTCCGCGAAGCGTGCCTGTGCCAGCTCGTACTTGCGCGTCACCTTGGGCGGCTGCAGGTAGTCGTTGACGAGGCGCCGCGTCTTGTACTCGATCTGGTTGGGCGGAATGCCGTCCTCGCGCTTCGTTGCCGCGAGAACACGCTGCTGCTCGGCCGCGACGTCGGCCATGTCGAACGGCGCAAAATCGACCTCCGCCGCATAGCTCGCCGCATCCGTGCCGGCGACCGCACCATTGGTGAAGGCGCCGAGCATGTAGTTGTGCGGCACGCTCGCCATGTCGCCGGCCGCATAGAGCCCCTGCACCGTCGTTCGGGCGAACTCGTCGACGTAGACGCCGGAGGCGCTATGCCCCGAGCAGAAGCCGATCTCCGAGATGTGCATCTCGATCATCTGCTTGCGATAGTCGGTCCCGCGGCCTTCGTGGAACAGCCCGCGCGTCGGCCGCTCGACATTGTGCAGCGTCGTCTCTATCTCGGCGACCGTGTCGGGATGCAGGTGGCTGAGCTTCAGGAACACCGGGCCCTTCCCTGACTGCAGCTCGTTGAAGAACTCGAGCATCATCTGGCCCGACCAGTAGTCGCACTCGATGAAGCGCTTGCCCTCGTTGTTGGCCGTGTAGGCGCCGAACGGTCCGGCGACGTAGGCGCACGCCGGGCCGTTGTAGTCCTTGATCAGCGGATTGATCTGGAAGCACTCGAGGTTCGCGAGCTTGGCGCCGGCGTGATACGCCATTGCATAGCCGTCGCCTGAGTTGGCCGCATTCTCGTAGGTGCCGAACATATATCCCGATGTAGGCAACCCGAGCCGCCCGGCAGCGCCCATGCACAGGATCACCGCCTTGGCGCGCACGACGAGGAACTCCGCCGTGCGCGTGTTGACGGCGATGACGCCAGCGACGCGATTGTCCGCACCGACGAGAAGACGCGTCGCCATGTAGCGGTTCGAGATCAACAGACGCGCGCGGCGAAGCTGGCGGTAGAGCGCCTTCTTGACCGTGTCGCCGTTCGGCATCGGCAGCACGTAGGTGCCGATGTGGTGCACCTTCTTGACGTTGTAGTCGCCGTTCTCGTTCTTGAGGAAGCGGATGCCGAAGCTGTCGAGCTCCTCGATGATCGAGTAGCAGTTCTCGGCGTACTTCAACACCGGCTTTTGATCGACGATGCCGTCGTTGGCGATCGTGATCTCCTTCGTATACTGCTCCGGCGTCGCATAGCCCGGGATGACGGCGTTGTTGAGCCCGTCCATGCCCATCGAGATGGCGCCCGAGCGCTTCACGTTGGCTTTTTCCAGCAGGATCACGGTAGCGTCCGGATTCTTCTGCTTGGCTTTCAGCGCTGCCATCGGCCCGGCGGTGCCGCCGCCGATCACCAGCACGTCGCACGAAACCTCGGAAAGACCCTCGACGATTCCGTCCATCGATGTCGGGTTGATGCCCATTTTCAGTTCTTCCTGCTCCAGAATTCGGCTCATGCGGCGCTGATGAAATCTTCCATCGTCGGGCGCCGCGCGAGGCTCAACAAATAGTCCCAGGGATAGACCCCGCGGTCGTGGCCATCCGAGAAGGCGATGTTCAGCGCGTAGTGTCCGATCGCGTTGAGGGCCACGATGCGCAGGCCCTGCGGCGGCGTGGTTTCTCCCTTCATCCGCCGCGCCTTGCCCTGCGCCGAGGGACATTCGCGCCACAGCGTCTCGGCCGAGACCGGCAGCCTGCGGCCGTCACCGAGTGCCAGCTCGAGCGCCGCACCCTCGTTGCACACCCGTGCATCGAGGATGGCCGGCTGCGTCTCAACGGTCATGCCAGGCACGCGCATCAAAACCTCCCATCGAAGTGCGGGTGCAGTATCGGCGAGGTCTCGCAGGCCCGATAGCAATTAGTTGCCACCGCCTAGTTGCCGCCGCCACGGGATTGCGAAGGAAAGCAGAGCATCTGGCAATTCCTTGACCGACGCGGCCGCAACGGCCCGGCACTGTGAGCGCGGTTCAAGCGCGCCGGAGAGTGCCGATGACATACGTGGTGACCGACAACTGCATTCGCTGCAAGTACATGGACTGCGTCGAGGTCTGCCCCGTCGATTGCTTCTACGAGGGCGAGCATATGCTCGTGATCAACCCCGATGAATGCATCGACTGCGGCGTTTGCGAGCCGGAATGTCCGGCCTCGGCGATCAAGGCCGACACCGAGCCCGGGCTCGAGAAATGGCTCGAGCTGAATGCGCGCATGGCAGCGATCCTGCCGCAGATCACAGAGGCAAAGACGCCCCCGGCCGATCGCGAGGCCTGGCGCGATGTCACCGACAAGCTGCTCACCGTCTACGGCACCGCCACGCCGGATCAGGTCTGAGCCACCCAAGCCTTTCCCAGAAACGCAACGAGAGATCCCATGAGCAATCTGACCGAGGAGACGGTCACCTCCGTCCACCATTGGACTGACACTCTGTTCAGCTTCACCGCCACGCGCTCGCCGAGCTTCCGCTTCCTCAACGGGCAGTTCACCATGATGGGCCTGATGCAGCAGAACGGCCGCCCGTTGCTCCGCGCCTACTCCATGGTCAGCACCAGCTACGAGGAGGAGCTCGAGTTCTTCTCCATCAAGGTGCCGGACGGGCCGCTGACCTCGCGCCTCCAGCACATCAAGACCGGCGATCGCATCCTCGTCTCCAAGAAGCCGACGGGCACGCTCATCGTCGACAACCTGATCGCCGGCCGCAACCTCTATCTCTTCTCGAGCGGAACCGGCCTTGCGCCGTTCATGAGCATCGTGCGCGACCCTGAGACCTATGCGCGCTTCGAGAAGATCGTGCTTGTCCACGGCTGTCGGCAGGTGGCGGAGCTCGCCTACGGCGAGCGCATAACGGAGAGTATGCCGCAGGACGAGTACATCGGTGAGCAGGTGCGCGCGCAGCTTATCTATTTCCCCACCGTGACGCGCGAGCCGTTCCGCAATCGCGGGCGCATAACCGATCTCATCACCAGCGGGCAGTTGTTCTCCGCTATTGGACTGCCGGCTCTCGATCCCGCCTGCGACCGCGCCATGCTGTGCGGAAGCCCGCAGATGCTCACCGACGTGACGGCCATCCTGGAGGCGCGGGGCTTCACCGAAGGATCGTCTGGCAAGCCGGCCGAGTACGTGATCGAAAAAGCCTTCGTCGAGCGCTAGCGCGCATGGTTGTGCACAAGCTGCAGGGCGCGACGAGACGGGCTGCGGTGGTTTCGCGTATCGAGCCGCTAGTACACGCGCGTTACGCGCTTCCGACGGCGGCGCTAGCCAAATACCTGCCCGGCGTCGGTCTCGCCGGCGCCGTCACCTTGCTGGCGACCATGGTAGCGGCGGGATTTTCGGCGATAAGCGCGGCTTTGCTCGGCCAGCCCGTAGCGCCCCCGATCATGGCGCTCGCGCTTCTGCTCGGCCTCTTGGCGCATGCGGCAGTCGATCAGACGCGCTTTGGTCCGGGGCTTGCACTGTGCAGCACGACAGTGCTGCGCGCGCTGGTCGCGCTCATCGGCCTGCGCGTCGCGCTCAGCGACCTTGTTCACCTGGGGCTCGAGTTGGCGATGGAGATATTGCTTGCCATGGGCGTCACGCTGGCCACGGCCATCTTCGTGGCCCGCCGCTTCGCCGCTTCACCAGGCGTGGGCGCCATCATGGGAGCTGCCAACGCCATCTGCGGGCAAGCCGCGACGCTCGCCGCCGCAAGCGCTCTGCCGAAAGGCAGCTGCAGCCGCGAGAGCATTGTGCTGACGATTGTCCTGTCGAGCACCATCTCGACCACGGCGATGGTGGTCTACCCGCTTCTCGGCGCATCCCTCGGTCTGTCGCCGCTGCAAGTCGGCGTACTCGTCGGAGCTTCGGTTCAGGACGTCCCGCAGGTCGTCGGGGCGGCGCTCGGCCTGCCACTCGACGCCGGGAACGCTGCGATAACCGTCAAGATGTTCCGCGTCTTGATGCTGTTGCCCGCCGTCGCGGCGATCGCGTGGTGGTTCGCCGGTACGGCGCGAGGCGCCAGTCTGCCCAAGGTGCCGCGCTTTGCCGTCGGCTTTCTCGTCGTCTCCGTGGTCAACTCGATGATCCTCGTGATACCGGGCTTGGCGCAGGCGTACGCGCCCCTTCGCGACGTTCTCATCGAAGCGACGGGCTGGGGCCTCGTCGTAGGGATCAGCGCCGTCGGGCTCGAGACCTCGCTCGCGGGCCTCAAGGCGCAGGGCTTGCGGCCGGTCGCCATCTTCCTATCGGCGTCGCTGACGATGCTCGGCGCCTCGCTGCTGATCGCGGCCGGCTCGGGTCCGTGATCGAGACGGGCTCACGACTGCAGCGGCAGTGCCTCGGGCCGGTCGAGATGGATGACGCCGCGTTCGATGCGGATGATCTTCTCTCTCTGGAAGCGCGCCAGGGTGCTCGTCACCCACTGCCGCGTCGAGCCGACGATCGACGCCATCTGCTCGTGCGTGATGCGCCGATCGATGATGAGCGAGACGCCGCGCTCCAGCCCCGCGTTGTCGGTGGAGGCAAGGATGAGCAGGAGCTGCGCAAGCCGCTCGGTCACCGAGCGCGTGCCGAGCATCTGCACGAGCGCCGAATAGCATTTGCCCCGCGCCACGAGGCCGTCGATCAGCGCCATGGCGATGGCCGGCACCGTCGCCGCAAGATGGCGAAGCTTTCCCGCCGGCAGATAGGAGAGCCGCGACGGCTCGACCGCCTCCGCCGACCACATGTGCAGTCCGCCGCCGAAGACCTCGGGCCCGCCGATGAAGTGGCCCGGCGTCCAGTAGGCGAGGGTGATCTCCTTGCCTGAGGGACCCGCGTAGTAGATCCGCACGCGCCCCTCCTCGATCAGCAGGATGCCGCTGTGCACGTCGCCCTGCAGGAAGATGCTCTCTCCCGGCTCGAAGCTCATCGGCGAGGTGACGCGCCGCAGCGCGGCGATCTCGTCGAGCTTCAGCCGGTCGAGGAAGCCCGCACCCTCGTTCATGACGGAAAGCGCTTCGCACAGGTAGACGGCGCCGTCGGCCCGCGTGCCGGTGGCCTCGTCGACCGCATCCTTGCGCGCGACCACCCGCAGCCGGCTCGTCTGGGCGCTTCCCTTGCTCGTTTGCGTCACGCCGCTGCTCCTGGCCTGATGCCGTTCGCCTGCTCCAAGATCGCCTACCGGTTCTGCTGCTCGAAGGCGCGCGTGCTTTCGTGGCGGATCTTCTCGTGGCACAGGCGCTTGAGGCGGATGAAGCTGTCGTCCACGGCAATGTCGGGATCGCGCGGACGCGGCAGGTCGATCGTCAGGTCGGCGATGACCCGGCCGGGGCTCGCGCTCATCACCAGCACGCGGTCGCCGAGGAAGATCGCCTCGTCGATGTCGTGCGTGACGAATACGACGGTGATGCCGAACTCGCCCCAGATCTTGAGCAGGTTCTCCTGCATCACGTGCCGGGTCTGGCTGTCGAGCGCCCCAAACGGCTCGTCCATGAGCAGCACGCGCGGATAGTTGGCGAGCGCGCGCGCGATGCCGACCCGCTGCTGCATGCCGCCCGACAGCTCGGCCGGGTAGCGGTCGGCGAAGCGCGACAGCCCCACCATCTCGATCAGCGTATCGGCGATGGCGTCGGGCGTCGGATCGCCGCGCCCGAGGATGCGCGGCCCGAACGCCACGTTCTCGCGCACCGTCTTCCATGGAAACAGCGAGTACTGCTGGAACACCATGCCCCGGTCGGGGCCCGGTCCCGTGACCGGCTCGTCATCCACCAGCACCTCTCCGTGCGAGGGCGTGACATAGCCGGCAATGCTGTTGAGCAACGTCGATTTCCCGCAGCCCGAAGGCCCGAGGATGCACACGAACTCACCCGGCTTGATGTCGAGCGTTGTCTCGGTGACGGCAACGACCCTGTCGTCGCCCTTGCCGAAGCCGATCTCGACGCCATCGATGCGGATGGCGCCCTTTTCGGCCCGAAAGCCGGGGCGCGGTGGCACGGCCGGCTCCGGCGCCGCCCCGTTCATTCGTATCACGTTGAGCATGATCTCTTCCTTGCCATGGGCCTACATGCGGCCTAGCGGGACTTATGCTGCCATTTGAGGAACGGCGCGGTGGCCATCTGCACGGCGATGGTCGAGACGCTGCCGAGCAGGCCGATGGTGAGCATGCCGACGATGATGTCGGCGTACTTGATCAGGTGATAGGCGGTCCAGGTGAAGTAGCCGATGCCGTATTGCCCGGAGATGATCTCGCCCGCGAGCAGCGAGAACCAGGCGACGCCCATGCCGACGGAAAGGCCGGTCGCGATGCTCGGCAGCGCCGCCGGCAGCACGACATGGCGGAAGATCTGCAGCCGGCGCGCGCCGAGCGATCGCGCCGCGCGCACGAGAACCTCCGGCGTCTGCTGCACGCCCGCCACCGTGCTGAGGATGATCGGGAACAGCGCACCGAGGAAGGTGATATAGATGATCGAGCTCTCCTCGGTCGGCCACATCAGGATGGCGAGCGGGATCCACGCCACAGCGGGTATGGGCCGCAGGATCTCGACATAGGGCAACACGAGGTCGTAGGCGAGACGCGAGCGGCCCATCGCGAGACCGAGAACGACGCCGAGCACGGCGGCCAGCCCGTAGGCGATGACGATGCGCTGCAGGCTCGCGCCGATGTGCACGTAGAATTTCGTGCTCGTGAGATGCTTCTCGAACGCCTCGAAGACCTCCGTGGGCGAGGAGACGTTCTCGAAGCTGATGATGAACTTGAAGTCGTGCTCGACGGCGTAGTGCCACAGCAGAACGCCGAGCACCACGGCAGCCGACCGGCGCAGCACCGTGACCGTCATGCCGCTGCCGTTGAAGAGCTCGGAAATGGCGTTCTTGAATGGCGAGATGATGCGCGAGGCTATGCCGGGCGTCTTGCGCTTCGCGCGCGCGGGCTTGTTGCCCGCCCCGGCGACCGCTCCAGCGCGAGCCACGGCATCGAGTGGCTGCGTCACGGCTGCACCGGTCTCGGAATGGATTGTTGCTGTGCTCGCCACTGTCTCGTTCCTTTTTGTTCAGGGCTGCGCGTGGTGAGCCGCCGGGCAGGAGCGCGTCGCGCCCTCACGCCCGGCGGTCTGTCGGTCAGGAGGAGATGGCCGTCCAGCTCACGATCTCGCCCTTCTCAGCAGCGGAGAACTTCTCGGCGTCACCCTTCTTCATGAAGGCCGTGAGCCCTGCCGTACCCTGCACGTAGAACGCCACGTGCCCGAACAGCTTGAGACCCGTCTCCTTGTCGTAGACGTAGGTGGCGAGCACCTTCTTGCCGGCTTTGATCGCCGCCTTGTAGGCATCCATCATCGCGGCGATGCTGTCGTAGGACGTGACGCCCTCGCCCTCCGTCCACAGCTCGGCCGGCTTCAGCCCTGGATTGCCCGGCGTCGGAGTGACGACCGAATTGGCCGCTTCGTCATACGACTTGCCCTTCTTCTCGTAGGCTTTCTTCACGAATGACGGATCGACCCAGCGATCGAAGTCAAGCGGCGGGATCTCCTTCTCCTTGGCGAGCAGCGAGTGGTCGTATTTCAGTGCCTCGACCCACTGCGGCTTCATCGACGACTCGAAGGTCGAGATGCCACCCTTCGAGAAGTAGAGGTAGAGCACCTCCTTCTCGATGCCGGTCCACTCCGACACCTTGATCGCCGCGTTGAGCGGATCGGCATTGAGCCAGTCCTGCGCCTCTATGGTGGCATCGACGTAGGCCTGCACGATCTCCGGATATTTTTCGGCGAAGTCCTTGGCGACCACCGTGCCGTGGAAGGTCGGGATGCCGGCCTCGCTGCCATCGAAGATCTTGCGGCCCGTGCCGCGGAACTCCATCACCTCGGACCAGGGGCAGAAGTCGGCGTGTGCTGCGATCTTGTTCTGCGCGATGTTCGTCACCCCGATCGGCGGCGCCTGGCCGAGGATCTCGATCTTGTCGAACAGCCCGCGGTCACGCAGCACCTTCAGCGACATGCCCCACGCCGCCGAGCCGATGGGCGTAGAGAGCTGTTTTCCGGCGAGCTGCTCGATGGTGTAGACGTCGGAGGCCACCGGCACGACGATGCCGTTGCCCGTGCCCTTGAGGTTGTAGCCGGTGATCTGGATGAAGCGGCTCTCGTTCTTGCCGCCCTTCTGGAAGTTGGCGCCGTTGACGATCAGCGGGTAGTCGCCCATCACGCCGAACTGCAGCTTGCCGGCGATCATCTCGTTGGTGATCGGCGGGCCTGACGTATAGTCCTGGTAGGTGATCTTGTAGTCGACACCGGCATACTTGCCGTCTTTGGGCAGATGCTTCTGCAACAGCTCCAGCTTCTCGAGGATGACGCCGCCTGGCACCGTGTTGGTGACGGTGCTCTGGTGTCCAATGCCAATTTCGATCGTCTCGGCGCGGGCTATTGGTGCAGCGAATAGAGTGACAGCAGAGAGGCAAGCTGCCAGGGCATAGCAGCTCGCAGATCGTACAACGGACATGAAGCGTCCCCCAATTGGCGTTGATGGTGAAGAGCGAGGACTAGACGCGGGGAAATCGCGCACGAACGAAGAAAACCGACTGAGCTTATGACCGGCGTTGATTAGAGCGTGCCGGTCGAGAGCCAGTTGTCTTCTCAGCATGCGATAACTCCGGAAGGTCAGCCTGTCTTTTGACACCTTCCAAAGAGCGCAACGGGCGTGCCACAACCCCCGCAGGGGTCGGGAAATTGGCTACAACATATTGAATTAACTTGTTTTTCAGAGACTGGCTTCGGATGCCGGAAATTGCTCCGCCACAAGCTTTTTGATTTATATCAAAGCTTAATGATTGCTCTTTGGGCATCCCTTTCCGAAGGTCCCCGGCACCACGCCAATACAAGTCACCGCGCCTGAACGCGTAGGCGGTAATAATGATTGCACGGGGGTGGCAAAAGCCCGGCGGCGTGCGAACGCGACCAGCCCCTCTCTGTTAGCGCGGCCGCATCCACACCTTTAGCGGCATCCCGCCCTTCGGCTGCAGCGCGATGCGCGACAGCGGCACAGGCACGTGACCCGCCGGCACCTCGAAGCGGGCTGCGCGTACGAACGTCGCGATCATGATCGTCGCCTCCAGCATCGCGAACGACGCGCCGATGCACACCCGCGGCCCCGCGCCGAACGGCATGTACTGGTAGCGCACCTGCTGCGCCTCCCGCTCCGGCGTGAACCGTTCCGGATCGAAGCGCTCCGGATCGTCCCACAGCCGCCGGTGCCGGTGGATGGCGAAGATGGGCATGACGATGATGCTGTCTTTCTTGACCACCGTCCCGGCGAGATCGACGTCACGCGTCGCGACGCGCGCCAGCGATGAGATGGGCGGGTAGAGCCGCATTGCTTCCTTGATGAACAGGGCGACGTCGCTCAGGCGGTCGACGTGCTCGGCGCTGATCGGATCATCGCCCGCGACGCTGCGCACCTGCGCCAGCATCCGCTCCTCCCACTTCGGCGACAGCGCGAGGAGATAGAGCATCCAGGCGAGCGACTTGGCAGTGGTCTCATGGCCCGCGAGCAGGAAGGTCAGCAGGTTGTCGACCATCTGCTCGTCCGCCATGCTGCGTCCCGTCTCGGGGTCTTTCGCATTCAACAGCCGCGTCAAGAGATCGACGCGCGCATCATCGCCGGCGCGCCTCTGGCGCACGAGGTTGCCGACCGCGCTGCGCATGTGGCGCTCGGCGTTGCGGCGCGCGGTCTTACGCGGATAGGGCAACCATCCGGGCAAGCCGAGAACGCCGTAGACGCCCGGCCACGAGAGCGGCAGCAGGTAGTCGCGGTTGGCCCGCTCCAGCGCCGCCGTCACCCCCGCGTCCTGGCTGTGCAGCATCGTCTCGGCGATGACGGTGAAGGCGGCGCGCGTCGTATCCTGATCGACGAGCCGTCGCGTGCCGACGGGCAACAGGCTCCATGCGGCGATGGTCCGCTCCGCCGCTGCCGTCATGATCGGCGCGTAGTGGCGCACCTCCGTGGGGCGGAACAGCGGCGCCGTCGCCTGCCTCTGCCAGCGCCAGTCGGCGCCGTGCGCCGTCAGGATGCCTTTGCCGAGCAGCCGCTTGAAGACGTAGCGCTCGACGATGGTCTTCGGGAACTCGCTGAACTCATCGAGCAGGATGCGCTTGATGAGCGGCGGATCGGTGACGTAGGTGAGCCGCCCGCGATATTGGAAGATCGGCTCGCGATAGACGATCGCCGGTGTGGCGCCGAGTGGATTGCGCACGAAGGCGAGGAAGTATGCCGGCAGACTAAGCGGTTCCGCTGGCGGCTTCAGGAAGGGCGGATAGAGCAGCTCGCCCTTGCACACACTCTCGTCCGCCTGCTGCATGGCAGCTTGCTCCAATCAACGCCGCTGGATGCGTTCCCGATCAGGCGGGAGATTGCAGCAGGCGCGCCCAGCGGTCCATCACCGTCCGCGTCCAGCCGGCTTCGCGGCGGATCGAGGGGTGCGCTTCGATGGTGAGCGCCAGTCGCCCGTCGCAGACGATGGCGCCGACGCCGACCGGCGAGGTCTTGGTGACCAGCGGGCAGATGCACCATTCGCCGACGCCGCTCCAGGTGCCGAGATTCGAGAACGAGCCGACGAAAGGCCGGTTCTGAAACCGCATCATCTGCAACTTGAACACCTGGCTGATACCGGTGAGGCCTATGAGCTGGCTGAGGTTGAGGAAGCTCCAGCTCGCCCAGTGGTCGCGGCGGCGCAGCGCCTGCTTGAGCTGGTCCTGCACGTCGGCGATGGCCGCATCGTCGGCGATGTCGATCTGCAGGTATCCCGTCTGGTTGGCGGTATCGCGTGCAAGCGTCACCGGCCCGCGCATATTCACCGGCATCATCCACAGACGTGGACCGTCCCCCAGTTCGGGACGCGTCGCCTTGGCAAGCGTGAACATCAGCAGGCTGTTGAGCGAGACACCTTCAGCGCGGGCCTTGGCGCTGAGGCGATGCGTCTCCTCGCTGGCGAGGACGAGCGTTGCCAGCTCGCTGCCGGGTTGCAGGCGCCAGCCCGCCCAGGAGGCGTCGTAACCCTTCCAGGCGGCAGCGGGAACCGGCTTCTGCACCACCATACGCAAAAGCGCGGCGGCGCGCTTCGTGAACGAGGGCGCACGCGCGGCACGCTGCGGGAGCTTGATGTCGCGATCGGGAAAAGTCTGGCGCAGCACGTGCACGAAGCCGCCTAGGCCATCGTATTCGGCGTGCGAGGGGAAAACCCAGTCTATCGCGCCATCCTGCATCCTGCGGCCGCCGCGCATGCCGACGAACTCTCCGTCGCGCTCGACGATGCGGAACCAAAGACCGGTCCAATCGATGCCGGGCTTCCGGGGGCGCGGCGCCTCGGTGCGAGCACTGACAAGCGTCGGCAGGCGAAGGGCGAGGGCAGTCATGGCAGGGGCTCCGTCAAGTGGGGTTCAGTTGCGCGCCGTGATGATGCGAACGTGACCCAGAGTGCGCCCGAGCAGGCCGCCATGCTGTGTCGCAAGATACAGGCGTTCGAGATCGGCGGGTCCGACATGCGTCGTGATGCGCAGTCCGCGCTTCGACAGGAAGCGCTGGGCGTTGGTCGGCTCCAGCCCGAACAGGAACGGCTCGCCGATCTTGCGCAGCCAGCGCGCTACAGCCTCGCCGCCAAAAGTGCTCGTATCGCCGTCGACGAAGCTTTGCAGCGCGTAGTCGAACACGATCGTGCTGCCCGGCGCGCAGGCGGCGACGAACGAGAGCACATCGTCGACGGCCTTGAGCGGCAGGTAGTAGGAGACGCCTTCCCACAGGAAAACAGTCTTGGCAGTACGGTCGAAGCCGTTGCGCGCCAGCACGCGGCGGAACGACCGCTTGGCGAAATCGATGCCGATGAGAGAGACGTTCTCGGGCAGCGCGGTGTTGCTGGCGGCGAGCAGGGCGATCTTGCGCGCCTGTGTGCCGGGATGGTCGAGCTCGAGCACCCGCACGCCCGCAAGCTCGTCACGGAAGCGGAAGGCACGCGAGTCATAGCCGGCGCCGAGGATCACCACTTGCCGGGCGCCGTCGTGCAAGGCGGAGAGCAGCGCCTCGTCGAAGTGGCGCGTGCGGGCGATGGCAAAGCCGTAGCTGCCGGGCGCCGCGCGCTCGATGAGCGCCCGCAGGAAGCGTCGCGGCGCAAGATCGAGCAGCAGCCGGCTCTTGCGGCACAGGAAGTTGCGGGCGAACCGGTCGCGGCAGGGCGTGGCAAGCCGCGGTTCGCGTTCGGCCAGTGCCCGCAACGCGGCGAGCGTCTCGGCCGACTGGATGGCGGTGAGCTCGGCCATGGCTAGTGCACCACGCTCGGATTGTAGGACGGGCTGAACGCCAGCGTCACGGAGCCCCGGGCCTTGATGCCTTCGTTGTCGGCGAAGGCGATGGTGGTGAAGAAGAACCAGGCGTTGCCGACCGCCGAGATCTTGTTGATCGACAATTCGCCGGTGAAGTCCTTGCTGTTCAGCGGCTTGAAGTAGCGGCTCTCGAGCGCGACGATCATCATCGCCGGCAACTGGTGGTGCTTGAATTCTGCCATGGTCGGGATCTCGACCTCGCCGGCGCGCACCTTGTGCATCAGGCCGGCGTGGATGCAGCCGGCGAAGAGAACGTAAGCGAGCTGGTTGTAGCAGATGTTGAACTCGACGGCGTTGAAGTGGCCGGTATCGTCGATGTAGCAGCTCTCGGGGATGGCGAATTGCCCTTTGCCGACGATGAGCCTCTGGTCGGTGCCGGCGATAGCCGTCTTGTCGTTCACCGCGACAATCTCGGCCGCCTTGAGGTAGGTAGCGTTCGCGCGGTAGGGCTTCAAAATCTCCTTGGTGAAATCCTTGGCGATGGCGATCGGGAATTGCGGCTGCGCCGGCTTTTCCTTCGCTGTGGTGCCAACGAGGGTCGCAGAAGCACTGTCGACTTGAGCTATTGAACACATGGCCGTCCCCATGAGTTTTGAGCTGAAAGAGATTGCGCAAATCGTTCACGCCGCCATTGCATCGCTCTGGCTGAGCGGCATGCCGTCCTTGAGCGTGATGCGGTACATCATCGTCGGCTCCTCCGGCCCATCGTTGCGGCCCGACGTGTGCGCAAGGAAGCGGTTGTCCCAGATGATGACGTCGCCCAGCGACCAGTGAACCTCGCGCACGAAGCGCGCCGTCTCGGCAAAGTCGAAGATGTCCTTCAGGAGCCGCGCCGACTCATCGAGCGAGGCGTCGGCAACGGAGAGCGTGAAGCCGCGGTTGGCATAGAGCACCTTCTCCCCCGTGTAGGGATGCGCGATCACTGCCGGATGGCGCACCGCCGGCGCCGCCTTGTCGATGGCGGCGAGGATCTCGAAGATGTCGTATCCGGCATCCTCTTTGCGCACCTTGTAGCGCATGCGCCCCGAGTGCATCAGCTCGCGCCCGGCGAGCTTGCGCTTGATCGCGGCGGGCAGCGCCTTGTAGACGGCGGCCATGTCGATGAAGCGGGTGGAGCGCGGAAAGTTCTGCGGCAGAAGCTTCGGCATCAGCATGGTGATGAACTTGGGGTCCTTCTCGAAGGACGTATCGGAGTGCCAGTAGCCGCCGGTGCGCGGGACGCCGATCTGCTTGCCGTCCGTCTTGACGTTGGAGGAGACGAAGATCAGCGGAAACTCGGGATGGTGATAGTTCTCCTGCAGGTAGGGGACCGGCTCGCCGAAGCGCTGGGCGAAATCGCAGTAGGCCTTTTCGCCGAGCTCCTGGTCCTTGAGGACGATGAGTCGGTTCTTGTAGAGCAGGTCGCGCAGCGTCTTGATCTGCGACTTGCCGGCCTTTGCGGCGTCGACGCCGCTGATGGCGCAGCCGATAGCGAGAGGCGAGATGTCCATGGCTTTGCTCCGTCCATGCCGCATCCCTGCGATGCGGTACGTCCGGAGCATGCGCAATGCTGCGCCGCCGCGCTGTCTCGCGCGTTACACGTGCCTCAGGCGAGCGTCGTGCGCGAGATGCGCCAGGCGACGAGGTACGACAGCGGCAGGGCGAGCACGATTGCCGCCCCGCACGCGGCCGGTATGAGAACCTGCGCCTGCGTCGCGAGCGACGGCACGGTGACGACCACGAGCAGAGCAATGCCTGCAAGAGCGGTGGCGAGCATGATCCATACGACCGCGGCGATCTTGAACATCTTTCGCTCCTCTTATGGCGGCTGCATCGGATGTAGGAAAGGATAGGCGCGTCCCCGCCGCCGCGCTTGATTGGCATCAACTAGCTCCGCGCCAAGCGCCGCCACGCCTCTGATGACGGTCAGCGATCAACGACTGTCATCCCGGCACTCGTTGCCGGATCCAGCTTTCGTCTAGAGGCGGCGATTGCGAACAGATGCATCCCGGGGACAAGCCCCGGACGACACTGAGGAGCGAGAGGCACCGCCAGCGGCGAGCTGGCCAGCAGGGCAGTCGCTGCCGGCGGCCTAAAGCTCGTTCACCGGCACCTTGAGGTAGCGTTTGCCGCGCGCATCGGGCTCGGGAAGATTGCCGCCGCGCATGTTCACCTGGATCGACGGGATGATGAGCTTCGGCAACTCCAGCGTCTTGTCGCGCGCCTCGCGCACACGCACGAACTCGTCCTCGCTGATCCCGTCGCGGACATGGATGTTCCCCGCCCGCTCCTCGGCGACCGTCGTCTCCCATTTGATCTCGCGCCCGTCCGGCGCGTAGTCGTGGCACATGAAGAGCCGCGTCTGCGGCGGCAGCTCCAGCACACGCTTGATGGAACGATAGAGCGTGCGCGCATCCCCGCCCGGGAAGTCGGCGCGCGCCGTGCCGCCGTCGGGCATGAACAGGGTGTCGCCGACGAACGCAGCATCGCCGATCACGTGCGTCATGCAGGCCGGCGTGTGTCCCGGCGTCAGCATGGCGAAGGCCGTCATCGAGCCGATCTCGTACGTATCGCCATCCTTGAACAGGCGGTCGAACTGGCTGCCGTCGCGCTGGAACTCGGTGCCCTCGTTGAAGATCTTGCCGAACACAACCTGCACGATGGTGATGTTCTCACCGATGCCGAGCTTGCCGCCGAGCTTTCCCTGGATGTAAGGCGCGGCCGAGAGATGGTCGGCATGCGCGTGCGTCTCGATCAGCCATTCGACCTTGAGATCGTGCGCCTTGACGAAGTCGAAGATCCTGTCGGCCGAATGATACGAGATGCGCCCCGCCGCATAGTCGATGTCCATGACGCTGTCGATGATCGCGCAGGCGTTCGACTTGGGATCCTTCACCACATAGCTGATGGTGTTGGTCGGCTCGTCGAAGAACGCCGTCACCTCGGGCTTCACGCTGAGATCGACCGGCTGGGGGATGCTCATGGTCCGCCTCCATTGCATGCTGCTGGGCGCTTCTGCCAGATAGTGCTTGCCGCAGCCACACCACAAGACACGAGATTGATGAAAGATCTCAGCAACCTGCGATCGCTGCCAGCAGACAACGTGCGCGCAGGCGCGGAGGTCGCACTCAACGTCCTTCGCGTGTGCGCGGACACGTGTTGATGCCGAGGATCCCATACGCCGGGCAGAAGCGAACAAGGCCCGTGATCAGCGGCACCAGCCCGAGGAGGCCCCAAAGCGTCTTCGGGCCGACGAACACGAGGCTGATGAGGGCGATGCCGAGGATGATCCGCAACGCGCGATCCAGGCTTCCGACATTCATCGTCATGGGAAAATCTCCAGCTATGGTCCACGCTGGATAGCCGAGGCGCACGGCATCGTATGTGACCTAGTCACATTGGCGCTCACGGCGCCGCTGCGAGCTGACGCAAATCTTTCGGACTGGTGATGTCGATCGCGCCCCTCGAGGTCGAGATCCATCCGCGACGCTGGAACTCGTTGAGCTGGCGGCTGATGACCTCGCGCGCCGTGCCCAGCTCGGACGCCAGTTGCTGATGCGTCAGATCGATGTGCCCTTGGTCGTTGGCGCGCTGCAGGAGCCGTTGCGCGAGGCGTACGTCGACGCGTGCGAACGCCACCTCCTCGATGACGCGGAAGAGGTCGGTGACGCGGCGGCTGAAAGCCGTGAATACGAAGCGGCGGAAATCGGCCGAGCGCGCGATGAGGTCATCGAAGGTTGCGCGTGGAATGGCGACCGCCTCGACGTCGCTCTCGGCGATGGCTTCGGCCTGATAGTCCTCATAGCTCATCAGGCACGCAGTGGTCAGCGCGCAGCTCTCGCCCGCCGACACGCGGTAAAGCACGATTTCGCGGCCGCCTTCGGAGACCTGCTGCACACGCACGGTGCCGTGGATCAGGAGAATGAAGGCTTCCGGCGCCTGCCCAGGTCCAAAGATGCGTGTTCCGGCAGGCAGGCGCACCACCCTGCTCGCCGCGAGGAGCGCGCCTGCGGCGTCCGCCGGTAGCTTCGAAAGGCCAGGAAAGTGCGTGATCCAGTTTTCCGAGGTCATGTTGCGACCGTATGCCATTCCTGCATCGGGCTCACGGCAGCAGCCGGCCCAACTGCCGATAAATTTAGTCGACTGCCGTGGGCCTTGTTTGACCTGTCGCAGGGAAGCCGCTCGTAGGTTCGCCCGAGCTAGCGCGCGAATGGCGCGCACCGTCAGAAGCGAAACATCGGGTGCTCCCATGGCACGAGTCATCACGATGGCAAGACCGCAGGGAACGACATCCGCGAGTCTTCTCATCATGCTCTTGGTTGCGACCGCGGTCGGCGCCATCGTCGGCCGCATCATCGGCGACAGTCTCGACACGGCGCTGCTCGCTGTAATCGCCGGCTTCATCGCCACCATCACCGCGATCATCGTGCGCAACAATCTGCTCAATCGCCTGACGGGCGTCGGGCCTGACGATTTCAAGATTCCGATGGTCGTCACGGTGTTCTCGGTGATCGCCGCCATCGCCGGCAGCCTGGCCAGCAAGGAGATCCTCGATCAGGTGGGCGGCAAGTTCTCGCCCGAATGGATCGGCACCGTCGCCGGCCTCGCCTCGGCCATCCTCATGTCGCTGCTGATGGTCACCTACTACATGAACCCCGCGCCGAGGCGCTGATTGTTCTGACACGAGCTTCGAGAAACTTCGCTCAACGCGCGTCGTGCTCTGTTGATGGCCGGCGCTCGCGCCGGGCGCCTTGCCCCCTGGCTGCCGCATACGCGCAGTTCGGCATTCCCCATGAAACCTCGGGTCGGCAGCTTGGCCTGCGCCGCAGGCCAAGCTCAGGCGCCAAAGGCGCCCGGCGCGAGCGCCGGCCATCAGCGCGACGGCGCTAACCGCACACAAAGCTTCTTGAAGCTCGTGTCCCTGCTAAGGAGTCAGTT
>Ga0164243_10002839_pt1 | contig 28178 bp, 28 predicted proteins | sample OricompcompostOP_FD_108781 | JGI IMG/M metagenome (GOLD analysis project Ga0164243, IMG submission 108781) | Organic Plus compost microbial communities from Emeryville, California, USA - Original compost - Organic plus compost (OP) | ecosystem: Engineered > Solid waste > Mixed feedstock >... | reverse complement strand
GCGCGCGCCCGGACCGCCGACTCCATCAGTGCGTACGTGTAGACCGGGACGCTGAGGCCGGCCGCGGACTCCGGGCCGTTGTTGGCCTCGCGGTCGCTGCCGATCACCCGGGTCGGCGCCACGTCCGGGTCCTGCTCGGGCCAGTCGAGGGTGGTGCCGTTCCTCTGGGCCGCGGCCAGGGTGTTGCCCGCCTCCGCGCCGCACACCAGGACCACGTCGGCGGCCCCGGTCCGGATCGCCTCGCCGGCCTCGTTGACCAGCACCTGCCCGGCGTCGCCGCCGTACGGCGCGGACATCGCGGTCTCCCGCGGTTCCGCGCCGAGCGCCTCGGCGACCAGCGCCCCGGCGTCGCGGTAGGTCCACGACGCGCTGGCGACGGCGTAGACGGCGTCCGCGGCGGCCAGCAGCTCGGCGCCCGGCCTGGCGTCGTCGCCGGCCCGGCGGAGCGCCTCGACCGCGAGCGTCACCGGGTCCTTGGCCGGGTCGGGGTCGCGCTGCACCAGCTGCCCGACCCCGACGATCACGGGGGCCCGCGGGTCCAGCCGGGTGCCGGTGCGCTCGTGCACGACCGCGCGCGGTGCGGTGCCGTCCGGGTCCCCGGACGAGGCGAGGTCGGCGAGCGCGGCGACGGACTCGCGCAGCGCGTCCTCGACGCTGGCCGCCACCGTCGCGCCCAGCGGGCCGGCCACCGGGTCGCCGCCGATCAGGGCGTCGATGCCGAGCCGCGACGATCCACCCCGGTCCTCGACCGTGAGCCGTAGCGTGAGCACGAGGTCCATCGGGCCCCGGCCGGTGAGCTCGACGGACGCCGCGTCGACACGGGTCGCGGTCCAGGCCAGGTCGGCGGGGATGCCCATCAGCACGACCTGCTCGCCGAACTCGTCGCCCTCGGCCACCGCCTCCGGCGGCTCACCCCGGAACTCCACGTGCAGCGAGAGCCACTCGCCGTACCTCGCCACGTTGCCGACCAGGTCGCGGACCCGCGCCGCGGGCGCGGCCACCTCGGTGTCGACGTGCACGGATCGCGGCGGAGTGGTCTCGGGCATGCGTTCGCCTCACAAAGAGTCAGGTCTGACTGTTTATGCTGGAACGTACCGGACATCCTCCGCAGCAGACCGGGCGGGCGGCCCACTGCGGGCATCCCCGCCGCGGCGCTCTGCTGCTGTTACGGTCTAGACCACACGACCCCGAGCCAGGAGACCCTGACGCGTGCGCCCGATCCGCTACCTCGTCGCGGCCGTGATCCTCAGCGTTGCCCTTTCCGCCGCGCTGACCGCTGCCCCGGACACCGCCACAACGGCGAGTGCCGCCCCGGCGAGTGCCGCCCCCGCCGACGCCGCGCCGGCCCCCGCCGCCAAGAAGGACAAGAAGAAGCAGAAGAAGAAGGGCTACCGCCCCCGGCCCGGTCCGCTGTTCAACAGCCCCGGGGACTTCTCGATCAACAACAAGGTCCTCAAGGCGATCCGGCACGCCAAGCGCGGCTCGAAGATCCGGATCATGACCTGGAACTTCAACAGCTGGGCCTTCGTCCGCGCGCTCCGGAAGGCGCACGAGCGCGGGGTCAGCGTCCGGATCATCATGGCCCGCAGCCTGGCCCACGAGCAGCGTCGCAACGGTCCCTACCGCACCCTGAAGCGGGCGCTGAAGAAGCAGCACCGCAAGCAGGAGATGCGCAGCTGGTTCCGGGTCTGCAAGGGATCCTGCCGCGGTCGCGGCGGGGCCATGCACGCGAAGATGTTCCTCTTCAGCAAGACCGGGAAGCAGCCGCGGGTCGTCATGTCGTCGACCGGCAACCTCACCGGGTCGGCCGGCAAGAACCAGTACAACGACATGTACACGATCCGTGGGTCGCGCAAGGCCTACAAGCGCTCGATCCAGGTCTTCAACCAGGCCGCCCGGGACCGTCCGGCCCCGCCGGTCACCTACCGGACCGGGCCGGTCATGGGCTGGTTCCAGCCCCGGCACGGCCGCAAGGACCTGGTCATGCAGATGCTCAAGAAGGTGCGCTGCAAGGGCGCCCGCGGTGCGGGCATCAACGGGCGTACGTCGATCCGCATCGCCCAGGACGTGATGCTCGGCAAGCGCGGCATCCGGATCGCCAAGAAGCTCCGGGGGCTGCACAAGCACGGCTGCAACATCCGCCTGGTCTACAGCCAGCTCGGCGGCCGGATCTGGCAGATCACCAAGAACATCCCGCGCAACCACCTCGTGGCTGACCGCGACGGCGACGGCGCCTACGACATCTACCTGCACATGAAGGCGATGGCGATCAGCGGCAACTACGACGGCAAGCGCAACACCCGCATCGTCTACCAGGGCAGCGAGAACTGGTCGCCGCTCGCCGCGATGTCCGACGAGCAGGGGCTGATCATCCAGCGCGACGGGGTCGAGAAGGCCTACGGCAAGCGGATCAACCGGCTCTTCGGCATCCACCTGAAGAGCGTCCCGCTGGTCACGCCGCGCGCGCTCCGGCCGAAGAACCCCTACGTCAACATGGAGGGCTGACCGACCGGCAAAGGGTGTCAGGCGACCTCGGACGCGCCGACCTCCCCGATCGTCTCCTCGACGAGGGACACGACCAGCTCGGGGCTGTCGATCATCGGGATGTGTCCGCAGCCGGGCAGCGGCACGTGCCGCGCCTCGGGGAGGCGGCGTCTGGCCAGCTCGGCCTGCCCCGGGAGCAGCAGCCGGTCCCTGGTCCCCCACGCGACGGTCACGGGCACGCCGATCCCGGTCGCCTCGAAGGAGTACCGCAGCCCCGCGCGGAGGGTCGGGAAGAACGCCGGGGACCGCTTCAGCGCCAGCGCGTCGCCGTACACGTCCGCGGCCGTGGTGCGCTCGGGGTGCGCGTAGAGCATCGCGCCGGCCACGCGGCGGCCCGCACTGCTGCGGGAGGTGGCCTCGAGCACACGGTCGGGGAGCATCGCGGAGAGCTTGACCAGCGCGAGCGTGGCCAGCGCCCAACCGCGGTCCAGGGGCCCGCGGAAGAAACCTGCCGGGCTGAGCGCGGTCGCGCTGGCGACCAGGTCGCGCGCGGCGAGCTCGAGCGCGATCGCGCCGCCCAGCGAGTTGCCCACCACGTGGGGTCGCTCGACGCCCCACTCGGCGAAGTTCGCGGCCAGGTCCGCGCACGCGTTCTCCATCGTGTGCGGCGTGCCCGACGGGTAGGCCGGCGACATCCCGAACCCGGCGAGGTCGGGGCGGATCACCTCGTACCGCTCGGCCAGGAGGTCGGTCACCGGGTCCCAGGTCTGCCGGCGGTGGCCGATGCCGTGGATGAGCACCACCGGCTCACCCGCACCGGTCCGATCGTGCTCGAGCCTGGACAGCAGGCGCGGTCGGGTCATCCGGGTGCCTCCTCAGAAGTATGTGAGACGCCGAGTCTCGCATACTTCCGGCCGTCAGTGACCCATGCTCAGGTTGAGCAGCACCACGCCGACGACGATCATCGCCAGCGCCGTCACCGCGACCCAGTCCATGCGCTCGCCGAGCCAGACCGCGCCGACCACCGCCACCGCGGCGGTCCCCACCCCCGACCACACGGCGTAGGTCATCGAGACCGGGAGGTGCCGCACGACCAGGGCGAGCAGCCAGATCGAGAACGCGTAGCCGCCGAGCACCAGCGCGGTCCACAGCGGGTCGCGGAACCCCTGGGCGCGCGGCAGCACCGACGTGGCGGCGACCTCGGTGAAGATCGCCACCAGCAGCAGTCCGAACGCGCCGACCATGACGGTGTCCTTCCGGAGAGGAGGTGATGTAGCAGGTGCTTCATTCAAGTGTAGCGGTTGCTACACTGAGGACAAGCGAGATTGCGGAGGGATTCATGGCGAGGAACACCGAGCGCCGCGCGGAGTGGACCGAGGCGGCTACCCGGTACGTGCTCGAGCACGGGCTGATCGGGCTGAGCCTGCGCCCCCTCGCCGCCGCCCTGGGCACCAGCGACCGGATGCTGCTCTACCACTTCGGCACCAAGGACGAGCTGGTGGCCGCGGTGCTGCGCACCTCCAACGACTGGTCCACCGCGCACGTGCGGGCGATGCCGCCCTCGAAGGACCTGGAGGCGGCGGTGCACGACCTGTGGGCCGCGATGCGTGATCCGCAGATCGACCGGTGCAGCCGGCTCTACGTGGAGGCCGCCGCGCTCGGCCTGCTGGGCGAGGAGCCCTACGCGAGCGTCGTCCGGGAGGCCAACGAGCTGTGGACCGAGGCGCTGGTCGACCACCTCGTGCACTCCGGGGTACGGCGCCCTCTCGCGCGCCGCGCGGTGCGGGTGATCGACGCGGCGTTCATGGGCTTCCAGCTCGACCTGCCGCTCGACGTCGGCACCCGCGGTCGCCAGCGGAGCGTGGCCGACCTCGCCGAGGCGGTCGCCGCCCTCGAACGCGGCTGACGGCGCGCCGCTGACGTGGTGCAGGCTGTGCGCATGCGTCCACGGCATGCGGTGATCACCGGAGGTTCGAGCGGCATCGGGCTGGCCGTCGCCCGGCGACTGGCCGAGCGCGGCGCGACCGTCTCCCTCATCGCCCGCGGCGAGCAGCGGCTGGGCGCGGCCGCGGCGGAGCTGCGCGCGGCGGGCGCGGACGTGCTGACCGCCGCCGTCGACGTGTCCGACGGGCCCGCCGTACGACGCGCGATGGCCGAGCTCGAGTCCGACGCCGGCCCCTGCGACGTGCTGGTGACCTCGGCGGGCCAGGCCCGCCCCGGCCGGTTCCTCGACCTCGACGACGACGTGTTCCGCACGATGATGGAGGTCGACTACTTCGGCACCCTGCACTCCATCCGGGCGGTCGCGCCCGGCATGGTGCGGCGCCGCCACGGCAGCATCGTCGCGGTGTCGTCGGGCGCGGCGCTGCTCGGGATCTACGGGTACTCGGCCTACGGCCCGGCGAAGTTCGCCGTACGCGGGCTGTTGGAGAGCCTGCGCGACGAGCTCACGCCGTCCGGCGTCCACGTCGCGTGCGTGTTCCCGCCCGACGTCGACACCCCTCAGCTCGCCGAGGAGAACCGCCACAAGCCGGCCGAGACCTTCGCGATCAGCGGCACCGTGAGGCCGATGAGCGCGGACGCGGTCGCCGACGCGGTGCTCGAGGGGATCGACAAGCGCCGGTTCGCGATCTACCCCAACGCCGAGATGCGGCTGCTCGCCGCCGCGGCGCCGCCGCTGGCCCCGATCGTCCGGCGGCTCGTCGACCGCAAGGTGCGGCGGGCCCGGACCTAGCCGTCGACGTCAGCGGCCGTCGGCGCGACCGCGCCGGCGCGGGCCACCGTGAAGGCCGCCGCCCGGTTCGCCCGCTCGAGGACCGACCGCCACTCCCCCGGCCCGAGACCGCGCAGCGCCGCCCGGCGGTCGCCGCCCAGCAGCTCTCGCCGCCGGAGGGTGTCGAGCAGGGTCGCGCAGAACACGTCGCCGGCCCCGATCGTGTCGCGCACCGCCACGTCGGCCGCGGGCACCTCCGCGACCAGGCCGGCCGAGGTGTGGCAGCGCGCCCCGTGCGCACCCATCGTGACCACGACGCAGCCCGCGCCGAGCGCGACGAGCCCGGCCGCGGCCTCGTCGACCGGCTGCCCCGGTGCCCACACGCCGAGGTCCTCGTCGGACACCTTCACCACGTCGCTGGCCGCGACCAGCGTCGCCACGCGTGCCCGCACCCGGTCGTCGAGCGGCACCGCGCTGGGTCGCGCGTTGACGTCGTAGCTGACCGTCGCCAGCGGCGACAGCTCGCGCACCAGCCGGGCCAGCAGGTCGGCGCCGGGCGCCAGCACCGCGCCGATCGACCCGACGTGCAGATGAGCCGGCGTCTCGGTGAGCTCCGGCTCCGGCAGCACCCCCGAGATGTCGAACTCGTACGACGCGGCGCCGGCCGGGTCGAGCGTGGCCACCGCCGACGACGTCCGGTCGAGCACCCTCGGGTCGGCGGCCGGCTCGAGGCCGGGCTCGTCGAGGTAGCCGTCGAGGAGCGCGCCCCGGGCGTCGTCGCCGTACGCCGTCAGCAGCCGCACCCGGGTGCCGAGCCGGGCCAGGGCCACGGCGACGTTGGCCGGGCTGCCACCGGGGTGCCCGGTCGAGGTCCCGTCGGCGGACGTCACCACGTCGACCAGCGACTCCCCCGCCACCAGCACGACCATGCGCGCATCGTGCCAGGCGGCCTACCATCGCTGCTCATGCCGCCGCCGACGACGTACTTCGCCACCGAGCGGCTGCGTGCCCGCGGCTTCACGTCGGACGACGTGGACGTGTTCGTCGGCTACCGCGCCGACCCCGACGTCGCCCGCTACCAGAGCTGGAGCGACTACACGCGCGAGCAGGGCGAGGCCCTGGTCGCGTCCATGCAGGGCCTCGAGCCGGGGGTGCCCGGCGAGTGGCTGCAGATCGCGCTCGAGCCCGCGACCGGCGGGCCGATCGTCGGCGACCTGGCCCTGCACGTCGATGCCGACGAGCCTCGCCAGGCCGAGGTCGGCTTCACCCTGGCGCCGGCCGAGCAGGGCAGGGGCTACGGCACCGAGGCGCTCACCGGGCTGCTCGACTGGGCGTTCCCGACGCTCGGCCTGCACCGGGTCGTCGCGGTCACCGACGCCCGCAACGGCCCGGCCGCGGCGCTGCTGGAGCGGCTCGGCTTCCGCCGCGAGGCGCACTACGTCGAGAACGTCTTCTTCAAGGGCGCCTGGGGCAGCGAGCTCCTCTTCGCCGTGCTCGACCGCGAGTGGCAGCGGTCCGGACCGGCCGACGAGGTGCGCGGCAACGGTGGCGAGGAGCAGCGGGCTACGCCAAAGTAACCCCGTGCTCCCTCACCGCTGGGCGAGGGCCGCGGTCGTCGCGGCCTCGCTGACCCTGATGCTTGCTGTCACCCCGGCCGCGGTCGCGGAGGACGACGTCCCGTCGCCGCCCGCGCCGACCGCCCCGTGCGACGCGGTCAGCCCGATCGCGATCCCCTGCATCGCGCTGGGCAAGACGTTCGACGCGCTCGGCGCCGAGTGCCGCCGGGTCGGGATCCCGGACACGCTGTGCGTGCTGCCCCTGGCGCACAAGGTGACCCAGGCGGCCCGGGACGCCTACCTCCGCTCGTGGGTGCACCAGGCGGCGACCTTCCAGCGCGAGCTCGGTGACCCGCTGCCGCTGCGCGACGCGCAGTGGATCGGCACGCACAACTCGTTCAACAGCCTCGCCGCCGGTCTCACGCTGTCACACCTGGACTCCAACCAGCAGCTGTCGCTGGCCCAGCAGCTCGACATCGACGTCCGCTCGATCGAGCTGGACCTGCACTGGATCCCGCGGCTGGAGCTGCTCGGCAAGCGCGCGGTCACCGTCTGCCACGGCCAGGGCAACATCGGGTGCACGACCGAGCCGACGTTCGCGAAGGTGCTGCCCGAGGTCGCCGGCTGGCTCAACGCGCCGGCGCACCGCGACGAGGTGCTGATGCTCTACCTCGAGGACCAGCTCGACAACCCCACTGCCTACGCGTCGGCGGTGGCGACGCTGGACAGCGTCCTCCGCCGCCCCGACGGGAGCAGCCTGGTCTACCGGCCGGACCCGGCGCAGAAGGCCGACAACGGCTGCGTGCCGCTGCCCATGGACGTCTCCCGCGCCGACGTCCGGGCCTCCGGCGCCCGCGTGGTGGTCGTCGGGTCGTGCGCGCCCGGATGGTCGTCGCTGGTCTTCGACTGGAGCCCGACCCACGTCGAGGGCGGCTCGACGGCGGCCTACGCGCCGTACCCCGCCTGCGACGCGACGTACGGCGACGACGTGTACGCAGCCCAGCTGGTCCGGTACTTCGAGGACTCCACCCTGGTCTCCGCGCTGCGTGACCCGCTCCGGGCGCCCGCCGACCCGGACGCGCTGAGCCCGCGGAAGGTCCACTCGATGACGGCGTGCGGGGTGAACCTGTTCGGCCTCGACCAGCTGCTCCCGGAGGACGGCCGGATCCAGGCCACCCTGTGGAGCTGGGCCCCGGACGAGCCACGGACCGACGTCGGCGCGTGCACGCTGCAGCGGCCGTCGGACGGTCGCTGGGTCGCGGCCGCGTGCACCGAGACCCATCGCGCCGCGTGCCGCTCGGGTGACGCCTGGACCGTGACGCCGACACCGGTCACGTTCGCCGACGCGGAGCCGGCCTGCGCCGCCGTCGGCGCGACGTTCGACCTGCCGCGGGCCGGCGACCAGAACTCGGCGCTGCACGAGGTCGCGGCGCCGGTCGGGGGCACCTGGGTCGACTACTCCACGCAGTAGGGGCTAGGAGACCGGCTCGGAGCAGAGCTGCTCCATCTCGGTCAGGTACTCCTCGTACGGCGGCAGCCCGGCCTCCTCGCGCAGCTCGTCGACCCGGCCCGGCTCCTCGAGCGGGGTCGCCGGCCTCGGGGTGCCGTCGTCGCCGCAGCCGACCTGCGTGCCGTACCGCTGCTTCTCCCCCGCCCCGACCGCGACCCGGTCGCTCAGGTAGGCGAGGTTGCCGGGCGACCCCTGGCCGGCGTCCACCGCGATCTCGAGCAGCGCCAGCGCGCACCGCTGGAGGTCGGGGTCGAGGTCGGCGTGCTGCGCGATCGTCCACGCGGCGTCCTCGCCGTCCTCGCCCACGAGGTCGAACCCGGGCCAGCCGCGCTCGGCGAGGACCTCCCGGAGCCGCTCGGTGCGCGCGGGGTCGCCCTCGTCGTCGGGTCCGCCGGTGCGGCCGGACTGGTCGCGCTCGAACATCGCCATCAGCTCGTCGTGGAGCTGCTCGTCGTACTCGTGGGGGCCGGGGTCGGCCGGCGTCGGGCAGCCGTCGGGCAGCTCGGGGTACGCCGTGGTCGCCGTCGCTCCCGGCTCCTCGCCCGTTTCCCCGCCCGACCCGCCGTCGTCGCACCCGCCGAGGGCGACGAGCACGAGGACGGGGAGCGCGGCGACCGCCGCGGACCGTGCGAGCACCGGTGCAGTGTAGGGCGGTGATCTAGGCGGTGATCTAGGAGGCGGCGGGGCTCGCCGTCACCACGCGTCCCTCGTCGAGCTCGAGGGCGAGGTCGACCTGGGCAGCGGCCTCCTCGTCGTTGGTCGACATGAGCACCACCGCGCCGGTGCGGGCGTGGGCGCGGAAGAGGTCGATCACCCGCTCGCGGTTGCCGGCGTCCAGTGCGCTGGTCGGCTCGTCGGCGAGCAGGACCAGGGGCCGGCGCGCCAGTGCCTGCGCGACCGAGACCCGCTGCTGCTGCCCGCCGGAGAGCTCGTCGACGAGGTGGCCGCCGAACTCCTCCAGGCCGACCGCAGCCAGGGTGTCCGCCGCCCGGGCTCGGGCCTCCCGCGCCGGCACGCCGCTCGCGACCAGCGGCACGAGGACGTTCTCGTACGCCGTCAGCGTCGGTGCCAGTCCCCGGCCGTCCTGGGCGACGAGCACGACGCCGGGATCGGCGAGCAGCCGGTCGCTGTCGCGCGCCTCGCCGGTCAGGCTGACGGTGCCGGAGGAGGGTGCCAGCAGTCCGGCGAGGCAGAGCAGGAGGGTCGACTTGCCCGCCCCGGACGGACCGGTCACCGCCACGAAGTCGCCGGCGGGGCACACCAGGTCGACCTCGGCGATCACGCCGGGCCGGTCCCGGTCGACGGTCAGGCCGGTCACCTCGAGCACCGGGTCGCTCACGAGTCCTCCTCAGTGACGGGCTCCAGGAGCACCCCGCCGTCGTGGTCGCGCACGTGCACCAGGGTGCCGGGCGGCAACGCGTCGAGGGCGTGCGCGGGCAGCGGCAGCGAGCCGTCGGCGGTCACCACGGCGTACTCCTGGCCCGACCGTCCCTCGCCGCCGATCCGGCCGTCGCGGATGGTGACGGTGCGCGGCATCACGCCTGCGACGTGCGGGTCGTGCGTGACCAGCACGATGGTGGTGCCGTGGTCGGCGCTCAGCCCGGCGAGCACCTCGAGCACTCGGTCCCGCGCCCGGTGGTCGAGCTGCGCCGTCGGCTCGTCGGCGAGCAGCACGCCCGGGTCACCTGCCGCGGCGGCGGCGATCGCCGAGAGCTGCTTCTCGGCCGGCCCGAGCCGGTCGGTCCGCACGTCGGCGTGCCCGTCCAGCCCGACCTTGGCGAGCAGCCCCCCGGCCTCCGGCAGGTCGGTGGCGCCGCGACGGCGGGCCAGCCGCTGGGCCAGCTCGACGTTCTCGCGCGGCGTGAGGTACGGCAGCAGGTTGCGCGGGCCGCCCTGCACCAGCATCGCGACGTTGCGCGCCCGGACGTCGTCGAGCTCGGCGCGGCCGAGCTTGGTGAGCTCGTGCTCGCCGACCCGGATCCGGCCCGCGCTCGGGCGGAACAGACCGCCGAGCAGCTGCAGCAGCGTGGACTTGCCCGCCCCCGAGGGACCGAGCAGCGCGATCACCTGCCCGGCCACGACGTGCAGGTCGACACCGGCGAGTGCCGCGACGTCGTGGCCCTCGGTGCGGTAGACGTGCACCAGGCCGGTGGTGGTGATGGGGAGCCCCGGCATCTCAGGCCTCCTCCGCGGATCGCGACAGCGGCTGCCGGCCCAGGCGCAGGCCGGCCCCGGCAGCCAGCAGCACGAGCGCCGCCAGGAGGGCCGCCCCGGTGCCGAGCACGGCGGCCCAGGACGTGGCCAGGTCCTCGATCGGCAGCGGCGGTGGACTGTCGAAGAACGGCAGGTCGGGCAGCGCGATCCGGCTGCCGATGATCCCGCAGGCCAGGCCGAGCAGCACGCTGACCGCCACCAGGGGCACGGTCTCCAGCACCGCGACGACCGTGGCCCGGCGTCGGCTCACGCCGTTGAGCCGCACGGCGACCGCGTCGGCCGACCGCAACCGCCACGAGGTGATGAACGAGATCGCGAGCACCAGCGCCGCCAGCAGGGCCGCCGCGGCGGCGGTGACGACGCCGAGCTGGAGCGCCCAGGCGGGTGCGGAGTGGCGGAAGTCGTCCTCGGTGTCGGCGATCGTGGTCACGTTGTCGACCGCCACGCCGTGGTCCTCGAGGGTCTCGACGGCCGCCTCGCCCGAGATCGAGTCGTCGAGGAAGACCCGCATCCGGGTGCCCGGGTCGACGTCGACCCCGTCGCGCTCCAGGACGTCGAGGTCGACGAGCGCAGCGTTGGCGGGGGCACCGGGCAGGTAGGACTGGGTGCCCACCTGGTGCATGTCGCGGTTGACGCCGTCGAGGCCGACGCTGGTGAAGTCCTTGCCCGCGCTGTCGGGCGGCAACGGTCCCGTCGTCACCGCGGCCAGCCGCGCCGGCGCCGACAGGTGACCGAGCCGCGCGTCGAACCCCCGCTCGGCCCCGACGTTGAAGGCCAGGCCCTGCGGGGCGGCCCGCGGCCGCGCGAAGCCGTTGTCGTGCGGGGTGCCCTCGGCCCAGTCGTCCGGGTCGCCGAGCTCCACCGGCTGCCCGTCGACGCTGAGCGAGTGGATCCTCATGGTCCCCTGGATGGCGGCCTCGGTCTTGTTGCCGACCACCAGACCGGTGAGCCAGCAGCCGTCGTCGCAGGGCAGGTCCGCGGTGGCCCAGGTGACCGTCCTGCCCTTCCCCGGCTTCGCCTCGAGCGACACCTGCTCCGCCTTGCGGTCCGGTTGCACCACCGTGACCTCCACGTCGACGGGTCGCTCCGCACCGGGGGCGAGCGGAGCCGATGCTCGCCCGTGCCACCCGGCCGCGAGCGAGAGGAGGGTGCCGCGCAGCTCGAGCGGCTCGAGGGCCGACGCCTCCAGCGCCTCGACGATCCGGTCGCCGTCGGCGGGGTCCTTGAACGCGGCGATCCGGGCGTACTCCTCGGGAACCACCGCGAGGGTCGTCATCCCGGCCGGCGCGCTGGCGGCCACCGCCACGGTCGCCGAGGCGCCGCTCGGGTCCAGGTCGCGCACCGCCCGGCGCAGCACCGCGAGGTCGGTGCCGCCCGCGGCCAGCACCACGGTCGGCGCGCCGACCGACGCCTTGGCGAGGTCCGCCCGGTTGCGCTCGCCGACCGCGAGCGCGTTCACCGCGAAGGCGAGGAGCGCTGCCGCGGCGACGATCGTGGCGATCGCCGTGCGCATGCCGTGCCGGCGGCCCATCTGGACGAGACCGAGCCCGGTCAGCAGCCGGCCGCGCGCGAGCAGCGCGCTCCCTGCGCGCCCGGCGACCGGCCCGATCAGGAACCCGAGCGCCAGGCCGACGGCGATCGCCAGCAGCGTGGGCGCCGCGGTCGCGACCCAGCCGGTCAGCGACCCGGCCGCGGTCGCGGCGAACGCCGACCCGCACATGAGCACCGCGACGACCGTCCCCATCGACAGCGCCCAGCCGGTGCGCGGTCGGACCCGCCGCAACAGGTCGGTGGCGCTGGCCGTCACCACCGACCAGGTCGCCGCGAGCAGCATGAGCCCTTCGACGATGAGGACCCCGACGCCGGTGGCCACGGCCAGCGGCGTGATCTCGAGCCCCAGGTCGGGGTCGAGCCACCGTCGCCCGACGACCAGCAGCGCGCCGGCGGCGAGGACCAGGCCGAGCAACCATCCGACGAGCATCGGCGGGCCGAGCTCGCCGACCAGCAGCCGGCGACAGCTGCGGGCGTCACCGCCGCGCAGCCGGACCACCGCGACCTCGGGGCGTCGCTGCTCCACCGCGGCGCCGAGCACCAACCACAGCGTCAGCGCCGCCAGCAGGGCGAGCTGGACGACGAAGAGGGGCACGAGCCGGTGGGCGTTGTGCCGGCCGGTCTCGGCACGCTCGGTGAGCAGTGAGATGCCGGACGTGGCCTCGGCAGTGGCCTCGTACTCCGTCGTGTCGAGCCCGGTCGCGATGAACTTCTCGATCGGCTCGGCCAGCGCGAACATCTCGTCGACGCCGATCGCGTCGCGGTCGAGCAGCAGGTCGACCAAGCGCTCGGAGGCCACCCAGCCGGACCAGCGTCCCCCGTCCGGCGGTGGGGGGCTCCCGGCGTGCATGGTGTCGGGGGAGGTCAGCCAGCCGTCGTGATGGGTGACCCCCTCGGCGTCCATCAGCCCCGCCCTGCCGGTGGGTGGCCGTCCGGCCCAGTAGAGCTCGTCCGGGTCGCTCGGCCGGTAGATGCCCACGACCTCGAGCCGGGCGCGGTGCGCGGACGACGGGGGGTCGAGCAGCTGCGAGGACTCGGTGACCACGACGCGGTCGCCGACCCGCCAGCCGAACACCTCGGCGTCGGCCGTGCTGATGGCGACCTCGCCGGCGGCGGCGGGGCAGCTCCCGGACTCGAGCTCCACGTGGTCGCACTGGTCGTCGCGCACCAGCAGGGAGCCCACGGGGTTGTCGAGCTTCGGGTCGTCGACGGCGACCGAGGTGCTCACCGTCGAGATGGGGTCGCGGAAGTACGCGCGGACGGACCCGGGGAACTGGCGGACGAGCGTGCTGGTGGCGAGCGGCGCGCTGGCGCCGCGGTCGTCGAAGCGGCCGGTCGAGCGGACGAGCACGCCGGCGACCTGCGGCGAGGCGTCGGAGACCAGGTCGCGGACCATCGCCTCCTGGACCGCCCGGTCGTAGAGGGGCGCGAGGACCGCGGTGCCGGCCACGACCGCCGAGAGGAGCAGCACGACCAGGCTCTGCCACGGCCGGTACCGGATGGCGGAGCGACCCGTCATCCCGTCTCCTACCTCGACCCGATCAGCCCGTCGGTCCTCCCACTGCCGGCTCGCACCTTGCCACGGGCGGAACCCCCCGTCGGCATCGATTGCGTCACGATGCCGTCACGAATCCTCCCCGGTCAGGAAGTCGGTGACCGCGTCCCGCGCGGTCGGGACCGCGGCGCGCTGGGTGGCGTGCCCCTCGTCGGGGAGCACCACGAGCCGCCCGCGCGGGGAGAGCCGCAGCTGCCGCCGGGCCCATGGCAGCGGGCAGAACAGGTCGTGCTCGCCGCTGAGGATGAGCGTCGGTGCGGCGAGCGGGCCGTGGGCGTAGGTCGTCGGGGGCGTCGGCGGCCAGGCGCGGCAGCCGCTGATCTCGAGCACCCGCGCCGCGGTAGGGCGGTCGTAGGGCCACAGCGTCCGCTCCGGGGTGTGCGCCAGCGCCCGGGCGACGGCCGCGGTGCGTCCCGCGAGCGGCGCCGAGGAGTCGCCCCACGGGAACCGCAGGTCGCCGCAGAGGGTGGCCATGTGCAGCCCCGCGTCGAGGTCGATCGGCGCGGCCGGCACCGGTGCCACGTTGCCGAGGAAGCCGGCCAGCACCGTGGGGTCGCCGGTGCGGGCGTCGTGCAGCATCTCGGGCACGCCGTCGAAGGTCGGGTTGACCGTGGTGACCGAGAGCACCGCCATCGCGTCGAGCAGATGGGTGCCGTCGATCGGGCGGCCGTCGATCCGACCGTGCCGGACCAGCCAGGCCAGGTCGGCGGCGGGGTCGGTCGTGCAGGAGTCGTCGGCGCGGCACGCGTCCCGGAGCACGGCCGCGGTCCGGCGCATCGGCCGCAGCGGCAGGGTGCGGAAGCCGTCCTGCGGGACCGGTGAGTCCAGCACCACCCGGGCGGTGTGCTCCGGGTGGGTCCGCGCGTACTGCTCCGCGGTGAAGGTGCCGTAGGAGACCCCGTCGAGGGTGACCTCGTCCGCGCCGAGCGCGCGGCGGAGCAGGTCGAGGTCGTGCACGGTGTCGTCGGTGCCGTGGAGCGCGCGGGTGGCGCCCAGGCGGCGGGCGCAGGCGCGGGTGGCCGCAGCGGGCGTGAACCAGTAGTCGGAGCTGCCCACCGCGTCCTGCAGCTCGGGGCAGTCGAGCGCACCCGCGCCGGTGCCGCGCTGGTCGAGGGTGACCACCTGGTAGGCGGCCGTGACCTGCGGCGTCAGGTAGTGGTCGACCGCGGAGTCGAGGAATCTGACCCCGGGCTGCCCCGGCCCGCCGGTGAGGAAGAACAGCACGCCGCGGGGCGCGTCGTCGTTGCGGGTCAGCGCGACCGGCAGCGTGAGCGTGCCGGCGCCCTCGTGGTGGCGGTCGAGCGGGACCGTGATCGTGGCGCAGTCGAACCGGTCGTCCTCCGCGCACGGCGCCCGCCCCTCGAGCCCTGGTGCCGGCGACGCTGGGGAGGTCGCCGGCCGGGCAGGCGGCGGGGACGACGAGGCCGGGGTGAGGAGGATGCCGCCGAGCGCGGCGGCGACGAGTGCGAGCGCGAGCAGGAGGACGGAGGGACGGCGCATGACCGGACGGTGCTCCCCACGACCCGTCCGGGCCAAGGTGATTCGGACGTGACCGAACCTTGTCTTGTCCCGTGACCTCGGTCCCGCGCAGGGTGGGGCGGTGCTGTCGGTCGAGTTCACCGCGGCCGACCTGGGCCGGACCAGGGTCGCGTCGACCGCGGACCCGCTGGCCGAGACCGTGCTCGCGCTCGGGGTGGTCGGCGGTCGCCACCGGTCACCGCTGGGCCGGGACTGGTTCGAGCCCGCGCGCCGCCGGACCGGGCGTCGCGACGTGGAGCTGGCCACGCTGCTCCACCCGCACGAGCACGTCATCCTCGACCTGTTCACGCTCGGTGCCCGGCCGGCCACGATGCGGGAGGGCGCGGCGACGCTGGCCTCGGTGGACCTCGACACGTTCGCGACCGAGCTCGCGGCGGCGGCGCCACGTGCGATCCCTTCGTGGCTGGCCGGGCTCCGCGACGGCGAACGCGCGGCGCTCCGGCGGCTCGCCCGGGCGATCTCCCTCGCCCACGAGCGGCTGGTCGCGCCCTACGCCGCTGCTTTCGAGGGACTCGTCCGCTCGTCCCGCGAGCACACCACCCGGTCGCTGGGCGAGCGCGGCGTGACCGAGACCCTGGCCCGGCTCACGCGGGGCAGCTGGACCGGCAGCACCCTCCACCTCCCCGGGGCCGGGCTCTGGTCCGGTCTGCCGGAGGTGCGCGGCAGGCTGAACGGCCAGGGGATGCTGCTCTGCCCCACCGTGCTGTGCACCACGCCGGTGCCCTACTTCCCGCTCGCCGCGGACCTGCCCGCGGTCCTGCTCCACCCGGTCCCCCGGCCCGGCCGGCTCGGTGCCGCCGAGCCCGCGGAGCCGGCCGGGGACCGGCTGCTCGGACGCACCCGGACCGCCGTGCTCGCCGCCACCGCGGACCGACCGAAGGGTCGGTCGACCGCGGAGGTGGCCGCCCGGGTCGGGGTGGCGGCGGGCACCGCCAGCGAGCACCTCACCGTGCTCCGCGGGGCCGGGCTGGTCGCGAGCGCCCGGCACGGCCACCGGATGGTCCACGTGGTCACGCCGGAGGGGCAGCGGCTCCTCGACCGGCTGTCCCACGTCGGCTCGTCGCCGACCGCCCCGCCCAGAGCTGGCTGACGGCCAGCAGCCCGGCCACGCAGGGCAGCACGAGGAGCACGCCGATCTCGGGGGCGAGGCCGACCTCGCCGGAGGTGTCCTTGGTGAGCGCGGCGGTCAGCGCCAGGGTGGTGCCGACCACGAACATCGCCGTGGCCGCCCAGGGCGCCCCGCTCCTGCCGGCGCGCACGAGGCGGGCCGTCCAGGCCCAGGCCAGGGCACCGAGCACCCCGAGGGTGGTGAGGACGGCGAGCCAGGCCGTGACCGCGTCGTCGACGCGGCCCTCGCCGTACCTCGGGTAGCCCGCGCGGACGTGGTCGGCGAGCGCGGTCCGGTCGACGTACGCCGCGACCGTCACCGCGACCGTCAGGACCAGTCCGGCGTACAGCGTGGCGAGCGTGGCCCGCCGGGAGGACAGGTACTTTAGGAACATGTCCCGAAAGTACCCGGCCGGCGCGCCGGGGCCCAACGACTTTCCGCCGCGCACCGGCCGACCCCCGGCCACGTCGCGAGCCGAGGTCCTCACCGCCGCGCGCCGGCTGATCGACGCGGAGGGCTGGGACGCGCTCTCGCTGCGCCGGCTGGCCGCCGAGGTGGGGATCGGGACGGCGACGCTCTACCGGCACGTCCGCAGCCGGGAGGACCTGCTCCTGATGCTGCTCGACGAGCACGCCGCAGGGGCCTCCCGACCCCCGCTGCCTCCGGAGCCGCGGGAGCGGATCGTCACCGCCGCGGCCGCGCTGCACGCCATGCTCGCGGACTGGCCGTGGGCCGCCGAGGTGCTCACCTCGGACGGCTTCGTGGGGCTGCTGAGCGAGGAGTCCCTGTGGCCGGTCGAGGCGATCGTCGCGGGTGCGGTCGACGCCGGCTGCTCCGAGGAGGAGGCGGTGACGGTCTTCCGCAGCCTCTGGTACTACACCGTCGGCGAGATCCTGGTCCGCGCCCGCACCCGGCGGAGCGGACCGCGGAGCCGAGGGACCCCCGCGAGCGCCGACCCGTCCGCGGTGCCGGTGCTGGCGTCGATCGGTGACCGGTGGCCCGAGCTGGCCGCCCGGGACACCTACGTCGACGGGTTGCGCGCGTTCGTCGCCGGCCTGCTGGACGCACGGTGAGGTCTCAGTCGCCCACCACCGCGAGCGCGTCGACCTCGATCCTGGCCTCGGGCACGACGAGCCCGGCGACCTGGACCAGCGAGCTGGCCGGAGGCCGCCGGTCGCCGAGGAACTCGTCCCGCGCGGTGCGCACCGCACCCAGGTCGGCGAGGTCGGTCAGGTAGAAGCCGAGACGGACCACGTCGGCCGGCCCGGCCCCGGCGAGCTCGAGCGCCGCCGCGAGGTTGGCGAAGACCTGGCGCGCCTGGGCGAGCGCGTCGTCCGCCGCGACGAGCCGCCCCGACGGGTCCAGCGGCAGCTGGCCGGAGACGACGACGAGCCGGCCGGTGCCGCTGACGGCGTGGCTGTACCCGTTGGTCGGCGGGAGCCCCTGCGGAGAGTCGTGGTGCTGGATCACCCCGCCTGACTACCACGGCCCGGGGTCAGGGGCCGTCGAGCCCCGCCTGCTCCGCGCCGATCGTGGTGTCCTCGCCGTGCCCGGTGTGCACGACGGTCTCGGGCGGGAGCCGGAACAGCCTCGCCCGGATCGAATCCTCGAGCGTGCCGCGGTCGCTGAAGGACCGGCCGGTGGCGCCGGGCCCGCCGTGGAAGAGGGTGTCGCCGGTGAAGACGCACCCGAGGTCAGGGGCGTGGAGGCAGACCGCGCCGGGCGCGTGGCCGGGCGTGTGCAGCACCCGGAGCGTCGTACCGGCCACCTCGATCTCCTGGCCGTCGGCCAGGTCGGCGTCCCAGAGGTAGCCGTCCTCGTCGTCGGGCCCACCGTGGGTGAGCTCCCACAGCGGCCGGTCGTCGGGGTGCAGCAGGATCGGCGCGGACACCCGCTCCCGCAGCTGCGGCGCGACCCGGACGTGGTCGTCGTGGGCGTGGGTGCACACGATCGCGCGGACCCGCCGGTCCCCCACCACCGCCAGGATGTCGGCCACCGAGTGCGGGGCGTCGATGACGACGCACTCGGCGTCGTCGCCGACGACCCAGACGTTGTTGTCGACGTCGAAGGTCTCCCCGTCCAGCGAGAACGTGCCCGAGGTGACCGCGTGGTCGACCCGGACGGCGCCTGCGCTCACAGGACCACCACCGAGCGCAGCACGTCGCCGCGGTGCATGCGCTCGAAGGCCGCCTCGACGTCACCGAGCCCGACCTCCTCGGTCACGAACGCGTCCAGGTCGAGGCGGCCCTGCTGGTAGAGGTCGACCAGCATCGGGAAGTCGCGGCTGGGCAGGCAGTCGCCGTACCAGCTGGACTTGAGCGCGCCGCCCCGGCCGAACACGTCGAGGAGCGGGATGTCCGGCACCTTCATGTCCGGCGTGGGCACCCCGACGAGCACGAGCGTCCCGGCGAGGTCGCGGGCGTAGAACGCCTGCTTCCACGTCTCGGGTCGGCCGACCGCCTCGATCACCACGTCGACGCCCTCGGCACCTTCGGTGTGCTCGGCGGCGATCCGGTGGATCTCCTCGACCGGGTCGGTCGCGGAGGAGTCGACGGTGTGGGTGGCGCCCATCGCCCTCGCCTGCGCGAGCTTCTTGGGGTCGATGTCGACCGCGACGATCGGGCTGGCACCGGCCAGGGCCGATCCCGCGATCGCGGCCACGCCGACGCCCCCGCAGCCGATCACCGCGACGGACTTCCCACGGGTGACGCCGCCGGTGTTGATCGCGGCGCCGATGCCGGCCATCACCCCGCACCCGAGCAGCCCGACCGCCGCCTTCCGGGCCGCGGGGTCGACCTTGGTGCACTGGCCGGCCGCGACCAGGGTCTTCTCGGCGAACGCCCCGATGCCCAGCGCCGGGGACAGCTCCGTGCCGTCCTCGAGCGTCATCTTCTGCGTGGCGTTGTGGGTGGCGAAGCAGTACCAGGGCTCGCCGCGCCGGCAGGCGCGGCACTGCCCGCAGACCGCCCGCCAGTTGAGGATCACCGAGTCGCCGGGCGCGAGACCGGTCACCCCGGGCCCGACCGCCTCGACGACCCCCGCGGCCTCGTGGCCGAGCAGGAACGGGAACTCGTCGTTGATCCCGCCCTCCCGGTAGTGGAGGTCGGTGTGGCAGACCCCGCAGGTCTGCACCGCGACCAACGCCTCCCCCGGCCCGGGGTCGGGCACCCGGATCGGGACGACCTCCACGGGTCGTCCCTTTCCGAGTGCTACGACGGCCTGTACCTGCTGCACACCTCCCATTCTCAGGGCCACTCTCAGGGCCACTCTCAGGGCAGGTAGTACGTCGGGTTCGGCAGCTTGTACGTCGTGTCGGCGAACCCGCCCTTCAGGTCGGAGAACTGGTCGCCGAAGTTGCCGACGATGTTGAAGCCGAGGTCCTCCTCGATGTGCTGACGGGCCTGGCCCTTGTACTCGATCGTCGAGCACCTGGTCGGGTCGCCGTCCACGGTGCAGTCGAGCCACTCCGGCAGCGCGTTGATCGGCGGCTTGGTGAAGTACTGGTCGTCGACGAACAGCGGGTCACCGCCGTCATCGACGTACCCCACGTCGGTCAGGTTCGCGATCGTGGCCGCCTGCTGGCTGGTGCCGCGGCCGGTGAGCCCGAAGATCGCGCACCCGGCCGCCTCGGCCGCCCTGACCAGCTCGATCATGCCGGGCGTGGCCCCGAACCAGCCCTCGTCCACCCAGTCCGCCTGGCGCACGGGGTCGAAGACGAACTTCATGTCGCCGTCCTCCATGTCGTAGGTCCACAGCGTGGTGTCGTCGGCGTCGTAGACGGCGGCGGGCAGGCCCGGCACCTCGATCGCGTCGAGCGCCGCCCGGGCCTGCTTCACGGCGTTGCGGTCGGCGTTGACCCGCTTCTTGAGCGTGCGGACGGCGACCTTGGCGCGGGCCACGGCCTTGGTCCACTTGGCCACCTCGCGACGAGCGGCGCGCTTCGCCTTCGGGGTCTTCGCCTTCGCGAGCCGCTTCTTCGCCTGCGTCAGCTTCGCCCGCGACTTCTTCAGCGCGCTCTTCGCGATCGCCAGCGCGGCCTTGTCGTTGCTGAGCTTCTTCTGGGCGGCGGCGAGGGCGTCCTGGGCGTCGGCCAGGTCCTGCTCGGCCTGCTCGTGCGCGGCCACGCCGGCCTCGCAGTCGTCGGTGAGCTCGTCGGTCCAGGTGTCGGCCAGCTCCGTCATCTCGTCGATGTACGGCGAGTCCTCCTTGTCCGCGATGCCGTTGGTCACCTCGGTGCCGTCCGGCAGCGTGCCCGGGCCGGCGCCGTAGTAGGCGCGGATCTCGTTGCGGACCAGGTCGATGTTCGGGATCCCGTCACCGGGCTCGGTGAGCCCGCTCGAGCCGTCCGGCGCCATCGTGTACTCCGACGGGGGCACCAACGAGGCGTCGCCGCCCGGGGCCGGCGTCAGGTTCGGGCTCGGGAGGAAGTACGTCGGGTTGGGCAGCTTGAACGCGCGGTCGGCGTACCCGCCCCACAGGTCGCTCCACTGGTCACCGACGTTCGCGACGATGGTGCCGCCGGTGCTCTCCTCGATGTACTTCCGGGTCTGTGCCTTGTACTCGACCGTGGTGCAGCGGGCACCGGTGCACTGCTCGATGTAGTCGGGCTTCGGGTCGCCGCTGTTCCACTTCGTGAAGACGTTGTCGTTGGTGAAGATCGGGTCGCCGCCCTCGTCGACGTACCCCTGCTCGGTGAGGTTGTCGACGGTCGCGTCCTCCTGGTCGGCCGTGCGGCCGGTGATCACGTAGACCTGGTAGCCGCGGTCCACGATCTCCTGCACCGTCTCGACCATGCCCGGGAGCGCCGGGAAGTGCTTGCCGTCGACCCAGACGGTCTGCTTCGCCGGGTCGAAGTTGAAGTTCAGGTACGCGTCCTCGAAGTCGTAGTTCCACAGCGTCGTGTCGTCGGCGTCGAACACGACGATCTGGCCGGGTCGCGCGGTCGAGCGCAGCGAGCCGAGCAGCTCCTGCTCGACCTCGGTCACCTCGTCGATGTACGGCGACTCGTCCGGGTCGGCGAGCTGGCCGCTGACGTCCGGGGTGCCGTCGTTGTCCCAGTCGATCGTGCCCTGCGCGGTGTTGTAGTAGGTGCGGATCGTGCTCTTCACCGAGTCGATGTTCGGGATGTCCTCGCCGGAGTCGGGCGGGGTCACCGCGCCGGTGGCGGGGTCGATCTCCATCGTGAACTGGTGGTGGGGCTCGAGGTCGCTGTCGTCCGCCTGTGCGGGGCTGACCCCGACGAGCGCGGTGACGGTGAGGCCGAGGCCGGCGACCAGGGAGATGCTGCGCGAGCGATTCATGGGGGCTCCCGGGGTACGAGACTTCTCAGACAAGCCCGGAGGCTACGCCTGCTACCCCCCGTGCGCAGCAGTTCGACGCGCTGTTCACCAACGTGGCCGAGGACCGCGCTGCCGGGGCGGGGTCAGCGGGCCTCGACGGAGCCGAGCGAGGCCTGCAGCGCCTCGAGCGCTTCCGGCACCACCGAGTACCACATGTTGCGACCGCGCTTCTCGGCGGTGACCAGGCCGGCCGTGACCAGCACCTTGAGGTGGTGGCTCACCGTGCCCTGGGACCGGCCGAGCGGTTCGGTCAGGTCGCACACGCAGACGGCCCCCTGCTCGGCGGTCGCGAGCAGCGAGACCAGGCGCAGCCGCACCGGGTCGCCCAGCGCGGCGAACCGCTCCGAGAGCTCGACCGCCTCCGGCTCCGAGAGCGGCGCGCTCCGCAACGGCGGGCAGCACCCCGCCGCCGATCCGGCCAGCGGGAACAGCTCGACGTTCCCGGGCTTCGCGACCACGCATCCTCCTATCCATTGACATTCATCAATGTATCGCTAGGGTGGCAGGCACGCCAATACATCGACACCCATCGATCTGTTTCTGGAGGTCATCATGTCCCGAGTCCAGCTCGCCCTCAACGTCGACGACCTCGACGCCGCGGTCGACTTCTACTCCGTCCTCTTCGACACCCCGCCCGCCAAGCGTCGCCCCGGGTACGCCAACTTCGCGGTCGCGGACCCGCCGCTGAAGCTCGTGCTCTTCGAGAACCCCTCGGCCACCGGAACGCTCAACCACGTCGGCGTCGAGCGGGACTCGGTCGACCAGGTCCGGGCCGAGGCGGTCCGCCTGGAGGCGGCCGGCCTGCCGCTCGACGTCGAAGGGGACGTCGAGTGCTGCTACGCGCGCCAGGACAAGCACTGGGTCACCGGGCCGGACGGCCAGCGCTGGGAGAACTACGTCGTCCTCGCCGACGCCGCACCCGAGTCGGACGAGCGCGCCGGAGCGGCCTGCTGCAGCTGACGCCCCGGAGCCCGGGGCGTACGGTCGCCCGCTCGCCCGGTCGTGATCACCAGCAGGCCGGCCAGGATGACCACACCGGCAGCGAGGGTCGTGCCGTCCAGCCGCTCCCCCAGGACGACGGCCGAGGATGCGGTGCCGATGACCGGGACCAGCAGGGACAGGGGCGCGACGATGTGCGACGGGTAGCGCACCAGCAAGGCCGCCCAGCCACCCGTGCCGACGACGGTGCAGACCACCGCGATGAACACCAGCGCCAGCACCGCCACGACCGCGGTCCGGTCCAGGTCCGCCGTACGTCGGGCCGCGTGCGCGACCCCGTGCGGACCCTCGACGGCCAGCGACAGCACGGCCATCGGGACCGGCGGCACGACGGTCATCCAGAGGGTGAAGTCGACGGGCCGTGCCGGGGCCGCGCGCCTGGCGCAGATGTTGCCCACCGCCCAGGAGAGCCCGGCGCCCAGGCACAGCAGCAGCGGGCCCAGGACCGCGCCGTGCAGGTGGTGGAGCACGACCAGCCCCAGGCCGAGCAGGGCAACGGCCAGCCCGACGTTCTGACGTCCGCTCGGTCGCTCGCGCAGGAGGGCCGCTGCCAGCAGGACCGTGAACGGAGCCGCGGACTGCAGCACGAGCGAGGCCAGCCCGGCGGGCAGCCCGGCACGCAGGGCGAGGTACAGCAGCGCGAACTCGCCCACGCCGATCCCGAGCCCGTACCCGATCAGCCACCGCCACGGGACCGCCGGTCGACGCACCAGCAGCACCGTCGGCACGGCGACCAGCGCGAAGCGAAGGGTGGCGAGCACGAACGGCGGGAACACCTCCAGCGCGAGGGTGGTCGCCGGGAACTGAAGGCCGAGGACGAGGAGGACCCCGAGCGCACGGAGCTGGTCACGAGACGTCATGCCCGGCAGGCTGCACGCGCGGACCGTTCAGGACCATCTCATTGTTCTTCGGTCTGGCTTTAGAGTTGCTTCATGGACGCCCAGCGGTTGCGCGTGCTGCGCGAGTTCGCGGACCGCGGCAGCGTGTCCGCGACCGCCGCCGCGCTCGGGTGCACCAGCTCTGCGGTCTCCCAACAGCTCCAGGCCCTCCAGCGCGAGGCGGGCCTCCCGCTGGTGGTCCGGTCCGGACGCCGGCTCGTGCTCACCGAGGCGGGTCGGGCGCTGGCCGGAGCGGCGGTCGCGGTCGTCGCCGCGCTGGAGGGGGCCGACGCGGTCCTGGCCGACTTCCGCGAGGGCCAGGCAGTCACGCTGCACGCCGCGTTCTTCCCCAGCGGCGCGGAGATGCTCCTGCCCGGAACGCTGCGGTGGCTGGCCGAGCACGCGCCGGGGGTGCGCCTGGAGTCCCACCTCGAGGAGCCGACCGTCTGGCAGCACTTCGAGCGGCTCACCGCCGACTACGACCTGGTCGTCGCGCACAGCGCCTTCGAGCCGCACGTCTGGTCCGACGCGGTGGTGGCCCGTCGGCTGGTGCGCGAGCCGCTCGACCTCGCCGTACCGCTCGACCATCCGCTGGCGGCCCAGGAGTCGGTCACGGCCGAGGAGGCCGCCGGCTACCCGTGGATCGGCGTGCCCGACGACTACCCGTTCCACACCGTGCTCGCGCGCATCGAGGAACGCGCGGGCCGAGCCCTTCCGATCGTCCAGCGCTTCCCCGACCTGCGCACGATCGAGGCGCTCATCACCCAGGGGCTCGGCATCGGCCTGCTGTCCCGGTTCACCGCGCAGCAGGGCCACGGCCGGCAGTTCCTCCTCAAGCCGCTCCGCGACGTCGACTCCGCGCGCACCCTCGCGGTGCTGACCCGTCCCGAGCGCACCGAGAGCCGCGGGGTGCAGCGCGTCGTCGAGGCCCTCCTCGCCGTCAGCGCGACGCTGTCGGCCGGTCCGCGGGCGTGAGCAACCGCGGGTCCCGCCACTGCTCGTCGTCCAGCCGGAGGATGCGCACCGCGATCGCGGTCGTCGCCGCGAGGGCGAGCAGGTACTTGAGGTAGCCGACCGGGCCGGTGCCGCCGACGACCTCGACGAGCACGGCGGCCGCGGCCACGCCGACGACCCAGAGCGGGACCAGTCGCCCGCGGTAGAGCGCGATCGGCAGCACGAGCACCGAGAGCGCGTAGGCCAGGATCAGCGGCACGACCAGCAGGCCGACACCCGCGCTCGCGTCGACGGCGTCGAGGCCGGTGAGGACGTCGCCGCGCTCGAGCTCGGAGTCCACGAGCGCCAGGGTGATCATCGAGAAGACCGAGTAGGCGAGGTGGCCGAGGGCGCCCATCACGCCGAGGACGGCCGCGACGCGAGCCGCGATCCGGCCGCGGTCGGTGACCAGCCTGGCGGCGCCGAGCACCCCGAAGACGAGCAGCACCGAGGACGCCGTCAACAGGTAGGCCTCTGCGGTCATCCGCCCGGCGGACTCGGTGCCGAGCCGGTAGAGCTCTTCGGGCGTCCCCGAGTTGGCGGGCGCCACGATGCTCGCGACGCCGACGAGCAGCGCGGAGCCGGCGAGCGCGACGGCGGCTCCCCGGCGGTGCAGAGCGGCGTTGTCACGGGTGGGGACAGCGGTGCTGAGTGTCATGTCATCTCCTCGGTCGACAGGTTCGCCCCCACCGTGGCCGTCGTCCGCCGTCCGGGGCATCGGCGCGGAGGTCGGTCCTCGTCCCCTCGACGGCGAACCGGGTGTCCACCCCGCGGCCAGGAGCTCTGTCCTCAAGATGGACGTCGAGCGCCGACGGTCGATGCACACTGAGCGCATGCGCATCCGCGGGCGCCGGCCGCTCGGCACCGATGCCGACCGCGAGGACCTGCTCATCGCGGGCCTGGTCGGCGGCGGCGGGATCCTCGAGATCGCGCTGGGGGCGGTCACCGAGCACCGGGCCGCCGCGCTCCTCGCCATGGGCGGCATGGCCGTGGCGCTGGCGGTACGGCGTCGGTTCCCGCTGTCGGCGGCGCCCGTCGTGCTGATCCTGCTCGTGGGCCAGTCGGTCGCCGGCGTCGACGCCAACGCCCAGGTGATGACCCTGCCCGCGATCATCGTCGCGTCCTACTCGATGAGCCGGCACGCCCGTCCCCGGCCGAGCCTCGTCGGCCTCGGTGCCAGCCTGGGCCTGGTGGCCGCCGCGATCGTCGCCGACGGGTCGTCCCTCGCCGACCTCGGGTTCGGGTGGCTGCTGGTGGGCGCCCCCTGGACGGCCGGGCACGCGGTCCGCCGGCACGCGGCCGCGGCCGCCGCCTCGGACGCGGAGGCCCGGCAGGTCGCGGCGGCCGCGCGCGAGCGGGTCGCCCGGGCGGCCGACGAGGAGCGGGCACGGATCGCCCGCGAGCTGCACGACATCGTCTCCCACGGCCTGACCGCGATGGTGGTCCAGGCGACCGCCGCCGAGCAGCTCGTCGGCACCGACCCGGACGGCGCCGCAGCGGCGATGCGCCAGGTGCAGGCCACCGGCAGGGAGGCGATGGACGACATGAAGCACCTGCTCGGCCTGCTCCGGGCGCCCGAGCACCCGAGCCGCGACCCGCAGCCGGCTCTCGACGACCTCACCCACCTGGTCGAGGCCGCCCGCGCGGCGGGCTCCGAGACCCGGCTCGAGGTCACCGGCGAGCCCCGCCCGCTCCCCCGCGGCCTGGCGCTCTCGATCTACCGGATCGCCCAGGAGGCGCTCACCAACGTGCGCAAGCACGCCGGCAACGCGGCCGCGGAGGTGCACCTGCGCTTCCAGCCGGCGTCGGTCTGCCTCGAGGTGCTCGACCAGGGGCCGCGCCGCCCGGACGCGGCGACGGTCCCGGGCTACGGGCTCACCGGGATCCGGGAGCGGGCCGAGCTGTACGGCGGTCGGATGGAGGCCGCGCCGCGCACCGACGTCGACGGCTGGCGGGTCCGGGTCGAGTTCCCGCTGGCGGCGACGTGACCGTCCGGGTGCTGCTCGCCGACGACCAGGCGCTGGTCCGCGACGGCTTCGCCGCCATCCTGCGCCCGCAGGCCGACCTCGAGGTCGTGGGCGAGGCCGCGGACGGCGAGGAGGCGGTGCGGCAGGCCCGCGAGCTGTCGCCGGACGTCGTCCTCATGGACATCCGGATGCCGCGGCTGGACGGGATCGAGGCCACCCGCCGGCTGTGCTCGGACCCGGGGTGGACGGGTCGGGTCATCGTGCTCACGACGTTCGACGCCGACGAGAACGTCTGGGACGCCCTGCACGCCGGGGCGTCGGGCTTCCTCGTGAAGACCACGACGGCCGACGGACTCGTCAGCGCGGTCCGGGCGGTGGCCGCCGGGGACGAGCTGCTCGCCCCCGAGGTCACCCGACGGCTGGTCCGGGAGTTCCTGGCCCGGCCGCGGCCCGGCTCGACCTCGCCCGTCCTCGCCGAGCTCACCGAGCGCGAGGCCGAGGTGCTGCGGCTGCTCGCCGACGGCCTGACCAACGCCGAGATCGCGGCGAGGCTCTTCGTGTCGGAGTCCACCGTGAAGAGCCACGTGAACCGGCTCTTCGCCAAGCTCGGCGTCCGGGACCGGGTGCAGGCCGTCGTGCTCGCCTACCGCACCGGGTTCGTCAGCCCCGGCGAGCGCTGACCCTCCGCCGGCTTCGCGCTCAGTCGTCGTCGACGTCGTCCTGTGCCGACTCGATCCGGTCGGCGAGGGCGCGCACCTCGTCCGCGAGCGGCGTGCCCTCGGCCTCCTGCTCCTGGACGAAGTCGATGCGACCCTCGGCGTCGTCGGTCCGACCGGTGTCGGCGAGCCAGGCGTCGTACTCCTCGGCGTCGCCCTCGGCCCGGACGATCGCGAGCGCGACCTGCTTGCGCGCACCCACCCAGGGGTCGGTCTCGTCCCAGTCGAAGGCGTCCATCAGCGCCGCCACGTCGTCCACCAGCCCGTCGCGGGACGCGTCGGACCTCTCCGCGACGTAGGCGACGAGCGCGTCGGTCTTGGCCGTCCGGGCCTCGTCGGCCGCGTCGTCGGTGCCGGAGTCGTCGGGGAACGCCCGGTCCACGAGGTCCTCGCGGTCCTCGGCGGGTACGTCGGTCAGCACGCAGGACAGCACCTCGGGCCGGCCGAGGAACTCCCGCTCCTCCGCCACCGACCAGTCGTCGGCTCCGTCGAGCGGCTGACCCGCTCGGTCGACGCACCGTCCGAAGTCGGAGTCCGCGTCCTGGGCGCGGACACCGTCGTCGTCATCGTCACAACCGGCCAGCAGCGCCGCGGAGACCAGCACGCCGGTCGCGGCGACTCCCGAGATCAACCGTCGCACGCTCCGCTCCTCGTCACTCGTCGTCGTCGAACGGCAGCCTCGCACGGGCCGCCCGGATGTGCTCGTCCACCCGGTCGGCGGCGAGCGAGCCGTCCCCCGAGGCGATGGCCTCGAGGATCGCGCGGTGCTGCGCCCGCAGCTGGTCGGCCACGCTCTCCCAGTCGGGGCCGAGCGCCTCCAGGGCACGGAGGATGGGGCGGCGCATCGAGTCGCGCAGCGCGATGGTGATGTCCGCGACCAGCCGGTTGCCGCTCGCCTCGGCGATCGCGACGTGGAACTCGGTGTCGAGGTCGTTGAACCGCTCCCGGTCGATCCCGGGCGTGTCCATCTCGTCCAGCGTCGCCCGCATCGCCGTCAGAGCCTCGGGGTCGGCGTGCGCGGCGGCGAGCGCCGCGCTGGAGCGCTCCAGCGTGATG
>Ga0164243_10002838_pt1 | contig 28179 bp, 26 predicted proteins | sample OricompcompostOP_FD_108781 | JGI IMG/M metagenome (GOLD analysis project Ga0164243, IMG submission 108781) | Organic Plus compost microbial communities from Emeryville, California, USA - Original compost - Organic plus compost (OP) | ecosystem: Engineered > Solid waste > Mixed feedstock >... | reverse complement strand
GAGAACTGACCCCCTTCACTGTGAAGGAGGTCATTGATGGAAGAGGTGATCGAGCAAGCTCTGTCGGTCGAAACGGGCCGAAGGGGCGAGACGATGCTGGCGCCGCAGGAGGTGCACAAGATGTTGGCGCTGCAGGCGCTGGGCTGGGGCGCCAAGCGCATCAGCCGGGAGTTGGGGTGCAGCCGCAACACGGTGCGCGAGTACCTGCGCCGCGGCGGCCGGCGGCCGAAGCGGTGCGCTGGAGCCGCACCTTGAGTGGCTGGCCGAGCGATTGCCCGCCATCGCAGCAACGCCGACGTCGTGCGCCAGGACCTGGCGCACGAACTGGGCATCGAGGTGAGCCTGCGCACGGTGCAGCGGGCTGTCGCGCCGCTGCGCCGCGAGTTGCGCGCCGAGGCGCTGGCGACGGTGCGCTACGAGACCGCGCCGGGCCAGCAGCTGCAGATCGACTTCGGCAGCACCAGCGTGCTGGTGGATGGGCAGCCGCAGCGGGTGCACCTGTTCGTCGCCACGCTGGGCTACAGCCGTCGCTGCTACGTAGCGGTGTTCCTGCACGAGCGCCAGTCGGCGTGGCTGCAGGGCCTGAAAGGCGCGTTGCGGCACTTCGGCGGCGTGACGCACGAGCTGCTTGTGGACGCGCACGACGCGCGAACGCGCGAGGTGAGGTTCAACGACTGCTTCCACGCGTTCTGCCGCTACTGGGGCGTGACACCGCGCGCGAAATTCTGATCGTCGAAGGTCCTCGTGCGATGGACCCAGACGGTGCGACCGAACCACGGATGCCAGCGATAGCGCACCTCCACCGTCTCGGTACTATGGGTGTTGAGTTGATGGCTGGTACAACCGCCAGCGCCTGCACTCGGCCAACGGCTTCCTCGCCCCTGTGACGTGGGAGAACGCCCAATTGGCTGCATGACTTGATGTACGTGGAAAGGAGGCAGGGTCACCAACTTCTTGCTCTACGTGAAATCTAGGCAGGGTCAAATTGGTGCGGCTTCAAGGGCGTGCTTGATTGACCGCATACTCGCTTCAAGCCGCTGGGCTTCGACTTCATGGCGATGGACCAGACGATTTTCGACCAGTTGATCCGGCAGGAAGCCGAACTCCTCGGCAACGTTGTCCGCAGCCGTCGGATCACCGCGGATTGACTGGCGGGAACCTGCGACGCCGCAGGCGCCGGTGTCGTAGGCCGCGCGCGGCCCGCTCTATCAGGTAGTTGGCTCGACCGGATCGAGATCTACTTCTCGATCGTGCAGCGGATCACGCTGGATTGGCACCGTATCGTCCACGATGCGGGAAAAACTCGGGCCGTTGCTTGGAACTCAAAAACGCCTCGGGACAATGCGGAGCATCACAGATGAGGACCGCATGACCTATTCAAACCTGCTCGTCGAACAGTCGGGCCCCGTATGCAGCATCTGGCTCAACCGCGAGCCCGTGCGCAATGCCCAGAGCCAGCTGCTGCTGGACGAGCTCGACGCCGCGCTGACGCGCGCGCGCGACGACGCCGACACCCGCGTGGTGATGCTGGCGGCCAAAGGCAAGCACTTCTCCGCCGGCCACGACCTCAAGGAGGCGCAGGAGAAGCGCGCGGATTTCAGTGTCGAGGAGCGCTGGGCCTATGAGGAGAAGCGCTACTTCAACTACTGCATGAACCTGTGGGACTTCCCCAAGCCCACGGTCGCGCAGGTGCAGGGCGCATGCGTCGCCGCAGGATTCATGGTGGCCAACATGTGCGACCTGATCGTGGCCTCGGAGGATGCCTTCTTCTCCGATCCGGTCACTCATACCATGGGCGCAGCGGCCACCGAGGTGCTGATTCACCCCTGGGTCATGAGCCTTCGGGCAGCCAAGGAGTTCCTGTTCATGGGCGAGCGGGTGAGCGCCCGGCGCGCCTACGAGCTCGGCATCGTCAACAAGGTGGTAGCAATCGGCGAACTGCCCGATGCGGCGATGCAGGTCGCCCAGCGCATCGCGCAGGCGCCGCCGTTCGCAATGCGCATCCTGAAGAAGTCCTTGAATCGCGTCGCCGATGCGCAGGGAATGCGCCAGGCGCTGTCGGCGCATTTCGACCTGCACCAGCTCAGCCATGTGAGCAACGAATACCTGCGCACCCGCGATGCAGGCCTCGCGAAAGCCATCCAGAAGGGCGCGACACATGGTGCATAGGCTTGACCTGCTGCTGCGCCCCCGGTCCATCGCTTTTATCGGCGCCAGTGCGGATGCGGCGCGCATCGGTGGCATGCCGCTGGAGCTGCTGAACCACTTCGGCTACCAGGGCAAGGTGTTTCCGGTGAACCCGAAGTACCAGGAGGCGTTCGGCAACCGCTGCTATCCGGACATCGAGTCGGTGCCGGAGGTCGCCGACCTTGCCGTGCTGGCGGTGTCTGCAGCGGATGTCACCGCGATGCTGCGCCGCTGCCACGCCCGTGGCATACCGGCCGCGATCGTTTACGCCTCCGGTTTCGCCGAGGCGGGTGCCGCCGGGGCGGCTCTGCAGGACGAACTCGAGGCCTTCGTGCGGAAAAGCGCAATGGTGGTGGCGGGGCCGAACTGCATGGGCTTCGCCAACCTGAACCACCATGCGTACACCGCGTTCGCATCGATTTTCAAGAAGGTGCCCGCGCAGCACGAGCCGGGGCGCGTGAGCCTCGTCACCCAGAGCGGCAATGTCTGTTCCGCCGTGTTCGCACAGGTGCGGCAGCAGGGCGTCCCGGTCAGCCATTTCATCAACACAGGCAACGAGGCGAGTCTCGAATTCTCCGAGTACCTCGAGTTCCTTGCCGCGGACGACGAAACCGACACGGTGGTCGGCTACATCGAGCAACTGCGCGACGGCAAGCGCTTCGTGGGCGCCGCACTCGAGTTCGCGCGCCGCGGCAAGCCGCTGATCCTGCTCAAGGCCGGCGAGTCGGACAAGGGTTCGGAGGCGGTTCGTTCTCATACCTCCGCGCTGGCGGGCAAGCAGGCGCTCTACAAGGCGGCCTTCCGTCAGGTGAACGCGATGCAGGCGGACGATTTCGCGCAGATGGGCGATCTGGCCTGGCTGGCCGGCTTCCGGCAGCGCCGGGGCGGCCGACGGGTGGCGATCCTCTCCATTTCCGGGGCGCTGGGCGCGATCATCGCCGACAAGCTGATCGCCGCGGGCCACGAGGTACCGACGCTGCCGGCTGCGCTGCAGGAAGCCCTGCGCCGCGGCATCCCCGACTATGGGATGGTGGCGAATCCGGTGGATCTCACCGGCAACATCGTGAACCAGCCCGGCTTCGTGCGCACCATCTGCAGCCTTCTGGCGACCACCGATGCGATCGACACGGTGCTCGTCTACGCGCCGGGCTACCTGATGGACCGCATGGCCGACGCCCTGTCGCAGACATGCGCCGAGCACCAGCGCTTGTTCGTGGGCATCGACACCGGCAGCGGCTCTTGTCATGCGCGCCTCGCGCAGGCCGGCGTTCCCGTGTTCAATGATCTGGGCCGTGCGCTGCGCGCGCTGGCGCCGTTCCTGCACTGGATGGCGCGGCGTGACGAGGTGGGGTACTGGGCGGCACTGCGGACGCAAACCGCGGCGGCGGAGCCCGCGACCGAGGCTCGCGGCATGAACGAACTGCAGATCCGGCAATGGCTCACGCGCTTCGGATTGCCGCAGATGGCCGAGGCCGCGGCCGCAGATGAAGACGCCGCGGTGGCGGCCGCCGAGCGCCTCGGCTATCCGGTAGCGCTCAAGATCCTGTCGGCCGATATCTCGCACAAAACGGAAGCGGGCGGTGTCCGGCTGGCGCTGACGGATGCCGGCGCCGTGCGTGCCGCTTTCCGCGAGGTGGTGGCGTCCGCCGGCCGGCATGCGCCTCAGGCGCGCCTCGATGGTGTCCTGGTGCAGCCGATGACCAGTGGGGTCGCTGAGCTGCTTCTGGGCGTCTCGATCGATCCGGTCTTCGGTCCGGCGCTCGCGGTGGGCCTGGGCGGCGTGCTCACGGAAATATACGAGGACGTGAGTCACCGCCTGCTGCCCGTGGACGGAACGATGGCGCGCGACATGCTGCGGGACCTCAAGGCGGCGGCCCTGCTCGATGGTTTTCGCGGACGGCCGAAGGCGGACGTGGAGGCCGCATGCGATGCCATCGCCGCCTTCTCGCGAGCCGCCCTGTCGCTGACCGCGGCCGGCCTGGAAGCCGAGATCAATCCGCTGCTGGTTCGGCCGCGCGGCCAGGGCGTGGCGGTGCTCGACGCGCTGGTGCTGCCGGCCGGCGACGCCGGAACCGAGGTTGCCGAATGAATCTGTGGTTGTCCGAGGAGCAGCAATTGCTGGCCTCCAGTGCCGAAGCCGTGCTGGCGAAGGAACATGACTTCCAGTCGCGCCGCCGCAGCGGCGCGGCGGGCGACTCGACGCTGTGGCCCCTGTTCGCCGAGATGGGCTGGCTCGGCCAGCCGCTCCCCCAGGCCACAGGTGGATTCGGTGGCGACGCGCTCGGCACCGGCCTGCTGCTGGAGGCCATGGGCCGGCATCTGGTGACGCAGCCGTTCCATGCCTGCATGGTCGCGGCGCGGTTGCTCTCGGGGCTGGGCACCAGTGCGCAGCAGCAGGACTGGCTGCCCGCCATGGTGGAGGGCCGGGAGCGGCTCGCTCTGGCGCATGAGGAGGCGGCGTTCGAGTCTCCCTGGGCAGCCCCTGCCACTCGTGCAGACCGGGCGGGCGATGGCTGGGTGCTGCACGGCCGCAAGCTGCTGGTGGTGGGTGCACCCGATGCGCGCGCCTTGCTCGTGACCGCAACGGTGCCGCGGCCCCACGGTGGCGTGCGCATCTTTTTGGTGGAGCCATCGGCCGGCGGTCTGTCGCTCATGCCGTGTCGTACGGTGGACGGACTGGAGGCGGCAGATGTCCGGCTCGATGGCGTGGAGCTGGGTCGCCATGCGCTGGTGGGTTCCGACACGGATGCGACCGCGGTGCTCCACCGCGTTCTCGCCGAAGGATTGGTGGGCGCATGCTGGGACGCATGCGGCGCCATGACGGCGGCCTACGAGCAGACGGTGGCGTACACGCGGCAACGCGTGCAGTTCGGCAAGCCGCTGGCCGAGTTCCAGGCGGTCGCCCACCGGCTGGCCGAGATGGCGGTGTGCTGCACCGAGGCGCGCGCCGCCTGCGAGCTCGCCAGCCTGCGCCTCGAGCGCAGGGACGACGAAGACGTCGTCGTCGCGCTCGCCGCCACCGCCAAGAACAAGGTCGGGCGCTGTGCCGATTTCATCGCCAAGGAGGCGGTGCAGTTGCATGGTGCGATCGGCACTACCGAGGAACTGCCCATTTCGTTCTGGTTCCGCCGCCTGATGGCCTTCAACGCACGCGGCGGCGCGCCAGAGTGGCATGCGCGTTTCCTGGGGCAGCGGCATGTTTCCGGCAAGGCCTGGCGCGAGAGCCAGACCTTGCCTCCTGCCAGGGTCACCGCATGAACCTCGAACTGCAGCTGGAAGAACAGAGGTTCCGCGAGGAAGTGCGCGCCTTCCTCCGCGATCATCTGCCAGAGGAACTGCGCCGGGCGCAGAGCCTCAACACCGGGATCTATCCGGAGCCCGGGGTCTCAGGGCCGTGGCAGGCGGCATTGGCGCGCAAAGGCTGGCTGGCGCCTGCCTGGCCGGTGGAGCACGGCGGCCCAGGCTGGACACCGGTTCAGCGCTTTGTCTTCGAGACCGAATGCGCGCTGGCCGGCGCGCCGCTCGTGCATCCGATGGGCATCCGGTTGGTGGCGCCGGTGGTGATGAAGTACGGCACGACGCAACAGAAGGCGCTGCACCTGCCGCGCATCCTTTCGGGCGAGGACTACTGGTGCCAGGGCTTTTCCGAGCCCGGTGCGGGCTCGGATCTGGCGGGCCTGAAGACACGCGCCGTGGCGCAAGGCGAGGACTATCTCGTCAACGGCTCCAAGATCTGGACCACGCACGCCCACCATGCCAACCGCATGTTCGCGCTGGTGCGCACGGGCGCGGACAGCCGCAGGCAAGACGGCATCAGTTTCCTGCTGATCGACATGCAGGCGCCCGGAGTCACCGTGCGGCCGATCGCCACCATGGGCGGCGATCACGACGTCAACGAGGTGTTCTTCGACAACGTGCGCGTGCCGCAGTCCTGGCGCATCGGCCCGGAGGGTGGCGGCTGGGAGTGCGCCAAGTACCTGCTGGAGTTCGAACGCGGCGCCGGCATGTCCAGCCCACGCCTGCGCGCGCAGCTCAAACGGGTCGGCGATGCGCTGCAAGCCATGCGCCGCCGCGGGCTCGAGCCTTCTGCAGCGGTGGAGGCGCGTTTCGGCGAGGTCTGCGCCGATCTCGATACTTTCGAGATGCTCGAGCTGCGCACGCTCGCGCGTGTGCAGCCGTTGCAGTCACCGGGCCCGGTGGCCTCCATCCTCAAGCTGCGCGCCAGCCGCCTGCGGCAGGCGATCGCGCAGCTCGGCGTGCAGGCGAGCGGGCTGGAGGCGACCCGCTGGCCTCGGCAGGAGGCGGAGGCCGACGAGGACGACGCACTGCTCGGAACCCTGCTGCCCGACTTCCTCAACAGCCGCGCGTTCAGCATCTTCGGCGGCGCGGCCGAAGTCCAACTGGGGATCATCGCCAAGACCGTTTGCTTTTCAATTCCTTGACGGCGCCGGAGAGCAGGGCGGCGAGTTCGGTTCGCCGTGCGGGCGTGAAGCGTGGCGTGATGGTGCCGAAGCTGAAGGCCGCCGGGATCCGCAGCGAGGGCGGGAGTGTCTGCCCCAGCCCTGCCACGCCGGGCGTGATCGTCTCGATGATGATGGCCGAGCCGGTCTTGCGGGTCTCCCGCACAGCTCGCCACAGCGTCGCCCGCGGCATGCCGGCGGCCTCGTAGGCGAGCTTGTTGCGCGCGAAGACGTCCTCGATCTCCGCATCCTCCAGCGCAGCCATCAGCGCCAGCCCGCCGGCCCCGATCCCGAGCAGGCGGCGCCCGCCGATGTCGATGGTGAACACCTTGATTGGGTACGGTCCCTCCTCGCGGTGCAGGCAGACGACCTCGTCGCCGTCGCGGGCCACGAAGAACACGGTGTCGCCCGAGATGCGCGCCAGCCGCTGCATGATCGGCCTCATGGTGTCCACCAGCGGCATCTTCCGCACTGCCGCAGAGCCGAGCTGCATGGCGTCGATCCCGAGGCGGTAACGCTTGCTGCGTTCGTCTTTTTCCGCGAATCCTTCCTCGACCAGGCAACTGAGAAGGCGGTGGGCAGTCGATCGTTCCAGCCCGGCCAGTTCGATGGCATCCGACATGCGAATGCCCTGTTTCTGGTTTTGAGCAAGCAGCCGAAGCAGGTGGAGTCCGCGGCGCAGCGCCTGGGCGCCGGGGGTGTGGGGCAGGTCGTCCATATTGTGGGAATTCTAGGCATTTTCCCTCTGTCGGGCATGCCTGGCAGACGAACATGTATGCGCCGTTTCGCACTCGAATGAAGGAGACACTCATGATCCATCGACGCCACTTCCTCGCTGTGGGGGCAGCCGGCCTCGTTTCGCTGCAGGGCGCCTACGCCGACACTTATCCCTCGCGGCCGATCCGCTTCATCAACCCCTACCAGGCCGGCAGCAACGGCGACGTAGCGCCACGCATCGTCATCGACAGGGCCGCGAGCGCGCTGGGCCAGCCGTTCGTGATCGAGAACCGCGTCGGTGCGAGCGGGCTGCTGGCGACCCGTTTGCTGGCGCAGGCGAAGAACGACGGCTACACCATCGGCCTCGGGACCACCGCGACTCTCATCACCGCCCCGCTGACTTTCAGCAATCCGGGCTTCAATGCGCAGACCGATTTCGACCCAGTCACGCCGATCTGCGACGTACCGTTCGCGCTGGCCGTCACCAATGGCCTGCCGGTCGGGAGCATAAAGGAACTGGTCGCCTACGGCAGGGCCCATCCCGGCAAGCTCAGCTACGCCTCCGACGGCAACGGCACCACGACCCACTTGGCTACCGAGATGCTGCTGCAGGCGGCCGGCGTGAGCGCGGTGCACATCCCCTACAAGGGCGGTGCCGGTTCCTACACCAGTGACCTCGTTTCCGGCCGCATCCACTTTGCGATCGGCGGCATCGGCGTGCCGCTGGGGCTGCACCGCAGCGGGCAGGTGCGCATCGTCGGGGTCACCAGCGCCCAGCGCGTCCCGGTTCTGCCGGACATCGGCACGGTGGCGGAGCAGGGCTATCCGGGCTTCGGGGCAACCAGCCTGTTCGGCATCTTCGGCCCGCACGGCATGCCGGCGGAGGCCATCAGCCGGCTCGGTGCCGAACTGCGCCGCGCGGTCGAGACCAAGGAGGTGGCCGACAAGCTCCAAGCCAGCGGCTTCACTCCCATGACTGCCACACCGGCCGAATTCCGGACCCAGTTCGCCAGGGAACAGCTGAAATGGGCCGAGGTGGCGCGCAAGGCCAACATCCAGAAGGAGTCCATCTGAATGTCCGCCGCTCTCGAATTCGATCCCTATTCCCCGGAACGCCTGGCCGACCGGGCGCGCATCCAGGACATCATGCTCAGGTGGTGCCGTGCGGTGGACCGCCTCGACCTGGCAGTCATGCCGGAGCTCTTCCACGAGGACATGCAGGACAACCACGGCTCCTACCGCGGCGACCGCGCCGGCATGATCCGCTGGATCGGCGAGCGGCACCAGTCGATCACCTTCTCCATGCATTTGGTGAGCAACATCCTGATCGAGTTCTCGAACCCGGACCTAGCGCTGGTGGAAACGACGATCCTCAGTGCGCAGCGCTACGCGCCCGAGGCGCGCGAGAGCCTGGCGCAAAGCTCCGGCGGCAAGCTGGGCGAGCCCGGCATGGCCACCGACGTCACCGGCTCGGCGCGCTACGTCGACCGTTTCGAGCGACGTGATGGAAAGTGGAAGATCGCGCGCCGCACCGTGGTGTTCGGCTGGAAGCGCATGGAGCCGGTGCCTGCCGACGGGCCAGCGCCGCTGCCCGCATGGGAGATCCAGCGCCGCGACGGTTCCGACTTCATCTTCCGCGAACGCGCCGCGCTCGGAATCGGCTGAGGCGCACGGTGCGCGGCGCAGGCGTGCCCCGCCGCGCTCGCCTCACACCGGCGCGCGCTCGCGCACACCCGACCAGCGGAGATTGCGCGGATGCGCGCCGTGATAGGGCGTCGCGCGGTGCATAGTCCAGCTGTCGTCCCACATCAGCAGGTCGTTGGGTTGCCAGTCGTGCGAGTACACGAACCGTGGCTGCGTCGCGTGCGCCATCAGTTGGTCGACCAGCGCGCGCCCCTTGTCCACCGGCCAGCCGGCGACGTGAGAGATGTGGGCGGCGAGATACAGGGCTTTTCTTCCCGTTCGCGGGTTGTGCCGCACCAGCGGATGCTCCTGCGGTGGCCGCGAATTCAGCGTGTCCTGGCTGAACCGCTCCTGCGTCATGCCCAGCTTGGCGCGGGAGTGGTAGTAGCTGTGTTCCCCTCGCAACCCGTCGATCTCCTGCTGCAGGTCGGCGGGCAGGGCGTCCCACGCCGCGCGCATGTCGGCGTACTCCGTGGGCGGAGGCACCGGAGGCAGCACCTTCGCATGCAGGCAGGACACGCGCGTCGGTGGCTGCATGGGCGAGCCGTCGGTGTGCCACAGCAGGTTGGCCAGCAGGAAGCTTTCCTTCGCGCCGCCCGGCGGGAACGGTATCCCGTCCTCATCCACGGTCCCGATGTCGTAGAAGTGCGGATGCCTGCTCTTGATCTCCTTCAAGTTGGCGACGACCGGAGGGCCGAACTGCTCGATGAACGCCTGCTGGGCGTCGTCGCCATGGCACTGGTTGCGAAGCACCAGCACGCCAAAACGGGCCAGTCCGTCCTCGACGCTTTCGATCTGCTCGGGCGTGACGCCGACGCCGATATGCAGACCCCTGACCTCGGCCGCGAAGTCGCCTCGAAGGGGGATGAATTCCATGGGCATGAGTGTTCCTCGCAGGGCGTTCGCAGGCCTCAGTCTTCCCAGGAGAAGCCGGGGCAGCGCAGGTTGTAGTAGAGCCCGCCGTCCTGCAGGACGAGCGACTTCATCATGGCAGGGCCGCGGTTGTGATGGGAGTGCACGGCCAGCGGCGGGGTCACCATCACGCCGGCCGCGATCCAATCGAAGCGCTGCCCGCCCACCATGGAGTGGACGCCCTCCACCTGGATTCCCAGGGTCAGCGCCGCCGCATTGTGGCGGTGGGGGCGCTGATTGCCGCCGGGCTCCAGCGTGTTCATGCCGGCACTCATGGCAGGCAGCAGGCTGACCACGCGCGCGGAGGCGGACGTGAAGAAGTTCACCGCCTTGCCGGCCGACTTCTGCGGCCCTGTCCTTCGATGGATCAGGTCCAGCTGCGCGTCGATGCTGGCGGCACTGAAATGGGCCGGCTTCACCGCCCGGTTGGCCGCGGCATCCGGCGCCGGCACGCAGAGCATGGCGAGCAGAGGCTCGTCGGTGACGCACAGCAGGATGCTGTCGGACGAGGCGCGATGGCAGGTGTTGGCGGCGCCGGGCAGCACAAACACGTCGCCCGCCTTCCAGACGATGCGAACGTCATGGCTCTCGGTTTCGCCCTGGCCGCGAATGACGTAGTGGACCTCGCCCGTCGCACTGAATTCATGCGCCACGTGCTCGCCGGCCCGCACCAGCACGTAGCGCGCCAGCATGGCTGGCGTGGTGGCCGGCCCGGCGAGTCCGAGTTCGGCGGAGAGGTCGAGCGCGATCAGCCCGCTCGGCCGGCCGGGGGCAAGGGCAAGGTTGCGCTCCCGCGCGAACAGATGCGCGGGCACGTCCGGCAGGCCCCGCTTGAACGCGGCCTCCGGCGCATGCAGCACCGCGTTGGCCGCCGGCGGGCTCGGCTGGCGCAGGGTCTCGACATCCGACATGTGCTTCTCTTTCGCCCTGGCGGCTATTGCTTCGCCACGCCGGCGTTGGCGGCGACGGTGGTCCACTTGGCGCGCTCGCGCGCCATCTTTTCCTTCAAGACCTCGCTGCTCGAGACGAGCGGCAGGAAGCCGGCCTCGGAGAGCCTGGCCGACACATCGGGATGCTCGACCGCCGAACGCAGTTCGCGGCCCAATCTGTTGAAGGCATCTCGCGGCACGCCGCGCGGGGCGAACACGGCGAACCAGCTGCTCGCGTCGAAGCCGGGGAACCCCTGCTGCGCCACGGTGGGAATCTGCGGCAGCGTCGGAACGCGCTTGTCGCCGCAGACCGCGATGATGCGCAGCTGGCCGCTGCGATGCAGGCCCAGCGGCACGCCGATGCCGCCGATGGCGAAGTGGATGCGCCCGCTCACGAAATCCGTGGTGTAGCCTCCGGCGCCGCCCTTGTAGCTCACGCCCTGCGCCACCACGCCCGCGGTCTGCAGCAGCAGCTCGGCCGCCAGATGGGTGGTGGCGCCGACGCCGTCGTAGGCGTAGTTGAGCTTGCCGGGGTTGGCCTTGCCGTAGGCGATCAGCTCCTGCACTGAGTTGACGGGCAGGCTGTTGGTCACCGACAGCACCAGCGGCGTCTCGCAGATCAGGGTGATCGGCTCCAGCCGCTCGACCTCGAAGCCCGGATCGCGCATGGTCAGAAAGCCGGTGATCACGTTGCCTGGCGTTCCCAGGCCGACGGTGTAGCCATCGGGCCTGGAGGCGGCCAGCGTTCGCATGGCCAGCATGGCGCTGCCGCCCTGATGGCTCTCGATCACGAAGGGCTGGCCCAGGGTCTCGGCGGCGCGCTGCAGCACCAGGCGGGGCGCGGTGTCGCCGTTGCTGCCAGCCTGGAACGGGTTGAGAAAGCGGATGGGCTTGGTGGGGTAGCTCTCGGCCCGGACGCTGTTCACCAAGGGCGCCAGCAGCGGCACGGAAGCGGCTGCCAGCCATCGACGTCGTCGAATCATATGGGTGTCTCCTTGTTTGCATCGCTGCCGCAGAGGGCACCGTTCAACTGTCGGCCTTGCCTGGCACGCGCGCTGCCGCAAGCCGCATTTGTTCCCACAATGTGATCGCGCGGAGTCTCCCTTCAGGCCCTCGAGCACGTGCGGCGAGTGAGCTGCACCCGCGGCTCACAGCGCATAGGCTGCCCGGTGTCCCTGCTCCACGGCGTCGACGATCATTCCCGGAACGTTGCCGTCGCCCACCACATGGATCTCCGGTACCAGCCCGGCCAGCTCGGCGCGCAGCGTCGCGTTCGGCTCGCGTTGCGCGATCACGATCACGTTGTCCGCCGGCAGCAAGCGGGCCGCGCCGTCGCGCGTGACGAGGTGCACACCTTCGTCGGAGATGCGTTCGTAGCGCACGCCGTGCAGCAATGTGGTGCCGCGCTGCGCCAGCCATTGCAGCAGCCGGGTGCGGTGGATTTCAAGCAGCCCGGTGCCCAGCTCGTCCGCCATCTCGGTCAGCGTGACCTGCCGGCCGCGCTTGACCAGGAACTCGGCCAGCTCCGCGCCCTGCATCAAGCCGCCGATCAGCACCACCCGCCGGCCCAGGGGCAGCCAGGCGCGCGTCGCATGCTCCAGTCCGTGCGTGCCCAGCAGCCGCAACGGCCAGCGCACCTGGTCGAGCAATTGCGCGGCGGTGCGCACCTTGCGGTGGTCCAGGCCGGCGATCACCGGCGTGCGCAGGCTCGCGCCAGTGGCCAGCACCACTGCATCGGGCTTCAGGCCCGCGATCAATCCGGGCGTCACCTCGCGTCCCTTGATCACGCGCACGCCGAGTTGGTCGAGCTGGCGCACCAGATAGCGGACGAACTGCGGCAGTTCTTCGATCTCCGTGCCCTTGATCAACCCCGCCAGCGGCACGAGGCCGCCGAGCATCGGGCTCCTCTCGTAGAGCGTGACCGCATGGCCACGTATCGCGGCCACGCGCGCGGCCTCCATGCCGGCCGGTCCGCCGCCCACCACCACCACGTTCTTGCGGCGGGCCGCGGGTGGTGCGGTCTCGAATTCTTTCTCCTTGGCGAAAGCGGTGTTGACGCGGCAGCGCTCGTGCACCGAGCGGCTGAGCGCGTCCACACAGGTCATGCAATGGGTGCAGGGGCGGATGTCCCGGTGCTTCCCGTCGCGCACCTTGTTCGGCAGCTCGGGATCGGCGATCAGGGCGCGGCCGAAGGCCACCAGATCGGCGCGCCCGTCGCGCAGCACGCGCTCGGCGCTGTCGACGTCGAGCTTGCCGACGGCGATGACCGGGATCGAGACGGCGCGCTTCATCGCCTCGGCCTCGGCCACCAGTGGCTCGCCGCGCCGCACCGCGCGGCCGAAGGCGGCCATCCCGCGCGGCAGCGAAGGGAACAGCCCCTGTTCCGGGAACAGTACCCATTCGAAGTCGTTGTACCCGTAAGCCGTGACGTTGAGCAGGTCCACCCCGGCGTCCTCGAGCATCAGCGCGATGCCGGCCGCTTCCTCGTGGGTGAGGCCGTCGCCGTGCCGGGCGCTGTACTCGATGGCGTTGGTGCGCGCGCCGACGATGAAGCGCTCACCCAGGCGCTGGCGTACCGCGCGCACGATCTCCACGCCGATGCGCGCCCGGTTGGCAAGGCTGCCGCCGTATTCGTCATCGCGCTTGTTCCAGGCTCGGGAGAAGAAGCTGTTGACCAGGAAGCCGGTGGCGAAGTGCAGCTCCACGCCGTCGAAGCCGGCCTCGGCCGCGCGCTCGGCCGCGCGGGCGAACATCTCCACGCAGTCGGCGATCTCGTCCTTCGAGATGCCGCGCGGCAGGTTGCGCCGCGGCCCGGGCAATTGCTCGGGGGTGAGCGTGGAGGCCGACTTGGCCTGCAGCTTCTCGGGCTCGCCCACCGACCAGTGGCCCAGCATGCCGGTGGAGTAGGAGGGCCCGGCATGGTGGATCTGCATCAGGATGGGAACGCCGTGCCGGTGCACTGCGGCCGCGAGCGAGGCCTGGCCGGGAATGAAACTGTCATCCCAGATCTGCATGCGCGGCGAGCCGCTGACGCCCATGGGCTCGACGGCCACCGATTCGGTAATGAACAGGCCCACGCCGCCGCGTGCGACGGTTTCGTAGTGCCACGGGCCCGTGTCCTTGACGTAGCCGCGCGCATCGGCGCTGGTGGAGCTGTAGGGCGCCTTGACGATGCGGTTTTTCAGCAGCAGGTGCTTGAGCGGCAACGGCTGCAGCAGGTGGGTGTAGCGCATGTGCCGGTCAGCCGTAGCGCCCCAGCAGCCAGCCCAGCGCGAAGCATGCCAGCGCGGGCAGCGCGTACCGCAGGAAGTGATGCGCCAGGCTCCGTCCGACCACGTTGCCCAGGTCCAGCGGCTGCACCTCGCCAGGCTGCGCAGGCGCCGGCGGCGCTGTGGCGGCGCTCGCTGCCGACGCGGCCATCGGCGCATCCGGCGACGCATCCAATGGCCGTGCGGGCGCGATGGCCGGAACGCGGGTCTGCAGCACCTGCTGCAGGTTGCCGGTGAACTGGCCGACCAGCCGCTGCGCGATGTCCGCGATGATCGGCCCGCCGAACTGGGCCAGCCGGCCGGTCATGGACAGATCGGTCTCCACCGCGACCTGGGTGCGCGCCGGATCCGCCGCCGCCAGCCGGGTCTCGATGGTGGCCGAGGCCGCCCCCTTGCCGCCGGCATCGCGCGCGGCGCCGCGCATCACCGTGCGGTGGCTCGCGCCGTCCCTCTCCAGGAAGCTCACGGTACCCTGGAAGTCGGAGACGATGGCGCCGATCTTGACCTTCATCGACACGCGGTGCTCGTCGCCTTCGCGGCCGAGGTAGGCAGCCCCGGGCATGCAGGGGATCACCGTGTCCAGTTCGTCGAACAGGGTCCACACCTGTTCGAGCGGCGCTTCGACGACGAAGCTGTTGTTCAGTTTCATGGGGGATTCGATGGCTGCGCGCAGGCCTCGGCCAGCACGCGTTCGAGCAGGGTGCGGGTGGCGCTGCGGCGGTACGCCTCGGAGGCGAAAGGGTCCGAATGGGGATGGATGGCGGCGTCGAGCGCTTCGCCGGCGGCCTGCAATGCGGCAGGGGTGCGGCCCCGCTGCCGCAGCACCTGCTCCACCGCGTGAAGCCGCAGCTGCTGCGAATGCACGCCGAAGCAGGCCACCGCGACCGATTCCAGCGCGGAGCCGGCGCCGGGCGTCAGCGCCACCGCCACGCCGGACATGGGAAAGCCGCCGCGCAGCCGCGTGATCTCGCGGATGGCGAAGCGCTCGGTCGCCGGCCGGACGGGGAACTCCACCGCCACCAGCAACTCGTTGCCGCGGCGCGCCGTCATGTACGGTCCCTGGAAGAAGTCCGCGGCGGCGACCACGCGCGTGCCCTCGGCCGAATGGAGGTGCATGCGCGCCTCCAGCAGCAGGGCCACGGCCGGCAGCTCCGAGGCAGGGTCAGCCTGGCACAGGTTGCCGCACACGGTGCCACGGGTGCGCACGGCCGGCGTGGCGATCAGCTCGATGGACCGGGGCAGGCCCGGGCAGCCCTCGCGCACCTCGGCCGAACGCTGCACCGCCGTGTAGGTGACCCGCGCGCCGATGTAGAGGCTGCCGCCGCGACGCTCGATGCGCTCCAGCGGCCCGCCCAGGCCGCGCAGCGAGATGAGGTGCGCCGGCTGGGCCAGGCGGAAGCGCATCAGGGGCAGCAGGCTCTGGCCGCCTGCGAGCACGGCCGACTCGTCGCCGTGCTCGGCCAGCAGCGCGAGGCATTGCGCCAGCGTCTCCGGCGCGTGGTACTCGAATCGCGCCGGCTTCATTGCGGTGCCTCCGCGGACTGGGCCGCCTTCCGCCCGAGGGCCCACAGTGCGCCGGGGAAGAGCGGGATCTCCGTCAGGTCCACGGCGCCTCCGAAGGCGTCGATGATGGCATTGGCGATCGCCGGCGCCACGCCGGCCGGCACGCCTTCGGTGATGGTGCGCTTGTGGCCGTAGACCGTGGCCGCGGTCGGCGTGTCGTGGTGATCGATGATCAGCTCGAGCGGCATCTCGCCGGCCGTGAGCATCGCGTAGTCCTTGAGATTGGAGGTGACCAGCTGGCCGTTCTCGTCGTAGATGTAGGCCTCGTGCGTGGTGTTGCTGATGCCGGTGGCGATGCCGGCCGTGATTGCCGTCGCCAGCCCCTTCGGATTCAGCACCTTGCCGCAGTCGCCGACGAAGCCGTAGCTCAGGATGCGGATCTTGCCGATCGCCTCGTCCACCTCCACCATCGCCGCATGGGCGGCAAAGCTGGTGGGCGCGTACGGCGCCTCGAGGTACGCGGTTTCCTGCAGGTCGGGCGTGGCGCCGTCCGGCAGCAGGAAGGGACGCATGATCGCGGACCAGGCGATCTCGCGGAAGCTCAGCGTGCGACCGTCGGGCGTGTAGGTGAGCTGGCCGCGGCGGCAGTCGAAATGCTCGTTCACCGGCTCGACCTTCAGCAGGTGGGCGGCCACGCCGATCACCTTCCTGCGCAGCCGTCGCGCGGCGATGGCGCAGACCGAGGTCACGTCGGTGTTGGAATTGGTGACCGGGCTCAGCAGCGTGTCGCCGGTGTAGACCTCGATCGCCTCCAGGTCGCAGCCCAGTTCGCGTGCCGTGATCTTGGCCATCGTGGTGTGGCGCATCTGGCCCTGCGGCGCGTCGCCCGACATGATCGACACCGAGCCGTCGGGGTACATCCGCAGCGTCACCGCCGCGTACTGGGGCTGGTTGTAGAACAGCGCACCGCCGAAGGAGCAGAGCGGCCGGCAGACTTCCACGCAGGCGGCGAGGCCGACCCCGATGCGCTTGCCTTGTGCGCGCAGCTGCCGGGCCTGGCCGCGCCGGTCCTCGAACTGGAACACATCGAGGAGCTTGCGCATCGTGCCGAGGTAGTCCGAGTCGCTCAACACCGCGCCCAGCGGCGAGGTATAGGGGAACTTCTGCACGAAGTTGCGCATCCGGATCTGTGCCGGGGAGAGGTTCAGCCGTTGCGCCGCATCGTCCATCAGCCGCTCGATCGCCCATACGGCGGGCATGCGGCCGGCTGGCCGGTTCACGCCCATCGGCGCCTTGTTGGTGATGGCGCAGCGCAGGTGCGTGCGCATCCATGGAATGTCGTAAGGGAAGGGCAGCGTGGCCGACATGCGCGCAGGCAGCAGGCCGTACATGTCGACCAGCACGCTGCCGACATCGGCAATCACCTCGGACTGCAGGCCCAGCAGCTTGCCGTCGGCATCGAAGGCCGCCTTCATGTCCCAGATCTGGTCGCGCTCGTGTACGCCTTTCTTCAATGCCTCGGTGCGGTCCTCGATCCAGCGCACCGGACGGCCCAGCTTCATCGCCAGCCAGGCGATCACCGCGGTCTCGCGGTACATCGGCGACTTCCAGCCGAAGCCGCCGCCGATGTTCTGCGGAGCGATCACCCGCACGCGCGAGGCCGGGATGCCGAGGATGTCGGCGAGTGCAATGCGCAGGATCTGCGGCCGCTGGATGGTGGACCAGACGGTGAGCCGCCGGTTCTCGTACTGCGCCACCACGCCCAGCGCCTCCAGCGGCGGATTGCCGCTGCGGTTCATGCGGTATCGGCGCTCCAGCACGAGGTGGGCGGAATCGAACAGGCTGCCGGCCTCGTCCTTCGAGCCGAAGCGTCCTTCCAGCGCCATGTTGCCCGGCACGTCCTCGAACAGCTGTTCGCAGCCGGGCGACAGCGAGGCCTCGGGATCGAGCACGGGCACCTGCTCCTCGCAGTCGATTTCAAGCATCTCCACCGCGTCCTCGGCCAGGTAGCGATCGGCCGCGACGACCACGGCGAGCGCCTCGCCTTCGTAGTGCAGCGCGTCGGGAGGCAGCAGGTGATAGGACGGCAGGTTGAACTGCTCCGGGGCGTGCTCGCTGGCATGCAGAACCATCGACGCGCGCGGCAGGGTCCGGGCCACCGCATCGCGGATGTCGGCGCCGGTGGCGACGAAATGAACGCCCTCGGCGGCAAGCGCGGCTGCGCGGTCGATCGCGCGGATCCGGCCACGCGCGATCGGGCTGCGCGCGAAAGCGGCATCCAGCATGCCCGGCAGCCGGAGGTCCGCGATGTAGGCGCCCTTCCCGGTGAGCAGGGCGACGCCGTCGGCGTTGTAGACGAACGGATCGGTCTGGCCGAGATCGGGTTCCTCGTCCCGCTGCGCTGCGTCGCTCGCGGTCCACAAGGCGCCCGCAGGCGTGCAGTTGTTCATTGGAAAACCTCCGTGCTGCGGATTGCGGCGCAGACCTGAGCGGGAGCGGCCCGGCGCGGCTTCATGCGCGCGGCTCCTGCTGCGCCACTGACAGGATGGCGTCGATGATGGGCTCGTAGCCGGTGCAACGGCAGATGTTGCCGCTCAGGCCTTCACGCACGGCGTCGCGATCGGTGGCGAGCCCCTGGTCCAACAGGTGCTGGCCGACCATCAGGAAGCCCGGCGTGCAGTAGCCGCACTGAAACGCGCCATGAGCGAGGAAGGCCTGCTGCAGCGCACTCAGCGCGCCGTCCTGCGCGAGGTCTTCCACGGTACGGATCGCCACGTCCTGGGCTTCCACCGCGAGCGTGAGGCAACTGACCACCGGCTCCCCGTCGATGTGCACGGTGCACGCGCCGCAGACGCCCTGTTCGCAGCCGAGGTGCAGGCCCGTGAGCCCGAGCTGGTCGCGCAGCAGGTCGGCCAGCGTGTGGCGCGGATCGACGGCGAGATGGTGGCGGCAGCCGTTGACCAGCATCGAGATCGGGATCGTCCGCCTGGCAGTCGTTTCAGCCATGTCTTCTCCTGCTAGGTGGCGCCGAAGCCGTACAGCCGCGCGGCCTCGCGGCGCGACTCCTCGCTCGGCGACTGGTACAGGCCGAGGCGGCTCGGCTTCATGCCGCAATGGCGCGCCAGGTGGCCCATGCCTTCGGCGATCTTGATGGCCGTGGGATAGAGGTCGATGACGGTCGCGCTCAGGATCTGCGTGACGCCGGCGTGCGCAAGGATGGTCCCGATGGGGCCGGGCACCAGCAGCACGTCGGCGCCGGCCGCCACCAGCGGGCGACAGGCGGTCTCGACTTCCTCCACCACCTTGGCCGCTTCGGCGCGGTCGTCGAAGGAGGCGTCGAGGTCCGCGGGGCGCATGACTTTCAGGCCGCCGACGCCGGCCAGCTTGGGCCCGAGGCCGTAGCCTTCGATCAGCCGGCTGTAGGCGAGGCCGAATTTCGCGTTGGTCGCGACGACGCCGAGCCGGTCGCCCAGCGTCATGGCGGCGGAGCACGCCACCTGGAAGGCGGAGACGACGGGGATGTCGAGCAGTTCCCGCAGCGCCTGGAGCGCGGGATCGAGCGAATTGCCCATCACGTAGACGTCGTAGCCCTGGCCCATGACGTGCTGGTGCATCAGGTGAAGGATGTCGTGGGCGTCACAGTGCAGGTAGATCGCGTGCTGGTCGCCAAGCGCGCCGTGCGTCGTGCCGCTCACAGTCACCCGGGTGCCGGGATGGGCGGCGCGGTCGCATTGCGCCTGGCACTCCTGCAGGAAGCGCGGAAGGCGGCCGGCGGAGGCCACGAGCTGGAGCCAGATCTTCATGGTGTTTCCGTTGTGTGTGAGGGCGTGCGACTCAATGGCCGCCTTCCTTCTGCGCCCGTTCGTGGGAGTCCGCGATGTCGAGGCCTTCGAGGGCCAGGCCGTAGCCCACCATCTCCAGCATGCGACGGCGCAACTCGTGGGTATTGAGGATCCGGGTGTGGCGCAGCACCATCGGCTTCTGCTTCTTGAGCTGGCGCGCCAGCGCCCACGCCCGCGGCATCAGTTCCTCGCGGGTGGTCACTTCGTTGACGAGGCCGAGGCTCTTCGCCTCCTGCGCCTTGATGATCTGGCCGGTGAGGTGGAAGTAGCGCGCGCGGGTCAGCCCCATCACCAGCGGGGTGATCACGTTGATGCCGTCGCCAGGCGTGAGGCCGTCCGGGAAGTGGGCGGAATCCTGGAACTCCGCGTTGTCGCTCGCGATCACGATGTCCGACAGCAGCGCCAACTCGCAATGCCGTACCGCCGGGCCGTTGACGGCGCCGATCACGAGGGCCTGGATCGCGAGCAGGCTGTCCATCAGCTCCATGCCGTCGGCATGGAGGTGCTCCCAGGCCTCCGGGCGCATCGCGTGGAAGCCCTTCTCCACGCCTTCGGAGGCGCGCGGCCCGGTGAACTCGTCGCCCACGCCTGTCAGGATCATCACGTGGTTGCCCTGGTCCTGGGCGATGGCGCGGAAGGCCTTGCTCAGCTCCATGTGCGGCTTGAAGCCCCAACGCAGCGGGCCGCCGTCGGTGTGCAGCTGCAGTTCCAGGATGCCGTCTTCGCGGCGCATCCTGATGTGCTCGAAGCGGTTGGCGTATGTCTCGAAAAGATCCATCTGTGTTTCCTTGCTCAGGTGCGGGAGGGGAAGAAGTGCGCGTGAAGGTTTGCGGCGGCCCGGTTGGCCACCGCCTGGTATGCCTCGAAGGTGGAGCCGCCGTGGTGCGCCTGCAGCACGACCTTGTCGCTCTCGATCAGCGCCTGTGGCACGTGCGGTTCGTGCTCGAACACGTCCAGCCCGGCGCCGGCGATGCGGCCCTGCTGCAGCGCGCGCACCAGCGCCGCCTCGTCGACCACGGTGCCACGGCCGACGTTGACCAGCATGCCCTGCGGGCCAAGCGCATCGAGGACGTGCTCGTCGACGATGTGGTGCGTCTCGGCGCCGCCGGGCAGGGCGGCGACGAGGAAGTCGGCCCAGCGGGCCAGCTCCAGCAGGTCCGGCATGTACCGCCAGGCCACGCCTTCGGCCGGGCGGCGCGCGAAGTAGGCGATCTCCATGTCGAAGGCGGCTGCGCGGCGGGCGATGGCGCGGCCGATCTCGCCGAAGCCGAGTATGCCGAGGCGCTTGCCGCTGACGCGGCGCGTGATCGGTGCGCGTTCGATGGGCCAGCGTCCGGCCCGCACATGGCGATCGCCGGCGACCAGGTTGCGCCCGGCTGCGAGCATGAGGCTGATCGCCAGCTCCGCGACGTCCGGCGCATTGGCCCCGGCGCCGTTGAGAAAGCGGATGCCGCGTTCCCGCACCGCCGCGATATCCACGGACTCGCTGCCGGAGCCGAGGTTGACGACGATCTCCAGCCGCGGCAGCAGCCCGATCAATGCACGGGTCGTGTCGAGCCCGTGCGTGTGGGTGATGATGCCGCTCACGCCGGCGGCGTGGGTCGCGAGGTAGGCCTGCGGGTCCGCCTGCTGCCACATCGGCAGCAGCTGGAAGCGCGGGTGCAGCGCCTCCTGCAAGGCCTCGGCGAGCCAGGGTCCCAGCTGCAGCAGAGGAATTGGAACGGGGGCTGTTTCGGCGATCTTCTTATCGGTCATGGGTTGCATTGCCTGGCCAGCCGCGCGCTGTCGAGCGCGGCTATTCCTCCACCTGGATGTTCAGGTCGCGCGCGAGTTGCGCCCAGACCTGGTTGTCTTTCAGGATCACGCTGCGGAACTGCTCCGGCGTGCTGCCGACGACCTCGTAGCCTTGCGCCTCCAGCTTGGATTTCAGCGCGGGGTCCTGTACCGCCTTCGCCAGTTCGGCGCCCAGCCGCTGCACCACATCCCGAGGCGTGCCGGCCGGCGCGACGAAGCCCCACCAGGAGCGGAAATGGAAGCCCGGGAAGCCTTGCTCGGCGACGGTGGGCAGGTTCGGGTCAGGTGCGCTGCGCTTCTCGCTGCAGGTGCCCAGCGCCACGATACGGCCCGACTTCACGTGCTCCACCGGGCCGGGCACGCCTGTGAAGGCGCAGTCGATTTCACCGGTGAGCAGGCCCTGGATGGCGAACGAGCCTCCACGGTAGGGCACGTGAACGATGTCGATGCCGGCCTCGCGCGCCAGCTGCGCGCCGGGAATGTGCGTCAGGCTGCCGACGCCGTCGGAGCCGTAGGTCAGCTTGCCGGGGTGGGTCCGGGCATGGTTCACCAGGTCGCGCACGTTGCGGAACCCCGTCGCGGGCTTGGCCACCAGCCAGAGCGGTGCGGACTGGCCGATGAAGGTCAGTGGCTCGAAGTCGCGGGTCGGGTTGTAGGAAAGCGGTGTCTTGCGCAGGTGATGCAGCGACGCGAGCTGCGACAGGGAAGCCAGGCCGATCACGTAGCCGTCGGCGCGCGCACGGGCCACTGCGCCGATGCCGACCGCGCCCGCGCTGCCGGCCTTGTTGTCGATGACGATCTGCTGCTTCAGCGCCCGGCTCGCGATCTGCGCGATGTCCCGCGCCAGGATGTCGGCGTTGCCGCCCGGGCCAAACGGGACCACCGCGGTGATCGGCCGGGATGGCCAGACCTCCTGCGCCCGGGCGGCCAGTGGTGCGCAGCCCAGGGCCGAGAGCAGCAGTCGTCTTTGCTTGTCCATGCGTTGTCTCCTTTGCCGGGTGCCATGGTCGGGTCAGGACCAGCGGGCGCCAACGCAATCGCCGCCAGGCTCCCACAATGTGGACTTGGCGCCAGCCCCCGATGCATCTCCCATCATGTGGACGGATGGCCGCACCTGGCGAGCCTGGCATGGCGGTCGCGCGCGAGAATGCGTGCCAGCTTCCGAGGAGACCCGATGGATTCGAAGACTCGCCAGAGCCCGCCGCCGGAGCTCGCCTGCTCGCCGCAAGAATGGGCCACCCGCGTCGAGCTCGCCTGCGCCTACCGTGCCGTGGACGCACTGGGATGGAACAAGAGCATCGTCTACAACCACATCACCGCCCGCGTGCCGGGCGAACATGATCACTTCCTCATCAATCCGTTCGGGCTGCGCTATGCGGAGGTCACCGCCTCCAATCTGCTGAAGGTGGACCTGGAGGGCAACAAGCTCTCGGCATCCGAATGGCCGGTGCTCAAGCAGGGTTTCGTGGTCCACAGTGCGGTGCATGCGGCGCGGCCGGAGATCGCCTGTGTGATCCACACCCACACCCCGGCCGGCGTTGCGGTGGCCTGCCAGAAGGAAGGCCTGCTGCCGCTGAACACCACGTCGATGCTCTTTACCGATCGCATCGCGTACCACGACATCGAAGGGCTCACCGACGACCTCGACGAACGGGGGCGCCTGGCACGAAGCCTCGGCGAACGCGACGTGATGATCCTGCGCAACCACGGGCTGCTCGCGTGCGGCCGGAGCGTCGCAGCGGCGTTCTCCGAGATCCTGCTTCTGCAGACTGCCTGCGAGAACCAGGTGCTGGCCATGTCCGGCGGCGCCGCGGGCCTGCTGTTCCCGCCGCGCGCCGTGTCGGAACGCGTCGCGGGCCAGTACGACCGCAACGCACGCCATGGCCCGGAGGCTGGCGTGCTGTGGGCAGCGATCAGGCGCTGGATGGAGCAGCTGGATCCGGGGTTCGCCGGATAGGGAAGCGCCAGTCATGGCGCGCGGGGCCGCTCGAATTGTTTCGGCCCGGCTGGCGGCTCTTCGTTGTTGGTCATGCTGGTTCTTGTGTGCTGCGACACAACTTAGACGCAATCGGCGTGCGCAAGGGAGGGAGAAAGCGCGTGCGCTGGCCTATTCATCACATCCCTGATGAACGTGCCCGAGGGCTTCCGAGTGGCGCAAACCATCGGGTCGCGCTTTACGATAGACCATCGCGAACTACGCGTTGAAACGCTGGAGATCGGATGGAGCGCATCGGCACGGTCGAGACGAAGACACGGGTTCGCGTCTTCGATGAGGGAAACTTTCGTGGCTACACGGAATACCTGATCGAGAGCGAGCCCGGCGCGCGGCCGGCGCCGCAGGCCTTCCTGGTGCACCAGCAGCCCGGCTGGGTGCTACCCGTCCATTTCCATCTGGAGGAGCAGTTCCAGGTGGTGACCGCCGGCGGCGGCACGCTGGGCCGGCACGCACTGGGGGCGATCACCGTCCACTACAGCACGCGCGAAGCGGGCTACGGACCGCTGACCGCCGGCCCCGAAGGCCTGGACTATCTCACCCTGCGCGCGGTAACGGACCCCGGCGCCTGGTACCTGCCGGAGTCGCGCCCGAAGATGCGCACCGGGCTCCGCCGGCGCCACGTGACGGTGGGACCGCTCGCGATGCTCGGCCCGTCCGAACTGGCCGCGCTGCCCCGCCTCGAAGTGCTGGAAGTGATCACCCCCGACGCCGAAGGGTTGGCGGGCTGGCTGCTGCGCCTGCCCCCCGGCGAACATTGCACGGCGCCGCCGCAGATGCGCAGCGGCGGCCGATTCCACGTGGTGGTCGGGGGAGCGCTGGCGGAGGACACGCGCGTGCTCGCACGCAACGCCTGCATCTGGCGCGGCAGCGAGGACGCGCCGATGGAACTGCGCTCCGGGCCCGATGGCGCCGAGGTGCTGGTGCTTCAGTATCCCGAGGCGGCGCTGGAGCCCGAGCCGCAACGGACGTAGGAGTCGCGTTTTCAACACGCATATGCGGAATAGCGGGGCGGGCTTGGAGGCGCGGCAAGGCCCCCCTAGGATCGCCCCAGAGAACCACAGGAGACAGCCTCATGCGTACCACCACCAGCCGCCGCGCCGCGATGGCAGCGATCGTGACCACGATTGCGGCCATGGCGCTGCCGGCATCGGGGCAGGGCGACTACCCGAACAAGCCGGTGAAGCTCGTCGTCCCGTACGGCGCCGGTGGCGGCACCGACCAGATCGCACGCCTGATCTCGAACAAGCTGTCGCAGCGCCTTGGCCAGCCCGTCGTCGTGGAGAACAAGCCTGGCGCCGGCACGGTGCTCGGTTCAGACTACGCTGCCAGGCAGCCCGCCGACGGCTACACATTGCTCCTGACAACCTCCGGCCTGACCAGCGCTCCCTTCATGGTCGCGAAGCTGTCTTTCGACCCCGTCAAGGATTTCACGCCCGTGGCGCCCCTGGCCATCATGCTCATTTCGCTGTCCGCCTCGAACAGCGTGCCGGCGAACACGGTGCAGGAGTTGGTGGCCTACATGAAGGCCAATCCCAACAAGCTGAACTACGCCTCTTACGGCGTGGCCACCACCAACAACCTGGTCATGTCGCTGTTCAACCAGCGCGCCGGCGTGCAGTCGCTTCACGTGCCGTACAAGGCGGGCGCTCAGGCGCTGCCCGACCTCGTGACCGGACAGGTGCACCTCATGTTCGACTCGATGCAGACCTCCGGTCCGTTGATCAAGGCGGGAAAGCTCAAGTCGCTGGCGCTCGCCACCTCGAAGCGCTCGTCGCTGATGCCGGGGACGCCGACGGTGGCCGAGGCCGGATTGCCGGGCTTCGAGTTCGAGCCCTGGTTCGGCATCCTGGGGCCGGCCGGCATGCCACCGGCCATCGTGCAGCGCCTCAATGCGGAGATCAACATGGTCATGAAGGAGCCGGAGGTGACCGAGGCGATGCGCGTGCAGTACCTGACCCCGATCCCCGGCAGCGCCGACGACATGCGCGAGCTGGTCCGCAAGGATCTCGTGTACTGGGGCAATGCCGCCAAGGTGGCCGGCGTGAGGCCGGAGTAGGGTGCGGATGACCCAGGCAGCGCCGCTGCGGCGGATCTCCACCGGCCTGACGCTGGGCGACCTGCTCGAGCGCAACGCCCGCTTCGTCGCCGACGGCATCGCCTACGACGACGGCACGCGCCGGCTCACGCACGGCGCCTTCCTCGGGCGGGTGCGCCAGCTGGCCGCGGCCCTGGAGCAGCGGGGCTGCACGCACCAGGACCGCGTGGCGATGCTTTCCATGAACGCCATCGAATACTTCGAGTTCTACGGCGCTTGCGAACTCGCCGGCTTCATGGCGGCGACCGTGAACTACCGGTTGGCGTTGGCGGAAATGCAGGTCATCGTCGAGAGCGCCGCGCCCGCGGCCTTCCTGTTCGAGGCGCAGTACGCCGAGGCCGCCGCGCAACTGCGCGAAAGCTTGCCTGGCGTGCGCAGCTGGATCTGCGTGGGTGGCCCGGCACCGGCTTGGGCCGAGGACTACGAAGCCGTGCTCGCCGCGGCGCCGGCCGGCGGTCCGCGCGGATGCGCGAGCGAGGACGACGTCGCCCACCTGATCTTCACCAGCGGCACCACCGGCAAGCCCAAGGGCTGCATGCTCGCGCACCGCGACAGCGTGAACAAGGCGCAGATGCACGCCGCGGAAATGGGCATCTCGCCGCAGGACCGGGTGCTGCTGGTGATGCCGTACTTCCACGTCGGCGCCAAGGGCATCCAGAGCGGCGCCACCTGGCGCGGCGCGACGGTGCTGGTGCACCGCAGCTTCGACCCGGCGCGCGTGCTCGACGCGATCGAGCGCGACAAGGCCACCATCCTGCACCTCGCGCCGAGCATGGTGCAGACGGTGCTGGAGCAGCCCGGCATCGCGCAGCGCGATCTCTCCTCGGTGCGCGTGGTGTGTTATTCGGCCGCGCCGATGCCGATCAACGTCCTGCGCCAGGGCCTGGCGCTGATGGGAGACGTCTTCCACCAGGTCTACGGCCAGACCGAGGGCGCCGTGAGCGTGCTGCTGCGGGCCCAGCACCGTCCCGACGGAAGCGAGCGGGAAAGGCGGCGCCTCGAATCGGTGGGCCAGCCGCTGATCGGCACGGAAGTGCGGCTGGTCGCGGACGATGGCGGCGACGCCGCGCCAGGGGAGGCGGGCGAGATCGTCTATCGCGGCGGCGTGATGTTTCGCGGCTATTGGAACGACATGCCCGCCACGCTCGCGACGCTGCGCGACGGCTGGGTGCACTCGGGCGACATCGGCCGCTTCGATGAGGACGGCTTCCTGTACATCGTCGACCGCAAGAAGGACATGGTGATCTCGGGCGGCGAGAACATCTATTCGCGCGAAGTAGAGCAGGCGCTGGTGAGGCATCCCGCCGTGATGGAGGCCGCCGTCATCGGGGTGCCCGACGCCCGCTGGGGCGAGGCGGTGCGCGCGGTGGTGGTGCTGCGCCGCGGCCGGACGACGACGCAGGAGGAACTCATCGCCCACTGCCGGACGCTCATCGCGAGCTACAAGAAGCCACGCAGCGTGGTGTTCGCCTCGGAGCTCCCGAAGCTCAACAGCGGCAAGATCGACAAGAACCGCATCCGGGCGCTGCATGGCAGCGCTTCTCCATTGAACCAAGGAAAGACATGAACTACGACAAGTACGAATATCTGCTGGTGGACGTCGACGCCGAGGGTGTCTGCACGGTCACCATGAACCGGCCTGAACAGCTCAACCCGGCCGGCGGAGCCATGCATCCGGAGCTGGAGCGCATCTGGGGCGACATCAACGAAGACCCGCGCGTCAAGGCCGTGGTGTTCACCGGCGCCGGCCGGGCGTTTTCCGCCGGCGGCGACCTCAAGGGCATGGCCGCGCGCGTCGGCACGCCGGAGAACTTCCGCCACGCGCTGCAGGCGCCGGCGCACACGCGACGGCTGTGGCAGAACATGCTGGAGCTGCGGCCGCCGCTGGTGGCAGCGGTCAACGGCGACGCGATGGGCCTCGGTTGCACGCTGGCGCTGTTCTGCGACATCACGGTGATCTCCGAGACGGCCCGCATCGGCGACACGCACGTCAAGGTCGGCCTGGTGGCCGGCGATGGCGGCGCGGTGATCATGCCGCTGCTGATCGGCATGGCCAAGGCACGCGACCTGCTCTTGCGCGGCCGCGTCCTGTCCGGCAAGGAGGCACAGGAGATCGGCCTGATCACGCACGTGCGTCCCCAGGACCAGGTGCTGGCGGAAGCGAAGGCCATCGCGCGCGAACTGGCGGCGCTGCCCCACAACGCGGTCGCCTGGACCAAGCTGTCGGTCAACAAGTCGCTGAAGGATCAGCTCAACCTGGTGATCGACACCTCGATGGCCTTCGAGATGCTCACGATGCTGAGCAATGACCACGCGGCGGCAGTCAAGGCCTTCGTCGAGAAGCGCAAGCCCGAGTTCAAGGGCGACTGAACCGCCGTGGCGACCGACTGGAATGCCTTGGCGGACACCGAGTTCCGTGCGCTCGCCGCGCGGTTCTTCGACGAGCACTGCCCGCGCGAACTCCGTTTCACGCCCCGCCGGCTGCGCTGGTCGGTCGTTCAGCCCTGGTTCCTGGCGCTTTCGCGGCAGGGGTGGGTGGCCCCCTCGTGGCCGGTGGAGTGGGGCGGCATGGGGCTGTCGCCCGTCAAGCAGGTGATCTACATCGAGGAATACGAGCGCAGTGGCGCACCGGTGATGCAGACGCAGTCGCTCACCAACCTCGGCCCGATCCTGATCGCGCGCGGCAGCGAAGCGCAACGCCGCAAGTACCTGCCGAAGATCCTCTCGGGGGAGCACGTGTGGGTGCAGGGCTACTCGGAGCCGAATGCCGGCTCCGACCTCGCGAACCTCCG
>Ga0164243_10002836_pt1 | contig 28181 bp, 23 predicted proteins | sample OricompcompostOP_FD_108781 | JGI IMG/M metagenome (GOLD analysis project Ga0164243, IMG submission 108781) | Organic Plus compost microbial communities from Emeryville, California, USA - Original compost - Organic plus compost (OP) | ecosystem: Engineered > Solid waste > Mixed feedstock >... | reverse complement strand
TGCTCCGGCTGGATCCGGGCGTAGACGTCGATCGCGTCGACCCGGTCCACGTGCTCGCCGCGGGCGACCGCGCCCCCGTCGACGACCTCGCTGCCGGGCCGCGCGATCCCGACCCGGCCGGCGATCGCGCTCGCCGTCGCCGGGTGGTCGCCGGTGATCAGCACCGTTCGGATGCCCGCGGAGCGGCACGCCTCGACCACGCTTGCCGCGTCCTCGCGCGGCGGGTCGGCGATGCCGACCAGGCCCGCGAGCCGCCACGGCCCGGCCCCCTCCCGGTCCACGACCGCCAGCACCCGGAAACCGCCCCGGGCCAGCTCCTCGGCCTCGGCACGGGCATGCTCGGCGTCCACGGGGTCGGGGACGAGGTCGACGACCACCTCGGGAGCGCCCTTGACCACCTCCAGCTCCCGGTCGCCCCGGACCCGGCCGGCCGCGCGGTGCACGGTCCGCATGTGCTGCCGCTCGCTGTCGAAGGGCGTCTCGTCCACGCGGGTCCACTCCGCACGCAGCTGCTCCGGGTGCACGCCGCCCTTCGCAGCGGCGACGAGCAGCGCCGCCTCCATCGGCTCCCCGATGACCTGCCACTCGTCAGCACCGGGGACGAGGGCGGCGTCGTTGCACAGCACGACGTCCCGCAGCAGGCGCTCGAGGCCCGGGCCGCCCGCACCCGGGCCGGTGATCGCGCCCGCGACGGAGTACCCGACGCCCGAGACGTCGCACTCGCCGTCCGAGGTCCACAGCCGCTGGACGGTCATCCGGCCCTCGGTGAGGGTCCCGGTCTTGTCCGAGGCGAGGACCGACACCGAGCCCAGGGTCTCGACCGCCGGGAGCCACCGCACGACCGCGGAGCGGCGCGCCATCCGGTAGGCGCCCAGCGCCAGCGCCACCGACACGACGGCCGGGAGCGACTCCGGGATCGCGGCCACGCCCAGGCTCACGGCCAGGATCAGGGAGTCCGTCCAGCTGCCGCCCCGCGCCACCCCCAGCGCCAGGACCAGGGCGCACAGCACCGCGGTCACCGCCACCAGGTCGCGCGAGAGGCGGGACAGCCGCGCCTGCAGCGGGGTGGGTCGCAGGCCGGTCGCCGCGATCAGCGCGGCGATCCGGCCGAGCCCGCTGTCGGCGCCGACCCGCGTCACCGTCCCCCAGCCGCGACCCCGGGTCACGACGGTGCCGGAGAGCACCTCGTCGCCGGGGCCGCGCGGCACCGGCACGGACTCTCCCGTCATCGACGCCTCGTCCACCTCGAGCGCGGCCGCCTCGTCCAGACGCAGGTCCGCGGGGACCACGTCACCCGCCTCGAGCCGCACCAGGTCGTCGACGACCAGGTCGGCGGCCTCCACCTCGACGAGCTCCCCGTCGCGGCGCACGTGGGCGCGCGGCGCGGCCATCCGGTCGAGCGCCGCGATCGCGTGCTCCGCCCGGACCTCCTGGACCACGCCGATCGTCGTGTTGAGCACCACGACCGCGGCGATGATCACCGCGTCCGACAGGTCACCGAGCCACACCACCAGGACGAACGCCGCGCACAGCAGCACGATCATCGGGTCGCGCAGCTGCGCGGCGACCCGGCGCAGCACCGACCGGGGCCGGGTCCGCGGCACCTCGTTGGGGCCGTGGCGGGCCAGCCGACGGCGCGCCTCCTCGGAGGTCAGACCGCCCCGGTCGCCCGGCGCCGGCTCCGGGGTCGCCGGACGGGGGGTGGTGGCGGAGACCGTGGGTGCGGCTACTGACGGTTGGCGCTCATCGGACGAGCTCACCGGCCTCCTCGACCTCCAGACCGGGGGTCTCGGCGAGCCCCTCGACGCCCGGCACGACCTGCACCGGGCAGGGGGCCCGACGGATCACCGCGCGGGCGGTGCCGCCCAGGTGCCGGCCGAGCACCGGCACGGAGGCGCGCCGGAGCACCACGAGGAGAGCAGCGTCCTCCGCCGCCTCCAGCAGCGCGTGGGCGGGCTCGTCGTGGACGACCCTCACCGTGACCGGGACGTCCGGGTACTCGTGCCGCCAGGGTTGCAGCACCTTCTCCGCCATCTCCTCCCCACGGGCCAGCCACTCGTCGAGGTGGGACCGCACCTCGATCCGGTCGAGGTACTCGTCGGGCAGCTTCCAGGTGTGCACCACGAGGAGCGGGGCCCTGCGGGCCGAGGCGGCCTCGAACCCGGCGCGCAGGAGCTCGTCGGCCTGGGCCTGCGACTTCAGCCCGACGACGACGGGTCGGGCATCGCGGTCGTCGGGCGGCGTCCACTCCTGGGGCACCACGACCACCGGGACGGTGGCGTGCGCTGCCACCGCGGCGGTGGTGCCCGCCCCCATCAGTCGCTCCAGGGCGTTGCGGGTCTCCCGGCCGATGACGAGCACCCGGGCGTTGCGGGCGGCGTCGACGAGTCCGGAGATCCGCGGCCCGGTCAGAGACCTGGTCTCGACGTCCAGGCTCGGCGCGAGCTCGGCGAGACGCAGCCTCGCGTGGTCGAGGATCTCCTCCCCCGCACGGGCGATCTCGTCCGCCAGCGCCGGCATCATCGGTGAGACCGGCACGTAGCTCGGGATGACGTGGACGGCCCGGAGAGTGGTCCCGGTTCGCTGGGCCTCCCGCACGGCGTAGCGCAGCGCGCCCTCGCTCCCCGGTCCGCCGTCCACACCGACCACGACAGGCCTGCCGCTGTCCTTCGTCATGTCTGCTCCTCTCCTCACCCCCCATGCTTCGGAGCGCACGGGTCCCGGATGAGGGGCGAAGGTCCCGAGCCGAGGGGACGGCGGGCCCCTGCCACCGGCCACCGCGCGGACGAGGCTCGGCCCCATCCACCCCAGGAGGGACCCATGAACACACCGCTGCGGGCGCTGGTCGTCTACGAGTCGATGTTCGGCAACACCGAGACGATCGCCCGCGCGGTCACCGACACGCTCCGGCTCGACGGGTTCGCCGTCGAGGTGCACGAGGTGCGGGACGCACCCGCCGACGCGCCCGGCGCAGTGGACCTGCTCGTCGTCGGCGCACCGACGCACGCCTTCTCGCTGAGCCGGCCCTCCACCCGTGCTGACGCGGTGCAGCAGGGCGCACCCGCGGGACGCGCCGACCGCGGGCTGCGCGAGTGGCTCGGCACGGCGACCGGCCGTGCGGGCCTCGCGGTGGCGGTCTTCGACACCCGCGCCGCCAAGGCCCGGCGGCTGCCGATGTCGGGCGGGCGCAAGGCCGCCAGGTTGGCGCGGCAGCGCGGCTTCACGCTGCTCGGCACGCCGGTCGGGTTCGTGGTGGAGGACCTCAAGGGGCCGCTCGCGGCGCACGAGACCGAGCGCGCGGCCCGGTGGGCACAGTCCATCGCCGAGGTCGCGCGCGCCCACATCGCCGCGGAACGCGCGGCCCGCGACCCCAGCCAGTGAGCCCGCCGGTGCCGGTCAGTCGGAGACGACCGGCACGCTCCACCGCAACCGGGTGCCCGCACCCGGCGCGCTGGTGATCTCGAACGACCCCTGGTGGCGCTCGGCCCGCTGCCGGATGTTCCCGAGCCCGCTCTCGACGACGCGCTCGGGCAGGCCCTTGCCGTCGTCCTCCACGGTCAGCACGATCTCGCGTCCGGCCTCGAGGACGACGTCGACGGTGCTGGCCTCGGCGTGCCGCCCGACGTTGGCGAGCGCCTCGCCCAGCACCGCGAGCAGGTCGGGGGCGACCTCGGCGGGCACCAGGGTCCGCACCGGACCTTCGAAGGTGACCGAGGGCCGGAACTTCAGGGTCGCCGCCGCGCGCTCCGCGATGCGGGTCACCTCGCTCTGGATGTCGGAGGACGACTCCGTGCTGCCGAGCTCGAAGATCGTCCGGCGGATGTCCTTGATCGTCGCGTCCAGGTCGTCGACCGCCTGCTCGAGCCGGGAGCTGACCTCGGGCCGGTCGACCATCCGGACCGCGCCCTGGAGCGCCAGCCCGACGGCGAAGAGCCGCTGGATGACGAGGTCGTGCAGGTCCCGGCCGATCCGGTCCCGGTCCTCGAAGACGGCCAGCCGCTCCTTGGCCTCGCGCGCCGCGGCCACGTGGTGCGCGAGCGCGGCCTGCTCCGCGAAGCTGGCGGGGAGCTGCGGGTCGAGCGCCCTGAAGTCGGCGCCGCGGCCGGGCATCCACGCCAGCGCCAGCGCGCCTTCACGTCGGTCTCCCTGTCCCAGCGGGACGATGATGGTGGGGCCGAGGCGGGGCCAGCCGACCCGGCCGGCGAAGTCGATCGCCCGGGGGTCCGAGCCGATGTCCTCGACCGCCAGCGCCTCGCCCTTCTCGATCACCTCCCGCGCGAGCGAGTGCTCGAGGTCGACCTGGCGCAGCACGTCGGCGCTCGCCGGGAACCCGCTGACCACCCGCAACCGCAGCTCGGAACCGCCTCCGGACACGATCCAGGCCGCGTCGGCCCCGGCGACCTCGCGAGCGCGGTCGACGATGGTCTGCATCGGGTCGACCCCGGGGTCCGGCTGGGACAGCTGGCCGATCACCTCCGCGGTGGCCGCCAGCCAGGCCTCGCGCTGGGCCGCCTCCTCGTAGAGCCGGGCGTTCTCGATGGCCACCCCGGCGGCCGCGGCCAGGGCCACCACGATGTTCTCGTCGACCTCGGTGAAGTCGCCGCCACCGCGCTTCTCGGTCAGGTACAGGTTGCCGAACACCTGGTCGCGGATCCGCACCGGGACGCCGAGGAAGGACCGCATCGGCGGGTGGTGCGGCGGGAAGCCGTACGACGCCGGGTGCTGGGAGATGTCGTGGAGCCGCAGCGGCTCGGGCCGGTCGATGATCAGTCCCAGGAGGCCGTGCCCGGTGGGCAGGTCGCCGATCTGCTCCACCTGCTCGGTGGTGACCCCGTGGTGGATGAACGTGCGCAGCCGTCGCTCGGGACCGGCACCGAGCACGCCGAGGGCGGCGTACTCCGCGTCGACCAACGTGCTGGCGATCGACACGATCCGGGTGAGGACGCCGTCGAGGCTGAGGTCGGCGGCCATCGTGACCACGGCGTCGAGCAGCAGCCGGAGCCGGGCCTGCTCGTCGAGGACGCCGTGCATCCGGTCGAGCACCTCGCGGAGCAGGTCCTCGAACTCGACGTCGTGCAGCCGTTCCCTCCGTTCGTTCGCGGAGTCCTCCTGGTCGGCCGCCATCGACTCACCTCCCGGCCTCCCCTCCAGGCATTTTGACGCTACCAGCGGGGGTGCGGACTCGAATCCCCAATCTGGATAGGCGTGCCTGGACCGGTACCCCTTCGGGCCGGGTCCGGAACCGGGAAGGACTTTCGTCCCTAGCGGGTCCGGGCACGGACGTCGCACCGTGGACCGGTCGAGGGGAGCGACGATGGACGAGTTCCGACGTCACCGGGACCAGGTCCGGGAGCTGACCGACCGGCTGATCGTGGAGTACCGGGACGACGTGCCCGCCGGACGGGTCCTGGCCACCGTCGCCCGCGTGCACCGCCGGGTGACCATGAACAGCGCGCCGTGGAGCGAGCAGCGGCTGTGGCTCTGCGAGACGCTCGCCCGCCAGCACCTGGCTCTGCGCCGGTAGTCGTCCCGACCCCCGGCACAAAAGGGCACGAAGGGGCACGTAAGGGCACGAAAGGGCCTCCGACCGACCTTCCCGGGACTTTGGCCCCGGGTGCCGCCCCGGGCCACCGCGGAGGCTGGGAGGGCGACGAGGAGCAACCAGCCGGAGGCAGCCATGCGCGCACTGGTGTACCACGGGCCGGGACGACGGGCCTGGGAGCAGGTTCCCGACCCCGGGCTGGTCGAGGACACCGACGTCATCGTGGGCATCGACGCCGTGAGCATCTGCGGCACCGACCTGCACATCCTGCGGGGCGACGTGCCCGAGGTGGCGCCGGGGCGGGTGCTGGGCCACGAGGCCGTGGGCACGGTGGAGGAGGTCGGCCGGGCCGTGCGCAACGTCCGGTCCGGTGACCGCGTCCTGGTCTCGTGCATCGCCGGCTGCGGGACCTGCCGCTACTGCCGGACGGGCGGCTACGGCCAGTGCCTGCACGGTGGTGGCTGGGCCCTCGGTCACACGGTCGACGGCGTCCAGGCCGAGTACGCACGCGTCCCCTTCGGGGACCTCTCGACGCACCGGCTGCCCTTGGGCGTCAACAGGGACGCGGCCGTGCTGCTGGCCGACATCCTGCCGACCAGCTACGAGGTGGGCGTGCTGGCCGGTCGGGTCCGCCCCGGCGACACGGTGGTCATCGTCGGGGCGGGACCGATCGGCCTGGCCGCCGTGCTGATGGCGCGACTGGTGTCCCCGTCCCGCGTCGTGGTCGTAGAGCCGGCCGCGTCGCGTCGCGCCCTGGCCACACAGATCGGAGCCGACGTGACCCTCGGCAGCGAGGACCCGGACGCCGTCGAGGAGGTCGTTCTGAGCCTGACCGCCGGCCTCGGAGCCGACGTCGTCATCGAGGCGGTCGGCCTGCCCGAGGCCTTCGAGCTCTGCACGCGACTGGTGCGACCCGGAGGGCACGTCGCGAACGTGGGCGTGCACGGCCGACCCGTGACGCTGCACCTGGAGACGCTCTGGATCAAGGACGTCACCATCACGACCGGACTGGTGGACACCCGCACCACCCCGACCCTGCTCCGCCTGCTGGCCGACCAGCAGATCGACCCGACGCCGCTGGTCACGCACCGCTTCGCGCTCGACGACATGCCCACGGCGTACGACGTCTTCTCCCGGCCCGCCGAGACGGGGGCGGTCAAGGTCGTGCTGGACCGGGAGCGCCTGCCCACCGCGCCACTCGTCGGACCGGTGTGACATGGACGGGTCGAAGGAGCGCACCCCGGTCGTCGTCGGCGTGGACGGGTCACCCGACTCGCAGCGCGCGGTCGAGTGGGCGATGCGGCTCGCCCGGCGCGAGGAGCGGCCGGTGACGCTGCTGCACGCCGGTGACGGGCGGCGGGGCCGGGAGCCCGTGGACCGGGCCGAGGAGATTGCCCACGCGCTCGCCCCCGACGTCGTCGTACGGCGCAGGGAGGTCACCGACGGGCCGCGCCAGGCCCTGCTCTCCGCCTCCCGGTCCGCCTCGGTCGTCGTGCTGGGCGCTCGTGGCACCGGGCCGCTGAGCCACCTGCGGCTCGGCTCGGTCGCGCACGCCGTGACCCGCCGCGCGGCGTGCCCGGTGGTGGTGACCCGCACCGCGGGCGCGGACCGTCGCCCCGGGGTGGTCGCCGGGTTCGACCTGCAGCCCTCGTCGCGCGACGTCCTCGACTTCGCGTTCCGGGTGGCCGAGGCGCGCTCGTGGCCGGTCACCCTGCTGCACTGCTTCTGGGACAGCACCGGGGAGACCGGCGACCTCGACGCGGCGGCGTCCACGGGACTGCCGGAGCGGCACCGGCTCTGCGCGGCGGCGGCCGAGTGCGCGACGGCCCACCCCGGCGTCGAGGTGCGGACCCTGCTCTCGCGCGGCTTCGCCGACCGTCGGCTGCTCGCGGCCACGCTGGACTGCGCGCTCGTCGTGGTCGGGCACCGCGAGCTCCCGTGGCTCGAGGCCCTCGTCTACGGCCACGTGACGCCGGTGGTCGTCGAGCACGCCGTCGGCGACGTCGCGGTGGTCCCTCTCACGTCGGGAGGCGAGGCGTCGCGATGAGCGCCTGGTTCTGGCCGCTGCCGCCCGCCTTCCCGCCGGAGCGGGACCGGCCGGGTGCGGACCTCGTCGACCAGGCCCGCCGCGGCTGCCTCTCGGCGGGCCGGGCCCGGCGGGAGGTCCGCCTGCTGTCGTGGGACCAGCTGATGGTGGAGTGGGCGCGCAGCGGGACGGCGCTGGCTCGTGCGAAGGCATCCCAGCCGGCGCTGGCGCTCGTCGAGCTGCGGGCGATCCTCCTCGACGAGATGGAGCGGCGCCGGCCGCGCCGGTTCGGCGCCTGGTTCGCGGCCGAGCAGCGCCGCCTGCACCGCCGTCGTCGGTGAGCGGCCCGGCGACCGCGGCCGCTGAGCTCGGCTACTGCTTGGCGTGCTTGACCGCGAAGATCGCGGCCTGCGTGCGGCTGGTCAGGCCCAGCTTGGCGAGCATCGAGGACACGTAGTTCTTGACCGTCTTCTCCGCGAGGTACATCTCCTTGGCGATCTCGCGGTTGGTCATGCCCCGTCCGATCAGGTCGAGGATGCGCAGCTCCTGGTCGGTCAGCGACTCGAGCTCCCGGTCGACCGGCGGGCCGTTGCGCACCCGCTCGAGGACCTGTGCGGTGACCGAGGGGTCCAGCGTCGACTGGCCGGCGGCCACCCGGCGGACCATGTCGATGAAGTCGTTGCCCCGCACCTGCTTGAGCACGTACCCGGCGGCGCCCGCCATGATCGCGGAGAACAGCGCCTCGTCGTCGTCGTACGACGTCAGGATCAGCGCCTTGATCGACCGGTCCAGCGACCGCACGTCGCGGCACACGTCGATGCCCGACCCGTCGGGCAGCCGCCCGTCGAGGATCGCCACGTCCGGCCGCAGTGCGGGGATCCGTCGGGCGGCCTCCTGGGCGAGGCCGGACTCGCCGACCACGACGATGTCGGGCTCGCTCTCCAGCAGCTCCTTGATCCCCCGTCGGACGATCTCGTGGTCGTCGAGGAGGAAGACCCGGATCCGGCCGTCCTGGTCCTGCGTCGTGGCTTCGTTCACGGGCCCAAGGTACTTCGGATCGGGGCCGCCGACGGCGGGCGCATGGCCCCGCACTTGTCGGGACTTTGGTCCCTCCCGCCGCCGAGCGCGGCCGCGCACGCTGGGCTCACCGCAGCCAAGGAGTAGCGATGATCGTCCGTCAGGTGATGACCCCGGATCCGGTGACCGTGCAGGCGGGCACGTCCATCAAGGCGGCGCTCTGCCTGCTCGACGAGCACGACATCTCCTCGATGCCGGTGGTGGATGAGGAGGGCCGGATCAGGGGCGTCGTGAGCGAGGCCGACCTGATCCGCGACCTGGTCACGCCCGACCCGCGGCTCCACGAGATCCCCGTGGTCGACCCGGGCCCTCCCCAGCACCGGTACGTGGACGAGGTGATGACGACGCGAGCGGTCACCGTGCGCCCGGACACCGACCTCGTGGACGCCGTCGAGCTGGTCACCTCGCTCGGGGTCAAGTGCCTCCCCGTGGTGGACGACAACGACGTCGTCGTGGGCGTGGTCAGCCGGAGGGACGTCGTGCGGACGCTGGCCCGCGCCGACGAGGCACTCGAGCAGGAGGTGGACAGCCTCCTGGTGTCGGCGGGCTTCCGAGACTGGATGGTCGACGTCAACGATGGCGTGGCCCGGATCGTCGGCCCCGAGTCACCCCAGGACCAGGCGCTGGCGCGGGTCCTGGTCCGCACCGTGCCCGGAGTGGTCTCGGTGAGCGTGGCCTGACCCCCGCCGATGGCCATCTCGGGACCAAATCCCCTGTGGCTCGGTCGGACCGCGACTGATGGTTGAAGGCATGGACGTCACGACGCTGGCGCACGACGAGCACCGCGCGGCGCCGGCGCCCGCCCGCGTGGGCGCCGCTGCGGTGACGTTCCGGTGCCCGCATGACCGCGCGAGGAACCACCGGCCATGACGACGTCCGTCGACCGGGCTCGGGGCCTGCTGCCGACCGCGGTGGCGCGGCGGATGATCGAGCACGCCACCCTGGCCCCGAGCGTGCACAACACCCAGCCGTGGCGCTGGCGGATCTCCGGCGGCACGATCGAGCTCTACGCCGACATGTCCCGGCGGCTGCCGGTCGAGGACCCGGTGGGACGCAACCTGGTGATCAGCTGCGGCGCCGCGCTCCACCACCTGCAGGTGGCCGCGGCCGCGCTGGGATGGTCGCCGACGGTCGAGAGGGTCGCGGGGACGTCCGACCCGAGGCTGCTCGCGGTCGTGTCGTTCGAGCGCTCGGGGCGGACCGACGAGGACGCCCTCGCCACGCTGCGGAGACGACGCACGGACCGGCGCCGCTTCACCTCCTGGCCGATCCCCGACGAGCGCCTCCGGCACCTCGCCGCGGAGGCAGAGGAGCGCGGCTGCCACGCCGTGCCGCTGCTGGACGAGACCGCCCGGGTCCGGCTGTCGCTGCTCGTGGAGACCGCCCGCGCGGCCGCGGCCGCGGACCAGGCACGAGCGGCGGAGCAGCGCCAGTGGGTCGACCGGAGCGACACCGACGGGGTCCCGTCGCCACTGGTGCCCAAGGACGACGACCCGCTGCGCAACCGGTTCGGTCCGGGGTCGCTGGAGGAGAGGTTCGTCGAGCTCGAGGCCACCGACGGCATCGTCGTCCTCGGTGGGACCGGCGACTCCCCGTCGGCCTGGCTGCGCACCGGCGAGGGCCTCAGCGCCCTGTGGCTCAAGGCCACCGAGGGCGACCTGTCCGTCGTACCCCTGAGCCAGCCGATCGAGCTGGAGCAGGTGCGCTCCCGGCTGCGTCGCGAGGTGCTGAAGGGACTGCTGCTGCCGCACCTCGTGGTCCGGATCGGGTGGCAGGCCATCGGCCGCAGCGACCTTCCGGTGAGCCCGCGGCGGCCCGTGGACGACGTGCTCGACACCTGACGCCCGGGGTGTGCCGGGTCACGTGAAAACCCGGGACCTTGGTCCCAGGACGCCCGGGTCCTCGAACCGTGGAGCCCGCTGAAGCGGGCTCCTAGCGTTCGAGCCGTCCCCGGAGAGAGCGGCAGGAGAAGGAGCTCGCGTGGACCCGACCGACATCGCCCGATGGCAGTTCGCGATCACCACCGTCTACCACTTCCTGTTCGTGCCGATCACGATCGGCCTGTCCGCGATCGTCGCCGGCTACGAGATCACCTGGCTACGCACCCGCAACCCGCGGTGGCTGCGGCTCACCCGGTTCTTCGGCCGGCTGTTCCTCATCAACTTCGCGATGGGCGTGGTGACCGGCATCGTCCAGGAGTTCCAGTTCGGCATGAACTGGAGCGACTACTCCCGGTTCGTCGGGGACATCTTCGGCGCCCCGCTCGCGGTCGAGGGGCTGCTCGCGTTCTTCCTGGAGTCGACGTTCCTCGGCCTCTGGATCTTCGGATGGGACCGGCTGCCGGCGCGGCTGCACGCGGCCTGCATGGTCCTCGTGCACCTCGGCACCCTGTTCTCGGCGTACTTCATCCTGGCCGCCAACTCGTGGATGCAGAACCCGGTCGGCTTCGGGTACAACCCGGAGACCGGTCGTGCCGAGATGGACGACTTCGCCGCGGTCCTCTTCAACAAGGTCCAGCTGGTGACCTTCCCCCACGTGGTGATGTCCGCCTACATGACCGGCGCCGCGTTCGTGGTCGGGGTCGCGTTCTGGCAGCACCGGCGGGCCAGCGTCGACGAGGACCGGCTGATGTACCGCAGGGCGCTGCGCACGGGCGCCGCGATCGTGCTGGTCAGCGGCGTCGGCGTGGTCGTCTCCGGCGACGTGCAGGGCAAGATCATGACCGACGTCCAGCCGATGAAGATGGCCGCGGCCGAGGCGCTCTACGACACCGAGGCACCGGCCGACTTCTCGCTCCTCACGATCGGGACCCCCGACGGCAAGGAGGAGAAGTTCGCGATCAAGGTGCCGCACCTGCTGTCGTTCCTCGCCACCGGGACCTGGGACGGCGAGGTGCAGGGCATCAACGACCTGCGCGAGAGGTACGAGCAGACCTACGGGCAGGACCCGGGCGCGAAGTACTACTCCCCCGGCGACTACACGCCGGTGATCCCGCTGACCTACTGGACGTTCCGGCTGATGATGGGCATGGGAGCGCTGGCCGCGGCGGTCGCCGCGTGGATCCTCTGGGCCACCCGCCGGGACCGCGTGCCCCAGGGCCGGCTGATCCTGTGGGCGGCGGTCGCGCTGCCGTTCCTCCCCCTGCTGGGCAACTCGTTCGGGTGGATCTTCACCGAGGTGGGTCGCCAGCCGTGGGTGGTGTTCGGCCTGATGACCACCGCGCAGGGTGTCTCGCCCGGGGTGAGCGCCGCGGAGGTGCTCACGTCGCTGATCGTGCTGACCGGCGTGTACGGCGTGCTCGCCGTCGTCGAGGTGAAGCTGCTGCTCACCTACATCCGCAAGGGCGCGGACCCCGTCGAGGACGTGACCCCGTCGACGTCCGACCGCGGTGACGACCAGCCGCTGGCGTTCGCCTACTGAGCCCAGGAGCGAGAGCAATGGAACTCACGACCGTCTGGTTCATCCTGATCGCCGTCCTCTGGATCGGCTACTTCACCCTCGAGGGCTTCGACTTCGGCGTCGGCATGCTGCTGCCGGTGCTCGCGAAGGACGACACCGAGCGGCGGGTCATGATCAACACGATCGGGCCGGTGTGGGACGGCAACGAGGTGTGGCTGCTGGTCGCGGGCGGCGCCACGTTCGCGGCGTTCCCGGAGTGGTACGCGACGCTGTTCAGCGGGTTCTACCTGCCGCTGCTGCTGATCCTGGTGGCGCTGATCGTGCGCGGGCTCGCCTTCGAGTACCGCGCGAAGCGGCCCGACGACCGGTGGCGGGCGCGCTGGGACCTGGCGCTCATCGTGGGCTCGCTCGTCCCGGCGGTCCTGTGGGGCGTCGCCTTCGGCAACATCCTCCGTGGGGTCCCGATCGACGCGGACCACGAGTACGTCGGCGGCCTCCTCGACCTCGTCAACGGGTACGCGCTGCTCGGCGGGGTCACCACGCTGCTGCTGTTCCTGACCCACGGTGCGATCTTCGTGGCGCTCAAGACCGACGGCGAGATCAGGCACCGGGCCCGTCGTCTCGCCGGCTCGGTGGGGATCGGCAGCGCTGTCGCGGCCGTCGCGTTCCTGGCCTGGACCCAGGTCGACACCGGCACCACGGGGTCCGCGGTCGCCTTCGTCGCGGCGGCCCTCGCCCTGGTCGCCGGGCTGGTCTGCGCGCGGGCCGGGCGCGAGGGCTGGGCGTTCGCCGGCACCTTCGTCGCGATCGCGGCGGCGGTGGCCGGCCTGTTCCTCGCCCTGTTCCCCGACGTGATGCCGACGACGCTGGCCGACGGTGCGAGCCTGACCACCGCCAACGCCGCGGCCACGACGTACACGCTGAAGATCATGACGGCGGTCGCGGTGATCTTCACCCCGGTCGTCCTGCTGTACCAGGGATGGACCTACTGGGTCTTCCGGAGGCGGATCTCGGTGCAGCACATCCCGCAGCCGCAGCCACAGACGCAGCCGGAGACGGCGACCCGGTGAGGCCCTCGGACCCGCGGCTCCGCGCGCCGCTCGCCCCGGCCCGGACCCAGCTGCTCGGGGTCGCCGGGACCGGCCTCGCCGCCGGCGTCCTGGTCATCGCCCAGGCCTGGGCGGTGGCCGGGCTGGTGGTCGCCGCGGTCCGCAGCGAGCCGGTCGTGCCCTGGGCGGCGGCCGTCCTCGTCGTGCTGGCGGGCCGGGCGCTGGTCGGCGTGCTCAACGACGTGCTCGCCGCGCGTGCCGCGGCCGTGGTCGGCACCGTGCTGCGCCGGCGTCTGCTCCTCGCCGCCACCCGACGTCGCGGCGAGGAGGCGTCGGGCGAGGTCGCCGTCCTCGCGACGCGCGGGGTCAGCGCGGCCGAGCCCTACCTCACCCGCTACCTCCCGGCCCTCGTGCTCGCGGGCGTGCTACCGCCGCTCACCGTGGTCGCCATCGCCACCCAGGACCTGCTCAGTGCCCTGGTCGTGCTCGGGACCCTCCCGCTCATCCCCGTCTTCGGCGCCCTGGTCGGGATGGCCACCCGGGACCGGGCCGAGGAGCAGTGGCGGGCGATGGCGTCGCTGTCCGGCCACTTCCTCGACGTCGTCCGCGGCCTGCCGACCCTGGTCGCCTACCGGCGCGCCCGGGCCCAGTCCGGGCGGATCCGCGAGATCACCGACCGCTACCGCGTCGCCACGCTGCGCACGCTGCGGATCGCGTTCGCGTCCTCCGCGGTGCTCGAGCTGGTGGCCACCCTCTCGGTCGCGCTGGTGGCCGTGATCGTCGGCGTCCGGCTCGCGGGCGGGTCGCTCGACCTCAGGACCTCCCTGGTCGTCCTCCTGCTCGCTCCGGAGGCGTACTGGCCGCTGCGCCGGGTGGGCGCGGAGTTCCACGCGGCCGCCGAGGGTGCGGCCACGTTCACCTCGGCGCACGAGATCCTCGCCGGGAGCCGGGAGGCCGAAGGAGAGGCGGCGCCCGACGGCGCGTCCCTGGAGCTGCACCGGGTCGAGGTCACCTACCCCGGCCGGACGGTCCCCGCCCTGCGCGAGGTCACCGCCCGGATCCCCGCGCGCGGGGTCACCTGCATCAGCGGGCCGTCGGGGGCGGGCAAGACCACGCTGCTCGCCGCTCTCGCCGGCCTGGTGCCGCTGAGCTCGGGCCGGGTCTCTGCCGGTGGGCGGACCGTCGGCGGACCCGCGTGGCAGTCGCAGGTCGCGTGGCTGCCGCAGCAGCCGCAGTTCGTCCGCGGCAGCATCGGCGACAACCTGCGCCTCGCGCGGCCGGACGCCGACGAGGCCGAGCTGTGGGCCGCCCTGCGTCAGGTCGCGCTCGAGGAGCGGGTGCGGGCGCTGCCGGAAGGCCTCGACGAGCCGCTCGGCGAGGACGGCGCCACGCTGTCGGCCGGTGAGCGGGCGCGGCTGGCACTGGCCCGCATCGTGCTCGCCCGCCGCCCCTGGATGCTGCTCGACGAGCCGACCGCGCACCTCGACGAGCTCACCGAGCAGGTGATCGCGGACACGATCCTCGAGCTCGGCCGGCACGGCGCCGTGCTCCTGGTCACCCACCGGCCCGCCCTGGTGGAGCTCGCCGACCACCACGTCCGGCTCGAGGCTCCGCCGCCGTCCCGGGGCCCCCGGCGCTCCCCCGGAGCCGGCGCCCACGCTGCCCGCCGGGCGGCCCGGGTCCCGGAGACGACGGCCGAGGAGACGCCCGACCCGAGGGCCGGGCTGCGGTTCGGCACGGTCGTCGGCGCACTCGCCTCGGCGGCGGGTGTGGCGCTCACCGCCACCGCGGGCTGGCTGATCGTGCAGGCCTCGACCCGGCCGGCGGTGCTGACCCTGCTGGTCGCGATCGTCGGCGTCCGTACCTTCGGCCTGGCCCGGCCGGTGCTGCGGTACGTCGAGCGGCTCCGCGCGCACGACGCGGCGCTCGCGCTGCTCGCCCGGCGCCGGGTCGAGGTCTACGACGCCCTGGTGCCGCTCGTGCCGGCCCGGCTGGGTCGGCGGCGCGGCGAGCTGCTCACCGCGGTCGTCGACGACGTCGACAGCGTCGTCGACGAGGAGCTGCGGGTGCGGATGCCGGTGCGGCAGTTCGCGATCGTGGCGGTGCTGGCCACTCTCGTCGCCGCGTCGCAGCACCTCACCGCGGCCCTCGTCACGCTGTGCTTCGCGGTGGTCGCCGGGGCCGGCGGGTACGCCCTCGCCCGGTGGGGCGCCGCCCGGGCCGAGCGGGCGCTGGTCGACCTGCGCGCGGACCTCTCGACCCAGGTCGTGGAGACCGTGCAGCTCGCCGACGAGCTCCGGATGTGGCAGGCCACCGAGGCCGCCGCGGACCGGGTGACCGCGACCAGCGCACGGGCCGGCCGCGCGTCGACCGTCGCCGCCGCCTGGACCGGCGCCGCCCGCGGTCTGGTGCTCGTCGCCGCGGCGCTCGCCATGGGCGCGGTCGCCCTCGTCACCCGCTCCCCGCTCGACGACGGCGCGCTGTCCGCGCCGATGCTCGCCCTGGTCCTGCTCGTGCCCCTGGCGCTCGCCGACGTCGCCCTCCCGCTCGTCGACGCGGGCGCACTGTCGGTGCGCACCTCGGCCGCCGCGGCCCGGCTGCGCGCGCTGGAGCGCACCCCGCCCGCCGTGCGCGACACGGTGCCGACCGGTGTCCGGCACGGGCACGAGGTGGACGTGGACAAGGCCCGGGCCCGCTGGCAGCGCGGTGGTCCCCTCACCGACCCGGCGTCGCTGCACCTCGCTCCGGGGGAGCGGGTGGCGGTGACCGGCCCGTCCGGCTCGGGGAAGAGCACGCTCGCGGCGCTGCTGCTGCGGTTCCTCGATCCCGCGGAGGGTCAGGTCCTGCTCGGCGACTGCCCCGCCCGCGACCTGTCGCTCGACGAGGTACGCCGGGTCGTCGGGCTCGTGGACGACCATCCCCACGTCTTCGCCACGACCCTGGTCGAGAACGTGCGGCTGGCCCGGCCGGACGCCACCGACGCGGAGGTCGAGCGGGCGCTGCGCCGGGCGCGGCTCGGCGACTGGCTCGACTCGCTGCCCGACGGGCTGCACACCTGGCTCGGGGACGGGCACGCGGCGGTCTCGGGCGGGGAGCGGGCCCGGATCGGCATCGCCCGCTCGCTGCTGGCCGACCAGCCGGTCCTGGTCCTCGACGAGCCGGCCGCCCACCTCGACCACGCGACCGCGCAGCAGCTGGCGACCGAGGTGCTCGCCGCGGACGACGGGCGCTCGGTCGTGTGGATCACCCACGCGATGGTCGGGATCGAGCTCGCCGACCGGGTCGTGGAGCTCGACCGCTCGACGCTGCCCGGCGAGCGGATCGGGCACTAGGCACGCCGGTGGCCCTGCCAGGGCGGTGGCGAGCTCGAGCACGGCGAGCTCCGAGACCATCGGGCGCCCCGTCCGCGGCCAGCAGCAGTCCGGTGTCGCGGCCCATCTCGACCACCGTGGCCGCTTCACCCTCGGGGGCCTGGTAGGCGGACCACTCCACCACCCGGCACAGCTGGTGGACCCCGGCCATCTCCGCGCGCTTCGCGTCCCGCAGCGCGTCCAGGACACCCGCCGGGGTGGGGTCCTCGAACACGGTGGCTGTTGCGGTCGCGGACCTGGTCGAGCACCGACCACCGACAGTGACCTCCCGCCGGATCCGCCGGTGGTTGAGGCGGATTCACCGATGGGGGTCGTGGTCTCGATACGCGCTCGCTCGTTCCTCGCTCGCGCTACTCGACCAACGAGAGACACGGCTTCCTCGACCAACGAGGCCGGGACTGCTCGACCAACGAGAGACTCGACCAACGAGAGAACCGGTGCTGGTTGAGGAGGGCGTGCAACGCCCGTCTCGAAACCCCGCAACCAAGCACCCACCCCACCCGTCACGGCCAACCCCTTCGGGCGCCACCGAAGCCGACCGCACGCCACCGCTCGTCGAGCCGGGACCTCACGTGACCGGCCGCAGCTGCCTCGCCTGGTCCACCCACGCGTCCCGCACCGCCGCCACCCGCACCTTGGCATCGACCACCGTGCACGCGTCCGGCCCCACGATCACCGGGTTGAGGTCGAGCTCGGCGACCTCGGGCACGTCCACGGCGAGCCGCCCGACGTCGGCGACGAGCCGCGCCAGTCCGGCGGTGTCGGCGGGCTCGGCGCCCCGGAAGCCGTCGAGGAGCGGCCACACCCGCAGCGACCGCAGCGCCCGGACCGCCTCGTCCGGCCCGAAGGGCGGCATCAGGAACGCGTGGTCCTTCCAGACGTCGACGGCCACCCCGCCCGCCGCGACCATGACCAACGGCCCGAGCCCGGGGTCGCGCACGACGCCGACGGCGATCTCCGTGCCGGAGACCATCGGCTGCACCAGCACCTCGGTCGGTCCGCCGCGGACCGCCTCGAACTCCGCGACGGTACGACGCACCTCGTCGGCACCGGTCAGCCCGACCCGGACCAGCCGCAGCTCGGTCTTGTGCACGACGTCGGCGTCGGCGACCTTGACCGCGACCGGGTACCCGAGCTCGTCGGCCGCGGCCAGCACCCGGTCGACACCGCGGGCCACGCGGCCCGAGAGCCGGACGCCGTACCGGGCCAGGAGGCCGGTCGCGTCCCTCGGCGCCACCCATCCCTCGCCCTGCGCGACGGCGAGCAGCGCACGCGCCTCCGCGCGGGCGAGCTCGACCTCGGCCGGCGGGGTGGCCCTGGCTGGCACCGGCCGAGCGCTGCGCCAGGCCGCGTACCGCGCCGCCCGGTCCAGCGCCCCGAGCGCGGCCGCGGCCGACCCGAACGTGGTGACCCCCGGCACCGAGCGGTGCGGCGCCCCGAGCGGCACGGCCAGGACGGGCAGGTCCGGGTGGTCCGCACCGACCTCGCCGACCCGCCGGAGCATGGCCCCGATGTCGTTGTCCCCGGTCGACACCAGGAGCACGATCGCGGCGTCCGCCTCCCCGGAGGCGAGCACGGTGTCGAGCATCGCGGCCACCTGGTCGGGTTCGGCGCCGGCGCCCCCGTCGACCGGGTTCGCGGTGCCGACCGTGCCGTGCACGAGCGCCCCCAGCCGCGCCTGCAGCCGGGGCGTGAACTCGACGACGTCCAGCCGGGCGTCCTCCGCCGCGTCGGCCGCGAGCACCCCGAGCCCGCCGGCGTTGCTGATCACCGCCAGCCGGCGACCCGCCGGCAGCGGCTGGCCGGTGAGCAGCCGCGCGGTGTCCACCAGCTCCTCCGCGTCGTGGCAGCCGACCACCCCGGCCTGGGCGAACAGCGCACGCACGGCGACGTCCGGCGAGGCGGCGGCCGCCGTGTGCGAGGCCCCGCCGCGCCGCCCGCCCGAGGAGCGCCCGCCGACGACGGCGAGCAGCGGCTTGCGCTCGCTGAAGGTGCGCGCGAAGCGGGCGAACTTCCGGGCGTTGCCGAAGGACTCCAGGTAGAGGGCGGCGCAGGTGACCTCGGGGTCGTCGTACCACGCGGCGAGCAGGTCGTTGCTGGACACGTCTGCCTTGTTGCCGAGGGACACGAAGAAGCGCGCGCCCAGGTCGGTCCGCCCGGCGAGGTCCATGAGCACGATCCCCACGCCCCCGGACTGGCTGGCCACCGCCAGGTCGCCCGGCTGCGGCAGGGTGTCGTTGAAGGTCGCGTTGAGGCGCACCTCCGGGTCGCTGCACACCAGGCCGAGGCAGTTCGGCCCGATCACCCGCATGCCCAGCGTCCGGGCGCGGAGCGCGAGCTCGCGCTGGCGGCGGGCTCCGTCCTCCCCCATCTCGCCGAAGCCCGACGAGATCACCACCGCCGCGGGCACCCCCGCGGCGCCGGCGTCCTCGATCGCCTCCAGCGCGCGCTCGGCGGGGACCGCGACGACCGCGAGGTCCAGCGGACCGTCGACGTCGGCCGCCGACGGCAGTGCCGGTACGCCGTCCAGCTCGCGGGCCCGCGGGTGGACGGCCACCAGCTCGCCCATGAACCCGCCGGACCGGATCGCGCGCAGCACCGTCGCCCCGATGCCGGTGCCGTCGCGACGCACGCCGTAGACCGCCACCGACCGCGGCGCCAGCATCGGCGCCAGCGAGCGGGCCTCCGCACCGAACTCGCGCCGGTCCGCCGCGGCCTGCACCTCGGGGGTCACCGACGTGTCCATCTGCAGGTGCAGGACGCCGCTCTCGACGCGCTGCTCCACGTCGAAGCCCGCGTCGGAGAAGACCTCCAGCATCCGCCGGTTCTCGCTCAGCACCTCGGCGACGAACCGGTGGATCCCCCGGTCCCGCGCGAGCGCCGCGAGGTGCTCGAGCAGCAGCGTCCCCAGCCCCTGCCCGCGGTGGTCGTCGTCGACGAGCAAGGCGACCTCGCTGGAGGCCGGGTCGACCGGCTCGGCGGTCGCCAGGGCGACGATCCGACCGCGGACCTCGGCGACCAGGGCCAGCGTGTCCGGCGAGGCCAGCACGTGCTCGACGTACGTGTGCGCCGCCCGGCGGGCGACCGAGAAGAACCGCATCCGGAGCGCGTCGTCGGAGACCCGCTCGTGCAGGGCGTGCACGGCGTCGCCGTCCCCCGGCGCGATCGTGCGCACCACCGCCAGCCCGCCCCCGGCCAGGAGCACGTCGGCCGAGGTCACCGCCACACCCTCCGCACCGCGGGCGGGACGAGGGACCCGTTGCCCAGCTGGCGGCCGCTGATCTCGTCCCAGCGCAGCCGGATCCACACCTCCGTCCCCTGCACCCACGGGGGTGGACCGGGCGACCCGCGCTCGGCCGGCGTCAGGTCCCGCTCGTCGACGCGGGCCCCCCGCCCGCGCACCACGACGGACCAGCCCGCCCAGCGCTCGTGGTCGACCTGGTCGACCTCGAGCAGCAGCGGAGCGCCGTCGGCGTGCCGGTCGAGCAGGGAGCCGACCGACGTCCGGACCAGCACGACGTCCCCCATGACCGCGTAGTTGACGGGGATGACCTCCGTCCGCCCCGGCGTCGGGAGGACCATCCGGCCGAAGAACCCCGCACGCAGCAGTCGCTCGCACTCGTGCTCGGGCAGCGCCGTCAACGTCATGCCCCGATCGTCGCGGGCGCCGGTCCGGCCGAGCAGGGCCTTTGGTCCCGGTGGAGCGGGCACTCGGGCGGTGGCCCCCCTCCCGCGGGCGACCGACGATCGGGGCATGACCAGCCCCTCCCTGGCGACCGGCACCATCGTCGTCGCCGTCGACGGCTCGCAGCACGCCCAGCGCGCCGTGAGCTGGGCGGCCGAGCAGGCGCACCTGGAGCGCCGCCCGCTCCTCGTCGCGCACGCCGCCGGCGAGGGTGACGTCCGGAGCGCCGGCTGGGTGGGGCTCGCCGGGACGGCACCGATCGAGGTGCCCGACCTGCTGCGCAGCTCGCAGCACGTGGTGGACGACGCCGTGGACCTCGCGCTCCACCTCCGGCCCGACCTGGAGGTGCGCCGGCACCTGGTGCTGGGCGACCCGCGGCAGGTGCTGGTCGACCTGGCCGACCACGCGCACCTGGTCGTCATGGGCTCGCACGGCCGCGGTGTCTTCCGCAGCATCCTGCTCGGGTCCGTGAGCGCGGCGGTCGCCCGGGCCGCGGCCTGCCCGGTCGTGGTGTGCCGGCCCACCCCCGCCGACGCGACGCTCCGCGGCGTGGTCGTCGGGGCCGACGGCAGCCCCGAGTCGCAGGTGGTGCTGGAGTTCGCGTTCCAGCAGGCCTCCCTGCGCCGGCTGCCGCTCACGGTCGTGCGCACCTTCTGGGACGCCCGCGCGGTCGCTCCGGGGTACGACGCAGCGCTCGAGGCCGACCCCGAGCTGGACGAGCTGCGTCGGCTCCTGGCCGAGTCGGCCGCCGGCCTGTCCGAGAAGTACCCGGACGTCCCCGTCACCCTGCGGCTCGCGCACGGGCTGGTCGACCAGGCGCTGTCGGCGCTGGCCGAGGACTGGGGGCTGGTCGTCGTCGGCCGGCAGCCGATCGGGTCCCTCCGCCGGATCGTCGGCGGGTCGGTCGCCATCGCCGTGCTCGAGCGTGCCCGCTGCACGGTCGCCGTGGTCCCCGAGCCCGAGGCCACGGAGCCCGAGGCCACGGAGCCCGAGTCCACGGCGGCCGGGCCGGGAGCGGGCGACCGCACGGCCGGGTCGTAGGTCCCCGCTCCTCGGGTCGCACGCCCGTACCCCGTGAGTCGGTGGCCCCCGAGTCTCGGAGCATGACCACGTACGAGATCACCCCCGGCGCCGTCGTCGCCGCCGTCGACGGCTCCGGACCCGCACTCCAGGCGGCCCAGTGGGCCGCCTCCCAGGCGCACCTCGCGGGGCGCCTGCTCACCCTGGTGCACGTCACCGAGCACGAGGGCGCGAAGCCGACCACCCTGCGCCTCGTCCGGCGCGAGGACGAGGAGGTGTGGCTCGACGACTCGCTGCGCGCCTCGCACCTGATCCTGCGCACCGCCGCGGACGCCGTCCACGGGGTGGCGCCGGACGTCCGGGTCCAGGGGCTCTCGCTCCACGGCGATCCGCGCCGGGTGCTCCCGGAGGTGTCGGAGTCGGCGTCCCTGATGGTGCTCGGGTCCCGGGGCCGCGGGCCGCTCCGCAGCAAGCTGCTCGGCTCGGTCAGCGCGCACGTCGCCAAGACGACCCGGTCACCCCTGGTCGTCGTGCGGCCGGGGGCCACCGGCGTGCTCAAGGACGGCGTGGTGGTCGCGGCCGACGCGACGGCCGAGTCCCGGCCGGTCGTCGAGTTCGCCTTCCTCCAGGCCTCGCTGCTCGCCGTCCCGCTCACGGTCGTGCACTGCCTGTCCGACGTCGCCGCGACCGCGACCGGCCGCGCGGGCGGCTCCGTGCGCGCCACCCCTGACGTCGCCGAGCGCTCCCGCGCGCTCGCGGAGTCGCTGGCCGGCCTCGAGGAGAAGTACCCCGACGTGCACACGACCGAGCAGCTCGTGCGCGGGTCGGTCAAGGACGCCCTGACCGACCACCCGCGCCCGTGGAACCTCGTCGTGGTGGGGCGGCACCCGGTGCACGGGCTCGACTGGCTGACCGGCTCGAACGCCGTCCGCGTGATGGAGCACGCGGCGAGCCCGATCGCCGTCGTCCCCGAGGCGGAGCCCGTCGACTGAGGTCCCGGACGGGCGGGACCTACGGCCCCCGGACCTGCTGCCCCGCGACCCTCACCCGGGACGCCGAGGCCGACGAGGCTGGTGCCGACAAGAGAAAGGGAACAGGGCCGGACCGGCCCCGACAGTGGAGGAAACCATGACCACCATCCAGAACGAGGCCCGCCTCGACGTCCTCGTCGAACGCGACGTCGTCACGCACGGTGCGGCCCGCCGCGCCCTCGCCGCCCTCCGGCTCGCCTTCGGCGTCACGTTCCTGTGGGCGTTCCTCGACAAGCTGCTCGCCCTCGGCTACCACACCGGCGTCAACGACCAGACCGGCGTCACCGACCGCTTCGGCCCCGACGCCTGGATCCACGGCGGCAGCCCGACCTACGGGTTCCTGACCTTCGGGGTCCCCGAGGACAACCCGTTCCGCGACTTCTTCAACGGCATCGCCGGCGACACCTGGGCCGACTGGCTGTTCATGATCGGTCTGGCCGGCATCGGCCTGGCGCTGATCCTCGGCGTGGGCATCCGGCTCGCCGCGATCACCGGCGCCGTGCTCTACGTGATGATGTGGGCCGCGTCGCTGCCGCTGGAGAACAACCCGGTCCTCGACGACCACCTGGTCGGCGCGGTGTCGCTCGTCGTCCTGGCGCTGACCCTGGCCGGCGACACCTGGGGCCTCGGCAAGACGTGGGCCGCGACCACGCTCGTCCGCCGGTTCCCGATCCTGCGGTGACCCGGCCCGACATCGGGCGCCGACACCTGGCTCGCACAGCGGCCCCACCGACGTGGTCCACGTCGATGGGGCCGTTCCACGTCCCGGCGAGGACGGCGGTCCGGCGGGACCGGGACGTTCGGCTCTGCCGACCCGGCGGCCGGCGGCAGAAGGTGAGGACATGACCACCTCGCTCCCCCGGCCCGCCCACGGGATCAGCGGGTCGCCGGCCACCGCGGACGAGCGGGCGTACGCCGCCCGGGCCGTGCACGCCCGCAAGGTCTACGGCGTCGGCGACACCGCGGTCGTCGCCCTCGACGACCTCTCCCTGGACATCCCGAGCCGGCAGTTCACGGCGATCATGGGCCCGTCCGGCTCCGGCAAGTCGACCCTGATGCACTGCCTGGCCGGGCTCGACGTGCTCACCTCGGGGACCGTGCTGATCCGCGACACCGACCTGGCGACCCTGTCGGACCGGGAGCGCACCATCCTGCGGCGGGACCGGCTGGGCTTCGTCTTCCAGTCCTTCAACCTGCTCCCCACCCTCACCGCGCGCGAGAACATCACGCTGCCCGCCGACCTGGCCGGCCGCCGGCCCGACCCCGAGTGGTTCTCCACCGTCGTGGAGCGGCTGGACATCGCCGACCGCCTCGCCCACCGGCCCTCGGAGCTCTCCGGCGGCCAGCAGCAGCGGGTCGCCGTCGCCCGCGCGCTGATCAACCGGCCCGAGCTCGTCTTCGCCGACGAGCCGACCGGGGCGCTCGACACCAAGGCCGGCACCGAGCTGCTCACCTTCCTCAGGGCCGTCGTCGACCAGCTCGGGCAGACCGTCGTCATGGTCACCCACGACCCCGGGGCCGCGGCGTACGCCGACCGGGTCGTCTTCCTCGTCGACGGCGCGATCGTCGAGACGCTCGACCAGCCGCCGCGGGACGCCGTCCTCGAGGTCATGGGCCGTCTGGGAGGCTGACGATGCTCCGGCTGTCGCTGCGCAACCTGCTGGTCAACAAGCTGCGGCTGCTGCTGACCCTCAGCGCGGTCACGGTCGGGGTCTCGTTCGTGTCGGGCACGTACGTGCTCTCCGACACCATGGTCAAGGCGTTCGACGAGCTGTTCACGGGGCTGACCTCCGGCACCGACGTGGTGGTCCGCGCCGAGGCGGCGTACGACGCGGACATCACCACCACGGGCGGCCAGCTGCGCCCGCTCGACGAGCAGGTCGTCGACGACGTCCGGCGGGTGCCGGGCGTCGCCGGCGCCGAGGGCACGGTGGCCGGGTTCGCGCTCATCGTCGGCCCCGACGGGGAGCCCATCCAGCCGAAGGGTGCGCCCACGTTCGGCACCAACCTGCACGCGGACCGGGCGCTGAGCGGGGCGGGCCGGATCCGGGAGGGCCGGCTGCCAGCCGGGCCGGACGACCTCGTGGTCGACGCCACGACCGCGGAGAAGGCCGGCTTCCGCCTCGGCGACCGCGTCGACGTGATCTTCGAGCAGGGTCGTCGGACCTTCACCCTCGTGGGCACCGTCGGCTTCGGCGACAACGACAGCATCCTCGGCGCCACCCTCGCCGGCTTCGACCTGCACACCGCCCAGCTGGTGCTCGGCAAGCCCGGCCAGGTCGACGAGGTCGACGTCCGGGCGGAGCCGGGCGTGGGTGCCGCCGAGCTGCGGTCGCGGATCGCCGAGGTGCTCCCCGCCGGCACCGAGGCGGTGACCGGGGAGCAGGCGGCCGACGAGGGCGTGGAGCAGACCCGCGAGGCCCTCGGCATCTTCACGACGGTGCTGCTCGTCTTCGCCGGCGTCGCCCTGCTCGTCGGCTCCTTCGTCATCTGGAACACCTTCAACGTCCTGGTCGCCCAGCGCCGGCGGACGGTGGCGCTGATGCGGGCCGTGGGCGCCACCCGGCGACAGGTCCTCGGCGGCGTGCTGGTCGAGGCCGCGCTGGTCGGCCTGGTCGCCGGCCTGCTCGGCCTGGTCGTCGGCGTCGGGCTGGCGGCGGCGATCCGGTCGCTGCTGACCCTCGTCGACGTCGAGCTGCCCACCACCTCCCCCGCCGTGGAGCCGCGGACCGTCGTCGTGGCCCTGGCCGTCGGGCTGGGCGTGACGATCGTGGCGGCGCTGCTGCCGGCGTGGGTGGCGGCCCGGGTCTCGCCGATGGAGGCGCTCCGCGAGACCCCGGCACCGACGCGCGGCTCGGGCCGGGTGCGGCACACGGCCGGCTGGGCGGTCCTGGCCGTCGGCACGGCGCTGCTCGCCTGGTGCGCCGTGCAGGGCAACCAGCGCTGGTGGACGGTGGTCGCGACGGGGACGACGTTCCTCGGCCTGGTCTTCGTCGGTCCCATGCTCGCCCGCGGGCTCTCCCGGCTCACCGACCGCGGCCGCCCGGGGAGCCCCTGGCGGATGGCCTCCGGCAACGTCCGGCGCGGCTCGCGTCGCGCGGCCGCCACCGCGCTCGCGCTGACCATCGGGCTCGCCGTCGTCGTCGCGGTCGCGGTGACCGCGGCCTCGCTCAAGGACTCCGTCACCGAGGCCGTCGAGGGCGGCAACCGGTCCGACCTGATCCTCGAGCCGGCCGGCCTGGGGCCCGGGATCAGCTCGTCGGTCGCCGACGTGCTGCGGGAGCGCGACGACGTCGGGGCCGTGGTCGAGATGCGCGAGTGGGGTGCCCAGGTCGACGGCGACGGGGTCCTCGTCACCGGCGTCGACACCGTCGGCCTCGACCGGGTCATCGACCTGGGCGTGGAGTCCGGGAGCCTGACGGCCCTGCGTCCCGGCCGGATCCTGGTCGGGAGCACCGACGCCGAGCGGCTCGGGGTGGGGCCCGGCGACGAGCTCACGGTGACCTTCACCGAGACCGGCCCGCAGCGCTTCGAGGTGGCCGGGACGTTCGACAAGGGCAGCCTGGTCAACGCGACGTACGTCATCACCCTGCCGGACTACGACGCCAACGTGACCTCGCGCCTCGACGCCGCGATCCTGATGACGTCGGCACCCGGCGTCGACCCGGACGAGGCGAAGGCCGCCATCGAGCGGGCAGTGCGCGACTACCCCAACGTGACCGTGTCCACCCCCGAGGACGTCACCCGCGACGCCCGGGCGTCGGTGGACCAGCTGCTCGGCATCGTCACCGCCCTGCTGCTGCTCGCGGTCGTCGTCGCCGTGCTCGGCATCGTGAACACCCTGGCCCTCTCGGTGCTCGAGCGCACCCGCGAGCTCGGCCTGCTCCGCGCGATCGGCGCGACCCCGCCCCAGGTCCGGGCGCTCGTCCGCCGGGAGTCCGTGCTGATGGCGGTGCTCGGTGCGGGGACCGGCGTCGCGCTGGGGGTGGGCGCCGGCGTCGCCCTGGCGCGGGCGCTGGAGGCCGAAGGGATCACGACCGTCACCCTCCCGGCGCTGACGCTCGTCGGGTACGTCGTGGTGGCGGTGCTCGTCGGTGTGCTCGCGGCCGTGGGCCCGGCGCGCCGGGCGGGCCGGGTCGACCCGCTGGTCTCCCTCGCCGGCGCCGAGTGAGCGCTCCTCAGCCGCTGCCGGAGGCGACCAGCCGGAGCAGCGCCTCGACCACCTCCACGAGGAGGTGGCCGACGACCCAGCCGCCGACCACGCCGACGGCGACGAGCACGGTGAGCGAGGTCAGGATCGTCAGGGCGGTCCGGGTCGCCGCGCGGGCCGTGCGCCCCCCGGGCGACACCGCCGCGGGGGGACGCAGCGTGAGCCTCATGGACGGACCTCAGTCCTTGCGCCACGCGATGTCGATGTCGCGCAGGCCGGCGTGGTCCTCGGCGACGTAGGCGTCCGGACCGGGGAAGAACAGGGACTCGTGCCCGGTGTCGGACCAGCGCACGAGGTACGGCGGCGACCCGTCCTCGTGCTGGACCTCGAGCACCTCGGCGTCCCGGTCCGGGACCCCGAGCGTGCGGCCCCGGACGACGATGCGGTCCCCTGGTGCGGCGTGCATCGGCCCTCCTCTCGTTGGTCGGATCGACTAGGTGGTCAGCGCGGCCTCGTGGGCCTCGAGTCCGTGGGAGTAGGCGCCCTGCCGGGCGGCGCCGTTCAGCCGGGCCCGCTTCAGCAGGGCCGCCTGGGCGGGGGCGGCGGGCCCGTTCACCTCGCTCGCCCAGAGGCGCAGCACCGGCGCCTGGAGCGCGCGGCCGAAGGAGAAGCTGAGCTGCCAGGGCTGGGCCGGGGTCACCCGGTTCAGCGCGTCGAGACGTGCCGTCGCCTGCTGCTCGTTCTGCCCTCCGGACAGGAAGACGATGCCGGGCACGGCGGCCGGGACCACCCGGCGCAGCACGGCCATCGTCGTCTCGGCCACCTGCCGGTCGCTCACCGGCGCCACCGAGTCCGTGCCGGGAAGCACCATGTTGGGCTTGAGCAGCGTCGCCTCCAGAGCGACCCCGTGCCGGCTCAGCTGCCGGTACACCTCGCGAAGCACGCGCTCGGTCACGGCGGCGCAGGTGGCGAGGTCGTGGTCGCCGTCCATGAGCACCTCGGGCTCGACGATCGGCACCAACCCGGCCTCCTGGGCCAGCGCGGCGTACCGCGCCAGCGCGTGGGCGTTGGTCTCCACCGCGGTGTCCGTCGGCAGCCCGTCGGCGATCCGCAGCACGGCGCGCCACTTGGCGAAGCGCAGCCCCAGCGCGGCGTACTCCGCGAGCCGCTCGCGCAGCCCGTCCAACCCCTCGGTGGCGACCTCCCCGGGACAGCCGGCCAGCGGCCGGGTCCCGCGGTCGACCTTGATGCCGGGGAGCATGCCGCGCCGGCCCAGCAGCTCGGGGAACGGCGTTCCGGACCGGTGGCGCTGCCGGACGGTCTCGTCGAACAGGATGACGCCGCTGATGTGCTCCGCGAGCCCGTCGGTGGTGAGGAGCAGCTCGCGGTAGGCGCGGCGCAGCGGCTCCGTGGAGCTCAGCCCGACCGCGGCCATCCGCTTCGCCATGGTCGGCGTGCTCTCGTCGGCGGCCAGGATGCCCTTGCCCGGCGCCACCAGCTCGCGGGCGGTCGCGGTCATGGCGTCCAGGTCCATCGCACCCACCTACTCCGTGCCGAGCGGGGAGACCGGCCGGCTCGCGATCGGCTCCTCGTCCCAGGGGTCGGTGATCGGAGGCTCCGGGGCGAGCACGTCGTCGGGCGTGTGCGGGGTGCCGAGGTCGTCGGCGACGACGAACAGGTTCGCGACGTCGCTGTACCGCTCGACGACGTCCTGCGCCTCCTCCTCGCTCTCGCACAGCTCGCGGGTGAGCAGGACACCGTCGCTGTAGATGCGCACCTCGATCGTCGGGGCGCCGGTGTCGTACAAGGACGATGCGGACATCCAGGTCCC
>Ga0164243_10002835_pt1 | contig 28196 bp, 33 predicted proteins | sample OricompcompostOP_FD_108781 | JGI IMG/M metagenome (GOLD analysis project Ga0164243, IMG submission 108781) | Organic Plus compost microbial communities from Emeryville, California, USA - Original compost - Organic plus compost (OP) | ecosystem: Engineered > Solid waste > Mixed feedstock >... | reverse complement strand
TCGTACTTGTCGTCCTCGTCGTGGGAGTTCTGAGCGGATTTACCTGACAGCTCGCGCTGCAAAGCTTCGAAGTCAGTGTCGTGAGTGCTGTATTTGAGCTCTCGCGCCACCTTCGTCTGCTTGGCCTTGGCCCGGCCGCGCCCCATGGCTCGACCCCCTCGCACAGGGACGGGGCGGCCGGGGGAAACGGCGGCCCCGCATGTCTCGACAACTATTTCCTGTCCATACCGTACCTTGTCCCAGGGTCGGAATGCGACGTGGCTTCTGTTGTCGTGGCGAGAGTCTCGCCTCCTTCTCGCGGCCGGTGCACGAAGCGGCTCATCGACGTGCCACGATTCAATGATGCTGCGACCGTTCGTTGCCTATCTGCGGGTGTACGAACCCTTGTCCGCTTTCGGCGAACCCCCGTCCGACCAGCTGGTGAAGGCCGTCGAGGCCGCGCAGCTGACACGTGCGACGGTGGGCGAGCGCGAGCAACGGATGTGGCTTAAATCACAGGCTGCCGCACCGCCCCGGCTGCTTCCGGCGGAGCTCGGAAACGGGCGTGCCGCGCCGAGTACGAACACCGACGTGCTCGTGCTCGATCCGGCCGACGTGCCGGGTGAGACCGCGCCGGGACCGCTGGTCTGCCCGCTGGAGTTGCGGGCCCGTTCGGCGGCCGCGCTGGTGAGCTTCCTCGACGACGCGCACCCGGCGCTGCGGGCGGCGATCCTCGACGCGGGTGGTGTCAGCGCCGAGCGGGCGCGCTCGCGCACCAGCTCCGCACTCGGCGATCTCGACAAGGCCGCCGTGCACGTGCTGTCCACGACCTGGACGGTGCCGCTGCCGTGGTTCTCGCTCGTCGACCCGGACCAGCGGCGGCTGCACGTCGGCACCGGACCGGACGATCCGGACCGCGAACTGTCCTGGCGGGTGGCGATGCCGGACGCGCTCAGCCGCGCGGCCGAGGCCCGTGAACTGGCGGAGAACACCCTCGGCGATTCGGGGCCGACCCGGATCATCGCCGAGACCGAACGGTGGCTGGCGAACTTCGACCAGGGCTCGGCCGTGGAGCTGGACTACGGCGGGCTCGTGCAGCTGATCGACGATCCGACGCTGGAGTCCGACTCCTCCGCCGAAGAGGTGCACCGGATCCTGGAGGCGCTGCGCACCGGGAACGTGGAGGAACTCGCGGAGCTGTTCAACCATCTGCGTGAGCACTGGAGCCTGCTGGCGTCCAAGGAGCACTTCAACTAGCGGCTCGACCGCACGGAAGGGCCTACTCGACCGCACGGAAGGGGCGACTCAGGCGCGCGGAAGGGGCGACTCGCGGGTCAGTCTTCGCGGTTGCGTTCCTCGGCGAGCAGGTCGTCGACCGACGCGCTGCCCTGCGCGTAGCGGCCGGCGATCTCGGCGTTGAGCATGTCCACCACGGCCTGCACCTCGCGGCGGCGCTGGGACACCGAGGACTCCTCCTCGGCGTAGATCTCCAGCGTGGCGGCGAGTTTTTCGTCGGAGAGCGAGCCGACGTCGCTCAGATCGGTGTTGCCGACCAGCGCCTCGGCGTGCCTGCGGTGATCGCCCGCCCGCGACGGTTCGAGGCCCTGGTACCGGCCGGAACCGCGGGCCGGGCGCAGCGCGTTGTCGGACAGGATCGTGGCGAGCTGGTCGACGATGCTGCTCTGCCCGCCGGTGCTGCGCCGCTGCTGCTCGGCGCGCACGATGTCGATGCGGACGTGCAGCAGCCGGCGCAGGTAGGACAGGTCGGTCTCTTCCTGCGCGGCCTCGTCGCGGCGCTCGCGGAGCTGCTTGAGGGACAGCTCGCCGAGGCCACGCACGTAACCGGGGTCCAGGACGCGGTCGATGCGGCGGCGTCCGCCCGGCCGGACTTCGATCACGCGCACATCCTGCTCCATGCCGCACCCTGACGCCAGGCCGGGTTCACCCCGTCAGCCACGCAGCCTCGCCGCGGCCTCGCGACCAGGCGCGGCGCCTTCCGCCGGCACCGAATCGGGATCCACGGCGGCCTGCACGACCCGGTCCTCGTCGCCGGCGAGCAGTTCCGCGTCCACCGGGGCGGACCGCTTCAGCAACGCCAGCGCCACCGGGCCGAGCTCGTGGTGCTGCGCCACGCTGCCGACGCGCCCGACCACCCGCTCGCCGAGGCGCACCGGGTCACCGGTCTCCGGGTAGATCTCCGGCGAACCGTCCAGGTGCAGCAGTACCATGCGGCGCGGCGGACGGCCTACGTTGAATACCTTCGCGACCGTTTCCTGGCCGCGATAGCAGCCCTTCGCGACGTGCGCGGCGCTGCCGATCCAGCCCACTTCGTGCGGGATCGACTTGCTGTCGGTGTCCACGCCCAGCCGCGGCCGCAGGGACTCGACGCGCAGCGCGTCGAAAGCCCACGAACCGGCCGGGCGCGCACCCGCGTCGGTGATGCGACGCCACCAGTCCGGCAGCCCGGCACGCGGCACGGCCAGATCGACGCTGGACCGGCCGGGCCACGGCATCCGCCGCGCGAAGCCGCCCTCGAACGCGGTCACCGCGTAGGCGCCGGCGCCCAGCGAGATGTCCAATGTGGACAGAATGCGGTCGGTGTCGGGGCCGAGCAGCGTCAGCAGCGCCAGTTCGCCGGTGACGTCGGAGATCTCGACCTTCGACCAGAACTTCATCGCCTCGAGGTAGTCGCGCAGTGTCTGCGGGCCGCCCTTGGGCAGTGCGCTGGTGGCGTGCGCGCCGGGATCGGAGTCGAGGTAGACGGCCGCACCGATGTGCGCGAGGACCATGTGCGTGTCGATGTGGCCCTGGCTGTCCAGTACCAGCGCCTCGGTGCCGCTGCCCTCGGGCAGTTCCGTCACGTGCTGGGAGATCACCAGATGCAGCCAGGACAGCCGCTCCTGGCCGGCCACCTTGAGCACCTCGCGGTGCGAGCGGTCGACCACGGCGACCCCGCGCGTCGCGGTGCGTTGCTCGGCGAACGGATCGCCCCAGTGCCAGGGCACGCCTTGTTCGGCGTTGCCCTCGGGCGGCGCGACCGAACCGGGCGCTTCCAGGAGCGGTGACTGGTAGGCCATAACCCCGATAGTAGGTGAGTACGGTAGGGCCATGCGCGTACTCGCTTTCCTCGACGGCACCCTCGCCGACCCGGACTCCGCACATATCCGGGTGGACGACCTCGGGCTCATGCGTGGCGACGGCGTCTTCGAGACGGTGCTGGTCGCGAACGGCATCCCGCGCGAGTTGCGGCCGCATCTGGACCGGCTGGCGCGTTCGGCGTCGATGCTGGATCTGCCGGAGCCGGACGACGAGGCGTGGCAGCGGGTGGTCCGGCTGGTGATCGACACCTGGACCGGTGCGGACGAGTTCGCGCTCAAGCTGGTCTACACGCGCGGCGTCGAGGGCGATCCGGAGGCGCGGCCTACGGCGTACGCGCTGGCGATGCCGATCAGCGAGAAGGTGATCCGCGCGCGGGCGGAGGGTGTCGCGGTCGTGACGCTGGAGCGGGGGATCGCCCCCGATCTCGCGGAGCGCGCGCCGTGGCTGCTGCTCGGCGCGAAGTCGCTGTCCTACGGCATCAACATGGCCGCCGGCCGCGAGGCGGAGCGCCGCGGTGCGAGCGATGTGATCTTCACCGCCACCGATGGTTCCGTGCTGGAGGGGCCGACGTCGAACGTCGTGCTCGCGCGCGGGCGCACCCTGTACACCCCGCCCGCGACGATCGGCATCCTGCCCGGCACCACGCAGGCGGCGGTGTTCCGCGGCGCCGAGCGGATCGGCTGGAGCACCAAGATCGAACCGCTGCGGGCCGAGGAGCTCGCCGACGCCGACGGCGTGTTCCTCGCCTCCAGCGTGCGCAAGCTGACCCGCGTGCACACCCTCGACGGCAAGGCGCTGCCGGACTCCGGCAAGATCCACGCCGAACTGGCCGAGGCCTACGAGAACGTCTACTGAGGCCGGAACCGGACGCTGGTACCAGGGCGCGCTTGCGCGAGCGCGGGCAGTGCGGACGGTGCCACGACGCCGATGACCGGGTAGCCGCCCGTCGTCGGATGGTCGGCGAGGAACACCACGGGTAGTCCGTTCGGCGGCACCTGGATCGCGCCGGTCAGCAGACCTTCGCTCGGCAGTTCGTCGTTTTTGGTGCGCCGCAACGGTTCTCCGTCGAGTCGCAGGCCGACGCGGTTCGATTCGGGTGTGACGGTCCAGGTCCGGGCCAGCTGGGTAGCCGGATCGGTGAACCAGTCGTCGCGCGGCCCGAGCCAGACCGGCACCACCAGATCCGGCGGGATGCGCGGCGCGGCCAGCGCGTCCTCGCCCGACGGGATGCCCTGGCGTTCGCCGAGCCGCAGGACGTCACCGGGTTTCAGCGGCGGCGGTCCGATCCCGGAAAGCACGTCCCGCGACCGGCTGCCCATTTCCGGTTCGGCGTCGACGCCGCCGGAAACCGCGAGGTAGCAACGCAGGCCGGTGGCCGGGGTGCCGATCGTCAGCGTCTGGCCTGGCGCCAGGTGGACCGGCGCATGCGAGCCGATCTCGCGTTCGTCGCGGGTCACCCGCACCGGCGGGCCCGTCACCGCGACCGTGCAGGAAACCCGCGCCCGCACGGACAATCCGCCGAGCAGCACCTCGATCCCGGCGGCGTGCTCGGCGTTTCCGGTGAGGCGGTTCGCGAGCCGCAGCGCCGGACCGTCGAGCGCGCCCGAGGGCGGGACGCCGAGGTGGGCGAACCCGGGCCTGCCGAGATCCTGGACGAGCGCCGCCGGCCCGGTCGCCAGTACGTCGAGCGCTCTCATCCGAGGCTCCGGAACCGCACGCGGTCGCCGGGCGCGAGCAGGGCGGGCCGCTGCGCGCGGGGATCGAACAGGACGGCGTCGGTGTGCCCGAGCAGGCGCCAGCCGCCCGGCGACGAACGCGGGTACACGCCGGTGAACTCGCCGGCGACGCCGACCGAACCGGCGGGCACCTTCGTCCTCGGACTGTCCAATCTGGACTGCTGCAGTGCGTCCGGCAGCCCGGTCAGGTACGCGAAGCCGGGGGCGAACCCGGTGAAGGCGACGGTGTACTCGGCACCGGTGTGGAGTTCGATCACCTCGGCGGTGCTGATCCCCGCGGTCTCGGCGACGAGCGCGAGATCCTCGCCGTCGTACCGGACCTCCAGCACGATCTCGCGAGGCTCGGCGGCGGGTGGGTTGCTCAGATCGGCGGACTCGACGACCCGCCGCGCGTCGCCGAGCGCTTTCGTACCCTGCCGCGCGACGACCAGCACACTGCGCGCGCCCGGGACGACCTCGATCAGATCGGGAAGCCCGGTGACCGCCGCGCGCACCGCGCTCATCTGACTCAGCGAGTCGCACTCGATGAGCGCGGCTTCAGGCCCGTACGGGAGCCAGCGCATCAACCCACGACACGGCGGAGATACAAGGAGACATGCGGCTGCATTGCTTGGCCCATCATGGCGCGCTCCTCGACGTAGCCGAGGTCGCCGTTGTTGACCAGGCCGTACAGCCGCTGCGCGCCGGTGACCTCCTTGGCCGTCGCCGTGCGCACGACCGCGTCGGTGCCCAGCTCCCAGGACGTCTGGCCACGCGGTTTGCCGTAGAAGATCTCCATGATGCCGCTGGAATGGGTGAGCAGCAGCTCCAGCGTGTCGTCGTCCTGCGGCCGCCAGAAACCGACCTCGCGGGCGGCCGGGCGGATGACCTTGCCGTCCTCGTCGAGCAGCCAGGACCGTGCCTCGTGGTAGAGGAACGGGCGGCCGTCGTGCGCGATGGTGAGCTGCTGGGCGACCTTCACCGGACCGTCGATGGTGGGGTAGTTGACCTCGCCCTCACCACGCCACACCCCGACCAGGGGCAGCAACGCCAGGCAGGCGTCGTTGAGGTTCGGCCCCTCCCGCAGGTTCGCGGTGTCCGCCGGAATGGGCAGGTCCGCAAACTGCGGGAGGTTACGGTCCCGCGTGCTCGCCGCGCGCTCCTCCGCGGCCTGGATGGCTTCGTCGCCGCTACTCATTGCTCGCTATCGCTGGTCGGCGTACAGGCGGTAGATGACGTAGACGGCGAACCACAGGATGGCGATACCGGCGATCACCAGCAACGTCGTAAACAGGATCTCCACGCCAGTGAGGATAGCTCCCGGCACTCAGCGCTCTCGAATCGTGGTGGTGAGCGCCACGGTCAACAGGCCATCGACGACTGCTCGAAGCGCGCGCCTGCTGGAGAAGACGTGAGGGACCCCCACCTGGCACACCGCCACGTGGGGGTCCCTCAGTGAATCGTCGTCAGGCGACGGCGATGGTGAGCTGGTGCAGGCCGGGGCCCTCGGCCGTCACCGAGGCCTCGCCGTTGCCCGCACGGTGCAGGGCGCGGACGGTCCACGCGCCGGGAGCGGCGTAGAACCGGAAGTCGCCCTCGGGGGAGGCCTGGACCTCGCCCGCGAAGTCGCCGTCACCGTTGAGCAGCCGGACGTACGCGCCGCCGAGCGGCCCGTCCGAACCGGTCACCTTGCCGGCCACCACGACCTGGCCCTGGGTGTCGACATCAGCCGGCGTCGCCGTCTGCACCGGCGCGCCGCAACCGTCAGCACTCATGTTCACTTCGCTCCCGTCTCGATCGGCACGCCGACCAGCGAGCCGTATTCCGTCCACGAACCGTCGTAGTTCTTGACGTCCTCCAGGCCGATCAGCTCGTGCAGCGCGAACCAGGTGTGGCTGGAACGCTCGCCGATGCGGCAGTAGGCGATGGTCGCCTTGCTGGTGTCCAGGCCGGCCTCGTTGTAGAGCTCCTTGAGCTCCTCGGCCGTCTTGAAGGTGCCGTCCTCGTTCGCGGTCTTGGCCCACGGCACGTTCAGCGCCGTCGGGATGTGGCCGGCGCGCTGTGCGGACTCCTGCGGCAGGTGCGCCGGGGCCAGCAGCTTGCCGGAGAACTCGTCGGGGGAGCGCACGTCGACCAGGTTCTTGGTGCCGATCGCGTCGACGACCTCGTCGCGGAAGGCGCGGATCTTGGTGTCCGGCTCCTTCGCGACGTAGTTGGTGGCCTCGCGCTTGACCTCGTCGGCGTTGAGCTCACGGCCGTCGAGCTCCCACTTCTTGCGGCCGCCGTCGAGCAGCTTGACCTTGTCGTGGCCGTAGAGCTTGAAGTACCAGTACGCGTACGCCGCGAACCAGTTGTTGTTGCCGCCGTAGAGGACCACGAGGTCGTCGTTGGAAATGCCCTTCTGGGACAGCAGCGCCTCGAAACCGGCCTTGTCCACGAAGTCGCGGCGCACCGGGTCCTGAAGCTCGGTCTTCCAGTCGATCTTCACGGCACCACGGATGTGGCCGCCGTCGTAGGCGGTGGTGTCCTCGTCCACCTCGGCGAAGACCACGCCGGGGGTGTCCAGGTTCTCCTCGGCCCACTGCGTCGTGACCAGGACGTCTTCACGGCTCATTTGAGCTGCACTCTCTTTCTTTCTTCTACTGGGCGGACTGTCAGGACGCGTTGCCGGCGCTCGGCACGAAACGCCGGAAGAGCAGGTACATCTCGCAGCCGAGACAGAAGTTGAACGCCGCGTTGAGGAACGCGGCCAACAGCGCGAACGCGGTCGCCACGATGCCGAGCGCGGTGATCCCGCTCGCGTAGCCGATCGTGCCCACCAGTGCGAACACGAAACCGACGGTCTGGGCGAAGCGCAGCGGCGCGGCGTCCTCACGCTCGCTGGTCGGCGCCAGCCTCGGTGCCACCAGATAGCGGTAGAGCACCGAGTACGGGGCGGGTTTGAGCCCGACGAAGGCACCGATCGCGAACACGACCGTCTGCAGTGCGAGCAGCGGCCACCAGCCGGTGACCAGCACCACCGCGAGCACGACGGTCGTCACGGCCGCCGCGAACCGGGGGCCGCGCGGGTCGACTGCGGGTCCTGCTGACATGGAACCTCCTGGGCAAACGCGCGCCGGTACGCGCGCGAGGAAGGACAAACCGGGCGGAAAGCGAGCGTGGAAAGCTCGTCACGCCAGACAGAGGCTGCTGCGCACGCGGCAGAGATCGACCGCGCGGCGTTGGGTCAGCAGGGTGGTTGGCAGCCTGTACACGCCGACCAATGTACCTAGCGGTCCCTGTCCGTGGGAACCTCGTTCACCAGGTGGACTCCGGAAAGGTGCTTGTCAAGGGCTTCCAGCACGGCAGCGCCCTTCGGCACACCGTCGATCCGCAGCAATTCCGTCCCATCAGGTGAGAAAGCGATCGTGGTCGGGGTGCGCAGCACGCGCAGCGACTGGGCCACCTCGGGCTGGTTCGTGACGTCCAGTTCGACGTGCCGCAGCCCCTCGGTGCGCTCTGCCAGCGGCTCCAGCACCGCACGGGTGTGCCGGCAGGGCGCGCAGAACGTGGTGGAGATCTGGACCAGCGTCACCGCGGCCGCGGGGTCGAGCGCCTCCGCGACCGGGCCGGGCAGCGTGTGCCGGGGCGAGATGGTCGCGCGGATCCGCCCGTCACGCGCGCGCAGCACCGCGCCGACGACGAGACCGGCCACGAGCACGCCGAGCACGACCCAGACGCCGACCATCGATCATCCTCCCAACGAGGCGCCGCTGAAGTTGACGTTCTCGGCCTTGCCCTTGATCGTCACCGAACCGCTGTTCACCTCGACCGCGGTCGGGGTGACCTTGAACGGCAGGTCGCCGGTGTCGATCGTCGCCTTGAAGCTGGGCAGCAGCGCCTTCTGTACTGACTGGGGAACGACGGTGGTCTCCTTGTCATTCCCGTACTGCAGCCGGGTGGGCACGATCTCGATCGCCGTGCCGTGCAGTTCGATCAGTGCGAAGCAGAAGATCTCCAGCCGCTGGCCCGCGATCTGCACGGTGCCAGACAGCCGCACACCGGCCTTGGACTTGTCCTGCTCCTCGGCGTTCTGCGTGGTCGTGGTGGCGTCCGAACCGGTCGCCTCGTCCTGGCCGGTCTCCACGTAGGAGATGCTCGACGGGTCGATCCGCAGGTCCTCGATCTTGGTGAGCGGGTCGACCTTGTTGATGTCGCTGGCCTTGATCGTGACCTGCGCGTCGAGGCTGCCGATGTCGATGGCCTTGGTGTTGCCGTTGATCAGATCGGACAGCGGCGCGGTCACGTCGTACAGCTCGGCGGTCACGCCCACGTCCTGCAGGTCCTGGATGGGTACCCCGGACGCGGAGAGTGAGATGTGCCCGTAGTCGCCGCCGATCGCCTGGGTGGTGAACGGGAAACCGTGGATGGTCACGGACGGGTCGTCGGTGAGCTTGAGCTGTTCGCGGGCCTTCTGCGACACCGTGTGCTCCGCGTAGGCGGCGAGCCCGAAATCGGCCGCGACCAGCACCGCGACCAGCACGGCCAGGCTCACGATGATGCGCCGGGTACGCCTGCCACGGCGCTTGCCGCCTGCGTCAGGGCCGGGGCGATCCTGGGTCACGGGCCTGCTCACTCTTCGTATCCGATCTGTCTGGAAGTTCGATACGCCGTCGTAATTCCGGAGGTACGATAGGCGTCCCCAGTGTGACGCCGCTGTGACGAGCGCGGCAGAGCAGGGGCATTTGCCATGTTCACCGGTTACTCTTACAAAACATTGCCGTGGGGCGACGACAATTAAGAGAAGGCGGTGTGGCAATGAGCCTGGACCTGCTCGTACTCACTCCCGAGGCGGAGGCTACCGCAGTCCTGCCGGCCCTTGATCTGCTCCCTCACACCGTACGCGTGCGTGCACCGGAAGTCACAGCGCTGCTGGACGCCGGGCACCGTGACGTGATCCTGCTGGACGCGCGTACCGACCTCGCCTCGGCCAAGAGCCTGTGCCGGCTGCTCAAGGGCACGGGCGAGGACGAGGCCAGCACCCCGATCATCGCCGTGGTCGGCGAGGGCGGGCTCGTCGCGGTGAGTGCCGAATGGCGCACCGACGACATCCTGCTGCCCACCGCAGGCCCGGCCGAGGTGGACGCCCGGCTGCGGCTGGCCACCACTCGTGACGGCGGCGCCACCCAGGTCGACGCCGAGCTGCGGGTCGGTGAACTGGTCATCGACGAGGCCACCTACACCGCGCGCCTGCGCCGCCGCACCCTCGAACTCACCTACAAGGAGTTCGAGCTGCTCAAGTACCTCGCCCAGCACGCGGGCCGCGTGTTCACCCGCGCCCAGCTGCTGCAGGAGGTCTGGGGCTACGACTTCTTCGGTGGTACCCGGACGGTCGACGTGCACGTCCGGCGGCTGCGCGCGAAGCTCGGCCCCGAGCACGAGCAGATGATCGGCACCGTGCGCAACGTCGGCTACAAGTTCGAGCGGCCCGCGAAGGGTGGCGCCAAGCCGATGCCGCCGATGTCCTTCGACACCGCCGAGCTGCCGAGCGAGCTGCCGGCCACGTAGTTTCGAACCCGTGCTGACTTCGGTATGGGTTGACGAACTGGACGAGGCGCGCACGCGCGAGGTCCGCGAGCTGCTGCTCGCCGCGCGGGCGGCCGACGGGCGTCCGGAGATCACCGAGGATGGGCCGTTGCCGTTCGGCGGCGGTCTTCATCTGCTCGGCCACTCCGGCGACGAGCTCGTCGGTTACGCGCATCTGGACACCGCCGGCGATTCCTTCGGTCGCCAGGTCGCCGAGCTGATCGTGCATCCCGCGCACCGGCGCCAGGGGCACGGCGCGGAACTGGCGCGGGCGCTGCTCGCGAGGGCGGAGGACAAGGTGCGGGTATGGGCGCACGGCGACCATCCCGCCGCGGCCAGGATCGCCGGACACGCGGGCCTGCACCGCGTCCGCGAGCTGCTGATCATGCATACGCCGGTGCGCGAGGACTGGGCCGAGCCGCGCCCACCCGAGGGCGTCACGCTGCGGACCTTCGTACCCAGCGCGGACGAGCAGGCGGTCATCGACGTCAACGCGCGTGCCTTCGACTGGCATCCCGAGCAGGGCAGCATGACCGTCGACGAGCTGGTCGCGACCGAACGCGACGACTGGTTCGACCCCGCCGGCTTCTTCCTCGCCGAACGTGCCGGCCGTGTGGTCGGTTTCCACTGGACCAAGGTGCATCCGGCGGCACCGGGCGAGTTCGGCGGCGAGCCGGTCGGCGAGGTCTACGTGGTCGGTGTGGACCCGGACGCGCAGGGCGGCGGGCTCGGCAAGGCACTCACGCTGGCCGGGTTGCGGTATCTGCGGGATCGCGGCCTCGGGCAGGTCATCCTCTACGTCGAAGGTGACAACGCGCCAGCGATCGCGGTGTACTCGCGGCTCGGATTCACCCGATACAACGTAGACGTGCAATACGCACAGTGACGACCGCTTCACGTCGCGGTTACTCAATCGGTTGATGTGTCACGGATCGCGAACCCGCAGGTCACGGCCAGGACACGACACTCGTTACGGTGAAGTATCCCACCCGTTTCCGGCCCCCTTGTTCAACTTCCGTTCACCTCTAGACGGCCGCGCGGCCACCCTGTCTGCCTAGTGTCCGATTCGACAAGCTGAGATGGCTGGAGGACATGAAAGTGAAGATCATGCGGCCGATGGGCGCAGTCGGCATCGTGGCTAGCGCCGCCCTCGTGCTTGCCGCCTGCGGCAGCGACCCGGCCTCGACGAACTCGGGCCAGGCGACCTCGGGCGCGGCCACCGCGGCGACGGGCACGGCGAAGGTCGACTGTGGCGGCAAGTCGCCGCTCACCGGTGAGGGCTCGACGGCCCAGAAGACCGCTGTGGACGTGTTCACCCTCGAGTACGGCAAGCAGTGCTCGGGACAGCAGGTCACCTACAACGCCACCGGTTCCGGTTCCGGTGTGAAGCAGTTCAACGCCAAGCAGGTCGACTTCGGTGGTTCGGACTCGCCGCTGTCCGGCGCCGACGCCGAGGCCGCCAAGACCCGCTGCGGCGGCAACCCCGCGTGGAACCTGCCGATGGTCGTCGGCCCGATCGCGATCGCCTACAAGCTGGACGGCGTCACCTCGCTCACGCTGAACGGCGCGACCACGGCGAAGATCTTCAACGGCCAGATCAAGACCTGGAACGACCCGGCCATCGCGGCCCTCAACCCGGGCGTGAACCTGCCGGCCAAGCCGATCCAGGTGTTCTCCCGCGCGGACGAGTCGGGCACCACCGACAACTTCCAGACCTACCTCAAGGCCGCCTCGAAGGGTGCCTGGACGCAGGGCACCGGCAAGGCCTTCAAGGGTGGCGTCGGCAACGGCGCCCAGGGCTCGAACGGTGTCGCCTCGGGTATCCGCGCTGCCGACGGCGCGATCGGCTACGTCGAGTCGTCCTACGTCAAGGACGGCCTGACCGCCGCCAAGCTGGACAGCGGTTCGGGCGGTGTCGAGCTGACCCCGGCAAACGTCGGCAAGGCGCTCGACGCGGCCAGCTTCAAGTCGCCCGGCACCAACGACCTGGCGATGGACCTGGAGAAGATCTACGCCTCGAACACCCCGGGGGCCTACCCGCTGCTGCTGGCCACCTACGAGCTGGTCTGCTCGAAGGGCTACGACGCGGATACCCTCAAGGCGGTCAAGGCGTTCCTGACGGTCTCCGCGACCACCGCGCAGCAGCCGATCGCGGAGAAGGGCTTCGTGCCGCTGCCGCAGAGCCTGCAGGACAAGGTGCTGACCGCGATCAACGCGATGTCCTGAGGTTCTCGATTCCGATGAACAAGGGTTGGACTAGAAGTCCCTCATGAGCGAGCCAACCTCGACGCGGACGCCCACCGGCAACCCCGGTGGGCGTCCGTCGTCGTCTATATCCCCCCGGAGGCCACGATTTCGGCGCAATCAGTGACCACGAAGCGAGCCAAGGTGCGGCCGGGTGACCGCATCTTCAAGAACCTGACCCTCAGCGCCGGCGTCTTCGTCGTCGCGTTGATCGCCCTGATCGGGATCTTCCTGGTCGTACAGGCGATCCCGGCGCTTCGGGCCGACCACGTCAACTTCCTCACCGCTCGCGTGTGGGTCACCAACGACCCGGCCAACATGAGCTTCGGCATCTTCGACCTGCTACTGGTCACGATCTACACGTCACTCGTGGCGCTGGTGATCGCGATGCCGATCTCGCTGGGCATCGCCCTGTTCCTCACCCAGTACGCGCCGAGGCAGCTGGCCCGGCCGTTCGCCTACATCGTCGACCTGCTGGCGGCGGTGCCCTCGATCATCTTCGGCCTGTGGGGCATCCTGGTGCTCGCGCCGGAACTGGCACCGGTCGCCCAGTGGCTCAACGACACGCTGGGCTTCATCCCCATCTTCGGCACCGGCAACATCTTCCCGAACTTCTCCGGCACGATCTTCACCGCCGGCGTGGTGCTCGCGGTGATGCTGCTGCCGATCATCACTTCGCTGTCCCGCGAGGTCTTCGAACGCACCCCGACCGCGCAGGTCGAGGGCGCGCTCGCGCTGGGTGCGACGCGATGGGAGGTCATCCGCACGACGGTGCTGCCGTTCGGCAAGGGCGGTTACATCGGCGCCTCGATGCTGGGCCTCGGCCGCGCGCTCGGCGAGACCATCGCGCTGGCCGTCATCCTCTACATCCCGCTCGGCAACCAGTTCGACTGGAGCATCTTCGACGGCGGCGCGACCTTCGCGTCGAAGATCGCCGCCAACTACGCGGAGTTCAACGATCCCAAGTCGGCGGGCGCCTACATCGCGGCCGGCCTGGTCCTGTTCGTGATCACGTTCGCGGTGAACTTCGCGGCCCGCGCGATCATCGGCGAGCGGAAGGGGGCGTAAGTCATGGCGACCGGCACGCTGTCCGAAACGGACCGCCCCGCGGCCTCGCCCGCGTTCCAGCAGACCAGCCTCAACCGCAAGGTCAAGAACCACGTGGCCACCGTGCTGGTGTGGCTGTCGTTCCTGCTCGCCGTGGTGCCGCTGGTGTGGGTGCTCTACACCGTGGTCGCCAACGGCATCAAGCGCATCCCGTACTCGAACTGGTGGAGCCAGGACTTCGGGTCGGTGCTGTCCGACGAGGTCGGCGGTGGCGTGCTGCACGCCATCATCGGCACCCTCGAACAGGGCCTGATGTGCGCCATCATCGCCGTGCCGCTGGGCCTCGGCGTGGCCATCTACCTGGTGGAGTACGGCCGGAACAGCACGCTGAGCAAGATCACCACGTTCATGGTGGACATCCTCTCCGGTGTCCCCTCGATCGTGGCCGCGCTGTTCATCTACGCGCTGTGGATCACCACCCTCGGCCTGCCGCGCAGCGGTTTCGCGGTGTCGCTGGCGCTGGTGCTGCTGATGATCCCAGTCGTGGTGCGCTCGGCCGAGGAGATGCTGCGCATCGTGCCGGACGACCTGCGCGAGGCGTCCTACGCGCTGGGCGTGCCGAAGTGGAAGACGATCATGAAGGTCGTGCTGCCGACGGCACTGTCCGGCATCATCTCCGGCATCATGATGGCGCTGGCCCGCGTGATGGGCGAGACGGCGCCGCTGCTCGTGCTGGTCGGCTATTCGCAGTACACCAACTGGGATCTGTTCAACAACGGCCAGGCCGCACTGCCGCTGCTGATGAACAACGAACGGGCCACCAACTCGATGGAGCCCGGTAGCGTTGGTTTCGACCGGATCTGGGGCGCCGCGCTGACCCTGGTCCTCATCATCGCCCTGATCAACCTGATCGCCACCGTGGTCTCCCGCGTGGTCGCCCCGAAGAAGAAGTGAGCGCATCCGATGGCCAAACGAATCGACGTCAAGGACCTGGACATCTACTACGGCAAGTTCCACGCCGTCGACAGCGTGACCTTGTCGGTGCCGCCGCGTAACGTCACCGCGTTCATCGGCCCGTCCGGGTGCGGCAAGTCCACCGTGCTGCGGACGCTGAACCGGATGCACGAGGTCATCCCGGGCGCCAGGGTCGACGGCGAGGTCCTGCTGGACGGCGAGAACATTTACGGGTCCAATGTGGACCCGGTCCAGGTGCGCCGGACCATCGGCATGGTGTTCCAGCGGCCGAACCCGTTCCCCACCATGTCCATTCGCGACAACGTGGTGGCCGGGCTGAAGCTGGCCGGCGGCGGTGGCAAGCGTGAGCTCGACGAGATCGCCGAGCGCGCGCTGCGTGGCGCGAACCTGTGGAACGAGGTCAAGGACCGGCTGAACAAGCCGGGCGGCGGGCTCTCCGGCGGTCAGCAGCAGCGGTTGTGCATCGCGCGAGCCATCGCGGTGCGGCCGGACGTGCTGCTGATGGACGAGCCGTGCTCGGCGCTGGACCCGATCTCGACGCTCGCGATCGAGGACCTCATCGGTGAGCTGAAGAAGGACTACACCATCGTCATCGTGACCCACAACATGCAGCAGGCGGCGCGGGTCTCGGACCAGACGGCGTTCTTCAACCTCGCCGGAGTCGGCCAGCCCGGCCGTCTGGTCGAGCTCAACGACACGGAGAAGATCTTCTCCAACCCGAACGAGAAGGCCACCGAGGACTACATCTCGGGCCGCTTCGGCTAGGGGAAATTCACACGATTTCGACCAGCAGGCGCCGGTAGCGTCGTAGACGTGGTTTCGGTTCACGTAGACGAGCTCGGGGGGCGCCTGCCGCGGCCACGAGCCATCACGGCGGCGGGACGCGCACTCGGCGCGATCCCGCCGCCGTTGCAGGTTCTGGTCGGCATCGTCAGCGTCCAGGTCGGCGCCTCGCTGGCCAAGCAGCTGTTCACGGTCGCCGGCGCGGCGGGCACCGTCACGCTGCGCCTGTTCTTCGCGGCGCTGGTGCTGCTGCTGGTGTGGCGCCCCGCGCTGCGCCTCGGCCGCCAGGGCTGGCCGGTGGTGATCGCGTACGGCGCCGTGCTCGGCCTGATGAACCTGTTTTTCTACCAGGCGCTGGCCCGCATTCCGCAGGGGCTCGCGGTGACCATCGAGTTCCTCGGCCCGCTCGTGGTCGCGCTCGCCGGATCGCGCAAGCTGCTCGACGGCCTGTGGGCGCTGCTCGCCGCGGCCGGTGTGGTGCTGCTGACCGAATCGCGTGGTGACCTGTCGCTGGCGGGCATGCTGTTCGCGCTGGCCGCCGGCGCCTGCTGGGGCGGTTACATCCTGCTGGGTGCCGCGCTGGGCAACCGCACGTCGGAGGGCAACGGGCTCGCGCTCGGCATGGCCGTCGCCGCGATGATCGCGATGCCGGTCGGGATCGTGGAGACCGGCACCGGCCTGCTCTCGCCGTGGATCCTGCTCATCGGGCTCGCGGTGGCGCTGCTGTCCTCGGTGATCCCGTACTCGCTGGAGCTGGAGGCGCTGCGCAAGATCCCGCCGCGCGTGTTCGGCATCCTGATGAGCCTCGAACCGGCAGTCGCCGCGCTGGCCGGGTTGCTGGTGCTCGGCGAGCAGCTGCATCCGCTGCAGTGGCTGGCGTTGTGCTGCGTCATGGCCGCTTCGATCGGCGCGACCCGCTCGGCTCCGAGGGACGTCTGAGCAGGTCAGTAGTCTTGTGCGAGTGACCGTTCTCGATGACGTCGATCAGCCGCGGGTTGCCGCGTTGCTGCGTGAGCTGCGCGGCGAGCTCATGATCTACAAGTTCGCGGTGGACGAGCTGATGACGAAGCTGAAGATCCTTTCCGAGGAGTTCGACTTCGCGCACCAGCACGACCCGATCGAGCACATCATCAGCCGGGTGAAGCGGCCGGAGGCGATCGTCCGGAAACTGCGCCGCAAGGGTCACGAACCGGCCATCGAGGCGGTGCGCGAGCACATCGACGACGTGGCGGGCATCCGTGTGGTGTGCCCGTTCGTGCCGGACGTGTACATGGTGGCAGGCATGCTGGGCCGCCAGGACGACGTCGAGATCGTCAAGACCAAGGACTACATCGACGATCCGAAGCCCAACGGGTACCGCAGCCTGCATCTGATCGTGCGCATCCCGGTGTTCCTGTCCGACCGGGTGGAGCACGTGAAGGTCGAGATCCAGATGCGCACGATCGCGATGGACTTCTGGGCCGCCGTCGAGCACAAGCTGTTCTACAAGTACGACGGTGAGGCCCCGGCCGGTTTCGGGGAGGAGCTGCGGGCGGCGGCCATCACGGCGGCCGATCTCGACCGCAGGATGACCGCGCTACACGAGCGGGCTCAGACGTCCTCGTCGGAGCCGTAACCGGGCATCTTGCCGGTGGCGACGAACACCATCCGCTTCGCGACCGAGACGGCATGGTCGGCGTAGCGCTCGTAGAAGCGGCCGAGCAGCGTCACGTCCACGGCGGCGGGCACCCCGAACTCCCAGTCCTTCGCCATGATCACGCTGAACAGGTGGCGGTGGATCTCGTCGACCCTGTCGTCGTCGGCCTCCAGCGAGCGGGCGGCCTCGACGTCCTTGGACTTGATGACCTCTTCGGTCCGCCTGGCCAGCTTCACGACCGCCTCGCCCATCTCGGCGAAGTACGGCCGGACCGGCTCGGGCAGGGCGTTCTCGGGGTGGCGGCGGCGCGCGGCCTTGGCGACGTGCAGCGCCAGGTCGCCCATCCGCTCCAGGCTCTCGGCCGCGTGGATCACCGCCAGCACGGTGCGCAGGTCGGTCGCGACCGGGGCCTGCAGAGCCAGCAGGGCGTAGGCCTGCTCCTCGCACTCGGCGCGCGCGTCGTCGATCTTCGCGTCGGCACCGATCACCTGCTCCGCCAAGGTGAGGTCGGCGTTGAGCAGGGCGTTGGTGGCCTGCTCCATGGCATGGGCAACCTGGACGGACATGTCCGCCAGGTTGTCGGCCAGCTGTTCGAGTTCGACGTGGTAAGCCTCGCGCATGGCCACACTTTACGGGCTGGGCCAGGCCAGAGCCGCATCGCGGAGTGAACCCGGAGTGAACCCCGCCTAACGAATCCTCACTGCTCGGTCTTGGTGACCGTGCCGGCGGCCTGCGCGTTCGTGGCGGCTGGCGCAGGGGTGTCGCCCGGTAACGCGGTGTTGTCGATGAGGGCCTGGAAAAGGGCCTTGGCCTTGGTGTCCATCAGTACCTCGTTACCGCGCGAGTTGGACTCGCCGGTCGTCGGCACGGTCATGAAGTTGACCTTGCTGGCGTCCAGTCCCTTCATCGACTGGGCCAGCGTGAGCAGCTGGTCGACGCCGATGTTGTCGCCGAAGGTGGCCTTGGCGAAGGCGTTCACGAAGTCGGTGAGCTGGCCGGGGTTGGTCAGCACACCGTGCGACATGACCTTGGTCAGCAGCGCGCCGATGAACTCCTGCTGGCGCTTGATGCGGCCGTAGTCCGAGGTCGGGTCGCCGACGACGTGCCGGGCGCGGACGAAGCTGAGCGCCTGGTCGCCGGAGATCACCACCGGACCGGTCTGCGAGACGACCATGCCAAGGACGGTGTCCTTGATCGGTTTGTCGACGTTCACGGTGACCCCGCCGACCGCGTCGACCATGTCCTTGAAGCCGCCGAAGTCGATGCCGACGAAGTGGTTGATCTTCAGGCCGGTGAGCTGCTGGATCCATTTGGTGAGGCAGCGGGGCCCGCCGATCGAGTAGGCGGTGTTGAGCTTGACCTTGGTCGCGGCCTCGACGATCTGGTCGGAGTAGGTGTTGGTGGCCGCGTCGAACCGCTGGCACGCCGGGCGCGAGATCTCCAGGTCACGGGGGAAGGAGATGACCACAGCGCGTTTCCGGTCGGCCGGTACGTGGGCGAGCATCACAGTGTCCGAGCGGGCGCCGCCCACGTCGTCGGCACTGCCCACGTTCTCCTCGGCCGTGGCGCCGGCGCGGGTGTCGGAGCCGGCGATGAGGAAGTTCTCGTCGCCGGTCTGGCCGGGCAGGATGTCGGCGGAGTTCTCGTCCAGCGCGGCGATCTGGTTGAACTTGCTGTTGAACCAGGTCTTGGTGCCCCAGGCCGCGCCGGTGCCGAGGAAGACCAGCACGGTGAGCACGATGATCGAGATCCGCCCGGCGAGTGCCGACCGTTCGTTCTTGCGTTGTTTCTTCTCCTGCAGCCGGGTCTGCGGCTTCGCGGGCTTCTCGACCACGCGCGTGGCGTCGTCGGAACCCCTGATCGGCGCGACGACGCGCTGCAGCCGGGTGCGGGTCTGTTCGAGAAGCTGCTGGGGCCGCGCGGCGAGCCGTTCGAGGCGGGCCTTGCGCTTGGCTTCCTCGGCCTCCATCTCGTCGTGCGCGGCGGAGAAGCGGGCCAGCGTGTGGTCGATCTTGCGGCGGACCTTGGTGCTGTCGTCGATGGGCTCCAGCTCGTCCGTCATGGTCATCCGCTCTTCCGGCGTGACCGTGCGGGGCCGGGGCGGACGTGGGGGGCGCACCGGACCCCCGGGTCTCGTCGGGCGGACGGGTTGGCCCGGGACCGCCCGCAGCTCCAAGTCGCCGTCCAGCCTCCGGCTGAGCGAGGTGTCGGAAGCCGGATTGTCGGCGCGGCCCGGGGTGGGATTGTGGTTGGCCGGAGGCCGCATCCGCTCGGAGGGCTCCGGTTGGGCCGGGGGCCGCACGCCGGCGGATGGCCCGGGTCCTGCCGGGGCTCGCATGCCCGCGGAGGGTTCAGGCTGCGCCATCGGTCCGGCGTGAGCCGGGGGCCGCATCCGCTCGGAAGGCTCGGGACCTGCCGGTGGCCGTGGCGCGTCCGCGACGGGTGGGCGCTGCCCCATGGACGGTTCCGCTACCGGCGGCCGCACCCGCCCCGAGGTTTCCGGCCGGGCGGGGAACTCGGCCGCCGGGCGCATCCGCTCCGATCCCTCGGGCCGGGCGGGGAACTCGGTGGCAGGACGCCACCGCTCCGAGGGGTCCGGCCGACCGGGCGGCGGCTGCATGCCGGGCGAGGAGGCGTGGCGCCCAGGCACATCGGCAGGCGCGCGCCGAGGAGCGGATGGTTCGCCCATCGGCGGGCGCACCCGCTCGGAAGGCTCGGGCCGACCCGGCATTCCCTCCGGGGAACGCACGCCGTCCGAGGACTCGGGACGCGCGGGGAACTCCCCCGCAGGCCGCACCGGCTCCGAAGACTCCGGCCGAACGGGAAACTCGCCCGAGGGGCGCGCTCGCCCGGAAGGCTCAGGCCGCGCGGGGAACTCCGCCACAGGCCGCGCCCGTTCCGAAGACTCCGGCCGCCCCGGAAACTCCGCGGGTCGCGCAGGCCCCGAAGGCTCGGGCCGGGCGGGGAAGCCCGGGGGCGGCCGCATCCCGGGCGACGAGGCGTGGCGGCCGGGGGCGTCCGCGGGAGGGCGCAGCGCGGCGGGCGGCTCGGCCTTGGGTGGGCGTGCCGGGGCGGGGGCCTCCGTCTGGGTGCGTGGGCGCGAGGGAGCCGGGGCGGCCGGTCCGGGGGCGGCGCGACGGGGCGTGCGGTTCGCGGGCGGAGCCGGGGGGCGGCGCTGCACCGGGGGTTCCGGGCGCGGCTCGGCCGGCGGTGTACTCGGGCGCCTCGCCACCGGCGGCAGCGACGGGTGCGACTCCGCCGCCCTGCGCTCGTGCGAACTGGTTCTGCTCGCGTCGAACGAGGGGCGGATGCCGGTGTGCTGGGCCAGCACGTCCGAAACGCTGATGCCGCCATGCGTGTCGATCGAGCGGCGACGGCGGGCACGTGGCGTGCCTTCATCCCCACGGGAGCCGGGGCCTGCGGCGTGATCGTCTGGCACCCGGTCTCCTCTCGTCATCTCAAGGGGCGGGGTCGACCGCCACAGGTTTGATCGCCTGGACGGCGAGCATCGTTATCGTACGGATACTCGCCGTCCTTGACGACACCTTCCCGCGAATTTTTTTACGTAGAGTGCGAGATCCGGCGCGGGTAGCGACAAACCGGGTGAAGGGTATGGCGACAAAAAGGGGAATGGCCGAGTAATGACTACGGGCAGTACTCAATAAGCCTGACGTGTTCCTGGTCGCGATAGGCAACCCGGTTGCGCCCGGCATGCTTTGCGGCGTAAAGGAGGTGGTCGGCCTCCAGTACCTGCCGGCGACCACCCGCGGCCTCGCCCGCTTCGTACGCCAGGCCCACGCTGATCGTGACCGAAAGCCCAGGGCAAACCGCCGACCAGGGATACCGCGCGATCTCCGTACGCGCCCGCTCGGCGATCCGTACCGCGGCCTGGGGTTGAACCGCCGGCAACACGAGCATGAACTCCTCGCCACCGTAGCGTGCGCAGAAACTGTCGTGCGGCAGGCCTTCCCTTAACAGCGTGGCGACTCGCCTGAGCACCTGATCGCCGACAAGGTGACCGAACGTGTCATTGACATTCTTGAACAGATCGATGTCCACGAGTGCGACCGCGAGCGGCGTCCGCGCCTCGGCGAGCCGCCGGTCCAGATAACGACGGTTGTAGACCGCGGTGAGCGCGTCACGCAGGCTCTCCTCCCGCGCCTGCGCCCGCTCCCGCCGGAGCCGGTCCACCTCTTCGCGGAACTGCTCGGGCACGGGCGGCTCCTGCGCGCGAGCCAGGTCCAGCGCGGTACGCAGGTGCTCGTACGCCCGCCGCCAGTCGCCGCGCGCGGCGAGCACGCCCGCCATGGCCTCATGCAGGCCGGCCTGGTCGGGCGCTGCCTGCTCGGTCGGCACCGTGTCCACCTCCGTCACGCAGTTCATGTCGTCTACTTGGACGCGCGGCTTGAGCGATCGATACAAGCAAACGCGAATATCGCTCAACCGGACGACGACATGTCGCTCTGCGTATTCGAAACGGAAATGATCAGCTCACCCTGCCAGCTGTGCCATCACATCCGATTACGTCACAGAAACCGTTGTGACACAAGGAAGTTCACTGCAACGACAAGTGAGCTGAGCGTAAAATGACACGAATCCGAAATAGGAAATCAATAACTCTCCGCATCGAATGCGGTACGTAACTTCGCCGGAGCCTTGAGGCGCCACGATTCCACGATCAGTTCCGCCAGCTGGGTGCGGTCGACGCGTGCGAGGTCCACCAGAATGGAGCCATAACCGTCGTAATGCGGGGTGGTGTAGAACGCCGGATCGCCCGATGCGAGCAACGCGGCCTTTTCGTCCAGACCGCACATCAGCACCAGGCCACCCTCGGCTTCGCTGCGCAGCCGGGCGAATCCCTTGCCCGCGACCTTGAGCGCGGGCGTGCGGTACCACGTCGATTCCTCGACGCCCGGCAACGCGGAACCGATTTCGACGACTTCTTCCCAGTCCGGCATGCGACCCATTCTCCTGGGCCGCATGCCGGAACGCTTGGAGAAAAGGGAACTACGGCACCACGGTGATCCGGTCGGCCGCGGGCGGCGCGATACCGGGGTGCGCGGCGAGATACGCGGTCAGCGCGTCCAGATCCACGGGACCACCGGTCAGGCCGGTGCCCTTGGTGAACTCGGTGAAGCCGTCCCCGCCGGCGGCGAGGAAGTTGTTCACCGACACCCGGTACGTCCCGTTCGGGTCGACGGGCGCGCCCCCGACGGTGATGTCCGAGACGCGCGAGCCGATCGGCGCCGAGGACGAGTAGGTGTAGTGCAGCGTCGAGGAGATCTGCAGGATCCGCGTGCTGGTCGCGGTCCACTGCTGCTCCAGCACGTTCTTGAGGTTCGCACCGGTCAGCGTGATGGTCTGCATGATGTTGGAGAACGGCTGCACGGTGAAGGCCTCGCCGTAGGTCACCACACCGTCGCCCTCACCGGCGGGCGAGGACGCGTAAGTCAGGTCTGCGCGGATGCCGCCCGGGTTGGTGATCGCGAGCTGCGCGCCGTTGCCCGCGGTCGCCTCGAGCTGCGCGTCGGCGATCACGTCGCCCAGCGTGGACTCGCCCGAGGCGGCACCAGCCGCCTTCAGATCTGCCGTGATCGTGCCGACCTGCTTGTTGGCGATCGGCGCCGATTCGGTCTTGGCCTTGTCGACGATCTTGACCACCGCCGGGTCCGGCGTCACATCGCGGGTGACGATCTCGTTGTGCGCCTTGGATTCCGAGCGCACAACGTCGCGGGTCCGCAGGTCGATCTTGAGGTCGACCACGGAGAGCAAGCGGCCGAAGGATGCGCCCTGCACGACGATGCGCGGGTTGCCTGCCGGATCGCCGATCAGGCAGTTGTACTGCTGGTGGCTGTGCCCGGTGAAGATCGCGTCGACACTCGGCGAGACGTTCTCGGCGATCGTGCTTGCGGGGCCCGGCGTGACGTTGCAGTCGTCCGGCCCGCCGGCACCGCTGTTGTCGCCCTGGTGCAGCAGCACGACCTGCGATTTGATGCCCATCGTGTCGAGCCATTTCGAAGTCCGGTTGATCGCCTCGACCTCGTCACCGAACTTCAGCCCCTCGATCGCGGTGGGCGTGACCACCGACGGCAGGTCCTCCAGGGTCGCACCGATGATGCCGATCGGCACCCCGCCGGAGATCTTGATGGTGAACGGCTGCAACGCCGGCCTGCCGTTGTCGAAGTAGACGTTGGCGCCGAGCGTGGGGAAGTCCGCGCCGCGGAACTTGTCCTCGTACTGGCAGCCGTCGACCGGGTGACAGCCGCCGTCCTCCATCCGCTTGAGCTCGTCGTAGCCCTCGTCGAGTTCGTGGTTGCCGACCACGGAGGCCTGCACACCGATCTCGTTGAGGACGTCGATGGTCGGCTCGTCGTGGAACAGCGCCGAGCTGAGCGGGGACGCGCCGACGTTGTCACCGGCCGAAAGGAGGAGGGAGTTGCGGACCTCGGATTCGAGCTGCTTGACGTGCGTGGCGAGGTAGGCGGCGCCACCCGCGTCGACGGTCGTGCCATCCGAAAGCGTGACACGACCCGACGAACCGGTTGGTGGTTCGAGGTTGCCGTGGAAGTCGTTGAAGGTGATCAGGCGGACGTCCGTGGTGAGGGGCGCACGCTGCGCGGACGCCGGTGTGACGACGACTGCGACGGTGGCAAGCGCGGCGGCGGTGACCGTTACGGCGCGTCTGGCCAGGCGAAGTGAAAACGTCATTCTTCCTCCGATTGGGCGCACAACGTCCGAAATCTTGCCTGCGCTACGCAATCGCCACCAGCACCGAAAGATGGAAGCTGTGTTAACTGATGCCTCTGGCCGGATGGCGGCCAGACCTGGCCATTCGACCGATCCGGGTGACGACGGCCGGCCATAGCGTCGAGGTATGACAACAACGCAGGTCAGCGCCCTGCAAACCGGGCTGCTCGTGTTCTTCACACTGTGGGCGGTCGTGCTCGTGCCGCAGCTGGTGCTGCACGCGGCACGGTTCGGGCGAATCGTGCTGCCGAGGGTGGCGGTGACCGCCGCGTTGTTGTGTTACGCCTGCCTGGCGCTGGCCGTCGTGATGTTGCCGCTGCCGGGGCCGCGCACCGCACACCTGTCCCAGGGCGTGCAGTTGGTTCCGTTCCAGTGGATCGCGGACATGCAGCGTGAGGCGGACGGCGGTTCGCTGCTACAGGTGGTCACCACGCCGGCGTTCGAGCAGATGGCGCTGAACGTCGTGTTGTTCGTGCCGCTGGGGATCTTCGCGCGGCTGATGTGGCGGCGCGGGTTCGCCGGGACGGTCGTGCTCGGGTTCGCCGTGTCGCTGCTCATCGAGCTGACGCAGCTGACCGCGAACTGGGGGACGGCGCTGTTCCAGTACCGGATCTTCGATGTGGACGACCTGGGGACGAACACGACGGGTGCCGCGCTCGGCTGGATCGCCGGGGCGCTTTTCCTGATGTTGCGCGGTTCAGCGCGGGTCGGTTCGGAAGCGGTGCGCGAGCGGGTCGACCTCGCCAAGACGCGCTAACCGCGCGGCACGGCTGGCCGCCGCCCGTCGTGCGGCTCGGCGGTCTTCCATGGCCACCGTGACAGTGGCCGCAGCGAAGATCAACGCAACGAGCCCGAGAACGATAGCGATCTCCACGCCGCCTCCCTTGGCGTCGTGCTTGTGTGGCAGATCACACAGCGTACTCCCACGATGCGATTTACGCCACTTTTCGGGCAGTGAGCCATGTGCGATCGGGCGAGCACCAGCCGCCGAACGTGAGACCCGCAGCTCGGAGGCCCTGCTCGAGCTGGTCCTGACTGAGCCGGCGCGCGGTGAACGGCTGGTCCCAGACCGAGCCGCGGGCCCGGTAGCGGACGGTCGCACTGAACAGGTCGTCGTGGCGGGCGATGCCGGACAGCTCGACGGCGACCTCGCCGAGTGCCCCGCCCGCGCCGTCCTGGACGGTGTCGAACCATTCGGGCGGGTGCCACTCGATCACCGCGTGACCGTCGTCGGCCAGATGCCGCCGCACGCTGTCCAGCACGGCGCGGTTGTCGGGCCCGTTGATCAAGTGGCTGGCGAGCAGTACGACCTCGAACCGCCGGCCGAGCCGGAGTTTCTCGATGCGGGCGTGCACGGTCGTGGCGCCGCGGATGTGGGCGAGCATTTCGGCGGAGTCGTCGACCGCGGTGACGGGATGCCCGAGCTCGATCAGCCGATGCGCGATGCGCCGGTCCCCGCCCCGAGATCGAGCACCTCGGCCCCGGGCGAGGCGACCTCGTGCACGATCGCGGCTTCGCCTGCCTCGGGCAGCAGCGTGTACACCTCGACCGGGCAGCCATCGGCGGTGGTCATGGTCGGAGTCTGCCGGAGTCAGCGGGCCGGCAGGACGCAGAACTCGTTGCCTTCCGGGTCGGCAAGGACCACCCAGGGGAACTCCGGTTTGTCCTCGAGCTGGGTCGCGCCCAGTGAGAGCAGGCGGTGCACCTCGCCCTTCTGATCGCCCTCGGCGGGCACCAGATCCAGGTGCAGCCGGTTCTTCACGGTCTTGCGCTCCGGCACCGGCTGGAAGATCACCATTGGCTCGCCGGGGGCGCCTTCGGTGTTCAGGTATTCGAGGCCTTCGGCGTCGCGCCAGCGTTTGGTGATGCGGTAGCCGAGCGCGTCGCACCAGAAGGCGGCCAGCGCCTCGGCATCGTGGCAGTCGACGGCGATGGCTAGGATCCGGCTGTTCATGACTTCCTTCCCTCCCACCAAGGACCAGCTCGCGGCCGCACACGGCGCGACCATTCCCGACGTGCTCGCGCCGGGGCTGCGCGTGCTGTTCTGCGGCATCAACCCCGGCCTCTACTCGGGCGCCACCGGATACCACTTCGCCCGGCCCGGTAACCGCTTCTGGCCCGCGCTGCACGCCGGTGGCTTCACCCCGCGCCGCCTCGACCCCGCCGAGCAGAACGAGCTTCTCGGCTACGGGCTCGGCATCACGAACCTCGTCGCGCGGGCCACCGCACGCGCGGACGAACTGACCGGCGACGAACTTCACCTAGGCGGCCGCGAACTCCGGCGCAAGGTGCTGCGCTACCGGCCGTACTGCCTCGCCGTCGTCGGGATCACCGCGTACCGAACGGCGTTCAACCGTCCGAAAGCGACGATCGGCGAGCAGGAAGAGCGGATCGGCGAGACAATCGTCTGGGTGGTGCCGAATCCCAGCGGACTCAACGCCCACTGGACTCCGCAGACCCTCGCCGAGGAGTTTGCTCGACTGCGAGCAAATGTCTACTCAGAGTAGTGCTTTATCGATATTGAACTCTGCCGGGTGAACCCGCGTCACGCCAAGCGGTCTAAGCACTCCCACAATGGACGAGTGTCGAAGCCTGGCCGGTTCCAGCAGGGGGGACCGGGCTACTTTCGCCGGACACTTGGTGGGTCACTGAGGGAGGGACCCACCGGAGGACAAGGCGAAGGCCCAGGCTCGACCATGCCGAGACGGAGTCGTGATGACGCGCAGTAACGAGCCCGGCAGGGCACCGCAGGGCTCGCCCCCCGTCCGAAGCCTCGGTGTCGCCGCGGTCGATCCGGTTCCGTTCTGCCGCGAGGGACTGTCCTCCATCGTGCAGCGCACGCCCGGACTGCACTGGGCAGGCCACACGGGCAACCCGCACGCCGCGCTGCAGCTGGCGGAGCAGGTGCATCCGGACGTGATCTTGCTGGATTCGGGCCTCGACCCGCATGGCCATCTGACGAAACTGCTGGTCGCGGGGGATCCCGCACTGCTGGTGATCGTCATGGTGCGCGAGGCGCACAAGAACCCGGCCTTCCTCCAGTCCGCGATGCTCGCGGGCGCGCACGGGGCACTGCCGCGCAACGCGGAGGCACGCCGGCTGGTCGAAACCATCCGCCGGGCCCACCTCGATCGCCGCTTCCTCGACCCCGCACTGGCCCCGCTCGCGGCCCCCCAGCGGCAGGGCCTGCGTGGCGGCGACAACCTCGTCGCGGCGCGGCGGCCGCGGATGCCGCTGTCCCGTCGCGAGTACCAGGTGTTACAGCTGGTAGCCGAGGGACTGGAGAACGCGGCGATCGCGAAGCTGCTCTACCTGTCCGTGGAGACGGTGCGGACCCACGTCAAGAGCATCCTCCGCAAGCTCTCCGCGCGAGACCGCACGCATGCGGTCACGATCGCGTTCCGCAACGGGATCCTGATCGCGCAGACGGAGGACACCCCCGAAAGGGCTACACCCGGTCAGCCTTCCACGCCGCCGTCCGGAATGGCCGAGTACCGGGCACGCTGACGAGGGATCTTTCGATCACATAGGGCTGATTTTCCTTGCCGTGGTTACCGGCAGGTAATATCCTGATGTTACCGGCCAGTAGGGAACCAGTCATGCGCCCAGCCGGAACCGATGAACAAACGGAGTAACGACATGGGCCACTACAAGAGCAATGTCCGAGACCTCGAGTTCAACCTGTTCGAGGTGCTCGGCGTCCAGAATCGCCTCGGCAAGGGCGTGCTGGCGGAGTCCGACGAGGAGACCGCCCGCGGTGTGCTGACTGAGCTGAACAACCTGGCCGTCGGCCCGCTCGCCGAATCGTTCGCCGACGCGGACCGCAACCCCCCGGTCTACGACCCGAAGACCTTCTCCGCGACGCTGCCGGAGTCGTTCAAGAAGAGCTACCAGCAGCTGTGGGACGGCGAGTGGTGGCGGCTCGGCCTCACCAACGACCTCGGCGGCTTCGGCCTGCCCCCGACGGTGCAGTGGGCCGCGTCCGAGCTGATCCTCGGCGCCAACCCCGCGCTGTTCATGTACATGGCGGGCCCCAACTTCGCCATGATCGTCGACAAGAACGGCACCGAGGAGCAGAAGCGCTGGGCGCGGATCATGATCGACCGTGCGTGGGGCGCCACCATGGTGCTGACCGAGCCGGACGCCGGTTCGGACGTCGGCGCGGGCCGCACCAAGGCCATCAAGCAGGAGGACGGCTCCTGGCACCTCGACGGCGTGAAGCGCTTCATCACCTCCGCCGACCAGGACATGACCGAGAACATCATGCACCTCGTGCTGGCCCGTCCCGAAGGTCCCGGCATCGAGAGCAAGCCGGGCACCAAGGGCCTGTCGCTGTTCCTCGTGCCCAAGTTCCACTTCGACTCCGAGACCGGTGAGCTGGGCGAGCGTAACGGCGCCTTCGTCAC
>Ga0164243_10002834_pt1 | contig 28205 bp, 22 predicted proteins | sample OricompcompostOP_FD_108781 | JGI IMG/M metagenome (GOLD analysis project Ga0164243, IMG submission 108781) | Organic Plus compost microbial communities from Emeryville, California, USA - Original compost - Organic plus compost (OP) | ecosystem: Engineered > Solid waste > Mixed feedstock >... | reverse complement strand
CATGAAATAGGGCAGGAAGGACTGCACGCCCTCGATGCGCACGATCTTGCCGTCGATGATCTTGAAGACCTCCATCAGCCCCAGCGTGTTGGGATATTCGATGGGCATCTGCTGCTCCTTGCCGTCCGTCGTCTTGTAGGTGACGTACCGGGAGGCATGGTCCACCATCGAGAGGGCCACCACGACGCCCCGAGCCTCGTCCACCACCGGGAAGCGGCGCTCGCGGATGCGATCCACGGGCTTGTAGAGGCCGATCTGGAGCTGGTGCGCGCAGCCCTTGGCCGCCTTGGCCGCCCAATGGTCCTCGCCCGAGGTGGTGGAGGCGCCATTGATGACGCGCTCGCACTTATCGTCGAACTGGGTGTAGAGCGTGCCGTCGTTGAGCTGCTTGGTGTTGAAATAGCCGTCCACGATGGCGATCAGCTTCTCGCGCGGGGACCGCGACTTTTCAGGCACCGTCTGGCTGAAGATCCGGTCCACGCGATAGCCGTCCGCCGGCTGGAAGGCGCCGGGTACGCCCTGGCGGCCGAGCGTCGTCTCCACCTCGGTGATCGCCTTGTCCTCCACCTTGAGGCGCATGCCGTAATAGGCGGGCAGGCCATGCTCCTCGACGACACCGAACCAGAAGACATTGCCGCTCTCAGGGTCCGCCGCGATATAGGGATCATCCTGCGCGGCGGTGACGGCGCCCCAGAGGCTCTCGCCGATATTGATTGAGACAGCATTCTCGGTGAACCCCACATGGTCACCCCAGGGCAGGTCCTTGTATTCGTGCGCCACAAGGCCCTTCATGTAATCCTGGGCAATGCCGGTGAGACATTTGGCATCACAGGTCGGCTTCTGCGCCATAGCGGGCGACGCGGATAGGGCTGCCAGGGCGACGAGGCTCGTCATCAGAAACTTCTTCATAGCATCCCTCCCTAGCGCGTCTGAAAATCGGTATTCGGCCTGGCGAAGGGCGAATGCATGAAATAGGGCACATAGGTGAACACCGCCTCGATGCGGTAGATCTTGCCGTTCTTGATCTTGAAGGCCTCCAGCAGCGAGATGGAGTTGGGCCATTTGAGCGCCGTCTTCATCTCCCGCCCGTCGGTGAGCTTGTAATGGTCGAACTCGTTGGCATGGTCGAAGAAGCCCGAGGCGACCACGACGCCGCGCTCCACATCCACCAGCGGATAGCGCCGCTCGCGGACACGCTTGTTGATCTTGTAGATGCCGAGCTTGAACTGCGCCTCGCAGCCCAGCGCCAGGCTGGAGGCGTTGCCCTGGGTGCTGCCCTTGGTGGGCGCCGTCGTGCTGATGCCGTTTTCCAGCCGGCCGCAATCGTCGTCGAACTGCGTGAACACGTCGCCGTCGTTCAGCTCCACCGTATTGAAATAGCCGTCCGCCACGGCGATGAGCCGCTCGCGGGAGCGGCGCTCCTCCGGCGGCAGGATTTCGTTGAAGGCCGGGTCATGCACCACCTTGTCCACGTCGCCAAAGGGCTTGGGCATGTCGGGCAGGCGGTTCACCACCGTCTCCACTTCCGTAATGAGCCCGTTCTCCACCTTCATGCGCATGGCGAGATAGGCGGGATTGCCATGCTCCTCCACGATGCCGGACCAGAGCACGTTGCCGGTCTGCTCGTCCGCCACCTCCAGCGCGCCCTCGCGCACGCCGCTCACCGAGCCCCACAGCCCGTCATTGCCGAGCGGCATTTCCACATTGTTCTCGGTGAAGCGCACATGCGGCGAAAGCGGCAGGCGCGACGCATCCCTGGCCGCCAGCGCCTTGACATAGTCCCGCGCATGCTCGATCAGGCAGTCGCGGTCGCAGGTGACCTTGATCACTGCGCTGTCATAGCCCGGCGCCTGGGCCTGGGCCGGCGCGGTCAACGTCACCGCCGCGGCGGCCAGCCCGGCGGTGACGAGCGTCTTTGCAAATCTGGCCATTGGCTCCCCTCTGTTATTGCCCGTCCCGCGGTATGGGCACGGCATAGACGATGAATGGCCCCGGGTCCTTGCCCTTGAGGTCCGGGTTGGTGAGATAGGCGATATTGCTCTCCAGCACATAGGCGGTGTCGCCCACACGGGTGACACCGGGCGAGGACACCAGGTCATCCTTCAGCACCCGGACATCCGCCATATCGCCCGAGAAGGTGACGACGGAGAGCCGCCCCACGGTCCCCTCGGCGGAGAGGAAGCGGTTGCCGCCGAGCGGCCTCAGCCCGTCCGGCCCGCCCAGTTCGAGATTGGTCTTGAGCTCCGTCACCTCCCCCATCTTGCCGTCCGGCCCTTCGGCCACCCGCAGGAAGGTGTTCCTCTGCACATTGTTCACATAGAGCGTGCCGTCTTGCGAGAAGGCGATGCCGTCGATGCCGCGCAGCCGGTCATCCTGGCCGTACACCTCCAGCGCCTCCGCGCCCGGAGCGAGGGTCAGGATGCGCCCGCCGGGCGTATCCGTGGCGTAGACGGTGCCGTCGGCCGCCACGGCGATATCGTTGCAGATGCCGCCATCGGGGAAGGGATAAACGCCCTTCCGGTCGCCCGAGGCCAGATCGAAGGCCATCACCGAAGCCACGCCCTCAGACCGTTCGGGACCGAAGAAATTGGGGTCGGAACAGAGCCAGAGCGTGCCCGACTCCTCGTCCGCCAATACGCCCAGGATGGTGAGGATACCGTTCTCCGGGCTGGTCCTGATCCAGGCCGTGGCCGTGTCGGAGCCCGGCTCGGCCTTGTAGACATTGCCCTTCACACTGCCGATCAGCACCGTGCCGTCGGCCCGGGATGTGATGCTCTCGGGGAACACCATGGTGTCGGCAATGGTGATGTTGGGCAGAGCCTGGGCCGCTTGCGCCTCGCCTGTCTCAGACCGTTGCGACTCCCCCGCCGTGCCGTCGCCATTTCCCGAACAGGCGGCCAGCAGCGCCAGCACGGCGGCCCCGGCAAGGGCTTGCCGCACAGGGCGGCTCAGGATGGAATTGGATGCCACGGGTTGCTCCCCTCTCCTGTTGTCTCCCATTGTGCCAGGCATTGTGCCAAGGCCATGCCTGCCTGGCGAGGCGAAAACTGGCGGGCACGCCATTGTGCCCGCCAGTCATATCCGTCACATCAGAAATTGCGACGTGCCGTGATCGCCCACCGGCGGGGAGCGCCGGGCTGCGCGCTGGAATAGAAGGTCACGACCTTGTTGAGGTAGTAAACCTCGTCCGTGAGGTTGGTCACCTCCAGCGAGACGTTCCAGTCCTCGTCTTCCGACGTGTAGGTCAGGCGGGCATTGGCCAGCGTATAGGAATCGTTGCTGGCCGCCGCGTCACACGCGATGTTTCCGCAATAGCCGGGCGTGTAGTAGACGTCCACGCGGGGCGTCAGCGTGCCCTTGCCGTTCAGGCGGATATTGTATTGCGCACCCACACTCCACTTCCAGTCACCGATACCGGGCGCCGGCGCCCCCTTGGTGACGGCATTGGTCTCCAGGAAGGGCTCACCGAAGCTGAAGTCGAGATAGCTGAGCGAGGCGTCGATGGCCAGGCCCTCCAGCGGGAAGACAGACCCTTCCAGCTCGAAGCCCTTGACCTTGGCATCCGCCACGTTGGCATACTCACCGCACAGGACGTTGCCGTAGATCCCCGGGATCGGGTCGCCATTGATGTCCACGCACACCGTCGGCGTTGCCTGGTAATCCTTGTACTTGTTGTAGAATGCGGCCGCATTCATCTGCAGCATGCCGTTGAGGAAGCGGCTCTTGACGCCAACCTCGTAGGCATCCAGCTCTTCGGTCCCAAACGGCACCACCTGCTCCGGCACATACGGACGAGGCGCCACGCCGCCGGACTTGAAGCCCGTCGAATACTGCGCATAGGTCATGATGTCGTCGGTCGCCTGATAGGAGAGGTTCAGGCGATAATCCACATGATTGTCGTCGAAGACACCGACAGTGCCATTCAGCGGATTCGTGGGATCGTTGAGCGGCAGGTAAGGCGTCTGGCCGTCGATATTGTAGCGGAAGTACTCATAGTTCTTGCGCATGTCCGTGAAGCGGATGCCCGTCGCCAGGCTCAGACGGTCCGTCAGATGCCATTCGCCATGGGCAAAGACGGCCCAGGACTTGTTGACCGTCGTATCGTTCTGGATGAAGTCGAAGGTCGGCGAGATGAACGGGTCGTACTCGCGGGTTTCGTAGCTGGTTTCCTGATGGAAATAGATACCCCCCACCGTGTAATCCAGCAGCCCGTCGAGCGCGAAACCGGACAGACGCAGTTCCTGGCTGTACTGTTCGTGCTTGAAGTGCGACAGGCTCTGCAGAAGCACCACGGGCGAGCCGTCATTGTCGGCGCCGCTTTCGGTATTGTATCCGCGGTAGGCGCTGATGGACTTCAGGGACAGATTGTCAGACAGCTGCCAGTCCACCGTCCCGGCCATGCCCCAGCTTTCGATAGCGTTCTTGGGGTCGGCATAGAACGGCCCGTTGGGTGCGCCCGGCGTCCCCGCCACATCGACCGGCTTGTAGGTATATCCCGCGCTGGTGAAATTGGCGTAGTTCACATAAGGATCGTTGATGACCGTGTCGCCCCGGAATTCCCCATAGGGCACATACCGGTTGTCATAGGTGATCCCCTGATACGCCAGGGGCGCGGTCTCGTACGATCCGAAACTCGGCAGGCCCTCGGAATTCAGCAGCACCGTGGCCTGGGTCTCCGAATTGTCGTCGGTGGCATCCGCCGAGAGATTGATTTCCAGGTTATCGGTGGCGAGCCAGCGCAGCGAGGCCTTCACCGCCGCCATGGACTGGCCGCCCAGTGTGCCCAGTTCGCAGTCGCTGCCCGAATTCAGGCGGGGGATGGCGCCGGACACCACATCCGGATCGTCGGGGTGCACGCAGGCATAGTCCAGCCGCTTGACATAGCCGTCCTGGTGACGGGTCACGCCGGAAAGGCGCATGAAAAGCTGATCGGGAACGATGGTGAAATCGGCACTGCCGCGGAAGTCCGTGCGGTCGTAGCTGCCATATGTGGCCTCGACGAAACCACCCTCGCCCGAGGGCTTCTTGGAGAAGATCTTGACGGAACCGCCCATGGAGTTCATGCCCGAGAGCGTGCCCTGCGGCCCGCGCAGGATTTCCACCCGGTCCACGTCCACCAGATCGAACACCGAGCCGGTGATGCTGGCGAAATAGACATCATCGATGTAGATGCCCACGCCGGGATCGACGGCGGGCGACTGGTCGCCCTGGCCGACGCCGCGGATATAGGCCCGCATGCCGTTGCCGCCACCGGCCGGATTGGGCTGCAGCAGCACGTTGGGCGCGGAAGCCGTGACGTCCGAAATCTGCGTGTAGGACCGCGCCTCCAGCATGTCGCCACTGATGGCCGTGATGGCCAGCGGCGTGTTCTGCAGGTTCTGCTCGCGGAACTGCGCGGTCACCACGATCTCTTCCAGCAGGTTGCCGCCGGATTGCGCCTGAGCCGGCACGGCGAGGGCCGACGCCGCCATGAGCGCCACGGACGACGCCCCGGCCAGCCAGCCGGCACGATCAAATCTGTTTCCAAAGGTCATTTCTCTCCCCCTCTCGGGTTATTGGCGTTCTGGTTTTATGGCCGCCTATTGAGCAGAATCCGTCCCATAAGTCTATCCCCACAAGGAACTCGGGAATTTGGCGAGGGAGAACTGGAGGGTGCTCGCCGGCACCATCACCCGGCACGGCGATGCGGACGTGCCGGATTCGGCTCCCTCTTATGGATCGCTACGGTCCTCTTGCGACCTTCTAATGCACCGTGGTGCGCGGCTCCGCGTCCTCCTGCTGGTTTTCATAGGCTTTCCATGCCTGGTCGATGAGATAGGCGTGGATGGCGTCCGCGTCCTCCTCGCTCAGCACGTCATCCCATTGCGGCATCATGCGGTCGCGGCGGGCGCCGTGCAGCACGATGTCCTTGAAATGGGCATGGGTGTCGGCACTCATGCGCAACAGGTCGGCCGACAGGGTGCGCGGCTGGTTGGTGTGGCAGGCAGCGCAGTTGCGCCAGAGCTGGGCGCCGCGGGCGATTTCTTCGGGCGTGCCCGTATTCTCCACGGGCGGCCTGGGCACCGGCTGGATGGGCGGCAGGGGATCGGGCACCGGCACCGAGCCGCCGCCCAGCTTGAAGGCGAGGATGCGCCCCTCGTTGCCGTACTTGTAGGCGGCGCTGGTCTCGTGCGGCTGGAACCAGCCGCCGCCGCCCCAAGCCGCCATGACCGCCACATATTGCTCGCCGTCCACGGTATAGGTCATGGGCGCTGCCATGATGGACGTGCCCACATGGACCTTCAGAAGCTCTTCGCCGGTACGGTCGTCATAGGCGTAGAAGTCGCCCTCGTCAGTGCCCTTGAAGACGAGGCCGCCGGCCGTCGCCACCACGCCGGAGCGGTCGTACCAGCCGGCGCTCTCCTGCTCCCACACGGTCTCGCCCGTCTTGGGGTCGAATGCCTTGAGAACGGCGCGGGACTTGTCCCATCCCTTGGCGCGCGCCTCCTTCAGCAGATCGCCGATCTGGCCGGGAAAGCGTTCGGGGTCCAGCATCATGCTGTCGCCCCACAGGTTGAAGGCGCCGGAATTGGGCTGCGTGGGCCGGTAATCCTGGCCCTTGGTATTGTCGGTGATGATCATGGCGCTTTCGATGGCCGGGATATAGACGAGCCCGGTGTCCGGGCTGTAGGCCATGGGATGCCAGTTGTGCCCGCCCATGGCCGATGGCGCCACCAGCGCGGCCTTGCCGTAGTCATAGTCCACCTGGTCCATGTTCATCTTCGGGCGCCCGGTCTTGAGGTCCACCCCCGAGGTCCAGTTGACGGGAACGAAAGGATCGGCGGACAGCACCTCCCCCGTCTTGCGGTCGAGGATATAGAAAAGCCCGTTCTTGGGCGCCTGCATGAGGACCTTGCGCTCCTCGCCCTTCCAGTCGATGTCCGCCAGAATCATGGGCTGCACTGCGGTATAGTCCCACATATCATGGGGCGTTTCCTGATAGTACCAGACCAGCTTGCCGGTATCCGGGTTGATGGCCAGGATGGAAGTAAGGAACAGATTGTCGCCGCCCGACGGGCTGCGCTCATGCCAGTTGAAGAGGGCAGCGTTGCCCGTGCCCACATAGAGAAGGTTGAGCTCGGGATCGTAGACCATGCCGTTCCAGACGGTGCCGCCACCGCCGACATCCCAGCGGGAATTGGGGTCCCAGGTCTTCACCGCCATCTCCAGTTCCTCGTGCTCCTGCCCCAGCTTGGGGTCGCGCGGCACGGTGTAGAATCGCCACTTCAGGTCGCCGGTCTTCAGGTCGTAGGCGGAGATGTAGCCCCTGGCGTCGAAATCCGCCCCGGCATTGCCGATCACCACCACGTCGCCGGCGATCTCCGGCGCGCCGGAGGAGGTGTAGGCGCGGTCCTTGTCCACGATGGTGTCCTGCTTCCAGACCACCTCGCCGGTTTGCGCATCCAGGCCGAAGAGATGGCCGTCGAGGGAACCCACATAGACCATGCCCTCCCATACCGCGACGCCGCGGTTGACCGCGTCGCAGCAGCCATAGCGGTTCACCTGCCCGTCGCTCATGGGATCGAAGAACCAGATTTCCTCGCCGGTCTTCGCATCCAGCGCATAGACGCGGCCTTCCACGCCGGAGGTGTACATCACCCCGTCCACCACGATGGGCGTGGCTTCCAGGCCGCGGTTGGTGAAGGTCTCATACTGCCAGGCGAAGCCCAGGCGGCCCACATTGTCGCGATTGATCTGCTTCAAGGGCGAGAAGTGGCTCTTGCCGAAATCGCGGCCCGTGGTGAACCAGTTGCCGGGTTCGGCGGCGGCCTTCATCAGCCGCGCCGTATCGATGTCCCCGTAGGAGTGCCGGGCAACGGCGCTGGTGTCCTGGCTGGCATTACCGGCGGTATCGCCCGTGTCGTCCGCGCCGCAGGCCGCCAGGGCCAGGAGCGCCACCACGAGGCCAAGGCGCCGCCCCGTCCGCCAGATGGATACTTCACCGATCATTCTCACCTCACTCCGCTCCGCCGGCGGTGTCATCCGTGGCCTCGCCGGTCTGGATGGTCTTGCCCCAGTCCTCGTTGGCGCGGGCGATCACATAGGCGTGGATGGCTTCCACGTCCGCCTCGCTCAATATGTCGTCGAAGGCGGCCATGCCCTTCTCCTCCCGCGTGCCTTTCAGGACGATGTCGTTGAACTCCGCATGGACCTCGGGCGTCATCAGCCGCAGGTCCTTCAGCCCGCCGATGGCCTCCTGCCCGTGGCAGCGGGCGCAGTTGGTGGCGAAGAGCTCCGAACCGCGGGTCACCTGCTCTTCCGATGCACGCAGGGGCGGCGGCGCGGGCGGCAGGGTGGCCGTCTCCTCCATGGGCGGCAACTGGGCCTTGCCGCCCAGCTTGAAGGCCAGCACACGGGCGGGAGAGGTCACGAACTGCTGGCCGCTGGCGCGCGCCACGATGGCGCGGCCGCCGCCCCAGCCGGCATTGACCGCGATATATTGCTCGCCGTCCACCTCATAGGAGATGGGCCCGGCCAGCGGGACGGTCTGCACGTCCTGCGCCCAGAGCCGCTCGCCATTGTCCGCCCGGTAGATGACGAATTCCTTGGTCACGCGTCCCTGTGCCACTAGGTTGCCGGCGGTGGCCAGCGTGCCGCCGCTGCCGATATCGGGATGGTCCACCCGCCACACTTCGCGCTGGCGCACCGGGTCCCAGGCGGTGAGCCAGGCATGGCGGCGCTCCAGGATCTTCTGGTTGATCTCGGCGGCACTGTGCGGGTCGCCGCGCCCGCCCCAGCCAGCATTGGAGCGGAAGGGCTTGGGCTCGAAATGCTCGGCCAGGGAATAGGGAATCCAGTCCTCCTGCACCGTGAGGTACACCAGCCCGGTGAGCGGGCTGTAGGACATGGGCTCCCAATTGTGCCCGCCGCCCGAGCCGGGCGTGATGAGCACCACGTCATGACCGAAATCGGCCTCCGGGTTGATGACCGGCCGGCCGGTGCGCATGTCGATATGGCTCGCCCAGGTGTTGGGCACGAATTCGCGGGCCGACAGCAGCTCCCCGGTCTCCCGGTCGAGAATGTAGAAGAAGCCGTTCTTGGGCGCCTGCATGATGACCTTGCGCATCCGGCCGTCGATCTTCAGGTCCGCCAGCATCATGGGCTGGGTGGCCGTGAAGTCCCATTTCTCGCCCGGCACTTCCTGGTAATGCCAGCGGTATTCGCCGGTATCGGCATCCACCGCCACGATGGACGCGAGGAAGAGATTGTCCCCGCCGCCGGGGCTGCGGTATTCCGCCGCCAGCGGCGAGCCGTTGCCGACGCCGATATAGACGAGATTGAGGTCGGGGTCATAGACCAGGCTGTCCCAGGCCGTGCCGCCGCCGCCCAGCTTCCACCATTCGCCGTTCCAGGTCTTGGCGGCCATCTCCATGGCCTTGTTCTCGAAGCCCTTGGCCGGGTCGCCCGGCACGGTCCAGAAGCGCCACAGACGTTTTCCGGTGTTCACGTCGAACGCATCCACGAAGCCCCGAGCGCCCAGGTCGGCGCCGCCATTGCCGATCACCACCTTGCCGTCGAAGACGCGGGGCGCGCCGGTGATGGTGTAGGGCCAGTTCTTGTCAAAGCTCTGCACGGACCAGATGGGCTTGCCGTCCCTGGCGTCCAGCGCGATGACGCGACCGTCCAGCGTGGCGATGATCACCTTGCCTTCCCAGACGGCGAGACCACGCGACACCGGGCCGCAGCAGGCATAACGCCCCCAGGCGCGGGGCACCTCCGGGTCGTATTTCCAGAGCTCCTTGCCGGTCCTGGCGTCCAGCGCCACGGTGATGTTCCAGGCGCTGGTGTTATACATCACGCCGTCCACCACCACGGGCGTACCCTCCACGCCCCGGAACGTGTTCCAGTCATAGTACCAGGCCAGGCCCAGATCCTTGACAGTCTTGTCGTTGATCTGCTTGAGCGGGCTGAAGCGCTGCTCCGTGTAGGTGCGCCCCCACGACATCCAGTTGCCGTTCTCCTTGCCCTCTGCCGCCCGGCGCATGCGCTTGGAGTTCACCTGCGCCACATCGTCGGCCGCCGGGGCGGGGGTGGCCATCAAAGCAACCAGTCCAAGGGCCAGAGCGGCCCTCAGCATCGTCGAAACCGTCTTCATCAATTACTCACTCTTGTCTTGCTCATAGGCCAGGGCTCCCGCCCTGGGGTCCGGCGCGGGCATGGGCCTGCCGGTCACCGGATTGGGATAGTGGAAGAGCTCCACATAATAATTGGGATAGGTGAGGTACATCACACTGGGCGGCAGGTCCGGCGGCGGCGGGAACTTGGCCGGCCAGGTGTTGACCGTGGTATGGTCCACCCAGCCCTCCTTGTAGCTGGCATACATGTTGAAGGGGCCGTGCAGGAATTTCATCTTCCAGACGCCGTCCTCCTTCACATAATCGTTCTCGTAGTAATTATGGCCCCAGCCGGTGCCGCCCATCACGAAGGCGATGGCCCGCGTTTCCGCCGTCTTGCCGTCCTCGTGGATGGTGGTCAGCGGCTGGAAATTCTGGTGGTCGATGATGATGCCGTCGCGGGGGCCGATGGGGCCGAGGCCGACACGCAGATATTCAAAGGCCCGCTCGCGGCCCACAAAGAGGCCCCGCCCGCCGATCTCCAGAACGCCGTCCTCGGCGAAAAGATCGGCAACCGAGCGCCACTGCGCTTTGTCCACATAATAGGAATAATAGCGCGGCAGCTTCTCCACTTCCGAGAAATCCTGAATGCGCTCGATACGGTCGGTGAGCGCATCAAGGCTGGCCCTCACCTCATCCAGTTCGTTCGCCCGCGCCATGGCCGGCACGGCAACGGAGAGCAGAAGGGCGACGGTAAGCAGACGTCCCGGCATGTTCAGCCTTCCCCCTTCTTCTTGCCGTAGGCCAGCCCGCCGGCCGCCGGATCGGGCTTCGGCATGGGATTGCCGGTGACCGGGTTCGGATAGTGGAAGGGCTCCACATAATAGCTCGGATAGGTGAGATAGATGACGCTGGGCGGCAGGTCCGGCGGCGGCGGGAATTTCTCCGGGTAGGTGTTGATGACCACATGGTCGATCCAGCCTTCCTTGTAGCTGGCGTACATGTTGAAGGGGCCGTGGAGCGTCTTGATCTTCCACACCCCGTCTTCCTTCACATAATCGTTCTCGTAATAGACATGGCCCCAGCCGTTGCCGCCCATCACGAAGGCGATGGCCCTGACTTCCGCCGTGCCGTCGTCATGCAGCGTGGTCAGGGGATCGAGATTCTGATGGTCGATGATGATGCCGTCGCGGGGGCCGATGGGGCCGAGCCCGGTCACCAGATATTCAAAGGCCCGCTCGCGGCCCACGAAGACGCCTCGCCCGCCGATCTCCAGCGTTCCGTCCTCGGCAAAAAGGTCGGCGACGGACCGCCACTGCGCCTTGTCCACATAATAGGAATAATAGCGCGGCAGCTTCTCCACCTCCGAGAAATCCTGGATGCGCTCGATGCGGTCGGTGAGCTTCTCCAGGCTCGCCTTCACATCATCCAGCTCATCGGCGTGGGCGGCGGCGGATGCGGCGCCCATGCACAGTCCCCATATGAGCAGTTTCCGCAGCATCTTACTCTCCCGCCCAGGGCTTGCCGGTGACCGGATGGTTGTAGTGGTAGGGGAAGATCACCATCTTGGGCAGCGCCTCGTAGACCATGGTCGGCGGCGCGTCGGGCGGATTGTCCTTGCTCGCCGGCGCCATGGGCAGCGGCTCCTCGAACCAGCCCTTGTCGTAGTCCGTCCACATGGTGACGTAATAGTGCAGCTTGGAGAGCTTCCAGGTGCCGTTGTCGTTGACATATTCATTCTCGTAGACGCCGGCGCCCCATTTGCCCTTGCCGTCCTTGGAAAGCTGCACGTCGGAGCGCCAGCGGGCCTTGGCCGTCCTGTTGTCCGGCGCCACGGAAATGACCGGCTGCAGCATGGGATAATTGTTGAGCTGGCCCTGTTCGAGCCCCTCCTTGCCCATCAATGTAAGCGCCCGGCGCACATGGTCGCGGCCCTTGTAGACGCCGCGCTGGCCGAATTCGTAGGTCGCGTCCTTGGTGAAGAGGGCGGCGGCATCGTCCCACAGGCCCTTGTCGATGTAATAGCCATAGATGGCCTGCAGGTTCTCGATGGCGCGTTCGGAATAGAGCGTGTCGAGCTTCAGCTCCTGGCGGTCCGCCGCCGCCTCCATTTGGCCTAGCGCGTCGTCCGGCCGGTCGGGCAGGTTCATGGGCGCCGGAGCCTGAATGGCCGGCATATCGCCCTTCTTGTAATGGAAGGGCGGCACGAAGATGTCGGGGAAGGGCTTGTAGGTCACGGTGGGCCGGGCGTCGGCCGGCAGGGCCTTGGCCGTCTCCGACACCCAGCCCGTCTTGCTCTCCACCGGCTGCAGCTTGGCCCAGCCGCCCTTATAGGGCGCGATGAAGTTGGTGAAGACGTGCATGGACCTGATCTTCCACACCCCGTCTTCCTTGACGTATGTGTTCTCCATGGTGGCGTCGCCCCAATGGGCCGAGACCTGGTACTTGCCCAGGAGCGAGAAGTCGCGCCAGCGCCCCTTGGCCGTCTTGCCGTCCTCCGCGACGGTCACCACCGGCTGGAGCTGCATGTGCATGTTGAGCTGGCCCCATTCGAGGCCCGGCCCCTCGTGCCCGCCGCCATAGGTGACGAGGTATTCCTTCACCCGGTCCTTGCCCTTGTAGACGCCGTCCACGCCCACTTCCAGCGTGCCGTCATCAGCAAAGAGGTCCGCCGCCTCTCCCCAGAAACCCTTGTCCACATAATAGCCGTAGGCGCGCTGCAGGCGGTGAATCTGGTTGATGTCCTCCACATGCTGGGCGCGCTCGTTCAGGTCGGCGATGCGCTCCTTCAACGCCTTCAGGCGGGCTGCGTCGCCCGACTGCGCGAAGGCCGCATGGCTCAAGCTCAGCGCCAGCCCCACGGCGGCGGCTATGGTGAGGAACTTGCCCCCTGTCACTCGTACTGTCATGTCAACGACACTCCCAAAGAGTCTTCATATCGAACGGGCTTCCCATGCCGTATGGTGCCCGTGGCCCCAGAACAACTTCGACCATCTGTATCTCGCCGTCCACTCCTTTGAACATCTCCCCTGGACGACGGTATAGCGCAAGGCTTCTCCAGACACCTTCATTTCCCGCCGCCCTGATGGCCCAGCGGATCGGACGGCAGAATGTCGGCATAGCTGGTGCGCTCGGCGATCTTCCATACCCCGTCCTCGCGCACCATGCGGTCCCGGTAATGGGCGGCGATGCGGGGCTCGGGCCGGCCGTTCTCGCCGGTGACGATGAAGGTGTACTTGGAGAGCACCGTCGCTTCGTCGCCATGGATGTCGATGAGCGGGTTGGTCATCAAATGCAGGGTGGAATGGGTCTCGTGCGGCTTGTCCCAGGCGGGGGCCATGACCTTGGTCAGCATCTCGTAAATGCCATCCGGCCCCACCGCCGTGCCAACGCCGGAATGCAGCTCGCCGTTGCGCGCGAAGAGCCGGGAATAGGCGCGGTAGTCGCGATTGTCGAGATTCTTGCCGTATTCGATGAGGACGCGGCGGATGGCGAGTTCGTCCTCCACGCGCTGCACCCGCGCCTCCAGATCGGCGGCGCCCGAGGCCGCCACGGCGCGCTCCATGCCGCTGTTCAAGGCGGCGCCCGCCAGACCGGAGAGAAGGCACATCCCGGCCACGGCTGCGATATTGCGGTATGAGATCATCTTATCGTCCTTTCCCAAAGGATCACGGACTCACCCCCTGATCGAACTCGCGGGGGGCCGCCGGCCATGGCCGGCCGCCGCCCGCTGCCATACTCCGCGGTCCAGATATATACTGTTACGGGCACCATCCTGCTGCACTTACGGGGAACCGAAGTCTTGCTTCATGGTGAACTCCCGTCTTCACGGCAGCGTGAAGATAACCCTTGCTTTGCAACCCAAACCATCAGACGATTGGCACAAGCAAGAAACAGCACATATAATATCGGCATTTCGTCAGGGTGCGCGCTGCTTCGGAAGACCGGTCGAGTGTGCCGTACGGGTCTCGAGCGCTTGCCCAGCTACTGAAATCGGAAAACCATGCCCGGCCTCGGGGCGCCCGGGGGTGATCATGCGAGCACACGAGGTGGAGATAATCGATCGGGGAGTGACCGATGCAACTCGTCACGTCCATAAGCCAGGGGGAACCCTTCACTGGCCGGTGTGATCTCGGAGAACTCGGCAGTGTGCGCATTTGCCGTATACTGGCGGAGCGGCACAGGGAAGGCCATGTATCCCGTGTGCCGCTGAGCGCCACCAACCCATTCTACAAGCTGGTCTTCCAGATGCGCGGCCGGTCGCACCTGGAACAGCTCGACAAGCGCACGGTGATTGGCGCCTCCTCCTGGTACGTCTACGACGTCTCCCGGCCCTATTCTCTGACCAATGTGGAATCCGCGGACCAGATCGCCATCCTGATCCCCAAGGACAAGTGCTCCGACCGGGTGAACAGCCTGATGCGGCAGATGCCGCAACACACCTTTCCCCTGACCGGCATGAGCCGCATCCTCTTCGACTCCGTGCAATCCACCCTGTCGCAGTTCGACGAGGTGAACATCGAGAGCAGCGACACGCTGGGCGACTCCCTGATGGAGCTCACCAAGCTGACCATCATGGAAAAGACGGGAGACTGCGCCGGCATCTCCATGCGCGATACGGTGCGCGAGCGCATCGAGGCCTATATCGCGCACCATCTCTTCGACCCCGACCTGTCGCTGGATACCATCGCCAGCGCGATGAACTGCACGAAACGCTACCTGCACAAGGTGTTCAACGAGAACGGCCGCACCCTCAACCAGTATATCTGGGACAGCCGGCTGGAGCGCTGCCGGCGCGACCTGGAACGGCCCGAGCTGAAGCAGAAGTCGATCACCGAGATCGCCTTCGCCTGGGGCTTCAACAATTCCTCGCATTTCAGCCGCGCCTTCAAGCGCAAGTTCGGCGAAACGCCCCATAGCTGCCGCATCAGGCAACTGGTCGACTGAGACGGCAACGGGCGGCCAACGCCCTTTCCGTGCAACCTCTTTGCCTTTCATGTGTTTGACCTGTGGGACTTGTTCAGGTCGCTTCACGTGAACTGGAGCGATCATCTGCCTGCATGGAGGTTTCGGCGGACATGACACTGACCTGGATCCTGCTGGGCTGCGCGGCGCTGCTGCTCGCGCTGACGCTGGCGCCCCTCTCCCGCCGCAAGGAATGGTGGATCCGCGCCTGGGAGTTTCCCCGGCTTCAATTGGCGGCAGCCTGCCTGGTCCTCTCTGGCGCATCGCTTTTCCAGGTAAAGGCGGAGCGCCCGGTAACCTGGCTTCCGGCCGTCGTCGGGCTGGGCTGCTTCATATGGCAGACGGTGCGCATTCTGCCCTTCACCCGCCTGTGGCCGGTGGAGGTGCCGCGGGCCCGCTCGCACGATCCTGCCCGCTCACTGAAAATCGTCATCTCCAACGTCTTCATGACCAACCACCAGACCGGACGCCTTCTCGACCTGATCCGGGCGGAAGACCCGGACATGGTCCTGACACTGGAGAGCGACGCCTACTGGGGCGACAGGCTGGCCACCCTGCGCCCCACATATCCCCATGCCGTGGAGATGCCGCTGGACAATACGTTCGGGATGCATTTCTACTCGCGCTTTCCCATCCGCTCGCACTCCGTCAACTTCCTCGTCCAGGAGGATGTCCCCTCCTTCAGTATCGAGCTGGAGCTGCGCGACGGCTCGCCCGTCCATCTCTACTGCGTGCACCCCGCACCCCCCAGTCCGACGGAGAACGAAACATCCAGGGAGCGCGATGCGGAACTGGTGCTCATCGGCCGCAACGCCGCCAAGCGCCGGCACCCCGTCCTTGTCGCCGGGGATTTGAACGACGTCGCCTGGTCCCGCACGACGCGGCGTTTCCTGCGCATCAGCGCCCTGCAGGACCCACGGGTGGGGCGCGGTTTCTACAACACCTTCCACGCCCGGATACCGGTGGTCCGCTGGCCCCTGGACCACCTGTTCCACAGCCCGGATTTCCGTCTGGTCGGCCTGAAACGGCTGCCGGCCATAGGCTCGGACCATTTCCCCATGATGGTGGAACTGGAACTGCGGCCAAGCGGCCGGGCCTCTGCCTGACAGGGATTCAGGAAGTTTCAGCCAATTTCAGCCTTGCGGCAAAGCTTCTTCAGCATGGTTCGCGCCATCGTTGACGGATGCCGGGAGCCCCTTGTCCCGGCCTCCGCTTCAGCGAGAAAGGAGCCCGACCATGACCATCGCCCCCAAAGCCGCCGCCGTGCTGGCCGTGATCGCCGGACTGGCGGTCGGCGCCGGCTTCCAGGCCGCCGCCGCCGGAAAGGGAACCCTCCACAAGCCGGAAAGCAGCACCAGCCGGACGGTCAATTTCGCCGATCTGGACCTGAGCGACCCGGCGGACGCCGCCGAACTCCACCAGCGCATCACCCGCGCCGCAAGAATAGCCTGCCGGCACCAGAACGAGGTGCGCAGCGTCCTGGCCTACCTGCTCTACAAGAAGTGCATTGCCCTGGCGGTGGAAGATGCCGTGGCCAAGGTGAACGATGCCAACCTGAGCAATGTGCATCGGGCTGAGACCCAATCGGTCGCCAGAAAGTGAGGCGATGCGCCGATGCCGCCCGCCCGCCTCGCCGAAGAGAGCGGCAGGACTAATCCTTTATTAAGCATCGCCTGTTACATAGTGACCGTGGCCCAATTGCCTTGCAGTGCGGCCGCGACAGTAGAACCGCGCTTTGGGTAAGGGTATGGCAAGGAAAAAGGCGACGAGTAGCCGCATCGAATTCGACGGGGCGGCGACTGTACGCACGGCAGATACTTTACGTGCCAGAATTTCTGAAGGTCTGTCCAGGTACGACCGGGTGGAGATCGATGCCTCCGGCGTAACGGAGGCCGACCTGAGCGTCCTGCAACTCCTGCTCTCGGCACGCAAGAGCGCCCTGAAGGCGGGCAAGACACTGACGCTGTCCGCCCCGGCGGATGGCGCCCTGCGCGATGCCCTTGTTCTCGGGGGATTTCTCGGCACGGCCGGGCAATCCGGCCCCGAGGCGGACTTCTGGCTGAATAGGGAGACTGCCCAATGAAGAAGATTCTGAGCGTCGATGACTCCGCCAGCACGCGGCAGATGGTGAGCCTGACCCTCTCCGGCGCGGGCTACGCGGTCGAGCAGGCCACGGACGGCGTGGACGGCCTGGCCAAGGCCAAGGCGCAGACCTTCGACATGGTGGTGACCGACCTCAACATGCCCAACATGAATGGCATGGAGCTCATCCGCGAGCTGCGAAAACTGCCCAGCTACAACGGCGTGCCCATCCTCTTCGTCACCACGGAATCGGATGGCGAGATCAAGAAGGAAGCCAAGGCCGCCGGCGCCACGGGCTGGATCACCAAGCCCTTCCAGCAGGAGCAGCTGGTCGCCCTCGTGCGGCGGGTGATCGGCCAGTGAGCGGGCCCATGAGCGGCATCGACCCCGCGGAGACCTTCCGGCTCGAGGCCCAGGACCTCCTGGAGCAGCTTGAGCAGGCGCTCCTCGACCTGGACCATGCGCCGGGCGACAAGGACCTGGTGGACACGGCCTTCCGGGCCCTCCATACGCTCAAGGGCTCGGGCTCCATGTTCGGCTTCGACCGGCTGGCCGCCTTCACGCATCATGTGGAAACCGCTTTCGACCTGGTGCGCAAGGGCAAGGCCGCCATCAGCCACGACCTGATTGCCGTCACGCTGAAGGCCCGCGACCAGATGCGTGCGCTCATCGAGGCGGCGGCGGAGGCCTCCGACACGGACGGCGAGGCCATCCTGGCGGAACTGGGTGGTCTGGTGGATGCCCTCCCGGCGCAGAAGACCAGGGACAGCGGGACGGAAACCGCCGCTGACGGCGCCCCCTGCGGCTGGCATATCCGCTTCCGCCTGCCCGCCAACGCCATGGCCATGGGGACCAACCCGCTCCTCCTGCTGGCCGAACTGCGGGCCATGGGAGATGCCGTGGTCACACCCGACACGACCGATATTCCCGACCTCGAGGACCTGAACCCCACCGACTGCCATGTGGCGTGGGACGTAAGGCTCACCACCACGGACTCCCGCGAGATGGTGGAGCAGGTGTTCCTCTTCGTGCTGGACGAGACGGAACTGACCATCGAACCCATTTACGCCGAGACCGGCGGGAAAGAGGCCCCCGAGACGGCTCCCGAAAACGAAGAGGCGGCGCCGGACGAGGCCCCCTCCTCCACCAGGACCGCGAGCCGCGGCGGCACCGACATGATCCGCGTTCCCGCGCAGCGGCTGGACGACCTGATGGACCGCGTGGGCGAACTGGTGATCGCCCAGTCGCGCCTCAAGCAGTTGGCCGCCCGCAGCTTCGATACCGAGATCAAGTCCGTTGCCGAGGATATCGAGCGCCTGGCGCTGGAGCTGCGGGACAGCACCATGGGCGTGCGCATGGTCCCCTTCGGCTCCCTGTTCGGCCGCTTCCGCCGCCTGGTGCATGACCTCAGCCGCGACCTCGGCAAGGACATCCGGCTGGTCACGCGGGGCGAGGACACGGAACTGGACAAGACGGTCATCGAGCGGCTCAACGACCCGCTCATCCACCTCATCCGCAACGCCGTCGACCATGGCCTGGAAGACGCGGCGGGCCGCACCGCCGCCGGCAAGCCGGCCGAGGGGCGGATCACGCTGGCGGCGCGCCACGTGGGAGCGGAAGTCCTCATCTCCCTCACCGACGACGGACGCGGCCTCGACGCCGAGCGCATCCGCGCCAGGGCCGAGGCCAACGGCCTCATCGCCCCCGATGCCGTGCTCACCGAAAGCGAGCTGTACCAGCTCATCTTCCAGCCCGGCTTCTCCACCGCCCAGGAGGTGACCAGCCTCTCGGGGCGCGGCGTGGGCATGGACGTGGTCAAGCGCACCATCGAGGAGCTGCGCGGCACCATCGACATCGCCAGCACGCCGGGCAAGGGGACCGAGATTACCCTGCGCCTGCCGCTGACGCTCGCCATCATCGACGGCCTGCTGGTGCGGGTCGGCGAAGGCCGCTATGTCATCCCGCTCACCGCCGTCGAGGAATGCGTGGAACTGCCGCCCCGCGAGGAAGCCCGCACCCGCAACCGCAGTTTCCTCAGCATCCGCGACGAGCTGGTGCCGTTCCTGCGCCTGCGCGACATATTCCATTGCCGCACGCCGGCGGACCCGTACCAGAAGGTGGTCATCGTCTCCTCGGGCGAGCTCAGGGTCGGCCTCGTGGTGGACCAGGTCATCGGCGACCACCAGACCGTCATCAAGTCGCTTTCGCCGCTCCATGCGGATGTGGACACCTTCTCCGGCGCCACCATCCTGGGGGACGGCTCGGTGGCCCTCATCCTGGAGATCCCCTACCTGGTCAGGCGCGGCCAGGCGGAGGAACAGCGCTTCCAGGAAGCGGGATAGGAGGGCCGGGCCATGGCATCCATGCAGGACATGACGGGGTTTGAAGCCCTCATCCTCGACATGCAGGGCGAGACCTTTGCCATAGACGCCATCCAGGTGAGCGAAATCCTGGACATGGTGCCGGTCACCGAAGTGCCGAACAGCCAGCCCTTCGCCAACGGGCTCATCAACGTGCGCGGCAAGGTGGTGCCCCTGTGCGACCTGCGTCTCAAGTTCGGCATGGAGCGCACCGAAGCGACCGGAGACACCCGCATCGTCGTGGTGGACGTGGAGCTGAACGGCGTTCCCACCACCGTCGGCATCCTGGCCGACAAGGTGCACGAAGTCACCGGACTGGCCACGGCCTCGCTGACCGAAACCCCGAAGGTCGGCATGCGCTGGCGGCCCGAGTTCATCCGCTGCGTCGCCCGCCACGGCGACGATTTCATCATCGTTCTGGACCTGCCCTCGATCCTGCAAAGCGGATTGAGGACCGGTCCCGACAGCGCCGCCGACAGCGCGGCAGCCTGATCGGCAGATAGAGGGAGTCTCTCATGCGTTTCACCATCAAGCTCAAGCTGGTCATGGCCTTCACGGCGACGATCCTGCTGTCCGCCGTGACCGGCATCATTTCCATAACCGACCTGTCGGCCCTCAACACCTCGTTCGGGGAGCTGGTGAACGGCTCGGCCCAGCGGGTCAAGCTCTCGCTGGAAGCCAAGTCCGCGCTCGGCGACGTGTCGCGGGAGGAAAGGAACCTGGTGTTCGCCAGCACCGACCGGGATGTGGAAACCTATCTGGGCCGCCTGGATGACGCCAGCGAGACGCTGGAAACCGCGCTGACGCAACTGCGTCCCCTCATCGACGATGCCAGCCGCGCCGCGTTCAACGCGGTGGAAGACTCATTGAAGGACTATGACGCCAACCAGGACAAGGTGATCGACCTGGTGCGCAACGGCAAGCATGATGCCGCCATCGCCCTCTCCGACGGCACCAGCCTGCGCCTGGCGGAGACCGCCAGCGAGAAGCTGGCCACCCTCGCCGACGAAGAGGTGGCGAGCATGTCCCGGGACGTCGAGACGACCGAGGAGACGTATCACGAAAACCGGGTCATCATTCTCTCGCTCCTCACCGCCGCGCTGCTCATCGCCACGGGCATGGCGGTATGGATTTCGCTGAGCGTCAGCCGCGGGTTGAGCCGCGCCGGCAGCGTGATGCAGTCGGTCGCCGGCGGCGACCTCACCCGGACCGTCGATCATGTGCCGAATGACGAAATCGGCGATCTGATGCGCCATGTGAACGAGATGGTGCAGCGCCTGCGGACCGTCGTGGCGGACGCGCTTTCCGCTTCGGAGAACGTCTCCAACGGCAGTCAGGAACTCTCGGCCAGCGCCGAACAGCTGTCCCAGGGTGCGACGGAGCAGGCCTCGGCCGGCGAGGAAGCCTCTTCCTCCATGGAGGAGATGGCCGCCAACATCAAGCAGAACGCCGACAATGCCTCCCAGACCGAGAAGATCGCCCGCCAGTCGGCGGCCGATGCCCAGGTCTCGGGCGAGGCCGTGGCCCGCGCCGTCCAGGCCATGCAGACCATTGCCGAGAAGATCGGCATCGTGCAGGAGATCGCCCGCCAGACCGACCTGCTGGCCCTCAACGCCGCGGTGGAAGCGGCCCGCGCCGGCGAGCACGGCAAGGGTTTCGCCGTGGTGGCCTCGGAAGTGCGCAAACTGGCCGAGCGCAGCCAGGCCTCGGCCGCCGAGATCGGCGCCGTCTCCTCCGAGACGGTGAAGGCCGCGCAGGAAGCCGGTGACCTGCTGACCAAGCTGGTGCCGGACATCAAGAAGACTGCCGAACTGGTGGCCGAGATCAGCGCCGCCTGCCGCGAGCAGGACATCGGCGCCGACCAGATCAACCAGGCCATCCAGCAGCTGGACCAGGTGACCCAGCAGAACGCCAGCGCCTCGGAAGAGATGTCCGCCACCTCGGAAGAGCTGGCCGCGCAGGCCGAACAGCTCCAGGCCTCCATCGCCTATTTCCGCGTGGAGAACAGCGCGCGCGGCGCACAGCCGGCCGCCTTCACCACCGCAAGGGCGGTGTCCGAACTGCGCTCCACGGCCGCCGCCGCCAAGACCAGGGCGCCGGCCGCCAAGGCCGCGCCGAAGCCCGCGCCCAAGCCGGTGCAGGCCCGGGCCACGGGCACCGACGGCTTTGCCCTCGATCTCACCAGCGGCGGGCCCGACGCCCAGGACGCGGATTTCGAGCGGTCGTAAGCCATGAGCCCGGCGCAACAGGATATGCAGGCCGTCACCCTGGGCATCGAGGCGGATCGCTTCGCCATTCCGGTGACGGCGGTGCGGGAGATTCTGGACATGCAGCCCCTGTTCCGCCTGCCGGAGGCCCCGGCGCATGTGGCCGGGCTGGCCGATGTCCGGGGACATCCGGTGCCGGTCATCGACCTGCGCACGCGTCTGGGCCTGCCGGCCAGGGACGCCACGGAACATACGCGCATCCTGGTGCTGGACGTCGAGGCGGGCGGCCGCTTTCTCGTCATCGGCCTCATCGCCGACCGGGTATTTGAAGTGACGGCCATACCGGGCGACGCGCTGGAGCCGGCACCCGATCTCGGCACGGCCTGGAAGGCCCGTTACATCCGGCATATCGCCAGGCATGGCGAGCGCTTCCTCGCCGTTCTGGATCTTGCCGCCATGGTGAGCGACACGGAAGCGGCGTTCCTGGAACAGGCGGCGGACACCGCACATCTGGACGAGGCGGTCTGATGTCCGCCCTGGCCGTGGAAGCGGCTTGTGACACAGACTCCATTGACCGGTTCACGGCCCGCGAATTCGCCCAGCTTGCCCGCTTCATCGAGGGGTACAGCGGCATCAAGATGCCCGCCACCAAGAAGACCATGGTGGAGGGGCGCCTGCGCCGCCGGGTGCGCGCCCATCGCCTGGGCTCGCTGAGCGAGTATCACCGCTATCTCTTCGAGGATGGCGGCCTGCAGACCGAGACCATCGATCTCATCGATGCGGTGACCACCAACAAGACCGAATTCTTCCGCGAGCCCGCGCATTTTCAGGTGCTGGCGCAGACCGTATTGCCGGAGATCGCCAACGCCCGCCAGATCGGCCACCGCACGCCGCTCAAGATGTGGAGCGCCGCCTGCTCGACGGGCGCCGAGCCCTATACCATGGCCATGGTGGCCGCCGATTTCGGGCGGGACCGGCAGGGATTCCATATGTCCATCCTGGGCACCGACCTGTGCACGGCGGTTCTGGAAGTCGCGGTCCGCGGCATCTATGCCGAGGCGATGATCGCACCCGTGCCCGCGGAGAGCCGCCGCCGCTATCTGATGACGGCGCGCGACCCCGCCCGCCAGGAGGTGCGCATCGTCCCGGAACTGCGCCGCGTCACGCGGTATGGCCGGCTCAATCTCATGGCCGGCAAATATCCGGTGGACAAGGACATGGACGTCATCTTCTGCCGCAATATCCTGATCTATTTCGACAAGACGACCCAGGAATCGGTGCTCAACCGGCTGTGCAGCCATCTGCGCCCCGGCGGTTACCTGTTCCTCGGCCATTCCGAGAGCCTGGCCGGCATCAGCCTGCCCCTGAAGCCCATCGGCAATACCGTTTTCAGACGCGTGTAGGCGGCGGTCCATGGGTAAGGAAATCAACGTCCTCATCGTCGATGACTCCGCCTCGGTGCGCCAGGCCATGTCGGCCATCCTGGAGGCGGACCCGGCCATCCGCGTCATGGGCACGGCGTCCGATCCTTTCGTCGCCGCCAGGCGCATCCAGGACAGGGTGCCCGACGTCATCACGCTGGATGTGGAAATGCCCCGCATGGACGGCATCACCTTCCTGCGCAAGGTCATGGCCCAGCGCCCCATCCCCGTCGTCATGTGCTCGTCGCTGACGGAGGACGGCTCGGAAACCCTGATGCAGGCGCTGGAAGCGGGCGCGGTGGACGTGATCCTGAAGCCCAAGCTGGACGTCACCGACTTCCTGCAGGATTCCGCCATCCGCATCCGCGAGGCGGTCAAGGGCGCGGCCCAGGCGCGGCTGCGCCGCCTGCCCGGCAATCCCACCTCTGCCCGAAGCAAAGGCCCGCAGAAGAAGCTGACGGCGGATGCCATCCTGCCCGCCCCGATCGCCGGCAAGGCCATGGCCCGCACCACCGAACGGGTGGTCTGTATCGGCGCCTCCACGGGCGGCACGGAATCGCTGCGCTCCATCCTGCAGTCCCTGCCCGCCGACTCTCCGGGCATCCTCGTCGTGCAGCATATGCCTGAGACGTTCACCGCCGCCTTCGCCCGCCGCCTCGACAGCCTGTGCGAGGTGGATGTGAAGGAGGCCGAAGACGGTGACACGGTACTGCGCGGCCGCGTGCTCATCGCCCCCGGCGACCGGCACATGCTCCTCCAGCGCAGCGGTGCGCGCTATTACGTCTCGATCAAGGACGGCCCCCTGGTCTCCCGCCACCGCCCCTCGGTGGACGTGCTGTTCCGCTCGGCCGCCCGGTTCGCCGGCGCCAATGCGGTGGGCATCATCCTGACCGGCATGGGCGACGACGGGGCCAGGGGACTGAAGGAAATGAAGGACGCGGGCGCCCACACGCTGGCCCAGGACGAGGCGACCTCCGTGGTGTTCGGCATGCCCAAGGAGGCCATAGCCCTGGGTGCTGCCGAAGATGTGATAGCGCTGGGCGACGTGGCCGCCCGGATCGTGCGAGCGGGGAAGACATGAGCAGCCAGTTTTCAGCAGTCCATTCAAACCCGGAGATACCGACCGCGCCAGGCGACATCGCCCTGGCCATCACGCCCGCCTGCGCCCTGAGCGAGGAGAAATTCCTCGCCGCCGGCCAGGAGCTGGAGAAGGCCATCACCGTGCTGCGCCGCCTCACCGGCTCCTTCCAGGCCCTCCTGGAGGACCTGGAGGCCGAGGACGTTGAGCTGGCAACGCGGGACATCAGGCAGGCGGCCTCCACCATCGCCGCCCTCTCCGGCGCCTATGACCAGGAAAGCCGCACGCTCAAGAGTCTGACTGCGGTGACCAGGGATATCCACGAGCGCGTGGGCCGGATGGTCAAGACGGTCAAGGCGGCGCAGGCGCTGGGCATGAACGCCAAGGTGGAGGCCCGGCACCTGAGCGAGATCAGCCAGGACTTCCACGGCTTCGCGGAAGAGATCGACCGCTCCCTGAAACTGGCGCAATCCAACCTGGCGCGGCTGCGCGGCGAGGTTGGCGAGATGCTGGACCATCTCGGCCAGGCCAACAGGGAGGAGCAGGCCTTCGACGCCCAATATGCCGGAACCCTGAAGACGGTGCCCCAGCGCCTGGCCGGCAGCGTGGATACTCTGGGGCGGCGTCACGAGCAGGCGGTGGCGGGTGCTGCCGCCGTGGCCGACTGCTCGACGCGCATGGCCAAGCGCGTCAGCGAAGCCGTCATGGCCCTGCAGATCGGCGATATCACCCGGCAGCGCATCGAGCATGTGGAAGCGGCCATTCGCCTCCTGCAAGAGCTGGCCGAAGGGGCTGACGAATGGCGGCATCTGGACGGCGCCGCACAACAGTCCCTGCTGGCGCTGGGCTACCGCCTGCAGTCGGAACAACTGGCCGATACCGCCGCCGAGCTGCAGCGCGAGGCCGATCGCATCAGGGCGTCACTGGACGAATTGAAAGGCGGCACGGCGGAGATCACCGGCCTCGGCGTCGATACCTATGGCGGGTCCGACGTGACGGCGGGCACCTTCCTCGCCGAGCTGGAAGGCGACATCGACCAGGCGCGCGGCCTGCTACAGGGCTTCGCCGCGGCCCGCACCAAGGCAGACAGCATCGTGGGCGCCGTCGGCGACGCCGCCAACCGGCTGCTGGACCAGATCGGCGAAATCCGCTCCCTGGAAGTGGATATCCGCATCACCGGCCTCAATGCCTCGTTCAAATGCCGGCGGGTGGGCGACGTGGGCCTGCCCTTGAGCATCATCGCACAGGAACTCCGCGCCTGCGCCTACACCACGGCCGAGGAAGCGGACGCCATCGTTTCCTCCCTCGACGAGATGAAGCGTCATCTGACCGCCCTGTCGGACAGCCGGCGCACCGAGCGGGCGTCGGAAATCGCCGCCGTCACCGAAGCGCTCACCCGGTCGGTGGGCCGCATCGGCGGCGCGGGCCGGGAACTGGCGAACGCCCTTGACGGCCTGAAGGCGGACAGCGACGCGGTCATGGACCGCCTGGAGCGGGCACAGGGCACGCTCGCGGCCGATGAGCGCATCACTTCGGCCCTGCACCGGGCAGCGGCCGACCTGGCGGCCCTCGCCTCCGCGGCGCCGCTCGACACCGCTGCGGCCGGCCCCGCCTTCGAGGACGCCCGCGCCGCCCTGCTGGAGCGCTTCGCCGCCAGCTACACCATGGTCCAGGAGCGGCAGGTCCACCAGCGCGTGACCGGCGGCGCAGTGGAGGAATCCCCAACCCCTCCCCCCACGGATGACGACAGCTCTCTCGACGACTTTCTGTTCTAACAGGCTACTTAAATCTCATCGCGAGGCCGCAAAGCGGCCGTGGCGATCCAGACTTGGCGGTGCGGCCGGCGGTGTTCTGGATTGCCGCGCTCCCGATGGTCGCTCGCAATGACGAACCGGGACCATTTCGTCATTCGCCGGTTTAACCGGCGTCCAGTACTGGACTCGCCGATCAGGCCTGTGCCCGCGCAGGCGGGTATCGGCGAATGACAAAACGAGAAGGTGATTCCGATTATCGTGAAACTGCTCTAATTACAGGAAAAATCGTCCTGGCCCGTGGGCTGGCAGCCGTCCGGCCAGCCGTGTTCCGTCCAGTAGTCGACGAGCTTCAGGTCCCGCACCAGGGTCTTGAATTCCGGCAGGCGGCGCATCTCCGCGAACACCGGGAACCAGAGATAGGCGGTGCGCACGCTGCTCTCCCGCACCTCGTCGGACATGACCTGGAGGGCCAGGGGGGCATCGCCGAAATAGGCGGCAAGCAGGCCGATATAGCTGCGGCTGCCGGGGCCTTGCAGTGTGTGATCGGCATATGCCTGCCGGAGCGTGGCGCGGGCCCGCTCGGGAGACTCAAAGTCCCGCACGAGGGAGCGGAGCAGCGGCGCCTCGAAGGTCCGAAGCCCCACCACCGTTTCCAGTTGCTGCTTCACCTGGTCGGCATCCCCCGAGTTCAGGAGGATGACCAGCCGATTGCCGGCCAGGTTCTCCTCCGGATAGCCCAGTTCCGCGCAGCGCTCGATATCCGCCAGGGCGGCCGGGATATGGCCCTGCGCGGTTTCGATCATCGCCCGCCAGACGAGATTGAGGGGATGCAGGGGGTCCCGGTCCAGCGCCAGGCTGATATGGGCGCGTGCCGCCTCCAGGCGCCCGGTCCGCGCCAGGTGAGTGGCGTAGGCGGCATGGGCGCCCGCCGTGTCGGCCAGGGAAATGGCCGTCTCGAACGTCTGCTCGGCCAGCGACCAGCGCGCCTGGGACAGATTGTACTGGCCCAGCATCACATAGCCGTCCGCCAGTCCGGGGTCCAGTTCCACGGCGCGCTTGGCCGCCTCGCCGAGCTTTTGCAGATTGGCGCGCATCCCCTCCCCGACGTCACGCCAGGCGGACTGCCCATAGGCCAGCGCCAGGGCCGCCCAGGCCGCCGCATAGTCCGGGTCCAGCCCGATGGCGCGCTGGAGATAGATGACCGCCTGCTGCAGGTCGGTGCCGCTGCGCAGGAGATCGGTGCCCGCCAGGTAATCGTTATAGGCCTCGAAATCGCGCGTTCCGGTCCCCTGCACCCTGTTGCGGGTGTCGAGGTCGAGGGCGATGCTCAGCGCCCCGGCCACCGCCCGCGCGATCTCGTCCTGGATGGCGAAGACATCGCCCGACTGCCGCTCGAAGGTCTTGGCCCAGAGCTGATAGCCGCTCGCGGTGTCGATGAGCCGGGCGCTGATGCGCAGGCGGTCGCCGTCCTTCCTGACGCTGCCCTGGAGGATATTGCCGACGCCCAGCCGCTCGCCGACAGCCTGCGGCGCCATGCTGGCATTCCCTACCGAAAAGGAGGATGCGCGCCCCGCCACCTGCAGCCCGTTCAGGCGCGAGAGCTGGCTGAGCAGCTCGTCGGCGATACCGTGGGAGAGATAGGCCTGGTCGCCGTCCGGGCTGAGGTCGGTGAAGGGCAGCACGGCGATGGAGGGCACGGCGGTGACGGACACCGACGTGGCCTCGCCCGGGGCCTTGGGGTCTGCGCCATGCGGCCAGACTGCCACCAGCCCCGCCAGGAGGACCACCGCCATTACCCCGCCAGCCCATAAGGCGGACCGCCGCCACATGGACCGGCGGCCGGCCGGAGGACCGGACACGGCCCGCACGGGTGCGACGAAGCGATAGCCCCGCCCCCGGCAGGTGACGATGAAGCGATGATCCTCGGGCTTCTCGCCCAGGGCCCGGCGCAGCATGGTGACGGTCTGCTGCAGGTTGTTTTCCTCGACCGTGATGGTCTGCCAGACGGCGTCCATCAGCCGGTCGGTCTCCAGGAGCTCGCCCGGATGCTCCACCAGGACCAGCAGGGTGTCGAAGGCGCGGGAGGTCAGGGCCACCCGCTGCCCCTCTGCCGTCAGGAGCAACCGCTGGGCGGTGTCGAGATAGAATCCGCCGAACTCGTAAACAGGACCCCGTTGCGAAGCCATCATGTCCGGTCTCGTGCTCTTGCGTCGCCTCCCCTTGGCCTTCCGTTCTTGCGACTAT
>Ga0164243_10002833_pt1 | contig 28218 bp, 49 predicted proteins | sample OricompcompostOP_FD_108781 | JGI IMG/M metagenome (GOLD analysis project Ga0164243, IMG submission 108781) | Organic Plus compost microbial communities from Emeryville, California, USA - Original compost - Organic plus compost (OP) | ecosystem: Engineered > Solid waste > Mixed feedstock >... | reverse complement strand
GCAGGAACTTCTCCTGCTCCGCCGTGACCTTCTCCAACTCCATACCTCACAGATGCGCGGCCCGGACGCGTTTCGTCCGACCAGACAGAAGACGCCGACCGGGGTGGAGAGTGCCCCGGCCAGCGTCTGGCATTGGTGCGTGCGTCACGCCGCGCGCATCACCCCTGCGCGCTGGAACAGGTCGACGAAGGCCTCACGGAACGCGGACGGGATGCCGCCCTGCGAGTGGGGCGACGCGATGAGCGAGCGCGCGTAGTTGAGGGCCGCATCCGGGCGCCCTGCTGCTGCGGCGGCGACCGCGACCTGGACGCCCTGCTCCCAGCGCTTCTTACCGCCGTCGAGGCGGACGATCACGTCGATGCCTCCGAGCAGCGCGAACACCCGGTCGGGGCGCTCCCCTGCCCAGTCGACGATGCTCGGGTCGTTCAGGACTTCCTCCGGGTCGCTGAGGTCGTTCGCTGCAGCCCATGCGAGGAACTCGGTTGCGACCGCCTCGCCGACCCCGCCGCGCACGATCAGATCGCGAGCGTCCTCGTCGTCGATGCGGAGGCGGCACAGCGCCTCGATCACGTTCGTCCACGAGCGAGGCGACGGCCAGGCGCGCCCCTGATCCTCGACGCTCTGGGGCACCTTCGAGGCCAGGTCCGGCCGGGCCCGCAGGAACGCGGTCACCAGCTGCACGACGCGCGCCCGATGCTCCGGCGTGTTCTCCGCCAGGTAGGTCTTCGGATCGGCTGTGGGAACCTCCGCGAACGACGTGCCGACGTTGTCGAGCCACAGCTGACGGTCGAACACCCAGTCGAGCATGATGAAGCGGTTCGCCGTCGGCGCGGCGAGGTCCATGCCGTCGACTGCCACCTCGGGCGGGTTCGCGGCCGCGATGACGGAGACGTGCTCCCCGAGCGCGAACTCTCCGACGATCCGCTCGTTCACGACTCGCAGCAGCGCCTTCTGAGCCGCACCCGCGGTGGTGAACTCGTCGATGAACAGTAGGCCCTTGCTCGACGCGTTCAGCGAGACAGCCCAGGACAGCGGCGAGTAGACGACGCGACCGTTCTGCTCCATCGGCAGGCCCATGAAGTCGACCGCCTCGCGGCTCGACGCGGAGATCGTCTCGACGTGTCGGCCCCATGCCTGCCCGAGCTGCTCGATGCGGGCCGTCTTTCCCTGCCCGGGGTCGCCCCACAGCAGCACAGGCACACCGGCCTCGACGCAGGCGGCCATCGCGCGGGTCATCGCGTTCTCGTACACAGGGCTCTCCTCCCCGGGGCCCCGATCGGGCCCGCCACCTGACCCATGCGCGGCCTGGCAGCGTTTCGTCCGGTCGTCGCGTTGCACCTGGTGGAGGATCGTTACCATGACCGTCTACGGCCGCATACGCAGGATCGAGACGCGCGAGGTGCGCAGCGCGACGGTCGAGGGCGCCGACTACGCCGCCGGCTACGCAGCTCTCGCAGCACAGGTTGGTGAGGGCGAGCAACTCATCCTCGTGTCGCTGTGGCCGGTCGGAGGGGACTGAGGCTCAGCCCCGCCCCCAGGCGTTCGCGACGGCTTGAGGGCTCACACCGGCGGCGGCCGCCACCTCGCTCTCCGACAGCCCGCGCCCCAGGCCGTCTCGCGCGCCGGCGACCACCACGTTCACCGCCGTAGCCGTCGCGTCGCGCACGACCGCCAACGAGCGAAGCACTGCGAGCGTTCGCGAGTCAGGATCCAGCCCAGAGAGCAGTTCCAGCATGTCCGCCTGCTCGCGCAGCGTCGCGGCGAGGGTGTTCAGGTCGCACGGCTCGTCGACCCCGCCGCTGTCAGGATTCTTCCGACGGCGGCGCAGCGTCGCCATCAGTCGATCACCGGGGCGCCGGCGAGCACGATCTCGAGAGGCACCTGCCGCTGGGTGTCGGGCTTGCTCATCGCCGTGCTGGTGAGCCTCTGCTGCGCGGTGATCGTCCACCGCTTCGCACGTCCGCCCTTGAACGCAAGGAACGGCGCCTCTGCCACCAAGAGCTCGGAGAGGACGGCCGAGCCGAGCAGCGTGCGGATGGCGGCGTCACTGGGCCGGCTCTTGCTGCTCTCGATGGTGCCTTCCATGATGCGCACCCCGCCTCGCTCGACGAGCTTGATCGAGGTCAGGGTTGCAGGGGCATGCCGTCCCGTCGAAGGGTCGAGGATGAACACTTCGCGACCCGCGCGGATCGAGAAGGTCTCGGGGAGAGTCACCCCGACTGTGTTCGCCGTCTGCAGCGTGACCTTCACGACTGCGAGACGACGCTCGGCGACGTTGCGGCCCGTGAGGAGCGGGTCGATCGCGAGCATCGCCTCGGTCGCTGCCGCGGCGCCCTCGGCGCTTCGGAACGCCGAGGTCTGCGAGGAGAGCGAACCGTAGGCTGCCGAGCTGGCACCCCACTTCTCTCCTTGGTCGACCTTCGACAGGTAGGGGTTGACGAAGCCCTCGATGGACGACTGGCACTCGCGGATCAGCCGCTGCATGCGGAGCGCGACATTGCCGCTCGTGCTGACGCCGAGCGCCTTGCACCAATCACCCAAGCGCGCGAGGTTGAACTCCGGGGCGACGTAGAACTTCCGGGTGAGCGCGTCGGTGAGCGCCACGAACCGAAGCGGGAACCTGAGCGTGTGCGAGAACATCAGTCGCCCGTGCACGTTCGCAGCCACCCAGTCACCGTCGAGGCTGTTGCGCGCGGCGATCCCGGTGAACGCGATCAGCTTTGCGGCCGTGTCGTCGGCGTCTGCGATGATGTCGCCCGCCTCGTCGACCAGATCGTTGACGGTGAGCGCCTTCGGCTGACTGAGCGTTCCATCGACCATCAGCACAGAGGAGCGCAGCCCGCCCTCCTCCTGCCACACGAGCAGATGCGGGCGCTCCTCGGTGGCGATAGTCGGGGTCGCCATCCGCATGATGGGCTGGCCTGCAGCGGCAGCCTTCTCGCGCATCTGGGCGTCGTACTCGTCCACGGCCGTCGTCTTCATGTGCGCCACATGCGCGGCGCGACGGCGTTCGGTCCGTTCAGGCGAAGCAGGAGGCAGCCGCGTCCAGATCCATGCCGAGCCGCCGCGCAGTGGGGACGTCAAGCTCGAACTGGGTGCTGCCGTCGAAGTCGATGGAGACGATGCCGGCGCCGCGTGCCGACTCCTTCTCAAGCTCGGCGGCGATCCTGTAGGCCTCGTCGGGTGCGAGCTCGTACTCGGTGCGCATGCCGTACATCCTGACGACGACGGAGCCGCCTCGGACGAGCACCTCGGCTTCTGTGTCGTGGGTCAAGGTCATTCCTCACGCATCCGAGGGTCAGTCCACGAGCTTCTCGCGCACGGCGAGCCCGCGCGCGGCTTCGGCGACGTTCGCTGCCGAAGTGAGCAACTCCGCCCAGCGCCCGTCGTGAACCCACGTGAGATGAGCCTCGTGCCGAGACAGGAGCACGCAGAGACGCCCGGGCGCGGTGCGGAAGTCGTTGGCCTGCTCGGCGCCGGCGAGGGGGTCGAGTCCGACGAACACCGGCCACTGACCGCCCTGCAGCCGGTCGGCGGTGCCGACGGTGATCTTCTTCGCCTCACCGCCAGCGTCCTCGAACATGGCGACGAGTGCTGCATGCTGCGCTGAGCGCGCCACGCCGACCGCGATGTCCGCGCCGGTGACCTTCCGCGAGACGAGCTGGCCATCGGGGCGGTGCTCGACGTAGTCGCGGCCGATCATCGCGATCGCCTTCTGCGCCACCACCGCGAGGGCGTCCAGGTCGAACTCGCCAGCGAAGGGGACCTCGACCGCGCTGATCTCCGGTACTCGCCCGTCGGCGTCGACAATGTAGCGCTCGGGTCGCTTCGAGTCGAACGGGAAGTCGTACAGCGGCGCGATCGCCTCGACGGTGCGAGCACCCACACGGTAGGTCGAAGGCAGGGACACCGTGAACGCGTCGCCATCGAGTGCGAAGACCTCGGGCGCGGGGCGGTGCGGGGCTCGCTCGCCGCCCTCCCACATGGAGGTGTTCGCCACAACGATGGGCCCGATCTGCCCCGGGTCACCGACGAGGACGATCTGCTTCGCCAGCTCGGCAGCGTGCGCGACCTCGCTGAAAACCGACTGATAGGCCTCGTCAACGACCATCAGATCGACCTCGCGAGGACGCATGGACGCCGACGCCACAGTGGAGACGACCACCTGCCGCGCCGACGAGCCGTTCTTGCTCGTAGCGACGTCGAGGCTGACGTCCTCGTCGGTCTTGAGGGTCATACCGAGGTACACGTAGGGGTCGCCGTTCTTCGTTCGCCCGAGCTCGGCGGCGAGGCGCTCGGCGATATCGATGGCGCTGCGCCGCGTCGGCGTGATGACCTGAACGGTCATCCCGGACGCTGGTACCAGGTGCGCGATAAGTCGAACCAGGAGCGTCGACTTCCCCGCGCCCGGAGGCGACGGCACGACGCAGACCTCGCGACCGGACCACACCTGGTAGAGCACCTGCGCGAGCGGTTCGCCTGGGATCAGCGCGCCGCCCCGGACTTCGTGCTCGATGGGCGCCGTGTCGGGCTCCGCGGCGGCGTTCTCGTGCCGCGCCGTCTTGATCCCGAGTTCGTCGAGGTCGACGCCAAGTCCGGCCATGGTGGGCTCTCCTTCCCGCGCCCCGACGGGGCTACTCACCTCATGCGCGGCGGAGGAGCGATCCGGCCGTCAGAGGTGGAGGCGCCCGAAGAAGTGCGACGTCGACCACACCGGCGAGACGACGACACGGCCGGCGTACGAGGACGCCTGAATGAGCAGGCCGTCGCCGACGTAGATGCCCACGTGCGACCGGTCGCTATAGAAGACGAGGTCGCCCGGGACCGCCTCTGCCGCCGGGACGACGGTGGAGCGGTAGGCCAGAAGGTCGACATCGTGCGGCAGGTCGTAGCCGAGCGCTCCGAATGCCCTCATCACGAGCCCCGAGCAGTCGATGCCTGTCAAGCCGGCGCCGCCCCACACGTACGGCACGCCGATGTAGCGCTTCGCCGCTGAGACCGCATCTGGGATGCCCGCGTAGACCACGTCGTAGCCGTCGCGTCGAAGCTCCGTGGCGCTGACGTCGACCGCGCTCACGGCGAGGGTCTGTCCGCCGGGGGTGTCGCCCCTGACCCCTGCATCCTGGCCGCCATCACTCGCGAGGGTCTGCGCGCCCGGCGTCAGGAGCAGCGCGGTCGCGATCAGTGCGACCACCAGCGTCGCGCGCTGAGATGGGCGTCGTGAGTCGGTCAAGGTCACCTCCCGCCAGGCTCGACGCCTGACCCCGTGCACATGCGCGGCGAGGGGCTCTGCGGCTAGGAGAGCTGACGCGCCAGCCGTGAGCGCGACTTTGGCGCGAACGAGACTGCGGGCGACGCCGTCTGCCTCCGGAACGCGCGGCGGCTCACTTCGTGCTCGCGTTCGCGTGGCAGGTGGCTCTGTAGTAGTCGAAGTGCGTTCGGTCCTCGTGGGTGTGGCCGGGCTCGCCTTCGTACTCGTTCGCGTACCACCACTCGCTGTAGGCCTCGAACGTGTCCCAGCCGTTGGCGGCGTACTGGTCGGTTTCGTGGCAGTGCCGGCAGACACCGTCAGCGCCGCGCTCGTGCGGCCCCACGTCCACACAGCCGGCGGGCACGGGCACGCCGGCCTTCCCGACGAGCACGTCGAGCTCGCACTCCGTCTCCTCCGGCACGCGGATCGTCGTCTTCCCGTCGTCGAGCATCGCCCACGGCCCGAGCTCACGACCGGGCGCGGCGTGCGCGAGCACGTCCCAGAGCTCGCTCGCACGCTTCTCGCCGCCGAACTCGCGATCCACCCAGAGATCGCCACCGGTGTGGCCCCGCGCCTTCTCCTGCTTCACCCATCGGCGATGCGGGTTCTCGTAGCCGCCGATGGTGCTGGGAACCACGATCTCCGTCCCGACTGGGCCGTCGTCGAAGACGGACTTGTGCGAGGCGCGCAGCAAGTGAGCGTCGCCGCCAGGCACCGGAGTCGTGTTCCGCCGCCTCACCTCGTCGGTCGTCTCGATCCCGCCCCACCGGTCAGCGCGCTCCGCCCACTCGGCGTAGGCCGCGGTTCCGTCGAACCGTGACGGCCGCGGATCCTCCGGATGCTCGGCTTGGTAGCGGTCACGCACCTCGCGGGTGCTCAATACTCGCTCCAGCCCGGTGGGTGCGGTGTTCGACTTCTCGCTGAACTTGCCGAGCCCGTCGTGGATGTTGCCCTGCGCGTCGATGGTCACGCTCACATGAGGGCGGCGGGTCAGTGCTTGGAATCGGCTGGCTCGCTCAGCACCTCATCGGCGACGCGCGCGAGCTCGCGCGCGAACGCCTCAGCCTCCGCGTCCGACATCATGAGGTGGATCGGCGCGATGAGCACGGTGATGTGGCCGCCGCCCCCGGACTGCCGCTCGGACTCGAGCGCCTTGTCGATGGATCGGACCTCGTGAACGGCGTCGAGGATGGTGGCGGCGATGTCGATGGCGTGGTCCGGGGTGATCGCGACGCGCGCGCCACGGTTCACGATGACCTTGTCGTCCTCGCGCTCCACCTTTGCGCGCATCATCCGAAAGCCCCCATCCACCTCGAGAGGATCAGCCTCGCGTCCTCACGATCCTCCGTGCTGGCGCGACGCACGACCTCCCGCACGAGCTCGGGCGCTGAAACGTCGGCACCGAGCGCGTCGAGGTAGTGCTTCACCCAGTAGACACGGTCGTCGATGGGCGCGCGGCGCAGTTCGCCGAGCACCGTGTTCGTCTCGGGTCGTGCGAACTCAGGCCGCGGATCGAACCGTGCCGTGAGGCGAGAGCGCTCCGGGTCGACCAGCATGTAGTCGGGCGTGCGGCCGATGGCGAGCTCGACGGCCTCCTCCGACGCGTGACGCTCGAGGATGAACCCGGCCCACTCGTCGACCAGCGTCCACGGCCTCGAGTCACGCGACGGGATGCACTCGACGCGGGGCGACAGGTAGTTGGCCCGTACGAACCCGCGGATCACCTCGCGGGGCAACGACGATCGGTCACCGAACTCGGTGACGTACGGCATCTTGTCGTGTCGAGCGGCCAGCTCCTCGTCGGTCGTGGAGCGGATCCGGCGCGCGGTCATCCGTAGACCCCCACGATGTGCTTGAGCACCGCATAGGCACCCTCGATGTCGTCCGGCGTGGCGTCGAATCCATACGTCGCCTGGGCGCCGAACATCCTGGCCTCACGGATCGAGTACAGCTGCTCCTCGGCGACTGCGGCGAGGACGAGTCCGGGGTATCGGCCCATGGCCTCACGCAGGTAGGCGAGGATCGGGTTCTGCTCGGGGCGAGGATTCTCGACATCGAGCCCCGCCGTGTGTGCCTCCCAGTCGGGGTTCGCAGCTTCGGCCTTCGCGATGGCGTCGTCCCAGTCGGCGGCGATGCCGCGCCACTCCCGCCACTGCCCACCCTTCGGGCCGAGCAGCACGAGGTATCGCGACGGGATGCACTCGACGCGCGGGGCGAATCGCCAGCCGTGAGCTTCCATTGCCGGCGTGATGATCTCCGAGCGGCGGCCATCGAACTCGAATGGTTCCGCGTCGTGGCGCGCCGCGAGATCGCGGTCACTCGTGGAGCGGATCCGGCGGGGTGCCGTCGTGGTCGTTGCCTCGCTCATCGGGTTCCCTCCCAGGTGTGCTGCGCTGACCATCCCCACATGCGCGGCACTCAGGCGTTCTCTCCGTCGTGCCCGGCGTGCGCGTGTCACGCCAGGGCCAGCGTGAGGACGGACTCGCCGGTGTCCGCGTCGATGAGCTCGGCGTGGCCGCCTTGGAACGCGCCCTGGTCGCCGATCCCCGCGAGGGCGATGCGCTCGGCGCGCGCTTGCGGGAGCGGGTGCTCCGTCGCGTACTCGCCGTCGTTGAACCGGACGGTGTATCGCGGCTCGACACCGCGCTTCATCGGCGCAGTCCCTTGCCCGCGGGATGCACGATGCTCGCGCAACTGGCGAGGTTGCCGGGCGTCGCATGCTGATCGGCGTAGCGCTGAGCCTCGGCGAAAGGCACGAAGTGCTCGACCCGCTGGTGGCAGACGCTGCAGTAGGTGACGACCGCCTGCTCCTGTCCGCGGCCGTCGCGGATGCTGCGCACGTCGATCTTGTAGCGAAGCTCCCGATCCATCTCAGTGACGTCAGCCATCTCCAGCAGTTCCATCGGCGCCCTCCCTATGTGTCCGCTTCGTTCATCACATGCGCGGCGCACGACGAACTGCCCTAGTCGCCGCGCACCTTCGCCAGCGACTCCTCGATCTGCTCCGCGAGATCGGCCGGGATGCCGGCCGCCGCCGCGTGCTCGCGCCATCGGGTGACAGCCGTGAGCACCTCGTTCACGATCCGCCTGGCGTCGTGCACCTGGAAGCGGTCAGCGACGGCGAGCACGTCGTCGCTCGAGATCGTCCCGAACCTGCCGGCGACCGACATCTGGTGCCGTCCGAGCCACGGGTGGAACGTCAGGTCGTAGGCCGGCGCCAGCTGCCAAGCGCCGTGGCGGTCCATCAGGAAGGAGAAGTTCTTGGTGTGGTCGTCGCCGTTTCGCGCGAGCACGTTGAACACCATGCGGCGGAACGCCTGCCCGAGATCCAGGCCGAGCGATGCGACCTCGAGCAGGTAGCCGGAGTAGTCGTGCACGCCGTGGAAGCCGTAGTCCATCCCGGCGATCGCGCAGAGCGTCTGCATGTGGATGCGCTCCTTGCCGCCGGGGCGGTCGAAGCGCCTGGTCATGAAGTGCGCGCGCGGCTCGCCACCGGCGCCTTCGGCTTCGAGCAGGTGCGTCTCGGCCATGTCGATGCCTGCGTCACGAGCCATGAGGGAGTAGGCGTACTCGACGCGGCCGGAGTCGATCGCGCGCGCCAAGCCCTCGGCGGCCGGGTCGGAGCCGTCGAACTTCAGCAGCCAGTGCTCGAAGCCGTTCGGGGCGTCCGCGTTGCCGGCGCGCAGCTGCCCGGTCCCCCGGTTCCACGCGACTACTGCTTTCGCCCGCGCGCCGCCCGCGGAGGTGCCGACTTCGATGAGCTGCGCGATGTCGTCGATGTGTCCGTCGTCGCCGAGCTCCCCGGCGGCCGCACGACGCGCCTGCTCGGCGAGCTCGACGAGCTCCAGCGCCGTCGCCTTCGGTCGGTGCGGCTCGTTGCGCGGCTCGAAAGTGAGCGCGCCCATGCCGCGGCTGCCGACGTAGGCGAGGCGATCGAGAGCGGTGATCTGGTTCGGCGCGACGCCGCGCTGTCCGAGGTGGGCGTTGATGAGCGCGTTCCCGAATCGATCGGGGATGGAGTCGGAGAGCATGGGCGGCAGCCCGTGGTACGTGCCGCGGTCGAGGGCTGCGAACACGTGCACCTGCCCGATGGGCCGGGTGGGCATGAGCGACGGCGACAGCTCGATGCCGAGCCGTGCCCATCCCGGCTCGTACTGGAACGCGAAGTAGCCGCCCGTGTGAGGCACGACCGCGCCGACGACGACGCCCCATGCCTTCACGACCAGCGCGTCGACCGGGCGGTACCCGCCGGTCACGTGTCGTTCCGATCAGGCGTGCGCTTCGGTGCGCGCTGACGCTCACGCAGTAGTCCGCGAGCCCTGAGCACGTCGAGGGGGCTGAGCGGCGGCTCCGGTGCGAGCTGCAGCAGCCAGCTGTCGACCTCGCCGAGCCCGCGGACGATGCGGATGAGGGACCGCATGGAGCCCCCGCGGCCGCGCTCGATGTTCCTCACCACCGTCACGGACACATTGGCGCGGCGAGCGAGCTCGTCCTGGCTCAGCTCGAGACGCAGCCGCGCGCGTCTGACCTGCTCGCCGAGCTCCTGCTCGAGCTCCTCGGTCGACCGGAACGTACGCGTGCCGCTTGTGTCATGTTTCACGGGCGTTGTCTCCCCCAGGGTGCGCAAGTGTCAGGATTCAACCTGTTACCCGTAACCCCTGCGGCAGGTGGCCCAGAGGCGGCCGACGACCTCAGTCGAAGAGGTCGTCGAGCGCGACGGCACCGATCGAGGGCTCGACCTGTTCCCTCATCGCGACCTCATCGCTGCGCTGCACGGCTGGCGCGCCCCCGAGGGTCACGGCGACGGCGGCGCTCGCACCTCTCGCGGCGACCTCCGCCACGAGCTCCTGGAGTTTCGTCAGCGGCGCGCCCGGGATGGAGGCGAGCCGCGTCGAACCGCCATGGATCACGAGAGCTCCCGAACCTGCGAGGGAGCGTCCGTCGGCAAGAAGCTTCTCGTGCCGCGCAACGAGTGTGAGCGCCTTCCGAGCGGTCGCCATGGCCTCCGAATCCGTGGCCGCCGCCGGCACCTCGAACACCTTGGTCGCCTCCACAGGCCCGTCGGCGACATGGGCGCCGATCTCGTACGGCAGGGCCATGCGCGGAAGCTCGGCGGCGACCTTCTGCTCGAGCGGCATGTCGGCCCACGTCTCGGCCGGGTCGATCGCGAACACGGAGATGACGGCCCCGGGCGTCGGCAGCTCCCACGGATGGCCGAGCGCGGTGTCGGTGACGGCGTACCTCTCGCGGATCGTGATGTCGGTGACCTGGGAGTCGTCACGCCAGACGCCGGCGGTCTTCAGCGCGTCGCCCGTGGAGCGCAGCAGCTTGTCGAGATCGGGGCTGCTCGTCGGGAGCGTGCGCCGGGTCTTCGGGTGCCCCTGCGGCCGCGGCATGTAGAACTCGACCACCAGGTGCACTGCGCCGTCGAGCGCGATCCACCGGCCGTGCGAGGCCTCGTGCTCCCGGATCGCTTCGAGAGCTGCGTACACGACGTCCTGCCGCCACGGCCGCACCCGCGCGCTGGACTCCTTCATGCCGGCCCTGCCCGTGTGCGGGTTGACGAAGGCGGTCTTCGATCCCTGAGGTGCAGGGAGGCCGCGGACAGCGAACGTCAGGTCTGGCTGCCGCTTCACCCCGCCACCTCCGCGGCCTCGCCGGAGTCCAGGGCGCGCGCGACGAGGAGCTCGCCGAAGCCCTCGCTCGTTGGCGGGGTCGACGCGGTGTGGCAGGCGCAGCTGCAGTTGCGGCCTTCGCGCGAGTGGCAGAAGCCGTGGCTCCCGGGTGACGGGAACGCGCAGAACCCGCTCATCGTCATCACTTCACCGGTCACGGCCATCGGGCACCTCCACTCCTCACATGCGCGGCGGCGTCGGTGAAGGCAGCTGGGCCTACGAGCGCGCGATGTTGTGGAGGCAGCTGGAGCAGATCATCTTGGTGCGGTCGGCCCACATGTCGTCGTCGAGGATCGGGTCGCCGCAGTTCGAACAGCGGGTCGCGTCCTCCACATCATGATCGTCGGCAGCTTCCTCGGCTTCCTCGATGGTCGCCTCCAGCTCGCGGAGGAACGCGCGCGCGTCGGTCACGCTGAGGCTCCACACGCCGGACTGCACGCCGCTGTCGATCGCGTCCTGGGTGTCCCAGGAGAGCAATTCCACGCGGCCGTCCACTGTCGCTGCAGCGTCGATGGCGGCGATGGCTGGGGTACCGCCGATCGTGTCGCGTTCCGGGCCCGCCAGCGGGACATCCGCGCCCCGTTCCACGCGCTCCACCAGGGCGAGGGCGGCGTACTTCAGCTCGAGAGCAGCCTCGATCTCGGCGTCTCCAGAGTCGCCTTCGAGCGCCTTGTCGAAGTCGCCCGCGGCCGAGAGCACGGCGGCGCTCAGATCAGCCATCGTGGGCTCGTTGGGCGCGATGCCGGCGGGGGCGCTGTTCTCCTTCTCGGAGAAGCGGCCGGCAGTGTCGTGGATGTTGCCCTTGGTGTCGATGGTGGTCATGACCACACGTGGGCGGCGCTCGCCTCGTCGGTGTGCTCAGCCGCGCTCGACGCTCTCAGGTGGGATGCCGTCGATCAGCCGATGACCTCCGGGCAGGTCGGAGAGCCGCTCCAGCGGCGCCAGGGGGGTCGAGAAGGATCATCCCGGGCACCCGATCGACATCGCCACCGCCGAGAGACCCACCGTAGGAGAATCCGACGGCGTAGCGAACAACCTTGAACGCCCGGCGCAGCTTGCGATCCGTCCAGCCGGCGAACCACGGCCCGTCGAGGTCCGTACCGCGCGGGCGCGCCAGAAGGGCCGAAACCTTCCGGTACGTGCGGATGGGTGCGTAGCCGTAGAAGTAGAGAACGCGCGTGCGCCTCAGAGGAAAGTCATTGAGCGTGAGCAGGCGCCCCTCGGGGAGCTGGAACTGATAGCCGCTGGGTGCTGCGATGTATGCGGAATGGAACTCAAGGTGAGCCATCACTCCCGCTGTGAACTGGTCGAGCACGCCCGCGGGCAGCTTGGGCGAGGCCGTCATCCGGACGCCCGGCTCACGCTCGCCGGCGGCGCACCGTCGATCGAGCCGAAGATCCGCACGTCGCCGCGGTAGGCGTTGAGCTCGTCCTGCCCGAGCCGCGCAGCAATCTCCTCAGCCGCCTCTTCGCTGTCCGCCTCGACCGACACGATGAGTTCGACGGGCACTTCCCAGCGGAACTCGAACCGCTCAGCCATCGCCGCTCTCCCCTCGGTAGCGGAAGTCTCTCATGGGTGGGCGCCGCGAGCCCACGCGTGCGCCGCCGCGGGGCGGGCGGATGCGTCCCCGTGAGCGGCTCTGCCCGGTGATGATCCAGCGGGTCGGCAGCTTCGCCGCGGCGGGGCGCCTCGCCTCAAGAACCGTGGCGATCGCGCCGACGATCCCCAACGCGACGCTGATCGCGATCAGGACGACAACGACCACCAGCAGGCTGCGCGCGTACTCACTCATCGTCCGATGCCCCCTCGTGCACGATGTTGTTGTGAGCGGCGCGGTCTGCTCGGGCGTCGGCCTCGCGGTCTCGGATCTGCGGCGACCGCCACTGGCACTCGTCGCAGGTCGCGATCCACCCGGCTGCAGGCCGCACCTCTGCGGGACCGGACTCGGTGGTGCGCTCCGCCTCACGGTCGGTCAGCTCCCAGCGCCCTGTCGTGCCAGTCGGCCACTCTGTCGTCTCGGACATCGGCGCATCCAGCTCATCGCTCATGGCGACATCAGGTCGATAGAAGGCCTCGTCCACAAGAACCGCCAGGCGGTAACGAGTAACCGTCTCCGTCTCGGGCAGCTCGAGGAACAGGCTCAGCAGCTTCATGCCCTCCACATGCGCGGGCGACCGGCGATTCGCCCGGGTCAGCTGCCGAAGACGAGGGTGGGCAAGCCCGCGATGCCACAGAGGGCACACTCCCACCCGGTTTCGACCGGCTCCATCGGCCGGTAGCAACTCGGACAGGCGGGATCGGCGAATGGCAGCTCGTCGACCCAATCGTCGCCGTCGCCCTTGGCCCTCATATCCGGATCACGGCCTCACTGAGCACGGTCGGCTCCCCATTGCGCTGGGAAAGCTGCCGCTCCTCACGCTCGGCGAGTTCGCTCACCATCACGGAAACGGCCCGCGCCTCGAGGCCCGTCGGCATCGCCATCGCAGCGCGTGCCCAGGGGGTGCGATTGCCGCTGCCGTCGAAGCGCTCGAACAGGGTGACGGGCGCGAACACAGGGTCGTCCGGCAGCTCGGGCGCAAGCTCGAGGCGACGGACGGCTATGGCCCCATTGGGGAGGCCGCACGCCTCCAGCACGACCCAGATCGCGTCGCGGATGTCGTCGTCGCTGACGTACAACCCGGCGGCGACGAGCTCTTGCACGTGGTCGGCCACTCGCGCCCACTCCGGCTCGTCAACGGGGACGCGCAGCAGCACGCTGCCGGCGTTGTGGGCGTCCGGGTAGGCCAGGCGCAGGGCCCCCGACGGCAGTGGCCGGTGGATGAGCGAGGTGAGCCGGGCGAGCTGGTCGGCGGCGACAGGGATCTCGACGTCATCCTCGTCGAGCAGCCCCATCACGGCGCAGGATTCGTATCGGCGTGACCAGCTCGCGAGCACGGTGACGGCGTCGGGGACGTTCATGCGAACGCTCGCGCGCATGTCGTCCATGGATGCGATCGCGAGCCGAACCTCAGCCGGCAATAGGTGCTCTCTCGGGGCTCGAAGGTGTGAAGGTGCGCTACACACGGTAGTGCACGGCTCGTGCCTCCGAAATGGGGACAACTAGGCGTGGATCGCCCAGATTGTCGCCGCACCGGCAGCGGCGAGCAGCGTCCCGCCAGCGATCAGGCACACCGCCGCACCGACCGGCAGTCGGTTGCGGCGCGCACGGATGAGGCTTCGGACGCCGATCACCAGGATCACCGCCCCCGCCGCCACGGGAAGGGAGAGCAGACCGAAGAGTCGGACGAGGTAGAAGCCGGCCGCTGCGGCCAGGAACACCAGCCCGCCTACCCCGACCATCCGCAGGAGCGACTCGAGGGCGCCCCGGTCGTCCTCAGCCATCACGGCGGCCTGCCCTCGCGATGCATGCAATGAGCCAGGCCACGAGCATCGTCACGACCAAGTCGGCTCCGTCGAAACGGTCTGCCGTGCTAGCGAGATGCGGCAGCAGCACGACGATGGCAGCGGTGAGCACCGCGCATGGCGGCAGGATTCCAGATCGGCGCGCGCGCGTCACCGCCGCCGCGAACGGCGCGCGCGGCGGGCCCGGCGCCACGGTGGGCCCTCGCTGGGTCATGTCTGCCATGACCAGCACATGCGCGGCGAGGACACGATCCGCCCGGCGTTCGCCTCAGCCGCGCATGTGCATGGGACGGCGCCGCCCTCATGGTGAGTGCGGGAGCCACCAACTCGAGCAAGGGAGTGAGCATGCAGCCGAACGAGAGCGTCAGCACGGTCGGCGGCTACGCGGTTCCGGTCGACCCGATGGACGACCTGTACTGCGAGAGCTGCCAGTAGCCGCGCATCGCACGAGAAGAGCCGCCCCGATGGGCGGCTCTTCTGCTGTCCGGCCGACCTCAGGCCTTCGCGGCCGCCGACGCCAGCCCTCGGAGCCCGACCTCCGTCTGGTAGAGCCCCGGGTGCTGAATGGTCAGGCCGACCTCGCTCGGTGCATGGTGGCCGAGCACCGACCATGCCTGCTCCCGCGCGCGCCACTGCGCCTTCGAGACGCCGTCAGGCCGGTCGGTGTTGTCCCAGTAGCCGAACTCCTCGACCACTTCCGACTCGAGCAGGGCCTGGCGGTAGGCGGTGTCCTCGGAGAACAGCAACACGAGGGGCATCTGCCCGTCGACGCCGTTGGGGAGGATCGTGACGTCGTAGCCGATCTCCGTGTACTCCTCGCGCGGGCCGAACGTCCGAGTCATGCTGCGCTGCCGCTCGCCCACCAGCTCGTGCAGCTGGGCGACGCGCTGGAACCGGAGCGTGCTGATGGGGACGTCCCAGCGACCGCCCTCGTCCAGGTAGAGCGCCGACGCCCAGCTGATGCCCGGTGCCTCCGTTGCACGCGCTTCGACGTAGTCGAGCGAGCGGGCGAACCGTTCGAAGTAGATGGGCTGCACCACCTCCCGCACGCGCGTCGCGACCACGAACGGGTCGGCGTCGGTGGCGATCAGGCCGCCGTGGATCTTCGTACTCATCGTGCTCCTCACACGCCCAGGGTCTCGAGGGCGGTCGTCTCGAAATGGAGCCCACGGAAGGTGGCGCACCGCGCGAACACCTCGGGTGTCAGCTCCTCGCCGCGCGCGCCCGCCATGCGGAGCGCCAGCCGCAGCAGCATCTTGATATCGCGCGGGCTGATGCCGGCGAGACCGGCCAGCAACGCATCCAGCAGTGCCTCTTCGAGCACGACGCCATGCCCGGCGGCGAGCACCTGCCAGATCCGCCGGGCGTCGTTCTCATCCGGCACCCGGTAGTCGATCAGGGCGGCGCACCGGGAGATGATGGCGTCGTCGATGTCGTCGCTGCGGTTCGTCGTCATGAACAGCAGACCGTCGAAGTATTCGAGCGTGCGCAGGAACTCGGCGCACACCGCGTTGGCGGCCAGGTTGTCGCCGCGGCGCAGCACGAACACATCCGCCTCGTCCAGTAGGAGCACGGCGTTCCAGCGCTGCGCGCGGGTGAACACCTCCTCCAGCCGCTCCCGCACCGTATCGGCGCTGACACCGAGGGTGCCCGAGTGGATCGAGTAGAGCGGCCGCTGGACGAGCTCGGCGTACACCTCGGCGGTGAGGGTCTTGCCGACACCGGGCAGACCCTTGGCGAGGATGACGTTGCCGGCGGACTTGCCCTCGATCAGGTCACCGGTGAAGGCGCCGATGTCGCTGGTGAGCACGTCAAGCAACTCGCGCTGGTCGGCCGGCAGCACGAGCTTGTCGCGGAGGCTTGCGTCGTACTGGTGACGGACGAGGTCGGAGGCGTTCGCCACGAGGTAGGTGTGCGAGGTGAGGTCGAACACGCGGATCCTCGGCAGGACCGGCACGGGGAGCGTGTCGTCCTCCTCGGCGAGCTCGGAGGGCGCCTCACCGCGCAGTGCGTGTAGCTCGTCGGGCGCGACGTCGTGCACCACCTTGCGGTTCTCACGCCGGGCACCCTCCCCGTTGCGGAAGTAGTCTCCCGCCGGGTGGGGCGTGCCCGTGTATCGGTACTGCTCGGTGAATCCCTCCTGCATGATCGTATGGAACGCCTGGTGACGCTCGAGATAGTCGGCCCGCAGCTCGGCGGTCTCCTTGATCGCGCCAGCGTTCAGGAGCACCTGCGCGGGGCGCTTCTTGGTCAGATCGCTGGCGTCGAAGAAGAGGCTCCGGCTGAGCTTGACGTCGGCCTCGCTGCGGCGCCCATCCGACGTGAACGGCTTGTCCGCCGTCATCGTGATCTGCACCCGAAGAACGTCACTGGGGTTGCGGGCCTCGACCGTTCGGATCCCCGTGACGAGATAGGGCTGGAGGTATCCGTCGGGCTCGCGCATGTAGAGCCAGCCGTCGATCATCTCGCGCTTGAGGTACGCCCGGAGCATCTCCGGGGCCGCGCCGAAGGACGGGATCGGCTTGTCCTCGCCCGCCCGTGAGGCGATGATCGCGTCGACGACGCGCCCGAAGCGCGCGTCGCCTGCCGCCTTCGCGGCGGCGGAGAGGTCGGCGAGGGCGGTCTCGGTGATGCGGTGGGCCTGCATCGCGACAGTGTCCGCGCGCCACGAGGTCGCACGATCGCGCAGCATGCCGAGCTCGTCGGAGGTGGTGGCCTTCGCGACGCCGGCAGGAACGAGGAGATTCGACACGGTCAGGCTCCCTTCGCCGCGGTGGCAGGCTGCAGGGCGGCGTACCGCTCCGTCGCCCAGACGATCGCGAACAGCGCCAGCAGGAAGTGGTGATCCCAGTCCGACGTGTCCCATTCCCAGGTGTCGGCGAAGGAGCCCTCCCAGCAGTCCTTGTCGGTGAAGGTGAACTCGTCGAGCAGCAAGCGCAGGTCCGGCTCATCCGAGTAGGGGTCGAAGTCCGCCAGGAACGCGGCCTTCGCCTTCTCGGTCTGCTTCTTGCCGATGCCCCAGTCCTCGATGGACTCGAGCGCACGCTGCTTCAGGCGATCCGCCGAGAACGGTTTCGCGGCACGGCGCAGATGCTCGGGCATCTTCTCCCACCAGTAGTCGGCATTGATCCGGTACGGCTCACTGATCGGGAGCATGAACGTGAGCATGTCGGGCTCCCGGGTGAACACCCAGCCGTCACCGATGTCGCCGGTGATTGCAAGGTAGCCGGGCCACGTCACGATGTCCCACGACCAGATGCGGGTGCCGGGCGCCATGCAGCGCAGGTGCCGATAGAGGCCCTCGTCCTGCAACACGATCAGCTCGTGCTCGGTCGTGTTCTTCTCGAACTGCTCGCGCGCCTTGGCGATGCTCTGCTCGGTCACGTGGACTCCTCCTGGGATCGTGTCAGCTCCCACATGCGCGGCAGCGGCACGATCCCTGCGGTCGCCCCACCGGGCGGCCCGCGGCACAGCCGTCAACCGAGTTGGTCCGCGGTGGTCTCGACCCAGCGCCCCTCGGCATCGTGCACCTCGGTGCGGATCAGCTCGTCGTGCATCTCTGCGGAGACGCGCTCCTCGAGCGTCTTCCCGGTCTCGAGACGACGACGCTCCTGCGCCACCCAGAACAGGAATCGCGGGTCGGCGACCATCCGCCGGAACGCGCGCTTCTTGTTCTGAAGCTGCGACCGTTCCTCGCGCGACTCCCCCACCGCACCCGATGGCGGATGCGTGATCCTCACACCCGACTCGGTCTTGTTCTGGTGCTGGCCTCCCTTGCCGCCGGAACGGAACGTGTCGACGCGGCAGTCGTCAAGGGTGACGCTGAAGAGGCGCTCGCGCTGCGTCTCCGGTCGCTTCCCCATCACATCTCCGCCCCGTGGACAAGCACATCCGTTGCCACGATGAGCTCGCCGCGGCGCTCGGCGAGGCCGTTGCGCACGAGCTTCGACAGGTAGGTGGAGAAGGTGCCGCCGGTCGTCGCAATCTCAGCTGCGTCGCCGAGCTCCTGCTTCGTCAGCCCTTCGGGATGGGCGTCCAGCAGCGCGTTGAGCATCTTGACGGCGCCGGCGGGGAGAATCGAGCGGTAGTGGTCCTGCAGCTCGGCGGCGGTCATCGGCTCGGGACGTCCGCCGAGGTAGTCGAATCCCGCGTCCGTAAGTGTGTACCCCGCGGGTGACTCGTCGATGAAGCCGCGACGCCGAATGCTGGAGAGGTACGTCGACCAGGTACCACCGGAGGTCTTGAGGCCAGAGACCGTCCCCCACTGGGACTTCGTCAGCCGCAGCGGCGCCATGCGCCCAAGCGCCTGCACCATCCGGTGGGCGCCGGTGGGCAGCTTCGCATCCGGGGCTGACGAGCCTTCGTCGGACAGCGCTCGTGGAGCGGCCGGCCGCGGGGAAGCGGATTGTGCGGGCGCGCTCTGAATGGGCGCCCGGTCCGATGCCGGCGGACGCGGCCGCGTGTCGGCCTGGCGCACGGAGGACGCCGAGGCGATGCCCGCCTCGATCCGTTCGAGCAGTTCGAGCATGGGCGCGATCGCCGTGCGGAGGGCGGCCGCAGCCTCGCCGAGCGCCTTCTGGTCGGCGGCGCTCACGGCGGGGACTTCGACGCGCACCTCCACCGGCACCTCGACACGTTGCACCTGCGGTTCGGCCGGAGACGTGCTGGTGGCGCGCGCGAGCTCTCGCCGTAGTCGATCGAGCTCCGAGCGCATCGCCTTCGGGTCTTCGCTCTTCGCGCGCTCGACGGTCGCCTGGATGTCTGCGCCGAGCTTCGCGAGGTCGATCTCGGCGCGCTTCTTCGGCTCGATACGCACTTGCCCGACCTTCGGGGTCGCCGACGAATCGAAGGTCCGCCGCGGCCGCACCTTCACCTGCACCAGCAGCTCGAGCCACTGCGGCGACCACAGCCACCCTGTGCCGGTTGGGAGCGAGGCGAGCGTCTGCTTCACCTGAGCGGCCTGGTCCTCGTCCGAGTTCTGGCGGGTCCACTCGTCGATCGCCTTGATGTCGTGCGGCCCCGTCATGCGCATGGCGATGAGGATCTCGACCTGGGTGAGGATGTCCTTGTTCAGCACGGCGGGGCGCTGCGTCACGAGCGTCGAGCCGAGGCCCCTGACGCGACCGCGGCGCACGAAGTCCTGCATTGCGCCGAGGAGGGGCGCACCCTCGGGCGTCGGTCGCTGCGGGGCGAGCTCGTCCGCCTCATCGAACACGACGTGCAGCGGGCTCCGGTCGGAGGCCTTCCGCATGTAGATGCGGGTGACGAAGGCGAACAGGAAGCGGCGCGCCGCAGCCTTCGAGAGCCCCGAAGTGTCGACGACCGCCGAGATCCCGTGGTCGAGGATCGCGTCGGCGATGATCTGGCCCGACTTCTCCTCGAGGGGCACGTCGGCGTGCTCGCCGCCGAAGATGACGAACGGCAGTCCGTCGCCCTTCCCGTCGGCGCTCGTGCGGATGCCCCACCACACGCCGACCGTGTCGACGACGACCACCGGGATGCCGGCGCCCGCCATCTCCTCGACGAGCACCACGGCGGTGTTCGTCTTGCCGCCGCCGCGCTTGCCGAGGATGGCGATCGCCTCGGTGGCGAGGTCGAGCGGGATGCTGAGGCCCGCGCCGATGCGCAGCTGCTTGGTCGGCATGACGCCCCCTTCCAGGAGTTCAGCCATGCACATGCGCGGTGTCGCTCACCCGCGCGACACGCCTACTGCGGAAGCGGCTCGATGAGGCTGGGGTCGAAAGGGTCCACGGCGCGCGTCGAGTTCACCTTCCGGTCGACCTCGTAGGTGCGGATCGTCCGTGCGATCTCCGTCGAGCTGTGGTCGAGGAGGTCCAGCATCTCGTGCCGCCGCGCGCGGGACGCATCGGAGTCGCCTGGAACGGTGAGCGGCTCTGGCGCCAGCCACCTGTCGAGGAGCTCGTCATCGAGGAACGCCGGCATGCGGTCGTGCACCTCGCCGCTCGCGTCGCGGGCCTCGCGTGTCACCACCACGAACACCCGGCGACGCTCCCCTGCGACGGTCGCCGTCCACGCGAGCCCAGCGGCCGCGAGCAACCCCTCGCCGTGGATGAAGTGCGGCTGCTTGTCGCCACGCTCCCCCGTCCACTCGTAGTAACCGCGCATGGGAACCGCGACCCGGGAGTTGGAGAATGCGCCGACCCAGAACCCCTGATCGAGCTTCTCGATGCGCGCGTTGATGATCGGCGGGCCGGACGGCCGATTCGCCGGCTTCGGCCAGTCCCAACGCGCGAGCTCCAGGCCCCGCTGCACGGTGCCCTCGACGAGCCGCTCGGAGACGATCGGCGCGGATGTCGTCGGGGCGATGGAGTAAGTCGGCCGCCACGCGCTCTCGTCCCAGTCCGGCCGCCAGTCCTGAGGGCGCCCTCCAGCAGCGACGAACTCCCTGATGAGCTCGTCGGTCGTGGCGTCCAACGCGAATCTCCCGCAGATGCCTGCCACGCTACAGGCTCATGGCGCAGTCGTCCGCCTCGTTGGTGTCTGCGGGTGCTGCCATCATCGCCCGGTGAGCGAGCGCATCGAACCGGCCACCACCGACATCGAGAACCGTGCCCGAGCGTGGGCGCGCGGCATCTACCCGACGGAGGCCGGCACCGAGCTGCTCATCCGCCTCGGAGGCATCGTCCGGCCGCGGGCGCCGTGGCTCATCGACGGCCGCGACATCACCGCCATCGACGCCGAAGTGCTCCTCGAGCACTCGGGAGCCTTCTCGGGCGGCCAGCGCCGAGCGGTGAGCTTCGCGTGCTCGCTGATCGCCGGAGAGCCGATCGACCTGTCGGATGCCGTCTCCGGCGTGGACCGGCGAACCGCCGAGCTCATGGTCGCGGCCGTCGCACACGCGAGCGGCTCGCACGAGCACTCCGACGTCCAGATCACGGAAGGCCGTCTGCAGGCGACACCGCTGCCGAGCCTGCACCCGTGGCCCGCCGACGGGTCGGCTCAGCCCGCGGAGCTGGAGGCGAGGTAGCGCCTGGTCGGGATGCCGGCTTCCCATGCGAGGCGTGCCGTGTGGCTCGCCCCGCGCGATTCGTCGACGATGAACGCGAGACACAGGTCGGCGCCCAGTCCGACCATCTCCGCATTGCGGCGGAATCCGGCCGAGCGGCCGTAGCGGTCCCACTCGGCCGGATGGCGTTCGATCGGGCAGCCGTGCGCACCGACCGCCCACACCTCCTCGCAGATCGCGTCCGCACCGTCCGGGCAGGCCCCGGACACGAGAATGACGCCGGGGTCCGCCCCGCCGAGCTCCCAGAACGCGGCACGGAGCGCGTCGCGGATCACAGCACGGTCGTTCCACGCGCGGCTGCCTGTGATGAGCAGCCTCCGCAGGGCCATCCGCCTACCTGCCCCTCGTCAGCGCGGCGGCGAGCTCCACGATGCCCGGGTCGACGGCTTCGCCGCGCTCGGTCTGCTCAAGCGCACCCTGCAGCAGCTTGATCTGCGCGTCCAGGGTGGCGTTCTCCGAGAGCAGGACGACGCCGAGGGCGCCGAAGCTGTCGCGCCGCGACCACGCGAGGACGCGCCGCTGCACGCGGCGAGGAACCTCGATGCCGCGCCAGGCGGTGAGTCGTTCGATCGCCGCAGCGAACACCTCGGAATCACTCGACTCCTGCACCACGGGTGCCGCTGCTACTCGTGCCATCGTCAGAGGCTCGGCACTCGGAGCTCCTGCTCCATTGCGCTGAGGTGAACGAGCTCAAGCTCTTCGTCACCCATGTGGAGCCTCCGGGTCGACGGGGTCGCGCGGACTGCTGCGACCGGCGCCTCGGCGGCGATGACGGCAGCGGGCGCGGCGGGAACCTCGGCCTCAGCGATCTTCCCCTGCTTCGTGGCGACGATCCAGAGCACCTCGGTGAGCGCGAAGATCACCCACGGCGCGAGCGCGTTCGTGGCGGAGCCGAGAAGGGCAGGGTAGTTCCACAGCCCGTCGGGGTTCGCGCCGCCGTCCGTGTACTCGCTTACCGTGTGCAACAGGTTCGCGATCGAGCTGTAGAGGGTCAGGCCGACGATGCCCCAGATGATCCCGCGCGCTCGCACCCGGCGTGCCTTCAAGGCACCACGGGCGACGGCGAGAACCACCAGGGAGACGTCGATCATGACCGGGGTGACCCAGCCGATCGACTGGTCGAGGAGCTGCGTGTGCGCGACGAACAGCAGGCCGTTCCAGCTGGTGACGATCGCGGCGCCGAGCGCACCGATCACACCGACGAGCACGAGGTAGTGGATGAACGGCGAGTCCGGGTTGAGGGTGCTCGCGTCGCCGGTGAGCGGCTCCTTGCGCTTCTTCCGCTTCTTGCCGCCGGCCAGCTTGCTGATGATGTTCATGCCTGCTCCTGATTCGTTCCGGTCACTGTGCATATGCGCGGTGTCGGGGACGCCTGGCCGTCAGTCGACGACCTCGACCTCGACCGAGGCGCCGAGAGCGCATCGGATCGTCACCTTCGGGATGCCCGCAGTCCCCATCGACCACTCGGCCGAGACCGTGAACGGGAGCCGTTCCCCTTCGGGCGTCGCGAACGACACGAAGGCGCCGTGCGCGTCGAGTTCGGCGGTGGGCGTGAACGCCGTTCCAAGGCCGAGCACCGCGTCGATTGCGCTCTGCGGCAGCTCGATCGCCCTCGGCGCCCGCGCCTCGCCATCGGCCTCGACGATCCCGCCGAAGTCCTTCTCGAGTGTCGCGATGCCGTGTGTCATCTGGCCCGGCGCGCGGTAGCCGCCCCAGTCGTCCGACCACGTCCAGATCGTGCCGTCGGCAGTGGTGACGGTCTCGGGATAGGTGATGGGCATCTCGGTCTCCTCGATGGCGGGGTTCGTCGTCCCGCACATGCGCGGGCTCGAGGCGTTTCCTTCGTCGCCGGGAACGTCGCGGCCCGCAGCGCTTCAGGCGGCAGCGGCCAGTCGCAGATCCCAGCCGCCCAGGCGGTGCGCGAGCGTCGGCCATACGTCGAACACCTGCATGCTCAGCGAGTTCATGTGGCGCACGAGCGCCGGCACGTGCAGGAGGGACAGCTGGATGTAGGTCATGTGCACGGCAGTCGAGTCGAGGTCGTCGGCGGTGATGTGAAGGTGACGCTGGTAGTCCAGCCCGGCATCCGCCATGGCGCGCACCATCTCGATCAGCATCACCCCACCACCGCATGCCGGGTCGTTGACCCTTGCGAAGCCGAGGCGGTCGACCTGCTCGCGCAGCGTCGGCACGTGAAGCTGGGCCATGAGTTGCGCCACCGAGCTCGGGGTGAAGAACTGGCCGAGGCCTGCGTCGCCGGCGCCGAGCTCCATGTAGAGCCTGCCGAGCAGATCGCTGGGTTCAGCCTCCATGGCGTTCGTCAGCAGGGCGGCCGCCTCGCTGAACCGCTGCATCTGCGCGGAGTCGTAGTGGCCGGCACGGCGCAGGTACTCCGCCTCGCGTGCCTCCCACGCGGACTCGTCGAACGACCTCGGCTGTGTGGCGTTGCGCATCGCGAGGGCGAGCATGGCGACGAAGTCATCGAACACCTCGACCGCTCGCCGAGACCCGGTGTTCGCCTTCAGTACCTTCACGATCGGCTTCAGGACAGGCGAGGTTGTCACCTGCTTGGTGACACGGTGGCTCATCGCGTCGCCACCGCAGCGTTGAGGTGGTCGGCTTCGATGCGATCGGCGATCACGTCGTAGACGCCGCCGAACTCAGTCCGGAACTTGCGGGCTACCTGCTGCGCCTTGTCGGGTGTCAGCTCTGCGCCTTCCTTCCGGATGCGCGCAGCCTCGGCTCTGACCCAGGGGGATGCCTCCGGGCGCTTGTCGTCAGCCATGCATCCCACATGCGCGGCTCGCTAGCAATCCCTCCGTCAGGCCAGCTCACGGGGCGAACGCTCAGGATCGGTCGCCCGGCGCAACGCCCCACCATGCTCGTCGGGCATCCGGTGCGCGTCCGCCTTCGGGTAGCCGGTGCGTTCCATGGCCAACTGGACGCGCCTGCGCTCGGCCTTCCCGCCCAGCGCCCAGGCGTAGCGGAAGTTCCCGGGGTGGCGCAGCTTCACCGCACCCACCTCGTCGAGCGCATCGCGCAACCACATCCGCGGGTCAGCATGCTCCGCGCGCGGGCGTGCGCCGAGCTCCACGAGATGCCGCTCGGCGCCGTCGGCGCCGCGCTCACGGGCACGGACCTTCTGGAGTGTGCGGTCGGAGATCACCAGGCCGGCACGCGGTACATACGTGAGGGTGCGCGCGGTGCTGCGCCCGAGCGCCATGGCGTTCGTCGCCTGGTAGATCACCCCGACGTGACCCGGCGTGATCTGCTCGCGGACGATGCGCGGCTCGCCGTCGTCGTCCACGGCGAGCACCTCGCGTGACCGCGGCATCGGGTCGGCGAAGCTCACCACCCCGCGCACGCCGGACTCTGCTGCCCGGCGCCACACCTGTCCGAGGAACCAGCTCTCGGCGTTCGCCGGCACGTCATCCGCGAGCACGAAGCGACCCAGCTCGAGCGACTGCGCGAACGGTTCCAGGCCCGGGAAGACGTTGGTGAGCACGCTGGCGCTCATCGGAACGGAGAGCACCGCGACGCCGACCAGCTGTCGCCCGTCGATCTCGATGGCGTCCGGAGTCTCGACGCTCGTAGTCAGGCCGTACGCGAGGCGGGCGGCAGGGTACGAGCCGCTGTAGTGGTGCTGCAGGGTGAACGCGCGCGCCGCCGCCTCGGCGATCGGCTCGACGGTGTACTGCCGCGAGTCGAAGCCACCCTCGCTCACGTGACGCCATGAGACGCTGCGGTCGCTCCAGCGCTGACACGAGAGGGACTCCGGCGAGAGGCTCACGTGGTGGATGCCTCGACGAATTGGGCCGCCCAGGCGTTGAGTTCATCGAGCTCGTCACGGCTCGGCACACGAACGCCTCGGAGGTGGTTGTCCTTACGCTTGTCGGCTGCCATCCAGAGCGTCACTCGCTCCAACGCACCAGGAGTCGAGCTCGGAAGGTAGGCCCATTCGCCAAACCACCGTCTGGGCAGGAATCTGCCTGTGGGCACGTGCACCAGTGCGAACCGGAACATCCCGCCGCCCGGAACCACGGCGAAATGACCAGCGCGGCTCATGTAGAGCGGCGCCACCCGTATCGTCCCGCCGCGCACCGGGTGCGCCGGATCATCGGGGACATAGCTAGCCAGGTGGGACTGGTGAATCGAGGCGCGGACACGGATCTCGGGGAGGTTGGCTTCCATACCCCGCACATGCGCGGCGGAACAGCGAATCAGACCTGTGATGCTTCCTGCCAGGTGTGCGGCGTCTCAGCGTCGTGGGGCGTGAAGGCGCAGCCGCCGACCCCGCAGAGGAATGGCGGTACTGCGTTGCCCATCGCCTCAACGTCGGCGGCCGTGACCGTGGGGATCATTGCCGCGCGGATGCCACAGGCTTCTTCGACCCCACGAGCCGCCCTTCGCGAAGCACCTCGCGGCCACGCTGGCTGATCGGGCCGCGGAAGGTCTCCACGCGGAAGTCCTCATCGGCAGCGTCGAGCACGGCCTGTGCGGCGACGAGCTCCGCCTTCGCCTGCTCGCGTAGCGCCTCGATCAGCTCCGCGGGGTCGCAGCGGCCGTAGTCGGCGAATCCGCGGTGCGCGCCGGGGAGCTCGACGCTCGTCATCCGCTCGCTCATGCGCCCACCTCCGCCGCCGTGCTCAGCACCTGGGCGTCCTCCGGGCGCTCGTCGGTGACGGTGATCGTGCCGTCGGGGTACCGCGTGACCCACTGGCCGCTGTTCACGGTGACGTCGCCGCGCGCGCTTCCGAACATCACCGAGCTGCCCGGGCCCCAACCGAAGCCGTAGGTGCGTCCGTCGATCTCCGCGAGGAGTGCGACGACGGGGCCGACCGGCGATTGCACGTCGAACTGGACGCTGACCGGCCGCGGCGAATCGACAACCGGATAGCGGGTCACCACGAGGTCTTCGGCGACGGCGCCCACGAGCACCCCGGGGAAGGTGTCCACGCCGACGAGCCCGAACCGCGCGAGGCGCACCTCGCCGTCATCGCCGGGATGCTCCGTGGCAATGTGCCAGTGACTCCCGACGAGGTGCGGAGCTGCCGCCATGTTGCGGATCGACGCGGTGATTCCCGCCTCGTCGTCACCGTAGCTCTCGAGCAGTCGGCGGACGATCGCCGCCTCTGCAGCCGCTCGGCTGTCGACGTCGCGAACCAGCCACGAGTCACTGTCCTCGCCGAGCTCGATGACCTCGGCGGTCTCGAAGTCGTTCATGGGCTACCCCTTCCGCAAGGTGCTGTCATCGGGCACATGCGCGGCGGAGGTCAGGATCAGGTCGCGCCCACCAGCTACTCGGCGGCCGCTGCGTCATCGAAGTCGGCTGGCGGGTGGGCGGCGTCCCAGCGGGCACGTGAAGCTCGAACACCTTCGTGCGCGCTCACTTCGATGGCGCCGGCGGCGATCGCGAGCCGCTTCTTCGCGAGCGTCACGTCGAAGTGCTCCTTCCACGTGCCCGCATGCTGGATCCACTCCGGCCGCAAGCCGATGCGGCGCGCCATCTCGAGCAGCTCCTCCGAGGTGTCGGCCGTCATGTGCGACCAGACGCCGCGCACCGCTCGCGCGCCGTTGGGCACGTCGGCGGGCACCTCGAAGTTGTCGACGTAGACGCTCACGTCGCTCTCCGCGCTCCGCTTGCGATGCCTGCGCCGCGCGAGTCGGCCGCACGGCGCAGGCGGCTGACGATCCGCGCGACCCGCTGCGGGCCGTACGGGCGACCGATCGGCTCATCGGCGTGCTCGACGGCGTCGGCAGCGATGTGCAACAGCTCGGCCTTCGCGCGCTCCACGGCCGCCCGCTCCAGGGCGGCGATGCCGCGCTCCGCCTCGTCGCGCCGCATGCTGAACGTTGAGTCCTCCCCCAGGTGGCTCACGTATGCGCGGATCAGATCGTCGCGACCTGGCGTGTACTCCGCGCCCACCGCCGCCGTCGGAGTCGCAGCTCGCGAGCTCCGGACGCCGTAGATGAGCTCATCGGTGTAGGGCGCGATGTCATCGACCATCGGCAACCTCGCGATCAGTCGTCGTCCCGACGTACATGCGTTGTCCCCGGTACTTCTCCTCGGCGGTGGCTTCGATCTCAGCGCGGGTCATCGTCGGCTCCCTTCGAGTAGGCGGCTTCGAGAGCAGCAAACTCTCGCAGTAGCCGGTCGTGGTTCGAGTAGTTCAGGTGGTCGCCTGCCCGACATGAGCGCTTGCCAATCTCGGTTGCTGCCTCAAGGGCGAGCGCCGCGTCCCTCGCCCATTCCACGAGCGCCTGCACGTCCTCCGGCATCCGCTCCGCAGCGAAACGGGCACGGAGAGCGGCGACCTCAACCGGGTAGATGATGCTGCCGCCATTCCCAGGGGAGCGAATCGCCAGCGCGCCGTCATCCCGCTCGGTGATCGTCACGCCGTTACTGCTCACCATCACTGGCTCCCTTCTCGCTGGACTCGATACGGTCGGCTTCTGCGCGGAGCAGTTCGGCAGCGTCGTCAGCGAGTCGCGCAAGACCCAACGTCGGGTGCGGAAACCAATTGGCCGCCGCCTCTCGGAGCGCCTTCGCCGCAACTTCACGGTCATGCGCGGCAAGCCACCGGTCGAAGATGCCGCCCGCCACCCGCCGCTGCGTCTGGGCACCGTTGATCGGATCGTGGTACTCGGATTGGCCACCATCATCGATAAACGCTTCACGAATCGCTGCGTCGTCCCAGACCTTCGGCATGTACTCGTCAGCCACGGTCGGCCTCCTCCCCAGTCACAGCCCGCACCGTCGCACACGGCCACAGCGCCTCCAGGTAAGAAGCGAACTCGCTCTCGCCCTGCGACTCACGCATCTCGATCGCGCCACAGTGAGAGCAAACCGTGAACGTCTCCGGG
>Ga0164243_10002832_pt1 | contig 28229 bp, 25 predicted proteins | sample OricompcompostOP_FD_108781 | JGI IMG/M metagenome (GOLD analysis project Ga0164243, IMG submission 108781) | Organic Plus compost microbial communities from Emeryville, California, USA - Original compost - Organic plus compost (OP) | ecosystem: Engineered > Solid waste > Mixed feedstock >... | reverse complement strand
CTCGATCCCGTTGGTGGAAACCCTGAACGTCCTGCACGAGGCCGCCAGATCGGACCTGACGATAACCGGCAACGCGCCCGCCTCCCGCTAGGACGGTCAGCCGGCCCCCATGGCAGAGACCAGCGCCGCCCCGAAGCCGAGGACGACCAACTGCAGGATGCCGGAGATGCGCCATCTCAAAGCGAGGAGGCCACAGCCGGTCAGAACCGCGCTACCTCCCAGGAGCCACGCAGCCTGTGAGGCCACGCGCGGCGCACCGGGTGGGACGCCGTCGCTCTCGAAGCTGTCGGCCCAGCCTTCCATCCCGACCGCGAACACCGCCCAGGCAACGAACATGAGGTCGATGACCAGAAGCGCGTCGCCGACGACGATCTGCCGGCCGGTGGACGGCCCGTCCGCCTGCCTCATGTCCATTGCCTCCCCGTCCGCAGGTGACGTTCTCCTAAGTGCATGCGATCAGTGTGGGGAGGCATCGGGCAGCGCACATGAGCGCCGGTACTCAGAAGCCCCGTCATCGTCACCAGGGTCCGCCCCCTCGACCGGGGCGGACAGAGCTAGGACCACCGCTTGATGATCCTTGCTGGACGCTCCGGGGCCGCCCACACCTGAATACGGATCTTCTCAGTGGTCTCGGGACTCTTGTCCGAGTCGACGTCGGCTTGAGTTGCCCGAGCCAAGTTGCTCCGTGACACGCGGACACGGTTCCAGCCTCTTGGGACATCGAATGTCGCTGCATCGGGGGCGTGGTCGGTGCAGCCCAGAACCATAAGGCGGCCCGACGGCACATCGAGGCCGGCCTCAACGACGTGATCGAATTCCGGGCTGTCGTCACTCGGCTCCTGCGGCATGACGACGACAGTGACGGATACGTCGACGTTGACCGCCGTGCCGATGCCCAACGCGTGTGATGCAACCGCGAGGTGATCCGCGACAGCCCGGTCGGTCCACGCGTCACTCAGATCACTGTCTGCGTCCGCATCGGACACGTGTATCTGGAAGTAGTCGGCGAAGAGCCTGAGCTCCGTCGTTGTCGTCATGGCGGCACCGTGCCATGCAGCACTGACAGCCGCAGATGCGGTGGTCGTCCGCAGCCGCATCTCGAAGCAGTGCCCCATCCGTGCCCTGTTGAACGAGGAGCGACGGGGCACGGCGGAAGCCCCGGAGTCCGGGCAAGCGAGCGGCCCCCGACCGTCGATCCAGGTCAGGGGCCGCTGTCGTCGCTCTCGGCGCGGAGGCGGTGGGATTTGAACCCACGGTGACATCGCTGCCACGACGGTTTTCAAGACCGTTCCCTTAGGCCGCTCGGGCACGCCTCCCCGCGCCGGCCTGTGATCGGCGGCGCGGGGACAAGGGTAACGGGTTCGGGGGTGGCGGGTGGGGTCAGCTGTCGCCGACGCGGGAGCCCAGGGTGAGTTCCGTGGTGTGCTCCTTGCCGCCCCGCTCGTAGGTGATCGTGACCTCGTCGCCGGGCTTGTGGGTCCAGATCTCACCGATCAGGGTGGGGCCCGAGTCGATGACCCGGTCGTCGAGCTTGGTGATGACGTCGCCCGGCTTCAGGCCGGCCTTGTCCGCGGGGCCGCCCGGGTCGACGGGCTCGGCGCCGCCCACGCCCTGCTCGGTGATCTTCGCGCCGCCGGTGGTGTCCTCCAGGGAGACGGACGCGCCGATCTTGGCGTACACCGGCTTGCCCGTCCTGATCAGCTCCTGTGCGACGTACTTCGCCTGGTTGATCGGGATGGCGAAGCCGAGGCCGATCGAGCCGGCCTGGCCCGTGCCGAAGCCGCCGTTGCTGGTCGACTGGATCGCCGAGTTGATGCCGATCACGTTGCCCTGCGCGTCCAGCAGCGGGCCGCCGGAGTTGCCCGGGTTGATCGACGCGTCGGTCTGCAGGGCGCTCATGTAGGACGCCTTGCTGCCGCTGCCGTCGCTGGAGGCGACCGGGCGGTTCTTGGCGCTGATGATGCCGGTCGTCACCGTGTTGGACAGGCCGAAGGGCGCGCCGATGGCGATGGTCGAGTCGCCGACCGCCACGTCGTCGGAGTTGCCCAGGGGGAGCGGCTTGAGGTCCGACGGCGCGTTCTTCAGCTTGATGACGGCGACGTCGTACCCCTGCGCATTGCCGACGACCTCGGCCTCGTACTTCTTGCCGTCGGGGAACGTCGCGGAGAGGTTGCCGCCGTCGACGGCGTCCGCCACCACATGGTTGTTGGTGACGATGTGGCCCTGCTTGTCGAAGACGAAGCCCGTGCCCGTGCCGCCCTCGCCGCTGCTGCTCGCCGCCTCGATGGTGACCGTGCTGGGCAGCGCCGCCGCCGCGACCGCGGCCACCGTGCCCGGGTCACGCTTGACGTTGCCGCCGGTGGTGCCCGCCGACACGGTCGTCGAGCTGCCGCTGTCGTTCTCCCGGGCGAGCGTGTAGCCGAGGCCGCCGCCCAGGCCGCCCGCGACCAGCGCGGCCACCAGGACCGCGGCGACGAGCCCGCCGCGCCCGCGTCCGTTCTTCGGCGCGGGCTGCTGGTGCGTGGTGCCCCAGCCGGCCCCCCAGCCGCCACCGCCCTGGCCCGCGGCGCCGTGTCCCGCGCCGCCGTCACCGCCGTACGCCGGGGTGGACGGCGGCGGGGGCGGCGGCCAGGAGGGGTCGGGGGCGGAGGTGGACTCGCCCGGGCCCGCGTCGTGGTGGGCCTGGGCGGCCGGGGGGCCGTAGGGGTTGTTGGCCGCCGGAGCCGACCCCGGGGGTGCGCCCTGGGGTGCGGAAGCAGCGGGAGCATCCGCCGGGGGCGGCGGAGCCGACGGGGCCGGGGGTACCGCGGTGCCCTCGTTCTCGGTGCTCACAGCTTCTCTCCTCGATCCACGGCTTTTCGGTCGGTCGCACTCGGGCCCGCATGTCACGCGCGCCTGACGTCCGGCGCGATGCAGATGGAGCTGTGCACGTCTCTTTGTATGACGTCAGCTTTTCCCACACGCCGTCAGGGCACCGTAAGCCGTTCCTGTGGGTCCGGAGTCATTCTTTATATAGGGCATTACTCATGTAAGGTGCGCCACTCGATGGCTCCGACCGGACTGTCGTACCGATCACGCCATGCTGCCCGCCCGCCCTCCGGCGAGCGGTGGCACCATGACGCGGTGACCCACGCACGTCAGCACCTGACCCGAGTCGTCGCACACCGCGGGGCGTCGGAGGACGCCCCGGAGCACACCCTGGCCGCGTACCGCAAGGCGATCGAGGACGGCGCGGACGCACTCGAGTGCGACGTACGCCTCACCGCCGACGGACACCTGGTGTGTGTACACGACCGTCGGATCAACCGTACGTCGAACGGCCGCGGCGCCGTGTCGGCCCTCGAACTGTCCGACCTCGCCGCGCTCGACTTCGGCTCGTGGAAGACCCGGGACGCGGCCGGCGGGCCCCGCGTCGAGGAGCCCGACTGGGAGCACCGCCCGGAGGACCGCGAGGCCACCTCCGTGCTCACCCTGGAGCGGCTGCTGGAACTGGTCGCCGACGCCGGACGCCGGGTGGAACTGGCGATCGAGACCAAGCACCCCACGCGCTGGGCGGGGCAGGTCGAGGAACGGCTGCTGGTCCTGCTCAAGCGGTTCGGCCTGGACGCGCCCGCCTCCCGCGAGGACTCGCCGGTACGCGTGATGAGTTTCTCCGCGCGCGCCCTGCACCGGGTGCGGGCCGCCTCCCCGACGCTGCCGACGGTCTACCTCATGCAGTTCGTCACACCGCGCCTGCGGGACGGGCGGCTGCCCGAGGGTGCGGACATCGCGGGCCCGTCGATCCGCATCCTCCGCAGCCACCCCGGCTACATCGAGCGCCTGAAGCGGACCGGGCGCCAGGTGCACGTCTGGACGGTCAACGAGCCGGCGGACGTCGACCTGTGCGTCAGCCTCGGCGTGGACGCCATCATCACCAACCGGCCGCGCGCGGTACTGGACCGTCTCGGGCGCTGAGCTGGTCGGCGGACGGCTGAAAACACACCCGTACACCTTGGCGGGCCGTCACATCCGCCCCGTGTGTCCCAGTAGTTACCCACCCGCCTCTTGACCGTAGGGACCGGCCGCCCACATCCTCATATCTCGGCCACATCGACGAAATCCAGCCATGCGACTACGGGGAGTGCTCCGGCGCGTTCGGTGCGTGTTCGGTCGTTCCGAGTGCGTCACCGCACACGGATCGGCCGGTTTCCGGCTCAGGCCGATGGGGCATCCACACCGTGGCGTGGGGCGAAGGAGGTCTCGGGGGTGGCGTTGGTGGTGGCACAGGAGGTGCCCACGTCGTCGAGCATGGCCGTGCCCCATGGCCCTGCGGGCGTGGGGAAGGCGAGGCGCCGGATGCGCGCGCAGCTGCGCGACGGAGGCGTCCCGGAATCGGTCATCGACGATGCCGTACTGATCCTTTCCGAGCTGTTGAGCAACGCGTGCAAACACGGCCGGCCGCTGGGCGACAGCCTGGCGGGCGACGGCGACGTGCGTGCGGCCTGGCGGGTGGACCCGCGCGGCCGGCTCGTCGTCGAGGTCACCGACGGGGGCGGCCCGACCCGCCCAGCGCCTGCCACCCCGTCGGTCACCGCGCACGGCGGCCGCGGGCTCAACATCATCTCAGCGCTCTCCGACGACTGGGGCGTGTGCGACGAGGTGCCCGGCGAGGTCACGGTGTGGGTCGTCGTCCACGAGGACGTGCACGACCCGGACGCAGTGAGCTGCCACCGCCGCGAGGACTTCGCGGCACGGGTGACGGCCCCGCCGGTCGCGCGCCTCACGGGGCTGGACTTCGCGGACGTCTTCGAGGACCTGGACTGACCAAGACCTGGACTGACGAAGACCTGGAGTGACGGCGTCGACGCCTCGGACCGACGTCTTTGACGGGTTGTCCACAGACGATCCCGTCGTCCACAGGTTCCGGCCCCCCGTGGCCCGAACGGCTAGGCTCGCGCCGTACGAGACGAGCCGTAACCGGGAGACACCCACGATGGCCAAGAAGAAGCCCCAGACGAAGGCCAAGCGCCCGCAGCTCACGGACGGGCAGATCCCGGTCGTCGGCGCCCGCGAGCCCTGCCCCTGCGGCAGCGGCCGCCGCTACAAGGCGTGCCACGGCCGCGCCGCCGCGCAGGCGGTGACCGAGCTGGTGCACCGCCCGTTCGAGGGCCTTCCGGGCGAGTGCGACTGGGTGGCGCTGCGCGAGCTGGTGCCCGCCGCGACCGTCGAGCTGACCCTGAAGGACGGCCTGCCCGAGGGCGTCCCGTCCGTCACCCTGGCCACGGTGCTCCCGATGGCCTGGCCGGCGCTGCGCCGCGACGACGGCTCGGTGCTGCTCGGCCTGCAGAACGACACGCCCTCCGGCGACATCAGCCGCGACCTCGCCGACACGCTGCAGCGCGCGCTGACCGCCGAGCCGGGCAACCCGGTGCAGGCCCGCCGCGCGCCCGCCGACGGCCCCCGGCTGCAGGACCTGCTCGACCCGAAGGGTCCTTTCGAGCCGGTCGTGCACGACGGGTTCGAGTTCTGGGTCCCGGACCCGGAGAACGCCACGCCGGACGTCTCGGCCTCCCTGGAGCGGGCGAACGCGGCGGCGATCCCGACCGTGAAGCTGACGGGAGTGGACTCCGCCTACTGGTGCGAGACGCCCGAGAAGAACCACCTCCGGTGGGTCATGCCGCACCCGGAGGAGCAGCTTCTGGACGCGCTCGCGCGGCTGCACGCGGCGGGCAGCTCCTCCCTCGGCGAGGGCACCCGTCTGGTCGGCTCCTTCCGCGCCCACGGGCTCACCGTGCCGGTCTGGGACCTGCCGAGCGAGGTCCGCGCGGAGGACGTGGAGAAGCCGGCCGCCGAGTTCGCCGAGCGGCTCGCCGCCGCGCTGGCGACCGACGCCCCGCTCACCGCGGACGAGCGCCGGGCGCGCGGCGGTCTGACGAACCGCCAGGTCACGCTGAGCTGAGGCGCTCCGCACCCGGCTCCTCATGTGTGTCCCGGGCGGCCCGCCCGCCCGGGGCACACGTTCTTACGCGCGGGTAAGTACCCGTTCGGACAAGCCAGTCGGTGACCGGAAACACCGAGATCGAATTTGCTTACCGCCGATCTCTTGTTACCGTTCGAGTAGCCCGGTTGCTGGTGCATCCCCCGTCGCCAGCAACCGGGTCTTTACGTGCCCGCCGCGCGCCCTGCTCACGGGCCTCCGGCACCGGCCGTTCCGGGTCTCCGGGACCCGGCTCCCCCGAGGATCGGCACAGCCTTCCCGGGCCTCACCGGTCCTTTCCCGCCGGGGAGTTGCTCCCGGCCCGCAGCAGCAGCCGCCCCTCCTCCGCACCGCCCGTGTGGGGGGCGAACTCCGCGACCGCCGTGTACCGCAGGGGCTCGCCCTTCAGGCGCACGCGCGGCGTCTCGCACAGGGACGGGTCGTCCCCGGCCCCCGCCACGCACCGGCTGCGCACGCTGTGCCCGTCCGGGCCGAGCAGGGACAGGGCCGCGTCCAGGGGCGCGCCGGTGGTGTTGCGGTAGTAGGTCCGCGCCCACACGTCCTCCCCCCGCACCGCCACGCACGTCTGCGCCTCCACGCCGTCCGGCGAGGACAGGGCGGGGCCGCAGCGCAGGGCGGTCGACAGATGCGTGCCCGGCGGCGCCTGGTCCGGCTCCGGCGTCCGCGCGGCAGCCGCCCCGTCCCCCGAGTCACGTCGCTCGGCGGCGCGTTCCCCGGAGGCGCCGGCGCGTTCCTCGGAAGCGCCTTTCTCCGGGTTGCGTCCCTCGGGGCCGAAAACCGGACGTAGATCGTCCGGGCCCGTCGAGGCGTGGCGCCGGCCGTCGTTCTGTCCCGCGCAGGACACCGCCAGCGGCAGCGCGAGCGCGCAGGCCGCCGCGACGGCCGCGAGGGCGGTCGCTCGGGTTCTGCGGGGCATCCTGGCTCGGCCCCCGGCATGACGCGGCATGCCCCGGGAAGATAGCGGCCCGGCAGAGGGTGCCGGGCGCGGCGCGCGACGGCGCCGCCTACATCTCCGGGGCGCTCACACCCGTACGGGTGAGGGCGTCGACCACCGCGTCCACCACGGCCTCGACGTCGGGCACCCAGGGCGACGCCGAGCCGGGCAGCGGCGCCCGCTCCCAGCGGATCTCTCCCTGAGCGGTGACGGACGGGGGCAGGGCCAGATAGCCGCCCTCGCCGTGGAAGCGGAGCGAGCCGGGGACGAAGTCCTGGGCGTACAGCAGCTCGCCCAGCTGCTCCAGGGAGTACGGCTTGACGAGGATCGCCCAGCGGGACGGCGAGGCGACGACCGGGCCGAGCCGCATCCCCTGGCGGTCCAGCGCGGCGAGCGCGCGGGCGGCCGGCAGGGCGGGCAGGGACACCGCGCAAGGGGCCTTGCCGCCGGTGGCGAGCACGATCGGCGCCGTCGGCCGGTTGGTCCACCACCAGCGCACCATCCGCGCGTCGGTGGTGGCGGCGAGAAGACCCGGGTCGAACGGATGGGCGCCCGGCACCGTGCACTCTGGGTCGGGGCAGGCGCAGCGGGACCCGTCCTGCGGGTCGGCCGCCACGCCGGGGAGTACGGGCCACTGCCATTCCGCGGCGAAGGTCAGGGCCGCACCGATCAGATCGGGCCCTTCGTCACCGCGCCGGGACAGGAGCCTGCGTCGCCTTCCGAGGATCTCGCGCATGAGCGCTCGTTCCTTTCCGTTGCACGCCTGGCAACACCGTGGACCACTCACGTCATGTGTCGATCACTTCACTGTGCGTACCTGTTGGCGCATCACACCCCCGTGCCGGGCAGGGGGAACCCCTATGGGCCGGGCATGGGCTGCCTCCGCGGCCGTTCCACCCATACAGCGTCTATCAGAAGTACGGGTACGGCGTGGGGTGGCGAAGTCTGGCGTTTACCGTCGCGCGTGGTTCTCTCCGCCTCCGCCACGGGAGGATGGGGCACGGTCGTCGGTGGTTAAGACGCCCGGGTCCGTCGCCAGGTTCCCGAGCGGTTCCCAACCGCCCCTGGCCTTCTCCGAGTACGTACCCATCACGACCGCTGTGACGCTCCGTCGAGCAAGGCCAGTCGACCGCAGTAAGCCTCCCCCTGAGGCAGTTTCAAGCCAACTTCGAATTTCGGCAAGAGAACTGTCGGGAGTTCCCCTCGGACACACGGACACCAGGAATCCCAGCAGGACAATGCTGGACATCTCCTCACGAGTACGTGTACATGTGGAGACACTGCCGGCGACGCAGAACGACATGGGGGTTTGCGATGCTTTTGAGCAGTACGTACCGGCCGGAAAGCCGGACGCCATGAACGCCCCGCACCCTCCGAAAGTGGCCGGAATCGATTCAACCGTTCCCGCCCCCGCACACACTGTCGCGCCCGCCACGGGTACGGCCCCGTCCGCCGCGGCACACCCCGACAACGCCCCGGGCGCACTGCTCCAGGACCGCCTCGCCGGCTGGGTCTCGGACCTCACCACCCTCCACGAACTGACCGAGCGCCTGGTCCGCGCCGGCACGCTCGACACCGCGCTGGACGAACTGCTGCGCGCGGGCGCCGCCCTGGTGGGGGCCCGGCGCGGACTCGTCGCCCTGGAGCCCGCCGACGGCCGCGGGCCGTCCACGACCGTCGGGTACGGCCTGGGCCGCGCCGACCTGGGCCACATGGAGACGGTGCCGCGCAGCGCCCTGCCGCACGGCCGGATCCTCGACGGACTGCCCGGCGGGGACGGCGGCGTCGCCGAGCCCGACCTGTTCGCCGCGCAGGGCCTCGACCCCCGGCACCGCGAGGTCGCCGCCCGCCTCGGCTACGCCGCGAGCTACGCCCTCCCCCTCGCCACCGACTCCGCCGGACGCTTCGGCGCGGTCGTCTGGCTCTACGACGAGCCCGCCGAACCCGCCGAGCGGCAGCGCCACCTGGTCGGCCTGTACGTCCGGCACGCCGCGGAGCACCTCGCCCGGCTCCTTGAACTGGAGCACACGCGCGCGTCGATGGCCACGATGACCGAGGAGCTGCTGCCCTCCCGGCTGCCGAGGGTGCCCGGCGTGCAGCTCGCCGCCCGCCATCGCACCTGCCCGAGCGGAGGCGGCGACTGGTACGACGCGCTGCCGCTGCCGGACGCGGCGCTCGGTCTCGCCGTCGGCTCCGTCACCGGCTCGGGGCCCAGCGCGGTCGCCGCGATGGGCCGGCTGCGGGCCTCGCTGCGGGCGTACGCCGTGATGGAGGGCGAGGACCCGGTCGCCGTCCTGTCCGACCTGGAGCTGCTGCTGCGGCTGACCGAGCCGGCCCGCTCGGCCACCGCGCTGTTCGGCTACTGCGAGCCCGCGATGCGCCGGATCACCCTCGCCGGGGCCGGGCACAGCCCGCCGCTGCTGCTCGGCGAACGCCGCACCGAGTACGTGGAGACGTCCGTCTCCGCCCCGCTCGGGATGCTCGCCTGCTGGGAGGCGCCCAGCGTGGAGGTGCAGGCGGAGGCGGGCGACACGGTGCTGCTCTACACCGACGGGCTGTTGCACCGCACCGGCGACCCGACCGACCGCGCCTTCGCCCGGCTGCACGCCGCCGCGGCCGGGGTGCCCAGGGCACTGCGCCGCGACCCGGGCGCCGTCGCCGACCATGTGCTGCGGGCGGTGCTGCCCGAGGGCGCCCAGGACGCGGACACCTCGGAGGACGTGGTGCTGCTCGCGGCGCGCTTCGACTGATCCGCCCGGATCGCGCGCCGCTCACTCCGCGTGCCCCCGAGGTAACAGGCGCTTCCCCGGTTCGTCCGTTTCCGCCCGACCGTACGATGGGGGGTGGTCCAGTGCCGTATCGAGGAGGATGACCGTGGCGGAGGAGCTGCCGGAGACCCCGGAGACTGCCGACGAGGAGCCCGTCAAGCAGCGGAAGAACGGCCTGTACCCGGGCGTGTCCGACGAGCTGGCCGAGAACATGAAGAGCGGCTGGGCCGACACGGAGCTGCGTGACCTGGAGCCGATCCCGCAGGCCGCCGAGACCGCCGCCCGCCGTGCGGCGCTGTCCGCCCGTTTCCCCGGCGAGCGCCTGGTGATCCCGGCGGGCAACCTGAAGACCCGCTCGAACGACACGGAGTACCCGTTCCGCGCGTCCGTCGAGTACGCGTACCTCACCGGCAACCAGACCGAGGACGGCGTCCTCGTCATGGAGCCGACGGCGGACGGCCACAAGGAGACGATCTACCTCCTGCCCCGCTCCAACCGTGAGAACGGCGAGTTCTGGCTGGACGGCCAGGGCGAGCTGTGGGTGGGCCGCCGGCACTCCCTCACCGAGGCCGAGAAGCGGTACGGCATCCCCGCCTCCGACGTCCGCGAGCTGGCCGGCGCGCTGCGCGAGGCCACCGGCCCGGTCCGCGTGGTGCGCGGCTACGACGCCGGGATCGAGGAGGCGCTGACCGACAAGGTCACCGCCGAGCGCGACGAGGAGCTGCGCGTCTTCCTCTCCGAGATGCGGCTGGTCAAGGACGACTTCGAGATCGGCGAGCTGCAGAAGGCCGTCGACTCCACCGTGCGTGGCTTCGAGGACGTGGTGAAGGTCCTCGACAAGGCCGAGGCCACCAGCGAGCGCTACATCGAGGGAACGTTCTTCCTGCGCGCCCGCGTCGAGGGCAACGACGTCGGCTACGGCTCCATCTGCGCCGCGGGACCGCACGCCTGCACCCTGCACTGGGTGCGCAACGACGGCCCGGTCCGCTCCGGCGACCTGCTGCTGCTCGACGCCGGCGTGGAGACGCACACGTACTACACGGCGGACGTCACCCGCACCCTGCCGGTCAACGGCCGGTACACCGAGCTGCAGAAGAAGATCTACGACGCGGTGTACGACGCCCAGGAGGCGGGCATCGCGGCGGTGAAGCCGGGCGCCAAGTACCGCGACTTCCACGACGCCGCGCAGCGTGTGCTGGCCGAGCGGCTCGTCGAGTGGGGCCTGGTCGAGGGCCCGGTGGAGCGGGTGCTGGAGCTGGGTCTGCAGCGCCGCTGGACGCTGCACGGCACCGGTCACATGCTCGGCATGGACGTGCACGACTGCGCCGCCGCGCGCACCGAGACCTACGTCGACGGCACGCTGGAGCCGGGCATGGTCCTCACCGTCGAGCCGGGCCTGTACTTCCAGGCCGACGACCTGACGGTCCCCGAGGAGTACCGGGGCATCGGCGTGCGCATCGAGGACGACATCCTGGTCACCGAGGACGGCAACAGGAATCTGTCCTCCGGCCTGCCGCGGCGGTCGGACGAGGTCGAGGCGTGGATGGCGGGCCTCAAGGGCTGAGTCACACCCCGTACATACGAGCGAGGGCCCCTGGAAACCGCCTCGTCGGGAGGGGCCCTCGCGTGCTTGTCAGACCGCCGTCAGCGGTGCGTCCTCGCGCCATTTGAGGATCTTGTCGAAGCTCACCACCGCGCCGCCGCGGCCCGGTTTGTTGCCGATGTGGACGTGGTCGGCCAGTTGCTCGATGAGGCGGAGGCCGCGGCCGTGTTCCGCCTCGGCGGGGACGGGCTGGGGGCGGGGGCGGGTTCCGGCGGCGGGGAAGCCGGGTCCGGCGTCGGCGACCTCGATGCGGCACTTCTCGCCGTCGAGGTAGGCGGTCACCCGGAACGCCTCCGAGGTGTGGTCGCGCGTGGCGCCGCCGCCGTGCTCCACGGCGTTCGCGCAGGCCTCGCTGAGGGCGACGGACAGGTCGTAGGAGATCTCGGGGTCGACGCCCGCGGTTTCCATGGTGCCGAGCAGCAGGCGCCGGGCGAGCGGCACGCTGGCGGCATCACGCCGCAGATGGAGTGACCACCAGATGCTCATGCTCCAGCCTCCTGGCTGCGGCTCGACATACCGTTACGTATTGCCCTGAGTAGTGACCGGTAAGCGCGAAGTTGACGTGAGACCGCCCATATGGCGGGTGTACCGGGGAGCCGATCGGTGTATGTGGGACGCCGCACCGCACAGGTGATCTTACGGTCGTACCTCATCTTGCGGACCTGGCGTACGGCGCCCGGGGGGCTGGTGCGATGATGAGGCCGCCATGTCTGCCCCTTGTCCGCGCACGACGCGCGCCGGAGGAGGACTCCGGATCCTGCGGGCCGCGGTGTTCGCCGCGGTCTGTGTCGTGCTGGCCGGGGCAGGCCACTCGCTCGCCTCCTGCGAAGCCGTCCCGCTGTGGACGCTCGGCGCGGGATTCCTCGCGGCGGTCGCCGTCGCCGTGCCCCTCGCCGGGCGCACCCGCCCGCTGCCGGTGATCACCGCGCTGCTGGCCGGCGGGCAGACCGCGCTGCACACGCTGTTCGGGTTCGGGCAGCACGGCACGCCCACGGGCGCCGTGTCCGACGCCGCCCTGGTCGCCCAGGCCGCCCGCCTGCTGTGCGGGCCCCGCGCGATCAGCCCGGCCGAGGCCCAGCGGGTCCTCGCCGACGCCCGGATCGCACCGCACGGGCCCGGCGCCCACCCGGCCGACGCCATGGCCGCCGGACCGGCCTCGCTGCTGCCGTCGCTGCCGATGATGCTCGGGCACGTCCTCGCCGCCCTGGCCGCGGGATGGCTGCTGCGCCGGGGCGACCTGGCGCTGCTGCGCCTGGCCGACCTGTCCGCGCAGGGGGTCGCCGAAGGCGCCCTGGTGCGGTCGCTCCGCGGGGCGCTCGCACTGGTGCGGGCCCTGCGCGCCGGGCTCCCCGGCGCTCCCGAGGCGGGACGGATCACTCCGCGCACCGCGCTGCCCGCACCGCTTCCGCCGCGCTCCGCGGGACTGCACCACACGGTGATCCGCCGGGGTCCCCCGGCCTCCGCCTCCGCACTCGCGCTCGCCGCCTGACGCGGGGCGACCCACCGGTTCCGGGGTTTCCGGACGGAACGAGGGGCGCCTCCGCGCGGCACGCGTGTGCGCCGGTTCCGCCGTGTGCGCCCCGCCGCCGGCCCGATCCAGGGGCCGGCCGTCCGCGCCGCGTGTTCCTCACCGTCAGTGAAACCTCTACGAAGCGGAGTGCTTCTGCCATGAAGGCTTCTCGTATCGCCGCCGCCGGTGCCGTCGCCGGCGTCGCCGTCCTCGCCGTCTCGTCCCCCTGCTTCGCGCATGTCAGCGTGCAGCCCGAGGGAGAAGCCGCGAAGGGCGGCTACGCGGTCGTCGGCTTCAAGGTCCCCAACGAGCGGGACGACGCCTCGACCACCAAGCTCGAGGTCACCTTCCCGTCGGACCACCCCCTGTCGTCCGTGCTGCCGCAGCCCGTCGAGGGCTGGGACATCAAGGTCACCAAGGCGCACCTGGCCAAGCCGCTCGAGGTGCACGGCAAGAAGATCGACGAGGCCGTCACCAAGGTCACCTGGACCGCCAAGGGCGAGGGGATCAAGCCGGGCTTCTTCCAGAAGTTCCCGGTGTCCGTCGGCACGCTGCCCGAGGACACCGACCAGCTCGTCTTCAAGGCGCTGCAGACGTACTCCAGCAAGGAGGTCGTCCGCTGGATCGAGGTGCCGCAGGAAGGCCAGGAGGAGCCCGAGAACCCGGCTCCGGTGCTCGACCTGACCGCCCCTGCCGAGGACGGCCACGGGCACGGCGCCGCCGCGGACGACAAGGCCTCCGACGACGCGGAGCAGGCCTCCGCCGAGACGTCCGCCGCGTCCGACGACTCCGGCGGTACCGACACCACCGCCCGTGTGCTGGGCGTCGTCGGCATCGTGGTCGGCGTCGCGGGCGTCGCGTACGGCGTGCTCGCCGGGCGCCGGCGCACCGCCTGAGCCTCCCCTCTCCACGGCGCGCGCCGGGGCCGGCCGCGGCCCCGCGGCCTCCCGGTGCGCGCCGCACACCCACCTCCAGGACCATCCATGCGCAAGAAGACCCTCGCGGCGGCGGCTCTGCTCGCCGTCCTCCCGCTGACCCTCACCGCCTGCGGCGGCGATGACGGCGACAGCGGCTCGCCCGTCTCCGTGGTCTCCGAGGAGGCCGGCGGCCAGAAGGCGGCCACCGTCCTCGACAAGCCCTTCGAGAAGCCCGACCTCGTCCTCACCGACACCCAGGGCAAGCCGTACGACTTCCGTGAGCGGACCGCGGGCAGGCCGACGCTGATCTACTTCGGCTACACGCACTGCCCCGACGTGTGCCCGCTGACGATGAGCAACCTCGCGGTGGCCAAGAAGCAGCTCCCGAAGGAGCAGCAGGACCAGCTGCGGATCGTGTTCGTCACCACCGACCCGGAGCGGGACACCCCGGCCGAGCTGGGCAAGTGGCTCACGGGCATCGACTCCCAGGTCGTGGGCCTGACCGGCGACTTCGCCACCATCCAGGCCGGCGCCCGCACCCTCGGCATCTCCATCGACCCGCCGCGCAAGGACGACAACGGCAGGACGGTCTCCGACCACGGCACCCAGGTCATCGCCTTCTCCCCGAAGACGGACGGCGGTTACGTCCTCTACGGCGAGGACGCCACCGTCGAGGACTACACCAAGGACCTGCCCGAGATCATCAAGGGTGAGAACCCGTGAGGCACCGCGCGGCCGCGGCCCTGACCCTGGCCGGCGCGCTGGCCCTGACGGCGTGCGGCGGCTCGGACGACGGCTCGGCCCGCCTGTCGGTCGGGTCCGCGTACATGCCGCAGCCGGTGTCGGACCTGGCCGCGGGCTTCCTCACGATCACCAACGACGGTGACGCCGCGGACCGGCTGACGTCCGTCAGCAGCGACGTCGCCGGCCAGGTCACCGTGCACGAGACCGTCGACGGGGCGATGCGGGAGGCCGAGTCCCTCGACATCCCGGCCCACGGCAGCCTCGTGCTGGAGAGCGGCGGCAGCCATCTGATGTTCGAGCAGCTGAAGCGCAAGCCGAAGCAGGGTCAGAAGGTCTCCGTCGAGCTGCGTTTCGCCCAGTCCGACCCCGTCACGGTCGAGCTCCCGGTGAAGCCGGCCACCTACCGCCCGACGACCGGACACTGAGGGAGACACCCCTGTGACCCAGACCATCGCCCCCCGCGTGCGGACCCTGGTGCTGCTGATCCTGGCCGTCGCCGGCGCGCTCCTCGCCGGGGCCGCTCCCGCCTCCGCGCACGCCGCGCTGACCGGCAGCGACCCCGCGCAGGGGGCGGTGGTCGACACCGCGCCCTCGCAGGTCTCGCTCACCTTCTCGGAGCCGGTCGCGGTGGGCGACGACTCCGTGCGGGTGCTCGACCCCAAGGGCGAGCGGGTGGACAAGGGCGAGCCTGCCGACCCCGGCGGCACCACGTACAGCGTGCGGCTGGTGAGCGGGCTGCCCGACGGCACCTACACGGTGGCCTACCAGGTGGTGTCCGCCGACAGCCACCCCGTCGCCGGCGCCTTCACCTTCTCCATCGGCGCCCCCTCGGAGACGACCGTCTCGGTCGACGCGCAGGGCTCCGACGAGGGCCTCGTGGGGTGGCTCTACGGCTTCGGCCGCTACGTCTCCTACGCGGGCTTCGTCGTCCTGGCGGGCGGCGCCGCCTTCGTCCTGGCCTGCTGGGCGCCGGGCGCCCGGGTGCGGGCGGTCCAGCGTCTTGTCGTCGCCGGATGGCTCGCGCTCACCGCGGCGACGCTGGGTCTGCTGATGCTGCGCGGCTCCTACACCACCTCCGGCAAGGTCGGCGACGTCTTCGACCTGGAGCTGCTCGGGGACGTGCTCCAGACCAAGACGGGCGCGGCCCTGGTGTCGCGGCTGCTGCTGCTCGCGGCGGCGGCGCTGTTCATCGCGGTGCTGTTCGGGGCGTACGCCCGCACGGCGGACGCCGGCGACCCGGACCGCCCTGCCGAGGGGGACGGCGGCGAGCCGGACAAGCGGGACCTGACCTTCGGCCTTGCCCTCGGCGGGACGGTCGTCGCGGCCGGGCTGGCCGCGAGCTGGGCCATGTCCGAGCACGCCTCGCAGGGTCTCCAGGCGGGCGTGGCCATGCCGGTCGACGTGGTGCATCTGCTCGCGGTCGCCGCCTGGCTGGGCGGACTCACCGCGCTCCTCGTCGCGCTGTACCGCGCGCCCGTGGAGACCCCGGTCGGGCAGGACGCCGTCCGGCGGTTCTCGCGTCTCGCCTTCGGCAGCGTGGTGACGCTGGCCGTCACCGGCGTCTACCAGAGCTGGCGGCAGCTCGGCTCCTGGTCCGCCTTCACCGACACCCGGTACGGGCAGCTGCTCCTCGTCAAGATCGCGCTGGTGGCCGTGATGGTGGCCGCCGCCTTCCTGTCCCGCCGCTGGACGCAGCGACTGGCCGACGCGCGTGTCTCCGGGGCGGCCGGGGAGGGTGAGCGGACCGGGAGCGCCGAGGGCAGCGAGCGGACCGCCGCGACCGTGGGGAGCGAGGAGGCCGAGAGGGCGGAGGAGGCCGAGCGCGCCGAGGGGGAGAAGCAGCCGGCCGGCGATGTCACGGTCGAGGCGGCCGCGACGTCCGGAGCGTCCGAGGCGTCCTCTGCGTCCGGGGGGTCCCAGGCGTCCGGGGGCTCCCAGGCGTCCGACGGGGCGTCCCCGGCAGCCGATGCCGAGGCGGCCGAAGCGTCCACGGCATCCGGTGGCACTTCCGAGGCATCCGCCGAGAAGGCCGGGTCCGGACCGGACGCCGTACGAGCCACGCAGCTCGCCCGGCAGCGGGCCGCCACGGAGGCGGCCCGTCAGAAGCGGCTGCGGGACGCCGACCCGAACCGCTTCGGACTGCGCCGCTCGGTGCTCGCCGAGGCGGGCGTCGCTGTCGTCCTGCTGGCCGTGACCACCGTGCTGACGCAGACCGAGCCGGGCCGCACCGAGCAGGACGCGAAGGCGGCCGCCGCCACCTCGTCCTCCACCTCGTCGACCGGGCAGGGCAGTGGTGCGGTGAGCCTGACCATGCCGTTCGACACGGGCGGCACGAATGGCAAGGGCGTCGTCTCGATCGACCTCGACCCCGCCCAGGCAGGCGACAACTCCCTGCACGTCTACGTCGAGGGTCCGGACGGCACGCCCGTCGACGTGCCCGAGGTGAAGATCGCGCTCACCCTCGACGCCCAGGACATCGGGCCCCTGCCCGTCGCACCCGACCACATCACCACCGGACACTGGTCGGCGAGCGGAGTGCAGATCCCCATGGCGGGCGACTGGAAGGTCGAGGTGACCGTGCGGACCTCCGACATCGACCAGGTGACCGTCTCCAAGAACGCTCAGATCGGCTGAACCACCATGGCTGACCCTTCCCTGTCGCAGACCCGCACCCCCGAGAAGGAGCCCCAGGCGGAAGCCGCCGCCTCCGGCATCTCGCGGCGGCGCCTGCTCGGCACGGCCGGCGCCACCGGGCTCGTGCTCGGGGCGGCCGGCGGTGCCGTCGGGTACGCGTCGGCGCCCACCGGAGCCACTCCGCTCACCTCGGTCGGCGCCACAAAAGTCCCGTTTCACGTGAAACATCAGCCGGGCATCACCGACCCACTCCAGTCGCGTGGCCATCTCCTCGCCTTCGACCTGAGGCCCGGCGCCGGACGCAAGGAGGCGGCCGCGCTGCTGCGCCGCTGGTCCGACACCGCCCGGCGGCTGATGGACGGGACATTCGACGCCGAGGGCGACAGTGACGTGGCCCGTGACGCGGGGCCCTCCTCGCTGACCCTGACCTTCGGTTTTGGGCACAGCTTCTTCGCGCGCACCGGGCTGGAGAGGCAGCGTCCGACCGCCCTGGATCCGCTGCCCGCCTTCTCCTCCGACCGCCTCGACCGGGCCCGCAGCGACGGGGACCTGTGGGTGCAGATCGGCGCCGACGACGCCCTCGTCGCGTTCCATGCCCTGCGCGCGGTGCAGAAGGACGCGGGCGCGGCGGCCCGGGTGCGCTGGCAGATGAACGGCTTCAACCGGTCGCCGGGCGCCACCGCCCGCCCGATGACCACCCGCAATCTGATGGGCCAGGTCGACGGCACCCGCAACCCGAAACCCGACGAGCCCGACTTCGACCAGCGGATCTTCGTGGCGGAGCAGGGCGAGCCCGCCTGGATGGCGAACGGCTCCTATGTGGTCGTCCGCCGGATCCGCATGCTGCTGGACGACTGGGAGAAGCTGTCGCTCAGGGAGCAGGAGGGTGTCATCGGGCGGCGCAAGGCGGACGGCGCCCCGCTCTCCGGGGGCGACGAGACGACCGAGATGGACCTGGAGAAGACCGACGCCCAGGGCAATCTGGTCGTCCCGTTCAACGCGCACGCACGCATCACCCGGCCCGACCAGAACGGCGGGGCGGCGATGCTGCGCCGGCCGTTCTCGTACCACGACGGCATCGACGCGGACGGGACGCCGGACGCGGGGCTGCTGTTCATCTGCTGGCAGGCCGATCCGCTGCGCGGCTTCGTGCCGGTGCAGCGCAAGCTCGACCGGGGCGACGCCCTGACGCCGTTCATCCGTCACGAGGCGAGCGGGCTGTTCGCCGTCCCGGGCGGGGCGGCGGAGGGTGAGTATGTGGGCCAGGCGCTGCTGGAGGGGTGAGAACCGCCCGGAGTCACCCTCCGGAGCTCTCTCGGGAGGGGCTGCGGGCGTGGGCCCATTAGGGTGAGGTCATGCCAGCGAGCTATGCGTATCTCGGCCCAGAGGGCACCTTCACCGAAGTCGCTCTGCGCACGCTTCCCGAGGCGGCCACGCGTGAGCTGGTCCCGTACGTGTCCGTGCAGTCCGCGCTCGACGCGGTGCGCGCCGGCGAGGCCGAGGCCGCTTTCGTCCCCATCGAGAACTCGGTGGAGGGCGGGATCACCACCACCCTCGACGAACTGGTCGCGGGCACCCCGCTGATGATCTACCGCGAGGTGCTGCTGTCGATCACCTTCGCGCTGCTGGTCCGCCCGGGCACCAAGCTGTCGGACATCAAGACGGTGACCGCGCACCCGGCGGCGCAGCCGCAGGTCCGCAACTGGCTGCGCTCCCACCTGCCCGACGCGCTGTGGGAGTCGGCCGCCTCGAACGCGGACGGCGCGCGGCTGGTCCAGGAGGGCCGGTACGACGCGGCCTTCGCCGGTGAGTTCGCGGCGGCCCGGTACGGTCTCGAGGCGCTGGAGACGGGCATCCACGACGCGGAGAACGCCCAGACCCGGTTCGTGCTGGTGGGACGGCCCGCGCGTCCGGCGGCGCCGACCGGCGCGGACAAGACCTCGGTGGTGCTGTGGCAGCGCGACGACCACCCGGGCGGGCTGCGCGACCTGCTGGGCGAGTTCGCCACCCGGGGCATCAACCTGATGCTGCTCCAGTCGCGGCCGACCGGTGCCGGCATCGGCAACTACTGCTTCTGCGTCGACGCCGAGGGACACATCTCGGACCGCAGGATGGCGGAGGCTCTGATGGGGCTGAAGCGCATCTGCCTCCAGGTGCGCTATCTCGGCTCGTACCCGAGGGCGGACGTGAAGCCGGGCGAGGTGCGCCCGCCGTTCCCGGGGACTTCGGACGAGGAGTTCGTGGGGGCGGCGGACTGGGTGGCGCGCTGCCAGGACGGCCGGTTCTGACCGGTCTGTCGCCGGTCCTACCTGCCGATTGTCGTTATCCACAGAAGTTATCCACAGGTCCGCTTCTCGACCTGGGGACAAGTCGACACCCAGCCGCCCTTCGGTCGACAAATCGCCCCACAGGCCATGATCGCGTTCATTGCGCCGCACCTCACCCTTCGTCCACCTTTTTGAAGGGATCAATCCTTTAGAGGGAGGTCTTTCCACTCGAAAGTGGCTGCGGAGCGAGTTTGTGCGGCGAATGTCCGTGGTCGGCCGAGCGTTTCGGAGTGATCAATTCCGATGTCCACAGATCTTCCCCACAGCCTGTGGAAAACTTTTCGCACGGTGTGGACAGCTGTGGACAGCGCGGCCTCAAGTCCCCTTCGGCACAAGGGTTTCCGGTCAACCCTGCGCCGCGCGGCCGACTCTTTCAAGCGGTCGCGCCCCTTTTATTGACCTTGAAGAACACAAGGGATAATTCATCAGTAAAGGGACAAGGAACGCGTCACTGCAATAGTGAGTCGTGAGCCCTCACCCCGCACCGGTAGCCTTGACCGCGTGATTGACCTTCGCCTGCTCCGTGAGGACCCCGACCGTGTGCGTGCTTCGCAGCGCGCCCGTGGAGAGGACGTCGCGCTCGTCGACGCTCTCCTGTCTGCCGACGAACGGCGCAGGTCGTCCGGCGTCCGCTTCGACGAGCTGCGCGCCGAGCAGAAGTCGCTCGGCAAGCTGATCGGCCGGGCCACCGGCGACGAGAAGGCCGAGCTGCTCAAGAGGGCCGAGCAGCTCAAGGCCGACGTCAAGGCCGCCGAAGCCGAGCGCGACGCCGCCGACGCCGAGACCCAGGAGCTCCTGCTCAAGCTGAGCAACCTCGTCCACCCCGACGTGCCCGTCGGCGGCGAGGAGGACTTCGTCACGCTCGAGACGCACGGAACCATCCGCGACTTCTCCGCCGAGGGCTTCGAGCCCAAGGACCACCTGGAGCTCGGCCAGCTCCTCGGCGCGATCGACGTCGAGCGCGGCGCCAAGGTGTCCGGCAGCCGCTTCTACTTCCTCACCGGTGTCGGCGCGCTGCTCGAGCTGGCCCTGGTGAACGCCGCGATGGCGCAGGCCACGGCGGCCGGCTTCACGCCGATGCTGACCCCGGCGCTGGTGCGCCCCCAGTCGATGGCGGGCACCGGCTTCCTCGGCCAGGCCGCGCAGGACGTCTACCACCTGGACAAGGACGACCTGTACCTGGTCGGCACGTCCGAGGTGGCCCTGGCCGCCTATCACATGGACGAGATCCTGGACGCCGACAAGCTGCCGCTGCGCTACGCGGGCTTCTCGCCCTGCTTCCGCCGCGAGGCCGGCTCGCACGGCAAGGACACCCGGGGCATCTTCCGCGTCCACCAGTTCGACAAGGTGGAGATGTTCTCCTACGTCAAGCCGGAGGAGTCGCAGGAGGAGCACCGGCGGCTGCTGGAGTGGGAGAAGCAGTGGCTGACCTCGCTGGAGCTGCCGTTCCGTGTCATCGACGTCGCCTCGGGCGACCTGGGCTCCTCGGCCGCCCGTAAGTACGACTGCGAGGCGTGGATCCCGACCCAGGGCAAGTACCGCGAGCTGACCTCGACCTCGGACTGCACCGAGTTCCAGTCCCGCCGCCTGCAGATCCGGATGCGCGAGGACAAGAAGGTACGCCCGCTGGCCACGCTGAACGGCACGCTGTGCGCCGTACCGCGCACCATCGTGGCGATCCTGGAGAACCACCAGCAGCCCGACGGCTCGGTCCGCGTGCCCGAGGTGCTGCGTCCCTACCTGGGCGGCCGGGAGATCCTGGAACCGGTCGCCAAGTGAGCGGCGCGTCCCCTTCCTTCCCGTACCGGCTCGTCGCCACCGACCTCGACGGCACGCTGCTGCGTGACGACCACTCGGTGTCGCCGCGCACCCGTGAGGCGCTCGCCGCGGCCGCCGCGGCGGGTGCCGCGCACATCGTCGTCACCGGCCGCGCCGTGCCCTGGACCCGCCCGATACTCGAGGACCTCGGTTATGAGGGCCTCGCGGTCTGCGGCCAGGGCGCTCAGGTGTACGACGCCGGCGCCGGACGGCTGCTGACCTCCGTGACGCTGGACCGGCAGCTCGCCGGTGTGGCGCTCGCCAAGATCGAGGCGGAGGTCGGCCCGCTGCACCTGGCGGCGAGCCGGGACGGCCTGGACGGCGAGGTGCTGGTCGGGCCGGGCTACGACGTCATCGGCGAGCTGCCGGCGACGCCGTTCACGGACGCCTCCGACCTGTGGGCGGCCCCGCTGAACAAGCTGTACATCCAGCACCCCGAGCTGACCTCCGACGAGCTGGCCGCGGCGGCCGAGCGCACCGCGGGTGGTTTTGTCACCGTCGTCATGGCGGGCGAGGGCATCGTCGAGCTGCTGCCGCTGGGTCTTTCCAAGGCGACCGGGCTGTCGCTGGCCGCCCGCCGGCTCGGCGTGAAGGCGACGGAGACGATCGCCTTCGGCGACATGCCCAACGACATCCCGATGTTCGCCTGGTCCGGCCACGGCGTGGCCATGGCCAACGCCCATCGCGAACTGCGAGCGGTCGCGGACGAGGTGACGACGTCCAACCAGGACGACGGCATCGCGGTGGTACTGGAGCGCCTGCTGGGCTGACGCCCGGCGGTTTCACGTGAAACGGCGTTCGGCGGAGGATGCACGGATCGAACGTGCGCGGGCTCTCACCCGACCACGGCTTAGCAAGCCGGTGCCTTACCACTCGGCCAATCCTCCGGGTGGGCGGCCCGCGCGCGGTGAGCGCGCGCTCGAAGCGGCCGCCCCGGGCAGGTCCTCGGGGGGACTCGACGGAGCAGTAGGGATTACTCCGGAGTCCGCCTCGGGCCGCCCCGAAGGAAGCGGAACGTGCTGCCGTGCATGGGCATGGTCCCGCTCCTCTCCCGGCTCTCGGCCGCCGGACGTTCCCGGCGGCGCGGACACCTCACTGTGCCCGGCCGGGCACGTCCGGCGCCACCGAATAAATCACCGCAGGACATGACGAAGGGCGGTGCCGCCGACACCGGCGGCACCGCCCTCATACATCGGAGGGTGTGCCCCTCACTCCTCGCCGGCGAGCGTCAGCGTGCGCAGCTTCTGGCCGGCGTACCAGGTGGCCAGCACCGTGACGACGGCCAGCGCGACCGTCGCCGTGGTCAGGCCCACGTCCGAGGTGACCAGCTCGCCGCCGGCCACCTTCTCCGCCACGGCGAGGGACCACTGCTGGACGCTCAGGGTGCGCGCGCCGGGCACCAGGGAGCCGAAGAGCGCCTCCCAGATCAGCGCGTAGACCAGGCCGAAGACCACCGCGTGCCGCGAGACCGTGCCGAGCAGCAGGAACAGCGCCGCGTAGGCGATGGAGGCGACCAGGGCGGCCACCGTGTAGGCGACGGCGACCTGCTGGCCGTTGCCGTTGAGGATGAACCCTGCGATCAGCGTCGGCACCGCGGAGAACACCATGGTGACGGCGATCGCGACGATCAGCTTGGTGTAGATGATCGTGGGCCGCTTGATCGGCTTGGACAGCAGGTACACCACGGAACCGTCGTCGATCTCCGGGCCGATCGCGCCGGTGCCCGCGATGACGCCGATGATCGGCACCATCGTGGCGAGCGCCAGCCCGCCGAGGACGTCGGCGGCGGTCTGGTCGTCGGCGCCGGCGAGGGCGCGCACCGCCAGGGAGATCACGATCAGCAGCAGGGGCAGCGCGCCCAGGATGAGGGCCCGGCGACGGCCGAGCAGGGCCCGGTAGGTGAGCCGGGCGACTGTGGGGTCGTACATCAGGGCCTCCTACGCCGCGACCAGGTACGAGAACACGGACTCGAGGGACTCGTCGGACGGCGAGACCGTGAGCAGGCGGATGCCGTGCTCCCTCGCGACCTTCGGCAGCAGCGCGGTGAAGCGGCCGAAGTCGACCGCCTGGACGCGCAGGGCGCCCTCGGTGACGTCCACCTCGATGCCGGAGGTGGACGGGTCGGCGATCAGCGCGGCCGCGAGGGCGCGGTCGTCGCTGGAGCGCACCAGGTAGCGGTGCGGGCGGTCCGTCATCAGACGGCGGATCCGGCGGAAGTCGCCGCTGGCCGCGTGGCGTCCGGCGACGACGACCTCGATGTGCCAGGCGAGCTGCTCGACCTCCTCCAGGATGTGCGAGGAGAACAGCACGGTGCGGCCCTCGTCGCCCATGCGCCGCAGCAGGTCCATCAGCTGCATGCGCTGGCGCGGGTCCATGCCGTTGAACGGCTCGTCGAGCAGCAGCAGCGACGGGTCGTGGACCAGCGCGGACGCCATCTTCACGCGCTGCCGCATGCCCTTGGAGTAAGTGGCGATCTTCCGGTCCTGCGCGTACTCCATCTCCACCGTGGCGAGCGCCTTCTGGGCCGCCTTGGCGCCCAGGCCGTGCAGCTCGGCGTTGGCGAGGACGAACTCGCGTCCGGTGAGGAAGTCGTACATCGCCTCGCGCTCGGGGACGATGCCGATGTGGCGGTAGATCTTCTCGTTGCGCCACACCTGCTCGCCGTCGAGGGTGACGGTGCCGGTGGAGGGGGCGAGGAAGCCGCCCATCATGTTGATCAGGGTGGACTTGCCGGCGCCGTTGGGGCCGAGCAGACCGGTGACGCCGGGGCCGATGGTCATCGTGACGTCGTTGACGGCGACCACGTTGCCGAACCAGCGGGAGACATGGTCGATGCTGAGGGTTGTCACAGGCCCACCTTCTTGTAACGGCGCATCAGGAGCGCGTGGGAGCCGGCGATCAGGCCGAGGGTGACCAGGACGAAGAGGATGCCCTCGGTCCGGTCGGGGCCGACCCCGCCGGGGAAGGCGGACGTCGCGCCCAGGTAGGCGGACTGCACCCCGTCGATGAGGGTGATCGGCGAGAACAGGCCGATCAGGATGCCCGCGTCGCCGCTGCCCTGGACGTCGGCGATGGCCTGCAGGGTGGAGACGGCGCCGTAGGAGATGGTCAGCACGGCGATCACGGCGGCGATGCCGAAGCCCCGGCGCGGCGTGACCGACGCGATGACGAGGCCGATGCCGGCGAACAGCAGTGAGAGCAGGGCCACGGACACCAGTCCCTGTGCGAATCCCTTGGTCTGGTCGGTGAAGTCGAGCTTGGCGAGCAGCGCCCCGACGTACAGCACCAGCAGGGGCGCCGCGGTGAGGACGAACAGGGCGGAGGCCAGCGCGGCGTACTTGGCGCGGACGTAGTCGCCGGTCTCGATGGGCCGCGAGAAGTACAGCGGCACGGTCTTGAAGCGCAGGTCGCGGGAGACCGACTGGGGCGCCTGCGAGGCGACGTACAGGCTGATGACGGCCTGCATGACGATCGCGTAGCGCGTGTAGTCGAGCGGCAGTTCCTTCGCCTTGGTGGCGACGGCGACGGCCACCATGATGGCGGCCGGCACGCACATCACGACGAACAGCAGCATCGGCAGCACCTTGGACTTCGCCGAGCGGCCGAGGCCGTAGGCGCCGCGCAGGGACTGCGAGTACAGCGACATCCTGGCGTACGAGCGGCCCAGGCGGGGGCCGTCGTAGGAGCGGTAGCCGATGTTGTGGATACGGGTGTCACCCGACGGGGTGGCTGGTGCCTGCAGGGACTGCTCAGCCGCCATGGCCGACCGCCTCCTTCCGCTGTGCGTCGTCGGTGTTGTCGGTGAAGACCTCGGCGATCTGGTGCCGCCGCTGTTCCATGCGCACCAGGCCGAGTCCGAGGTCGGCGATCACGTCGCGGACCAGGTCGTAGGTCTGCTCGCCCTGAGCGGTGAGCAGCAGGATGTGCCCGGCGCCCGGCAGCCCGCTTCCGTCCTGGACGGTCACCCCGCGCGCGTGGAGCGCCTCGCGCACCGCGCGGGTGCCGTCGGGGTGCTCGTCGGTGTCGGTGACCTCGATCGCGAGGGTCGTGGTGGTCTGAGTGAAGTCCCGGGTGGAGGAGGAGCGCAGCAGCTTGCCCCCGTCCACGACGACGACGTGGTCGCAGGTGCGCTCCAGCTCGCCCAGCAGGTGGGAGGTGACCAGGACCGAGATGCCGAAGTCGGTGTGGATGCGGCGGATGAGGCCGAGCATCTCGTCCCGGCCGACCGGGTCGAGGCCGTTGGTGGGCTCGTCCAGGAAGACCAGCTGCGGGTCGTGCACCAGGGCCTGCGCGAGCTTCACCCGCTGCTTCATGCCGGTGGAGTAGCCGCCGATGGGGCGGTAGCGCTCCTCGTACAGGCCGACGTGGCGCAGGGTGTCCGCGGTGCGCTCCCGGGCGGCGGTGGCCGGCAGGCCGGACATGCGCGCCATGTGGACGACGAACTCGGTGGCCGAGACGTCCGGGGGGAGGCAGTCGTGCTCGGGCATGTAGCCCACCCGCTCCCGGATGGCGGCGCCCTCGGTGGCGACGTCGAGTCCGAGCACTTCGGCGCGGCCCTCCGTGGCGGGGGACAGACCCAGAAGGATCTTGATCAACGTGGACTTGCCGGCCCCGTTGGCTCCGACGAGCCCGGTCACACCGGGCCCGACGTCCACGGAGAGCCGGTCAAGCGCGGTCACCCGGGGGAACCGCTTGCTCAGGCTTTCGGTCGCGATCACAGTCACATCCCTGAAGGTAGTGACCCGGACCACTGCGGTCGTCAGACCGCGGGGCCGTCTTGGCGTCCGTCTGGAGTCGTACGCGCCCGTAAGGGACACCCTGCCTGAGAGTTATGCACAGCCCGGGGCGCACTGTTGACGGCTTGTCTCACAGCTGCGAGATTCGCCGCTGTGACGGGACTCGAGGGTGCGCGGCAGCGGTGGGTGCGGACGGGCGGGGTCGAGCTGTGTGTGGCCGAGCTGGGCGACCCGGAACGGCCCGCGGTCGTCCTGGTGCACGGCTACCCGGACAGCAAGGAGGTGTGGTCGCGGGTCGCGCCGCGCCTCGCCGAGCGGTTCCACGTGGTGGCCTACGACGTCCGGGGCCACGGCAGATCCACGGCGCCGCGTCCGCTGCGCGGCGGGTTCACGCTGGAGAAGCTGACGGACGATTTCCTGGCCGTGGCGGACGCGGTCAGCCCGCACCGGCCGGTGCACCTGGTGGGGCACGACTGGGGCTCGGTGCAGGGGTGGGAGTTCGTCACGGCGCCGCGCGCCCGGGAGCGGATCCTGTCCTTCACCTCGGTCTCGGGCCCCTCGCTGGACCACTTCGGGCACTGGATCAAGAGCCGGGTGTCCCGCCCGACCCCACGCCGGGCGGGACATCTGCTGGGCCAGGGCCTGAGGTCCTGGTACGTGTACGCGCTGCACACGCCCGTGCTGCCCGAACTGGCCTGGCGCGGACCGCTCGGGCGGCACTGGCCGCGGATGCTGGAGCGCATGGAGCGGGTGCCGGGCGACGGCTACCCGACGGCGTCCCTCCCGTCGGACGCCGCGCACGGCGCCTGGCTCTACCGGGACAACGTGCGGTCCCGGCTGGGCGCCCCGCGCCCCGACGCCTACGCGCACGCGCCCGTGCAGCTCGTCACGCCGCTGGGAGACCGGTTTCTCTCGCCGCGGCTCCACGACGGCCTGGAGCAGTGGGCGCCCCGGCTGACCCGGCGCACCCTGTCGTCGGGCCACTGGGTGCCGCGCAGCAGGCCCGACCAGCTGGCCGCCTGGATCGCCGACTTCGTGACGTCCGTGGAGGACGGGCGGCCCGAGACCCGGGCCCAGGGCCCGTACGCCGACCGGTTCGGCGGACGGCTGGTGCTGGTGACGGGCGCGGGAAACGGCATCGGACGGGCCACCGCGCTGGCGTTCGCCGAGGCGGGCGCGCGGGTGGTGGCGGTCGACCGGGACACCCGCTCGGTGCTCCGCACCGCCGGGGAGGCCCGGGCGCGGGGCGCGGCGGACGCCTGGGCGGAGACGGCGGACGTGGCCGACGAGCGGGCCGTGGAGAAGCTCGCCGAACGGGTCACCGCCGCGCACGGGGTGGTCGACGTGCTGGTGAACAACGCGGGCGTCGGCCTGGGCGGCGCCTTCCTCGACACCACGACGGAGGACTGGAAGCGGGTCCTCGACGTCAACCTGTGGGGCGTGATCCACGGCTGCCTGCACTTCGGGCGGCGGATGGCGGAGCGGGGCCAGGGCGGCCACATCGTCAACGTGTCGTCCGCGGCCGCGTTCCAGCCGTCGCGGGCGCTGCCGGCCTACGGGGCGTCCAAGGCGGCGGTGCTGATGCTCAGCGAGTCCCTGCGCGCCGAGCTGGCGGGGCGGGGGATCGGCGTGACGGCGGTGTGCCCGGGCTTCGTCACCACGGGGATCACGTCCACCGCGCGCTTCGCCGGCACCGACGCGGCGGAGGAGCGGCGCAGGCGGCAGAAGGCGGCGCGGCTGTACGGGCTGCGGAACTACCCGCCGGAGAAGGTCGCCGCCGCGGTGCTGCGGGCGGTGGTGCGTGACGAGGCAGTCGTGCCGGTCACGCCGGAGGCGCGGGTGGCGTACGCGCTGGCGCGGTGGATGCCGGGGGCGGCGCGGAGGGTGGCGCGGGTGAAGCCGCCGGTGTGAGGAAGCTTGGTTGTCCACAGAACCCGGCGTTCTGCTGTGGATAACCTCACTTATCTGTGGATCAAACCTTCGGATGTACATTGATCGCGTGATGCGCGTCTCTCCCGGCAGTCTGAACAGATGGAGCAGTCTGAACGGATGGACGAGAGGCGCACCGTGCGGGTGTCGAAGTACCTCGCGAAGCATCTGCGCCACCAGCCCGAGCGGATCGGGCTCACCCCCGACGAGGCCGGCTGGGTCGAGATCGACACGCTGCTCGCCGCCGCGGCGGACCACGGCTTCCCTGTCACCCGGGAGGAGCTGGACCATGTCGTCGCCGCCAACGACAAGCGGCGCTTCGCGGTCGAGGG
>Ga0164243_10002831_pt1 | contig 28238 bp, 33 predicted proteins | sample OricompcompostOP_FD_108781 | JGI IMG/M metagenome (GOLD analysis project Ga0164243, IMG submission 108781) | Organic Plus compost microbial communities from Emeryville, California, USA - Original compost - Organic plus compost (OP) | ecosystem: Engineered > Solid waste > Mixed feedstock >... | reverse complement strand
CGATAGTACCGAATCGGTACAGGTGTCCCAAAACAGTACTAGTACCGATATGGTACAGGGTGTACCGAAAACGTACTTTGCTAGTACCGAATCGGTACAGGTCGATAGTACCGAATCGGTACACACAAAAGACAACTTTCCAAAAGACAATAAACAAAAGATATGCGCATCCGCTGAAGCGTTTGCGCGTTTTTGGTCGGCGTACCCGAAAAAGAAATCGAAGGGTCAGGCCGAAAAGGCCTTTGCCAAGATCAACCCGAGCGAGCAGCTTCTGGACACCATGCTGGCGTCCTTGGAGCGGGCCAAGACCTCGGCGGACTGGCGCAAGGCCGATGGGCAGTACATCCCGTACCCTGCGACTTGGTTGAATGCCAAGGGCTGGGAGGACGAAGACGCGCAACCACTGGCCTCGGGCTGGTGGGCTGCGGCTGGCTTTGAAAACCAATTCGTCGCCGAAAACGCCGGGTGCACAGCCAAGACGGCGCATCTGTGGCGTGACGGCGCTCGCATCCTGGAGACCGTATGAACGCGTCCGAACTGGCGCAAGCCCTGGCTGACAACGCGCAGGCGGTGGCAGAGCATCTTTTCCCCAACGGCAAGCGCACCGCTGCCGAGTTCAAGGTTGGTAGCGTGGATGGGGAGGCTGGACAGTCTCTGTCGATCCGCTTGACCGGAGCCAAGCGCGGGGTATGGAAGGACTTCTCGTCGGGAGAGTCCGGCGACCTGCTGGACCTGTGGGCGCTGCGCCGCATGATGTCCATCGCCCAGGCGATGGCTGATGCGAAGCAGTTCCTGGGCATCCGGGATGCGATGCCCGCCAAGGAACGCCCGAGCTACAAACGCCCGGCAAAGCCTAAGTGCCAGGCCCCGAAGTCCAAGGCGAAGGACTGGCTGCTGTCTCGCGGATTGACCGAGGAAACCATCGCCGCGTTCAAGATCGCCGAGCAGGTCCACGGGGAGAAATGCTACGCCGTGTTCCCCTACCTGCGCGACGGCGAGCTGATCAACGCCAAGTATCGCAACCCCGAGGACAAGCGCGACATGCGCCAGGAGGGTGGCGCCGAGCCCTGCCTGTTCGGGTGGCACCTGATCGATCCGCGTGCCCGCACCATCGCCATTTGCGAGGGTGAAATCGACGCCATGACGCTGCACCAAGTCGGCATCCCTGCGCTATCGGTCAATGCTGGGGCAGGTAACCACCAGTGGATCGACAACGATTGGGAACGCTTGGAACGGTTCTCGGAAATCTATCTCTGCTACGACCAGGACGAGGCTGGACAGAAGGGCGCCAAGGAGGTTGCAAACCGCCTGGGCCTGGATCGTTGCCGGGTGGTGGCGTTCGACAAAGCCAAGGACGCCAACGAGTACCTGCAGGCCGGTGCCAGTGGTGAGGATTTCGAGTACTGCCTGAAACAGGCCAAGGCATTCGACCCTGAAGAGCTGCGCCCAATGTCCGATTTCTGGGCGGAGGTCAAAGCTTCGTTCTGGCCTACCGACCACATCAAGCGGGACCCGGTGCTGAAGTTCGGCAGCCAGGAACAGGGCTGGTTCGAGTTTCGCCCCGGCGAAGTGACGGTTTGGACCGGGATCAACGGCCACGGTAAATCGCTGATGCTGAACCAGGTGCTTATCGGGCTGGGTGAACAGGGCGAGCGGTTCTGCGTGTTCTCGGGGGAAATGGTGCCGAAGCAGCAGGGCAGGCGCATGGCAAAGCAGCTGACTGGATTGGACCGGCCATCGCCTCAGTTTCTGGACGCCGCCGGCTCCTGGGTGGACGGCAAGTTCTGGCTGTTTAATTTGGCAGGGTCGGCCAGCATCGACCGGCTGATAGAGGTTTTCACCTACGGCTTCAAGCGGTACGGCATCCGGCATTTTGTGATTGACAGCCTGATGATGACGGACGTGCCGGATGACGGCAAAGGCGCTCTGTCAGCCCAAAAGGCGGCTATGGGAAAACTGGCCAACTTCGCCAGGAAGTACCTTGTTCATGTCCATTTGGTGGCGCACCCGCGCAAGTCAGAGAACGAGGCCAAGGCCCCTGGGAAGATGGACGTATCCGGTAGCGGGCATCTGACCAACGCTGCCGACAACGTGTTCTCGGTATGGTCCGCCCGCAAGGAAGATGGGGAAGACCCGGACACCCCAGACGCATACCTGGAACTTCACAAGCAGCGCAACGGAGAAACCCAGCACCGGAAGCTGTGGCTGTACTTCAACCGGCAGGCGATGCAGTTCTCGCTCGACAGCCGGCGTCGAGCGTACCAGTACATCCAATTCAGCGGCGAGGCGGTGACGGCATGACCCTGGACCACCTACACATCCGCCTGGACTGGCCGAATCCGCTGCTATTTCCGAACCGCCGCCGCGGCAGCTTTCGGAAATTCCAGCCGGCCATCGAGTCCGCGCGCCGCGAGGGCTTCTATGCGGCCAAGCAAGCGCTCGGGTGCAACACCATCCATCTCGGCGAGCGCAACCACGTCCACATCCTGTTTGCCATGCCGGATCGACGCAACCGCGACAGCGACGGTTTGCATGGGGCAATCAAGCACCACCTGGACGGGATTGCCAAAGCCCTCGGCGTGGACGACAGGGTATTTCGCCCGGTGACCATCAACGATTGCCTGGACGCAGAGCGCAAGGGGTTTGTGCTGGTCCAGATCTGCGCCAACGAAACAAGGAGTCTGACATGACCTCAACCGAAATCCGCAAAGCCGTCGTAGCCAAGCTGCGCGCCAAGGGCGTCACCGTACACCGCTACCGCCAGTCGGCCCCCGAACTGGCCCGCCTGGTGCAGTTGGTAGAGCCTTGCCTGGGTGGCAGCCCCGAAAACATCCTGCGCGCCTGGCTTGGCATCGATCCGGAGCCCGTGCGCCCGAACCGGTTTGCGAGCACCGGCAGGCCCTACCGTCTGTTGCCGCAGATGCAGATCGCCGCAGCCAGGGCAAGGGCGTGCCAGCCGCCGATGAAGACGCCATCAGGGATTGGGAACTGGAACCAATACACACAGTTCATGCTGGGTCGCCGAGCAGGCAATTAAGGTGTGGCGCCGATGAATGATCTGCCGCGCTGGATGATGGGAGACCCGGCCAAGGTGTACGAACAGATTGAGGAAGGGCGCCGCAAGCGAGCGCGGCGGGAATTGAAGGTAGACCCCTTCGGGGCAATTTGGAGAAAAGGGGCAGTCGTGATGACCAGGGATGAAAGCGAACAGATCGAGGAACTTCTGCTTACGTGGTACTACTGGGCGGATGCCCATAGGGAGCAACTGGGATACCGCCGAGTCTCCCCCGGCTTCCAGTACGCCGACAGCACCGAGGTGCACGAGGATGACGACGACCGGGACGCACGGCTGAACCGTTATGTGGCCGAACAAGTGGACGCATGCCTATTGGCGTTGCCGGTAGACCTACGAGCCGCGGTAGGGATCCACACCGCCAACCGTGCGGCAGGCAATGAGGTCTATCGCAATCCTCGCTGCACGCCGGAAGAACAGCATCGCCGATATCAGGAGGCGAAGTTGCAGATGCTGCCGCTGTTGCGGCGGCGCGATTTGATCAAGATCGCAGCCTGATGAGGTATTGCGTTGTGGCTAGGATTGCCTCATAATTCGGGCCAAGGCGACTTCGCTCGCCCTAAAGAAACGTAAGCCCGCCAGGAAACTGCGCGGGTTTTCGTTTTTCAGCATCATCACGAATGGCGATTGGCCGGACAGGGCCAGCCTTCGGGCGCAACCCCCGGTGTTACCCCGGGGCGGATGTTCAGTCGCCAGCCGTGATGGTGAAGCGCAGCGCGTGTAGAGGTCGCCGCAAGGCGTCAACCCGAAAGGGCCGGTTCCTCGAAGCTGGGCACCGTCAATGCGTTATCCGGCCCGCAAGGGTTCGGCGTGAATCTGGAGGGGTCTCACCTTCCAGTTGGCAGCGCGGGAAGACGCGCAACCATTCCGCCCCTAGTGAGAAATCGCTGGGGGCTTTTTTACGGTGTGACGAGCCGAAAATTAACCGGGCCTCCAGTGTGGCCGACACGTCAAGAAAGCACGAATCTAGTACAGGCGCTTTGATGGGGGCGCTTCGCTGGCCTTGTCTCCAGGCTGGCATAGAGCAGGCGTAAAAGGGGTGACGGGCGAAAGCCTGGGGCGTGTAGGGCCGCACGATAAATGGCTAGCCTGCGATATCTGTGCTGTTGGATTGGGATGGGCGCTGGGGTATCACCCCTGACCCCATCTGGTGACAGGTATGTCCAGATTGATAGCAGACAGCTATCGATAAATCGAATGCCATCACATTCGATAGTCTGGCCCGGACGATAAACGGGCATCCAATTTCAGCTTCCACCGGCCGGCCGCTTCGCCGGAACCGATTTGGGCCGTCTCCTTCCCTCGGGTGGTCGGGAAAGGCTTGAGGCGGTCGACCAGTGGGAGAAGCCGCGCGGGCGTACGCAGCCGCCGCCCAGCGTTTGCATGGCGAGTTTGCCAGATTCCAGTGATTTTCGCCCTTCGCCACCAGCGTGGGGCATCCAGAGCATCGAGTGGGTGCAAGTGGGCATGGCAGGCGGCCGCAGGCCGCCGCCCGGACAAGCCGTGGAGTGTCCGCAATAACCCCGGCAGCGCGCCATGTGACGCCACCCGTTCCTCCTTTCGGAAAACGGCGGCAGGGGCGCGTGCAGTCTCCAAAAAGGGATGGCGGCATGCTCGATATAAAGATCACGTCCAACATGAAGGACGTCATGCGCCGCATAGACGCCTTCACAGCTCGCCAGCTGCCATTCGCGCTCGCCCAGGGCATCAACGCGACAGCGGCGCGCGTGCAGGCTGCCGAGACCGACAACATCAAGGCGACGTTCGAGAACCCGACGCCCTTCACGCAGAAGTCGGTCGGCCTGAGCAAGGCGCGAAAGTCTGCCCCGGTGGCCACGATCTACATCAAGAAGATCGCAGCAGCGTACCTCCAGCCGTACGAGGACGGTGGTGTCCACAAGCTGAACAGCCGTGCGCTGTTGAACCCGAAGGACATCAGGCTGAACTCCTACGGACAGCTCCCGCGGGCCACCATGGGCAGGCTCAAGGCCCGCCCGGACGTGTTCATCGGCGCCATCCGCACGCGCGGTGGGCAATCGGTCAATGGCGTGTGGCAGCGTGTCGCTCCGAAGCGTGCCCGCGGCGCTACCAAGACCGCCCCGCGCAGTGCGGTGACCAAGGCGCAGCTGTCGAAGGAAAGCCCGGCCGGGCGCCTGAAGCTGTTAATCCGCTTCGGCGATGCGCTGCCGGTGCGCAAGCAGCTGAACTTCGGCGCCACGGCGCGCGAGATCGTGGATCGGTATTTCCCGGGCGATTTCCAGGCGGCGCTCGCCGAGGCGCTCCGGACTGCTCGCTGATGGCTAGACGTCGTTCGGACTAGTCTGCAGATTTCTCCCGGACCAGTTTGCTACCTCGGAGACCATAAGGCTGTCGTCCTTGTGGAGATGAGCTTTGAGTCTGTCGCGGAGTGCCGTGCATGTCGTGTTTGCGCGCCTGAGAGCCCATAGCGATTCCAGCACCCGTTTCCCGCCCATCGATTCCAAATCGTCGTAAAGATCCTGATAGTCCTTGTTCGACCCATGCAGGTCGTAATCCACAAAGTAGAGTGCCAACATGACCTCCCATTCGAATGTGTGGAAGCTCCCCTGCGGGAGCATCGTGAGGATCGGCGGTCTGCCGTACGAGACTCTTGGCGAGATTGCCGTTCGTGGGGCAAGTGACCCGGAACGTTTTGTAACACACTACGAGGCGCGCGCCATCGGTTGCCCCGGGGATGTGGAGGCAGCAGCGTCCGCTCCCGCCAACGTCGAGTAGCGGGACGGCTGCGCCGCTAGAGACCCAGGGAACGGGTCCCTTTCTGGACCGCCCGCCACGCGGGCATTGCGCGCCGCGTTTTAGCCCCAGCTCTGGGGTGCAAAAGGTGTTCGCACTATGGCTGCTGGCCTGTCCATTCGGGAGTTTGCCCGGCGGGAAAACTGCTCCGACACGTTGGTGCGGCGCGCGATAAAGCAGAATCGAATCAGTACCTTAGAGGATGGTTCGATTGATCCTGCGCTTGTCGGCAGCCCCTGGCGCCATGGCAATGCGACAGGTGCGAACAGTGCGAACAGCCCTGCGAACACTGTTCGCACTGTTCGCGGTGCTGCTCCGGCCGCCACGCCTGGCCCCGACCTTCCGTCAGACGCGCCCGGCGACGACGAGTCCCTCCCGGACGCCGCGACCCGGTTGCTGGCCGGCACCGAGCTGGTGGACTACGCCGAGGCGCTTCGCCGCAAGGAGAACTGGCTCGCGTTGCTGCGCCAGCTGGAATACGAACAAAAGTCCGGCGCCCTGGTCGAGCTGGCCGTGGCCCAAAGCGTCCTCTTCGAAGCCTTTCGTGCACAGCGCGATGCGTGGTTGAACTGGCCCGCGAAAATCGGCCCGCTCCTGGCGGCTGAGCTGGGCCTCGATGAGGCCGACCGGGTGACCGAAGCTTTGACCGCGCATGTCCACAAACAAATCACAGACCTTGGCGAGCCCGACGCAGAGTTCCGGCCGGGGGAAGCGTGATGTGCTGTGGCGCGCGGTCCGCCAAGCCTGGACGCCGCCGCCTCGCATAAGCGTGCCCGAGTGGGCAGACCGGTACCGCAAACTGGCGAAGGAGGCGGGCAGCACGTCCGGCAACTGGTCTACCAGCACCGTCGAAGTGGCCCGCGGTCCCATGCTGGCTCCGACGGAGCCAGGCGTGCATATCGTCACGGCGATGGTCAGCACGCAGATGCTGAAGACCGCGCTTCTCGAGAACATCTTCGGGTACTACGCTCATCTGGATCCGTGTCCGATCCTGCTGCTGCAGCCCAAGGAAGACGCCGCGGAGCAATTCAGCAAGGAGCGTATCAGCCCGTTGATCCGTGTCACGCCGGTCCTGCGTGAGCTGGTGGGTACCAGCAAGACGCGCAATGCGGACGAGACGCTGCTGTTCAAGTCATTCCCGGGCGGATTCCTGGCATTGGCTGGCGCCGGCAGCCCGGACAACCTCGCGCGCCGGCCGGTCCGCGTGATCCTTGCCGACGAGGTGGACAAGTACCCTGTCACCAGAGAAGGGGACCCGATATCGCTGGCCGAGGAGCGCACGGCAAGCTTCGGTGCGAACTGGCTGTCTGTGCGCGCCTGCTCACCCACGGTGCAGGATGAGAGCCGGATCGAGAAAAGCTATCTGTCCTCGGACCAGCGGCGCGCATCGGTGGCGTGCCCGGGATGCGGCCACCGGCAGTTCCTGGATTTTTTCCGGCACGTGGATTGGAACAAGCGCAAGGACGACAAGGGAAATGTGCTGGAGCACTTCCCGAAGACCGCGCGCATATTCTGCGAGGCCTGTGGGCTTGGCTGGTCGGAGGGCGAGCGGCTCAAAGCGCTGCAGACCGTGCGCTGGCATCAGACGCGGGCATTCACCTGCTGCGGTCAGCGCCATGTCCCGTTGGATCTATACGAGCGCGCGTGGCGCGACGCCGAGGCGGAGAACCCGGGCAGCGGCGGCATTGCCGCGGTCGATATGGTGTGGGATTGGTGGGCAAGCGATCGGCATGCGGTGTACCGGGCGAAATGCCCGGATTGCGGCACGTGGGCGGTCGATAACACGCATGCAGGCTTCCAGGCCAGCAAGCTGTACTCGCCCTGGTCGAAAGACAAGCCTTCGGACATCGCGGCGAAGTGGCTCGCCGCCAAAGACGATGAGGACCTGAAGCAGGCCTGGTGGAACACCCAGATGGGTCTGCCGTACAGGGCCCATAACGGCAAGGACCTGAATCTGGAAGTGCTGGCCGCGCGCGGCGAAGTTTGGCCCGCTCCCGTGCCCTTCGGCGTCGGGGTCTTGACTGCTGGGCTTGACGTACAGCCGGACCGCGTGGAGTGCGAACTGGTTGGATGGGGCCGCGACGAGGAAAGCTGGTCCATCGATTACGAGGTCTTTGAAGGTGACCCGGAGACGCCGGAGCTGTGGACACGCGTCGATGACTACCTAAAGAGGACCTGGTACCGCTACGACGGGCGTCCCTACACCCTCGCCGCAGCCTGCATCGATTCAGGCGGTCATAACACGCAGCGGGTGTACGAGTTCGCCAAGGCAAGACTGGGACGCAGGATTTACGCCATCAAGGGCGAATCCGCCCGCAATGGCCAGCGATCACCGGTGTGGCCTACCAAAGTGCCATCGCGCCGGAATAAGGCGACCTACCGGCCGACCATCATCGGCGTGAACACGGCGAAAGACACCATCCGGAACCGACTGGCTAAGGATGTGCCTGGCCCGGGCTACATGCACTTTCCGGCGGACCGGGATATCAACTACTACGCCCAGCTCACTTCCGAGCGCATCGTCGTCAAAGAAGCCAGCGGTCACAAGTACAGGGTCTGGGAGCTTCCGCCGGGCCGCGCAAACGAGGCGCTGGACTGCCGCGTGTATGCCTATGCCGCGCTGTGCGCCCTGATCCATTTCGGTCTGCGACTGAATCGCACGGTGGACGAACTGGCGCAGGTCCTACATGGCGCGCCGCCGGCGTCCGACGGCGCCCCGACGACCGGCCCCGCGCCCGCGGCGCGCGGGCCCAGTGTGAAGGTGTTGTCTCAGGACACGAAGCGCTCGCGCGTGAGCAAACTTGCATAACGAGGTACGCCATGAGCGTCTACGACGGAATGAGCAGGACAGACCTGCAGGCGCGCCTTGCCGCCTTGCAGCAAGCGTACTTCGACCTGTTGACCGGCAAGCAGGTCGCGTCGGCGAGCTACGCACAGTCCGATGGTTCGAAGTCGGTCACCTACCGTGCTGCGGACCTGAGCCGACTCCAGGGCGAGATCGCCCTCCTGCAGCAAATGCTCGGCATCGTTTGCCGCGCGCGCCGCCAGATCAACTTTGTGATGCGCTGATGGAAAACCCCGTGAAGATCCTCGACCAGCGAGGGCATCCCATCGAACGGACGCGGCGGCATGCGTCCATGCTCACACCGGGCGCGAACGCTCCGTACGACGCGGCCGACCTGTATGGCGGTCACGTCCGCGACTGGATGCCGTACCTGTGGTCTCCCGACGGCGAGATCAACATGTACCGCGACCGCCTTACGGCGCGTGCACGGGACCTGATCCGAAATGACGGGTGGGCCACCGCAGCGGTCATGCGCACGGTGGACAACGTCATTGGGCCGGATTTCCGACCGATTTCGAAGCCTGACTACCGTTGGCTGCAGGCGACGACCGGCATCAAAGCGTTTGACCACGTGTGGGCGGACGAATTCGGCCAGGCCGTCGAGGCGAACTGGCGCAGCTGGGCCCACGATCCTGGCTTCTATTGCGACTCGGAACGCGCCCTGAGCTTCCCGCAGATGATGCAGCTGGCCTTCCGGCATCAACTGATCGACGGCGATTCGCTGTCTATGCTGCACTGGCTCCCGGGTCGCGTGGGGGCGGGCCGCGCGCGCTACGCGACGGCGTTGCAAATACTGGATCCGGACCGCCTGTCGAACCCGCAACTGCGATTCGACCAGCAGGCGATGCGCGGCGGCGTGGAGGTGGACGAGTATGGCGTGGCCATCGCTTACTACATTCGCCGTGCGCACCAGGGCGATTGGTTCAGCGCGGCCAAGAGCGTGCAGTGGGACCGCATCCCCAGGGAGACCGAGTGGGGGCGGCCGATCATCGTGCATCATTTCGATCACGACCGGGCATCGCAACACCGCGGCATCGGATTTCTTACACCCGTGCTGCAGCGCTTCAAGATGCTGATCAAGTACGACAGCACCGAGCTGGACGCAGCGATCATCAATGCCTTTTTCGCGGCCTACATCCAAAGTCCCTTTGACCGGGAGCTGGTCGAGGGTGCTCTAGAGGGCACCGAAATTAGCGCCTACCAGCGTGAGCGCGCCGAGTTTCACGCCGAACGCAGGACTCGCCTTGGTGACGTCGGTATGACGCACCTTTACCCAGGCGAGACCATCGGAACGGTCGCGCCAAGCAGGCCGAGCAGCAACTTTCCGGCGTTCGAAAGCGCCATGCTCCGGCACTTTTCAGCGGGCACCGGGCTGGCGGCCCAACAGATCAGCCAGAACTGGGCCGAGGTGAACTACAGCGCCTATCGGTCCGCGATGCTGGAAGCGTGGAAGACGTTCTCGCGGCGCCGGATGGGTTTCGCAGCCGGCCAGGCCCAGCCGATATTCACGGCGTGGCTCGAGGAATCCATGGAGGTGGACGACTATCCAATGCCCGCCGGCGCCCCAGATTTCATCGAGGCGCGCGCAGCGTACTCACGGGCGAAATGGATGGGTCCAGGTCGTGGACTCGTGGACATCGTCAAAGAACGCCAGGGCGCCATCCTGGGTATCGACGCCGGACTGTCTTCCCTGGAGGACGAATGCGCCGAGGCAGCTGGCCAGGACTGGCGCGACGTGGCGGACCGCCGCGCCATCGAGCGCGAGCGCTATGAGCGTCTCGGCCTGCCGATTCCGGCAGCCCTACAGGGCATTGACGCCAAGGAAGCCAGCAAGGCTCCGGAGGAACAGTAATGCGGTTCGCACATCTGGCCCAGCGCCTATTCAACACCCCTCTGGCAATTCGGCAGGAAAAGGCCGAGGTCATCATGGCCGCGCTTGCCGAGCGTCTCGGCATCAGTAAGATCGGCCGCCTCGACGGCACTGCGCCGCGGCCCATGGCGTTCGATGACTGGGACGATGATTATTCCAGTCCCGGGCCGACCGTCCATGACGCTGGATATGACATGGTGGGAGATACGTCGGTCGCCATGATCCAGGTCCGTGGCACGCTGGTGCAGAAACTCGGCACGCTGCGGCCATATTCCGGCATGACAGGCTATGACGGCCTGCGCCAGGCCATCCTCTGCGCACACGCGGACCCAGCGGTGAGGGCCATCGTGCTCGACGTGGATTCGCCGGGCGGCGAGGTCGCCGGCTGCTTCGACCTGGTCGATACGATCTACGGCCTGCGCGGCGATAAGCCGATCTGGTCCATCCTGACCGAATCAGCGTATTCCGCCGGCTATGCCATCGCCAGCGCCGCGGACCGCGTCATCGTGCCGCGCACCGGCGGCGTGGGGTCGATCGGCGTGATCATGATGCACGTCGATTGGTCCCAGGCCCTGGAGAAAGCGGGCGTGGCGGTGACCTTCATCACCTACGGCGACCGCAAGGCCGACTTTCACCCCGAAATTCCCTTGTCGCCGGAGGCCCTCGCTTCCGCGCAGCAGGACATCAACACCATGGGCGAGCTGTTCGTAAACACCGTCGCTCGTAACCGAAACATCGCGGCCGATGCGGTCCGCGATACACAGGCCGCCTGCTTTATGGGAGCGGCCGGCGTCAGCCGCGGCTTGGCGGACGCAGTCATGGCGCCCGACGCCGCATTTATGGCCCTGCTGGACGAGCTGGCCGATTAACCAACCTGTGAGAGTACCCCTATGAGCAAGAAATCCCTGGTCGCGCCGTTCGCGTCTCTGCTGGGTATGGGCCGCGCGCGTGCCGAAGATTCCCCGGTCGAGGACGACGAGCGCAAGCAGCGCGAAGGTGAGTCCGACGAGGACTATGCCAAGCGCATGGAAGAGCTGGACGAAAAGGAGCGCGACGAAGAAGACGCGGGCCGGGCCGAGGAAAAGGAGCGCGAGAAGGAATCGCAGCGCGCCGAGTCCGATGACGAGGACGACGAGGACGACGAGAAGGACGAGACCGCGAAGGCGGCTCGGGCGCTCGAGCGTGCCCGCTGCGCCCGCATCATTGCTCACGGCATCAAGATCGGCGCGGTACGTCAGGCCGGCGTATTCGCGTTCGACACCAAGATGTCGTCCAAGAATGCGATCGCTGCGCTCGACGCCGGTCGCGTGGATTCCCCCGCGCCCCGCAAGACCGGCCTTGCTGACCGCATGGCCGCAGCTCGCACGCCGAACCCCGGCGCGGGCGGCGCCGGCACCAAGCTGTCCACGGCGCAAATGATCGTGCTGGCGGGTAAGAAGCGCCGCGGCGAGATCTGAACCATCCCCAAATCCGCAAGGAGCAACTCACATGACGCTTTCCGTCAACACGATCGGGGATAACCCCCAGCAGCCCGGCATTCGTGCCGAGACCTACATCCCGGATCAGCTGATCGCTGGCAATCTGAAGATCGTCTCTCAGCCGATCATCCTGGCGTCCGGCAAGCTGCCGCGCGGCTCGGTCCTGGGCATGATCAATACCAACAGCGCGATCGCCATCGCCGGCGAGAACACCGGCAACGGCACGGTGGGACCGATCACGGTGGACGCTTCTGCGAAGGCCGGCAATTACGTGCTGACCGCCACCGGCGCGACGACTTTCACCGTGGTCGATCCCGAAGGTGCCGCGCTGCCGAACCTCACCGTCGGCACCGCGTACGCGCAGGGCGGCCTGGGCTTCACCATCACGGCCGGTGATACGGATTTCGTCGCCGGCGACACGTTTACCGTCGATGTGACCGATGCCGTGGGCCAGTTCATCCTGTCGGTGAAGACGGCAAGCGACGGCAGCCAGACGCCTTCCGCGATCCTCGCCGACGACGCGGACGCCACCAATGGCCCGGTCACGGCCGGGGCCTACGTGATGGCCGAGGTGAACGCCCGAGCCCTGCACTACGACCCGTCCTGGACCATCGCCACGCTGACGCCGGCGCTGCGAGCCAACACGATTTTCGTCAAGTCCTCGGTTTCCGCCGCGGATCCCACCTGACCGTACCTGACCGCCCACCAAAAGACCCCGCTTCGGCGGGGTTTTTTTATGGTCCTTCGTGCTACATCCCTGGAGCTGAGGAATGCCCGATTTCATCTATGACACCAACGACCTGATCCAGGTCGTTCCCAACCTGAAGGTCGCGCAGACGTTCCTGCTCGATCGCTTTTTCCCCAACATCGTTACGTCGGACACGGAGTTCGTTTCCATCGACGTGGACGTCGGCAAGCGCCGTATGGCGCCCTTCGTGTCGCCGCTAGTCGAAGGCAAGCTGGTCGAGCAACGCCGCATCCAGACGAACATCTTCAAGCCGGCCTATATCAAGGACAAGCGTGCGCCGGATCTGCGCAAGCCCGTGCGGCGCATGATCGGGGAACGCATTGGCGGCGAGCTGACCGGCATCGAGCGCGAGATGGCGAACCTCGAATTCGAGATGACCGATCAGATCGACATCCTGAATCGTCGGCTGGAATGGATGGCGGCCAGCGCGCTGCGCTCCGGCGAGGTGACCATCGAGGGCGAGGGCTTCGAAACGGTGGTTGTGCAGTTCGGACGTGATCCGGATCTGACCGTTGCGCTGTCCGCCGGGCGCCAATGGACGAAGGCCAACGTGGATGCGGGCACGGCGACGCCGGCGGCCGATATCGAGGCCTGGCAGCAGCGCATCCTGAAGAAGTCCGGGGCGAAGGTCACCGACATCGTATTCACCACCAGCTCCTGGGCCGGCTTCATCTGCGACCCGACGGTGAAAGGCGCCATCTTCTGGCCGCTGCTGGCCAACCAGGGCAACGTCATTAATCCCGGCGCGCAGATCGAGCAAGGCGCGGTCTACAAGGGCAAGTGGGGCCAGTACGACCTGTGGGTCTACAACGACTGGTTCGTTGACGAGAACGACGTCGAGCGCCCCATGCTGATCGATGGCGACGTGGTCATGTCCGGCCCGAACCTGCAAGGCACCCGTGCCTTCGGCCAGATCCTGGATCCCGAATTCAACTACCAGGCGCTGCCGTACGCGCCGAAGACCTGGGTGGAAAAGGATCCGGCGCAGCGTCTGCTGCTGATGCAGTCCTCGCCGATCGTGATCCCGAGTCGCGTGAACGCATCGTTCTCGGCCAACGTGTGCCCGCCGGCCGCGGAGGAGTAATGAGCGCTCCCGACAATCCCCCACGCGCGCAGGCCGCTCGCCTGGTGAAAGCCACCGTGGCACGCGGCCATACCGTCCTCGATATGGACGGAAAGCGCAAGGCCGCTGGCGCGGAAGTCGAACTGCCGGCCGCCGAGGTCAAGCGGCTGCGCGGCATCGGCTTTCTGGTAGACCCAGCGAAGCCGGCAATCCGCGTCGATGTGGGCCCGAGTTTCGGTCCCACCTTCGGCACCGCAGGCGGCCCGCAGATCCGGCGAGGCTGACATGGTGGACTTCGACCAGGTCAACCTCGCCGTCAACGATGCCTTCGGCGAAGCCCTGGTCTATCAGCCTGCAGCTGGCGGACCGGCGAAAGCCATAACGGGGGTCTTCACCGACGCCTACAAGATGGCTTTTCAGAACGGGGAGGGCGGCGTCGGATGGACCACGACGTCGCCCAGCGTGGGCGTGCGGTTGGCGGACCTGCCGGCGCCCCCGGCGAAGGACGACCGGATCACTCGCGTGAAGACCGGCATCACGTATCTGCTCTTCGACCAGCAGCCCAACGGCATCGGTTGGGTCCACCTGATTCTGAAAAAGCCATGACGACGACAAACCAGCTGCGCGAACTGGCGTTGCAAGCCCTGACTGCTACGACGGACGCCGGGGCGCGCGTTTATTCGCCGCGTGACCAGGCCACGTGGGACGGCGAGTACCCCGTCATCTTCGTCCGGACCAACGATGAGAACGGCGAATCGTTCGGCCGCAACGGCGCGCCGGCCTTCACCGTTACATCGACGCTACTGGTGGAGGCCCGCGCCCAGCATGGTGCGCTCCCGAATGATGCCGGCGCCGCGGCGCTGCAGCTGATCCTGGAAGCGCTGCGTGACCAGATCAAGGCAGCGGTCATCAACTATCCCCCGCTGATGGCCGAGCTGAACCAGTTTTCCTTCTTTCGGACGCGGATTACCGCCGGGCCCGAGGAAGCCGGCGAGCACCTCGGCGCGGTCACCGTCGAGCTGGGGCTGGAGTTCGTCCAAGGCCCCGAGGACTTCTTCCCCGTGCCCACCGTCCCGCTGACCGGCGTGGACGTCCGTATCCAGGAGCCCGACGGCACCACCGTCCCCGGCCTGACCATCGATCTTCCCCAGGAGTGACGCATGTACATCAAACCCGCCGCCGGGCTTCGAGTGATCGACCCGGTGCGTAAGCAATTCATGCCCGCCGAGGGCATGGAAGTGGACGACCACGATTTCTACTGGGCGCGGCGGCTCCGCGACGGGGACGTCGTGCGGGCTACCCCGCCCGGCGCCACGCCGACCAACAAGCCCGCCGCCGACCAGGCGCCGGACGCCTCGACCACCAAAGGGGGCAAGTAAATGTCCATCCAGTTCCCCAACATCCCGCAGAACATCCGGGTTCCCCTGTTTTATGCGGACATCGACCCGAGCCGCGCGAATACCGGGCAGATCAACCAGCGCGCGCTGATCATCGGCCAGATCACCGCGGACGGTACCGGCACGCCGAACAAGCCGGCGATCTGCCAGGGCGTCAATGAGGCCAAGACGGTCGGCGGCCAGGGCTCCATGCTCGCGCTCATGACTCAGGTCTACCGCGCGCGGGACAGCTTCGGCGAGGTCTGGTATCTTCCGCTGGAAGACGACGAAAACTCCGTCGCGGCTACCGGCTCCATCAATTTCACGGCCGCCGCCACTGCGACCGGCGTGCTGTCGCTATATATCGCGGCCTTCGCTGGTTCGCCTGTGGTGTCCCTGGTTTGCACGCCCACCATGACGCCCGCGAACCTCGCCACCGCCCTGGCCGCGCAGATCAATGCGCTCCCCGACCTGCCTGTTACTGCGGCGGTGGATGGCACGACCACGTCGAAGGTGAACCTGACGGCCAAGAACAAGGGTCTGGCGGGCAACGACATCGACATCCGGCTGAACTACTACGGCGCGCTGAACGGCGAGGCGTTGCCGCCGGGCCTGACGGTAACCATCACGCCGATGGCTGGTGGCCTGGTCAATCCGACGCTCACGGAGGCGTTGGCGAGCCTGGGCGACATGCTGTTCGACTTCATCGCAATGCCCTACAACGACGCCACGTCGCTGAATGCCATCAAGTCCCTGCTGTCCACTACGACCGGACGCTGGAGCTGGTCGCAACAGCTCTATGGTCACGCCTATGGCGCCTACCGGGGCACGCTGGGGGAGTGCCAGACCTTCGGCGCCACCCGTAACGACGAGCACGTGTCGATCATGGGCTTCAACGACTCGCCGACGCCCAACTGGCTTCTGGCCGCCGACGTTTCCGCCGCGGCGGCGGTGTCGTGCCGTGCGGATCCGGCGCAGCCCATGCAAACCGTGGCGCTGGCCAGCTTCCTGCCTCCGCCGATCGAATCGCGCTTCCAGCTCACGGACCGAAATACGTTGCTCTATACGGGCATCAGCACATTCACGGTCGCCGACGACGGCACCGTCGCGATCGAGAATCTGATCACGACCTACCAGCTGAACAGCTTCGGCCAGCCGGACAACAGCTACCTCGAGGTCGAGACCATGAACACGCTGGCGGCGGTGTTGCGCCGGCTGAAGTCGGTCGTCACCACGAAGTACGCCCGCAAGAAGCTGGCGGCCAACAGCACGCGGCCGGCGCCGGGCTCCAACATCGTGACGCCCAACACCATCCGCGCCGACCTGATCGCCGATTACCAGGCGATGCAGGACGATTCCGGCTGGGTGCAGGGCGCCGAGGTGTTCGCCCAGGGCCTGATCGTGGAGCAGAACCAATCCAACCCCAACCGGGTGGACGTGCTCTATCCGGCAGTGCTGATCAACCAGCTGCGGATCTTCGCGTTGCTGATGCAGTTCACCAACATCGTGCCGGCCACCGCCGCGGCATAAAGCCGGGGCGGGGCGTAACGAGCCGCCTACGGGCGGCGCTTTCATTTCTGGAGCCGCAACATGGCAAAACTTCTGGCCGGAACCGCGCAGATCACGGTGGACGGCAACTCCTACATGCTGGAGGGTGCGGCGAAGTACAGCCCCTCCACGGTCCGGCGCGAGACGCTGATGGGCATGGACGGCTACCACGGCGTGAAAGAAACGCCGGTGCCTGGCTCCATCTCGTTTACCGGGCGGGACGCTGGTGACCTGGTGGTCGCCAATTTCAACGGCATGCGCAACGTCACGGTGGTGCTGCAGCTGGCGAACGGAAAAACCGTCGTTGGCCGCAACATGGCCTGCGTCGATGCGCAGGAAGTGGACAGCACCGAGGCCACCTTCGACCTGAAGTTCGAAGGCCCCTCCGTCACCGAACAGACCGCGAGCTGACATGAAGAAAAAGGACCTGCAGGACGAATTCACGCTGACCCTGCGTAAGCCGATCACCCTGGGCGAAGGGGCGGACGCCGAGACCTACACCCATCTCGACTTGCGCGAACCCGAGGCGGCGGAAATGCTCGACTTCAACCGGCGCAGTACCAAGGATCCCGGCGACGCGCTGAAACATCTGATCGCCAAGGTCTCCGGTGCGCCGCTGGCGGTCGTGGCGAAGATGAAGGCCCGCGACTTCACGAAGGCTTCCACGTACCTGGTTGCTTTCATGGAGGAAGAGGCTGACGGCGACGGCGACGACGCCGGCGACTCGGAGGCAGGGCTGGGAAAGTAAGGCGGCTCTCCGTGGACTGGGAGCTGGTGGTGGCGGCGACCACGAAGTACTACGGGTGGTCGCCGCGCGACGCGCTGGGCATGAGGCTCAGTGAGTTGCGCTGGTGGCACGACATGGCGCAGCGAATGGAAGCGCAAAATGGCAAATGACCTGGTATTTCGGATCTCGGCAATCGACAACGCGTCGAAGGTTGCCGGTAAGGTCCGCAGTGCGCTTGCGCGCGTCACGGACCCGGTGGGCAAGCTGACGCGGCGCTTGGCCCGTACCGGGAAGCTGGGCGCCGCGGCGCTCGGGAAAGTCGATGCCGGCCTGCGAACCGTGGCGCAGACCGCGCGCACGGTCTCCGATCGCATCGCCTCTATCGTCCCCGGCATGGCGGCGTTGACCGGGTTGGCTGGCACCGCAGGCATTGGGGCGCTAGCGGAACGCTGGGGCAGCCTCGGCTTCAACCTGCAGCGCACCTCCCGGCAGCTGGGCATGTCCACGCAGAGCCTCCAGGCCTGGCACTACGCGGCGCAGCGCGCCGGCGTGACGGCGGAGCAGTTCGACCAAAGCATGGTGTCTTCGCAAAACACCATTCGGGAGGCCGCGTTTGGCGCGAATCCGCAGGCCATGATGCTGTTGAATCGCTTGGGCGTGCAGATTTCGCGCACGAAGGATGGCCAGATCGACTACCAGCGCACGCAGTCCGACATCCTGACGGCGCTGGGAAAGGTGAAAAACCCTGCTGGTCAGCGCACTGCCGCCGATGCGCTCGGCATGGGGGCGCTGCTGCCGATGATCCAGCGCGGGACATACAACGCTGACCGGCAGCAGGCGATTGCAAACGGATACGCGCCGTCGGAGGACGCCATCCAGCGAGCTGCCGCGTTCCGGGACCGTATCAATGCCCTGACCAGTGGCGCGAGTGCACTGGCGAACACCATCGGGGATAAGCTGGTGCCCGTGCTGACGCCCATGGTTGAGAAGCTCTCAACCTGGCTGAGCGAGAACCGCGTGGATATCGCCACCCGACTTGCCGACGCGGTCGGCAAGTTCACCAGCTGGATCACCAGCGTGGACTGGGACGGCTGGTACAAACGGCTGAACAGCATCGTGGATGCTTTCGGTGGCTGGGGATCCGTGCTACGGGACATCGTGGCGATCAAGTTCGGAGCGACGCTGGTCAGCTGGACCGCCTCGATCGCCACGCTGGCCGCCACGCTGGTGACAGCCAAGACCGCCGCGCAGGCGCTCAAGGGGGTCGCCGGCGCCGGCGCGGCAGCGGGCGCCGCTGAGGGCACGGCGGCCGGCGGCGCCGCGGCGGCTGGTGCGGGGGCGGCAGCCTCCCGGGCGCCGTGGCTTGCCCGCCTCTTCAATCCGTATGTGGCCGGCGCCGCTGCGCTCTTCTACAGCAAGAATCTCAACGAAGGCGAGGCCGATGTACTGGCCCGCGCGCAGCGGGGAGAGGGCAAGCGTTATCTCACGCCGGGCGAGTATGCCCCGGGCGGCACGAGCGACCCCAAGATCCTGGCGATCGCACAGAGATTCCAGGATATGGGGTGGTCCAAGGCCCAGGCCGCGGGCATCGCTGCCAACATCCTGCAGGAGTCCGGCGGCAACCCCTATAGCGTAGGGGACAACGGCCAAGCCTATGGTGTTGGCCAGTGGCATGCCGACCGCCAAGCGGACTTCAAGCGCGTGTTTGGCAAGGACATCCGCGACTCCGATCTGGACGAGCAGCTGAAGTTCTTCGACTGGGAGCTGCGCAAGGGGCCTGGCATGCAGCGTCGGGCGGGCGATCTATTGCAGCAGGCCAGCTCGGCCAATGCTGCGGCGGCGATCGTGTCGAAGTATCACGAGCGCCCGGCTGACGTGGAAGGAGAGCAGGTGCGTCGCGGCGCCATGGCCGACCAGATTTTCCGATCCATGGCTGGCGGTGCCGGCGCGGATTCGACCGCTGCGCCGCCGGCGGCCCAAGGGACGGCGGCGCCGGCCACCACAGCGGCCAATGCCGGCTCCGAGGACAGCCATGACAAGCTGGTCGAGGCGCTATCGACAGCCGTCCAGCGCACGCCCGTGCATGTGACGGTCAGCGCGCCGCCAGGCACGCGGGTGGAAACCAACAATGGCGACGGCGCTGGAATGCCTGCGCGCGTGCAATACCAGATGCTGGGAGCAATGCCTTGAGCACTTCTTCTGACCTGCTGAATGTTGTCGGCAGTATCGGCGGCGTGGCGAATGCCGTAGATGGTCTGCTCGGCCCTGCGGCGGGCAGTTGGGAAGCGTCGCTGCAACCGGCATCTTTCGGTGGCGTGCCGTTCGGCGTCAATACCGCACGCACGCGCGCAGGCCGCCGCCAGGCCATCCATGTCTATCCTTGGCGAGATGATGTCTGGATCGAGGATCAGGGCAAGCGGCCGCGCCAGTTTCGGATCAACGGCTTCCTGGTCGAGAACAGCCTGGTCTACGGTGGTGGTGGCGTCATCGCCCAGCGCGAGGCGCTGCTGGCAGCGGTCGAAGCCGCGGGCACCAGCACGCTGGTCCATCCGACATTCGGGACGGTACGCAGCGTCAACTGCCTGGACATCGAGATCGAGGAACGCAAGGACCTGGGCCGGGTGTTTGAGTTCACCATGACGCTGATGGTGTCCGGCGTGCGCCAGTATCCGGGTACGGTGCAGTCCACCGGAGACATGCTTTCGGCGGCTGCGGCGTCGCTGCGCGCGCAAAGCCTGGTGGACTTCGCCCGCAAGGCCGTCTCGGCGATCCAGCTCGGCGCTGCGGTGGTGCGCCAGGCGGTCTCTACCGCGGTCGGCTACTACCAGACGGCGATCGGCATCGTCAACAGCGTGCGCAGGGTGTTCAACGCCGTTTCGACGCTGTCCGGCAACTTCGGCCGCTTGTTCGGCGGCGGGAATGCCGGATATTCCGGCTCCAATGCCAAGGCACCCGATACGACCACTGCCGTGGACCTGCTGGGAGCCAGCGCGGCGGCCAGCGGTGCAGTGGTGGCGGCCGGCGCGGCCCTGCAGCTGGCGGCCGGGAACATATCGGACACCGACGCCTATGGGTCGGCAGCGGTAACGTTCGTAGATTCTGTTGCGGCGACGGCGCAGGACCCAGCGGACGGCATCTCGGTCTTGTCCACGCTCGCCGCCTACGAGCCTGCGCAGATCACCACGGACTCGCCCATTGGGCAGGCCATGGCGACTATGAACGATGCCTGCGCAGCGCATCTCCGCCGGGTGGCGATTGCTTCTTTGGCGGAGGCCGTCGGGACATATCAACCGGCCTCCCAGAACGACGCGGTCGCCGTGCAGACTGCTGTGATGGCGGTGATCGACGCCGAGATCCTGGTTGCCGGCGACGCCGGAGACGATGCGACCTACGACGCGCTACGGGAGTTGCGACGCGCCGTTGTCGCGGACCTGCAAGCCCGTGGGGCGGAGCTGTCGGCTGTCGCCACCTTCGCGTTTAACGCCTCGCTGCCCGCCCTGGCGCTGGCCAACCGGATATACCGCGATCCCACACGGGCCGATGGCCTGGTGCGCCAGGTCAACCCGATTCACCCGGCATTCATGCCGACAACCTTTGACGCCCTGGCGAGCTGATGGACGATGAGCTGACCATACGTGTATCGACCTGCACTCGTAAGGGGAATGGCTACACGCTGTCCAATCCCCGCATCCTGGCGGGCTGGCAGGAGACGCGCTTTACGCGAGGTGTCGAGCGCTGCCCGTCCGACTTCCAGGTCACCATGACGGAGCGATATCCGGGCGCCAACCCGCCCGAGATACAGGTCCAGCCTGGGGATTATTGCGAGGTCTTCCTGGGGCCGGACCGCGTGTCTACGGGATGGGTTGATCGGTTTATCCCTGGCTTCAACGATGGCGCGCATTCGATCACAGTCACGGGCCGCAGCAAGTGCCAGGACCTTGTGGATTGCGCCGCCGTCTACAACGGGTACCAGATCAGCAATGCGCCGGCGCTCGCCATCGCGCAGCAGCTGTGTGCGCCATTCGGGGTTACCGCCTCGCTGGCGGCCGGGAGCAACCAGGGTGCGCCCGTGGAGCAGGTCGTCATCCTGGCCGGGGAGACTGCGTACGACGTCATCGAACGGGTATGCCGGTATCGCGCGCTGCTGCTCTACGATACGCCTTCGGGTGATCTGCTGCTGTCCGGCATCGGCTTGTCGTCGGCCGCGAGCGGATTCCAGGAAGGCGTCAACGTGCAGCGCGCCACCGTGGTCTACGCGGCGGATCAGCGATTCAGCGATTACTACGCCATCTACCAGGGCATCGATCTCTTCGGGGATACCGGCGGTGCGCCGAATCAGATCGCACACGTGGTCGATACCGCGGTGCAGCGGTACCGGCCGAGGGTGGTGATCTCGGAAAGCATGATCGGTGGCAGCATCATCGCCGAGCAGCGGGCCCGCTGGGAAGCTGCGCGTCGCGCCGGCCGGTCCTTTGTGGTGCGTCTGACAACGGACTCGTGGCGTGACGCCGCCGGCGCCCTGTACACGCCCAACACCCTGGCGCCGCTGATTCTGCCATCGCTGAAGCTGGGAACCGCACAGGCGCCCGTGTCCTGGCTGATATCCGAGGTGACCTATCAGCGCGGCCCCGCCGGGACCACGTGCGACATGATCCTGATGCCGCCACAGGCGTTCTACCAGGAGCCGTTCAGCTGGGTGCAGCTGGCGCCCGACCAGATCATAGGCTGACGATGGAAGAACATCTCTTCGAGCGGTTATTCCGCCGCATCCAGATGCTGATCGGTCGCGGGCGCGTCACGCAGGTGGACGACGCCGGCCCTGTGCAGCTTCTGCAGGTGCAGGCCAGCGGCTTTGAACTGGCCGATAAGCGTGCGCGCGTGCAGGAGTTTGGCTTGACGTCAAACCCGCCGGTCGGCTCTGACGCAGCACTGATGGCGCTGACTGGCGATCGCACGGCCGTGATGGTGGTGGGCACCAATCACCAGGGCAGCCGCCCGCGCAACCTAGCGCCGGGCGAGACCAAGCTGTACAGCGAAGACGGCAAGTACGTCTATCTGACCGCGTCTGGCGGCATCGTGGTGGACGCCAACGGGCAGGATGTCGTGGTGAATAACGCCAAGGACGTTACCTGGAACCTGAGCGGCAAGCTGACCATCGTGGCCCCCGCCGGCATCGACCTGCAAACGCCCATGGTGAAGTCCACCGGCGACATGCAGGACAACTACGAGAGCAACGACAAGACCATGAAGGGAATGCGCGAGATATATGACATTCACACCCATCCGGTGCGCAATGTCGCGTCCGGCAGCAGCACTGTGACGTCCGATGTACCGGACCAACAGCAATGAACGGCGATATCACGATTTCCTGGGATGCTGCGCGGTCGCATGGTGATTGGACGCTGGCTGGCGCCGACTTGCTGACCGGCAGCGACCTCGCCACGGCCATGCTGATCAGCGTGTTCACGGACGCTATGGCGGCGCCGGACGACGTCATACCGGACGACACGGGCGACGCTCGTGGCTGGTGGGGCGATCAGTTCGATCCCGAACACCCCATCGGCAGCAAGCTGTGGCTGCTGGATCGCGCGAAGCAGACCCAGGAGACGCTCAACCGCGCATACGACTACCTGGCTGAGGCGCTGCAATGGCTCATCGATGACGGTGTGGTTGCACGCTTCGATATCGAGGTCGGCTGGGTGCGAGAGACGTTCCTGGGGGCGAAGGTGACCGCTTACGCCCCGAGCGGCGCTTCGCTTCACACCGGCCAATACCTGTGGGCTTGGAACGGAATCAACTGAGATGCCATTTTCTCGACCGACATTGTCGGACCTGCGTAATCAGGTCATGGCGGACATCAACGCGACCTTGTCCGGCGCCAACGCGTATCTGCGCAAGGCCGTGCTGCGCGTGCTCGCTATTGCCCAGGCCGGCCTTGCGCATCTGCATTTCGGCTACCTGGACTGGATCTCGAAGCAGGCCGTGCCATGGACTGCCACGGACGAGTACCAGGCGGCATGGGGCGCGCTCAAGAACGTCTACCAGAAAGACGCCGTGCAGGCGGTCCTGACCGTGCAGTTTTCCGGCACGGTGGACACGCTGATCAGCTCGGGAATCAACGTGGTTCGCGCCGACGGCGAGACCTACACCATCCAGGAATCGGCGACGATTGGCGGGGGCGGAACCGCCGTCGTGACGGTCGTGGATACGGTGGCCGGTGCGGCGGGGAACTGCGACGACGGAACGTCGCTTACTCTGGCCACGACAATCGCCGGCGTGCAGTCCACTGGGACAGTGACAGGCACGGTCACCACCGGTGTGGATACCGAGGATCAGAAGGCGTTTGGTAGCCGTGTGATCGCGGCGTTCCAGCAGACGCCACAGGGCGGCGACAGCGACGATTACGTCGCCTGGGCGCTGGCGGTTCCGGGTGTGACGCGGGCGTGGTGCTCGCCGAACGGATTCGGCGCTGGTACCGTGGTTCTGCGGTTCATGATGGACGTGGCCCAGGCTGCCCATGGCGGCTTCCCGCAAGGCACCAATGGGGTGTCTCAGCATGACCAGGGCCCGGACGGCTTGCCGCGTGACGTAGTGGCCACCGGCGACCAACTGACTCTCGCGGACGCCATCGTCGGCGAGCAGCCTGTCACCGCGCTCGTCTTCGCCTGCGCGCCGATCGAGAACAGGCTGCATTTCACCATCTCAGGATTGTCCACCAGCAGCGCCGCGACGCGTGCAGCCATCGCCTCGGCGGTCTCGGACGTGCTGTTTCGCAATGGTGACCCGCGCGCCGGCACGATCAACCTGAACGATATCGAAGCGGCAATCAATAGCGTTCCCGGAACGGGCGGATGGCTGATGGTCCAAGTCACGGGGACCGTTGACGGCGTGATCACGACCTATCCCGGCAACATCACCGGAGCGATGGGCGAGTTGCCCACGCTCGATGGGATCACCTACGTATAGAGGCGCCATGGCTCTGAATCTTCGCGCTGCAGATTTCCTCCAGGCGTTCCTGAAGCTGTTGCCGCGCGGGCGGGTTTGGTCACGCGACCTCGCCAGCGTGCAGAATCTTGTGTTGCTGGGCCTGAACAAGATCTACGAGACCAATACGGCTCGCGCCAATCAACTTCTGGTGGACGCCTTCCCGGCTACGACCTTCGAGCTGCTGCCGGAATGGGAGGCAACCCTGGGTCTACCGGACCCGTGTGTTGGGCCAGCTCCAACTATCGATGCAAGACGTAAACAGGTCGTCGCTCGGCTCACTGCCAACGGGGGTCAATCCATCCCGTACTTCACGGCTCTGGCAGGAAACCTGGGCTACCAGGTCACGATTACCCAGTTTATGCCGTCGCGATTCGGTAAACGCTTCGGCACGCCCTTCGGCGGGACAGACTGGGCGCACGCGTGGCAGGTGAACGCGCCGACATTCACGATCAATCACCTGCGCTTTGGGGATTCCTTCGGCGTTCCATTCGCATATTGGACGAACAACGTCCTGACCTGTGAGCTACTGGCCGTGAAGCCAGCTCACACCATCCTGAATTTTTCCTATTCGGAGTAGCAAAGCATGGACCTTCTGATTGCGCCGGGCACCGTCGATCTCGCTCATGCGGACCAGGCGCCCACGACTGGCACGCCGGGCTGGGCCACCGACGGCAATCCGGCGACCAACACACCAGCGACGCAATGGCCAGCCTATGCATTCAACGCATTGCAGGCGGAACTTGTTGCGATAATCACCGGTGCCGGCTTGACACTGGACCGAAATAATAACGGCCAGGCTTTCGAGGCGATCCAGCAGCTAATATTGGGGAAGAGTGCTGGCCGCTTACTCCGCACGACTGTCTACAGCCGCACAAGCGGAGGCGTCCAGCAGGTATCGGTGAACGGCGGGACGCCGACCACGACGGGGGCGAGCACGTTCAGTACTCAGTCCGGCACTGCATTCACAAGAATCACATGCCAGGGTGGTGGTGGGGCGGGCGGTAGTTCTGGCGCAACGACGGCGTCGCAAAACGCTGCTGGGGGTGGCGGTGGATCTGGCGGCTACGGCGTCGGAATTGTGACTGGCGTCCTGTCTTCTGTGGCGGTCACTGTGGGTGCTGGCGGAGCCCCCGGTGTCCCAGGGATCGTGCCGGGCGGGAACGGAGGAACATCGTCGGTAGGCTCAATTATTAGCGCTACCGGTGGCGGCGGAGGCCAAGGAGGGATAACAATCTCAACGTTTCCGGCTATCGGGGCCGGTGGGTCGGCAGGGATATGTACCAACGGAAATATCGTTTCGGCCGTCGGCGATCAGGGCGGCTATAACGTTATGATTGCGCTATCCGTCGCTTCAGGTGGCCAGGGCGCAAAGAGCAACTTCGGCGGTGGTGGCGGCTCGCGAAGCATAGGTGATGGAGCGCAGGCGCTTAGCGCAGGATCGGGGGGCGGGGGCGCTGTTTCGAACGCGAGCAACGCCACTGGACAATCCGGCGGAGCAGGCGCGGCGGGAATTATCATTTTTGAGGAGTATGCGTAATGCATGTCTATGCTCGAATCGACAATGGCGTTGTCGTGGAGATCATCCAGCCGATGACATATGACGATGGATCCGAGATTCCAATTACAGAGCGTTTCCCCGCTGACTTCATTGCCACGCTCGTAGATATCACCGACGTTGATCCTCAGCCTCAAGACTGGTGGCTATACGACGGTGCTAACTTCCGGCCCCCGGCATATGAAGCCGAAGTTTAACGGCTGCTCTATGTTGGAATCACGGGAGGCGTCGTCATGACTGGCGCTTTGGGCTTCATTCGAAGCGCCGGCTTCTCTACGATGTACCAACTGAAAAGACAGATAGCCAACAGTGGTGCCGGAAGGACCAAGGCCAAGGTTTTTGGCGTCGATATGCCGACGACCTCATGCAGGTACATGATGATGGGGTAGTGATAAATGTACGCCCCGTAGCTGATGTCAGGAAACTTTCGCTTGATTAGTGGCGCCCCGGCAAGGCCCACCCACACTACGGCAAACGTCTGAAATAAGATCGCGCATTTATATACGACGAATCCGATGGCAGGAATGTATGGCGCGCTCAATACCAAGACGAGGAAGATCCACGGAATTGAAGGGTGCACTTTCTGTAATTGTGATCGGTATAAATAGGCCAGGTTTCCGACCAGGAAAGCTGGCGCAAGCCAGAAAATAATTCGGATCTCAGACGCAAAACGGTTTCCGTAGAAGCCAAGAAAGATGGCGGCGATAAGAAGGGCCCACACAATAACCTTTCGCTGGTATGCCCCAAGCACCCAAAGTATCGCGAGACAGAGGTAGGCTAGCTCTTCCCAGGCAAGCGACCAAAGTGGCATATTCTTTTCACCCAAGGCTGGATCTAAGCCTCCGACCAACCAGTGAAGAACGGAGTTGTACATCACCCAGCGATTAAACAAGAACAGGCATATCAGAAACGAAAGTAGCAATGCGGGCATCACCCGAAGGAAGCGCTTCAATGCATACGCGCCCCATGAGGGTGATGTTGAAATGCTCTTTAGTACAAGGCATCCGCTGATAGCCAAAAACGCAGGTACGGCTGGTATGGCGCCCCGCCACAACGGCGTTGCGTGGTAAACGGACCAGGCGTGGTCGACAACCACCTCAAGAGCAAGCAATAGCCTCAATATGTCGAAATTCGGGAATCGTTCGTCGGATCTGTTCATTTTCGGCCAGACATTTGGGGCTTCTTGACGCCCATTCTGATAATTTATGGCGCCTTGTTTTAGTTAAACGCGAGTTTACAGCAAAACGACTTACCCGCTCCGGCGGGCTTTTTTTCGCCTGTAGGGGACGCGATGTTGTCGCCTCAAAGGAAGGTCCATGGCTGATGAATATCTTAGCGACGCATTCTTAAAGTCCCTGCACGCGCGGGTAGTCCAAATGGAGCAGGACATGGCGCACAACGCAGAGGCGACCGCACGCAACATGGAGAGCATCGAGCAGATCCGGCGAAATACGCAGGACATTGTGGATACGTTTCAGGCGTTGGCTGGCGGGTTCCGCGTGTTGCAGGGCCTGGGCCGGCTGGCGAAGCCACTGGCCTGCATCGTGGGCCTGGTGACGGCCTGCATTACGGCCTACTCGGCGTGGAGAGGGGTGGGGAAATGATTCCGACCAGCCTGAAACGGAGAATTTTTGCCGCTGGTGGTGCTGGCGCTATTGCCATTGCTGGGGTGTTGGTCGCTCATTTCGAGCCGGGCCGCGACCGAGGGCGGCCCTACATTGACCCAGCGGGCGTACTGACCGTATGCGACGGCCATACCGGGCCCGATATCGACCCGAGCCGGATCTACACCGATGCTGAGTGCGATGCGTGGCGCGAAACCGACCTGGCGCAGGCTGACGCCGCGATACAGCGCCTGGTGATCGTGCCGCTCAACGATTGGCAACGGGCCGCACTCATCGATTTTGTCTACAACGTGGGCGCTGGGAACCTCGCCAAATCAACGTTGCTGCGCCGGCTGAATGCTGGCGACTACGACGGGGCCTGCGATGAATACCGACGTTGGGTCTATGCGGGTGGTCGCCGTTTGCCAGGACTCGTCACTCGTAGGGAGGTCGATGCATGGGTCTGTCGACAGTGAATCGCACCGGGGATCGCGGAGGCTTTTTGGTTAAAGTAAAACAGGTTCCACAGTCGGCGCTGCAAGTTGCCGATAGTATCGCGCTTCGGCCTCAGCGGGCGGAATGTCGCCGATGG
>Ga0164243_10002827_pt1 | contig 28249 bp, 25 predicted proteins | sample OricompcompostOP_FD_108781 | JGI IMG/M metagenome (GOLD analysis project Ga0164243, IMG submission 108781) | Organic Plus compost microbial communities from Emeryville, California, USA - Original compost - Organic plus compost (OP) | ecosystem: Engineered > Solid waste > Mixed feedstock >... | reverse complement strand
CCGCCCTGCACGCCCATGTCGTTGAAGATGAAGAAGCCGAGCGTCACGAAGCCCATGTGCGCGATCGAGGAATACGCGACCAGCTTCTTCATGTCGGCCTGCACCAGCGCGACCAGGCCGATGTAGATCACCGCGATCAGCGACAGCGTGATCATCAGTCCGGACAGCGCATGGCTGGCATCCGGCGCGATCGGCAGCGAAAACCGCAGGAAGCCGTAGGCGCCGAGCTTCAGCATGATCGCCGCCAGCACCACCGAGCCGCCAGTCGGCGCTTCGACGTGGGCATCCGGCAGCCAGGTGTGCACCGGCCACATCGGCACCTTGACCGCGAACGCCATCAGGAAGGCGAGGAAGATATAGATCTGTGCCGTCATCGACAACGGCAGTTCGTGCCAGGCCAGGATCGAAAAGCTGCCCGATTCGTAATACAGGTACAGGATCGCGACCAGCGTCAGCAACGAGCCGAGCAGCGTGTACAGGAAGAACTTGATTGCCGCGTACACGCGATTCGGGCCGCCCCAGACGCCGATGATGATGAACATCGGGATCAGCGTCGCCTCGAAGAACACGTAGAACAGCACGCCGTCGAGCGCGGTGAACACGCCGATCATCAGGCCGGACAGGATCAGGAATGCGCCCATGTACTGCGACACGCGCTTCTCGATCACTTCCCAGCCGGCGATCACCACGATCACGGTAATGAAGGCGGTCAGCAGTACGAACCACATCGAGATGCCGTCCACCCCGAGCAGATACTGGATGTTGAAGCGGTCGATCCACATCGCCTGCTCGACGAACTGCATGCTGGCGGTGCCGCTGTCGAAGCCGGAGTAGATCGGCAGCGTGACCAGGAGGCTGACGACGGATCCGATCAGCGCGATGACACGCGCCAGACCCGGATTCGTTTCTCGTCCCAATGCCAGGACCAGGAGACCGAATGCGATAGGACACCAGATCGCAAGGCTCAACAGAGGATAAGTTGACTGCATCATGTTTTTTATTCGCTTACTTCGCCAACTTCAATTGGCAAACGGGGACGGCAGGAAATAGAACAGGAACAGCAGCACGCCAATGATCATCACGAATGCATAGTGATAGATGTAGCCGGACTGCAGATGGCGGACGACTGCCGAGAACCAGCCGACCACGCGTGCGCTGCCGTTGACCAGCAGGCCGTCGATGATGCCGCGGTCGCCCAGAGTCCACAGGCCGTTGCCGACCGTGCGTGCGCCGCCTGCAAACACGACCTCGTTGATCTTGTCCATGTAGTACTTGTTTTCCATCAGCGTGTGCAGCGGGCGGAACCTGGCATAGAACCACGCCGGCACGCGCGGATTGACCATGTAGCAGTAGTAGGCCGCGATCACGCCGGCCAACGCCAGCCAGAACGGGCCGGTCGTGAACGCGTGCAGCGTCATCGCCCACGGGCCGTGGTATTCCTCGCTCAGCGTCGCCAGCGCATTGTGCGCCGCGTCGATATAGATGACGCCGTCGAAGAAATGGCCGTACACCATTGGAGTGATCGTGAAGAAGCCGATGATCACGGACGGGATCGCCAGCAGGATCAGCGGCAGCGTGACGACCAGCGGCGACTCGTGCGGCTTCTGGCCCGGCGCGAGGCCGTGGTGGTGCTCGTCGCTGTGCTCGTCGTGACTATGGTCCTGGTGTTCGCCCGGATGCGGCTTGCCGAAGCGTTCGTCGCCGTGGAAGACCAGGAAGTACATGCGGAACGAATAGAACGCGGTCACGAAAACGCCGGCCAGCACGGCGAAGTGGGCGAAGCCTGCGCCGGGGATCGTGGTCAGGTGCACTGCCTCGATGATGCTGTCCTTCGAATAGAAGCCGGAGAACAGCGGCGTGCCGATCAGGGCCAGCGAGCCGAGCAGCGAGGTGATCCAGGTGATCGGCATGTACTTGCGCAGGCCGCCCATGTTGCGCATGTCCTGATCGTGGTGCATGCCGATGATGACCGAGCCGGCGCCGAGGAACAGCAGTGCCTTGAAGAAGGCGTGCGTCATCAGGTGGAACACCGCGACCGAGTAGGCCGAGGCGCCGAGCGCGACCGTCATGTAGCCGAGCTGGGACAGCGTCGAATACGCGACCACGCGCTTGATGTCGTTCTGGATGATGCCGAGGAAGCCCATGAACAGCGCGGTGATCGCGCCGATAACCAGCACGAACGACAGCGCGGTCTCGGACAGCTCGAACAGCGGCGACATGCGCGCCACCATGAAGATGCCGGCGGTGACCATGGTCGCCGCGTGGATCAGCGCCGAGATCGGCGTCGGGCCTTCCATCGAATCCGGCAGCCAGACGTGCAGCGGGAACTGCGCCGACTTGCCCATCGCGCCGATGAACAGGCAGATGCAGGCGACCGTGATCAGCGCCCAGTCGGTGCCCGGCAGCGTCAGCAGCGCCAGTTCCTGGCGCCGTTCGAACACCTCGTTGTAGTTCAGCGAGCCGGTATAGGCCAGCAGCAGGCCGATGCCGAGTATGAAGCCGAAATCGCCGACGCGGTTGACCAGGAAGGCCTTCATGTTCGCGAAGATCGCGGAAGGACGCGTGTACCAGAAACCGATCAGCAGGTAGGACACCAGGCCCACCGCCTCCCAGCCGAAGAACAGTTGCAGGAAGTTGTTGCTCATGACCAGCATGAGCATCGAGAAGGTGAACAGCGAGATGTACGCGAAGAAGCGGTTGTAGCCTTCGTCCTCGGCCATGTAGCCGATCGTGTAGACGTGCACCATCAGCGACACGAAGGTCACCACGCACATCATCATCGCGGTAAGGGTGTCGATCAGGAAGCCGATCTCGAGCGGCATGCCCATCACGGTCATCCAGGTGTAGATCGTCTCGTTGAACACCGGCGCGCCATCGATGAGCGACCACAGCGTGTACGCCGAGATCAGGAACGAAATCAGCACGCCGAGGATCGTTATCGTATGGGACGCAGCGCGGCCGATGAGATTGCCGAAGAACCGGGTTCCGAACAGCCCTGCCACCGTGGCGCCGACGAGCGGCGCCAGCGGCACGGCCAGGAGTAGATTAGCGTTGAGTTGCCCCGCCATGATGGCCCTTATCGTTGTTATTCAGTGATTAACCCTTGAGTCGATCAAGGTCTTGCACGTTGATGGTGTCCAGATTGCGGAACAGCACCACCAGGATGGCCAGACCGATCGCGGACTCCGCGGCTGCCACTGTCAGGATGAAGAAAACGAAGATCTGTCCTGCCGCGTCGCCCAGGTAATTCGAAAAGGCGACGAAGTTCATGTTCACCGCCAGCAGCATCAGCTCGATGGCCATTAACAGGATGAGAATGTTCTTGCGGTTCAGGAAAATCCCGATGATCGAGATCGCGAACAGGATCGCGCCCAGGATCAGGAAATGCGAAAGCGAGAGCTCCACGTATGTTTCCCCTTATTGTTGTTCTTGCGCGGCGGCGCTGGCAGCGCCTTCGCCGTTGTTGCCGTTGGCGCGCTCGGATTCTGCCTTCATGCGCACCAGGCGCACGCGATCGGCGCGCTTGACCCGCACTGCCAGGCCTGGATCGAAGTAGCGTGTGTCCTTGCGCCGGCGCAGCGTCAGGCCCGCTGCAGCGACCAGCGCCAGCAGCAGCAGCAGTGCGGCCAGTTCGAACGCATAGATGTATTCGGTGTACAGCACCTGGCCGAGCGCAGCGGTCGTACCGAGATACGCAGACGCTTCCGGAGCTTGGGCTGCGGCGTAAAAACCGTTCCAGAGCACGGCTCCCATCTGGAGGACGATCAGTCCGCCGACCAGCGCCGCCAGCGGCAGATAGCGTCGGAACCCTTCGCGCAACTGGGCAAAGTCGATGTCGGCCATCATGACCACGAACAGGAACAGCACCATGACCGCGCCGACGTAGACCAGCACCAGCACGATGGCGAGGAACTCGGCCTTGAGCAGCATCCAGATGGCTGCGGCGGAAAAGAACGAAAGCACCAGATACAAGGCGGCGTGCACCGGATTGCGGTCGGTGATGACGCGCAGCGCGGCGAACACCAGGATCGCCGAGAACGCGTAAAACAGGGCAGTTTGGAATTCCATGGATGTCGACTAGTGGGTAGACCGGTGCATCAGCGGTAGGGGGCATCGGCCGCGCGCGCAGCCGCGATGTCCTTTTCGTAGCGATCGCCGATCGCCAGCAGCATCTCCTTTGTCATGTACAGGTCACCGCGTTTTTCGCCGTGGTACTCGAGAATGCTGGTCTCGACGATCGAATCGACCGGGCAGGACTCTTCGCAGAAACCGCAGAAAATGCACTTGGTCAGATCGATGTCGTAGCGCGTGGTGCGGCGCGTGCCGTCGTCGCGCTCGGTCGACTCGATCGTGATCGCCATCGCCGGGCATACCGCTTCGCACAGCTTGCAGGCGATGCAGCGCTCCTCCCCGTTCGGGTAGCGGCGCAGCGCATGCAGGCCGCGAAAGCGCGGGGACAGCGGCGTCTTCTCTTCCGGGAACTGCAGGGTGACCTTGCGGGCGAACAGATAACGTCCCGTCAGGGCCAGGCCTTTCAGGAGTTCGCGCAGCATCAAGCTGCCAAAGAAATCTCGTATTGCTTGCATGAGTTCAGGCCTCTCGCATTATGGCCAGATGTTCCACGGCGTCTGCATCCAGACGGCCACGATGATCAGGTAGGCGACGGTCAGCGGAATGAACACCTTCCAGCCGAGGCGCATGATCTGGTCGTAGCGGTAGCGCGGGAACGATGCGCGCACCCACACGAACAGCGACACTACGAAGAACGTCTTGATGCCGAGCCAGATCCAGCCCGGGATGAAGTCGAGGAAGGCCAGCGGCGCCGACCACCCGCCGAGGAACAGCAGCACGGCCAGGATCGAGAACAGCCACATGTTCGCGTATTCGGCGAGGAAGAACATCGCGAACGACATGCCCGAGTACTCGACCATGTGGCCGGCGACGATCTCGGATTCGCCCTCGACCACGTCGAACGGATGGCGGTTGGTTTCGGCAATGCCGGACACCACGTAGATCACGAAGATCGGCAGCAGCGGCAGCCAGTTCCAGGACAGGAAATTCAGGCCCATGTCGGCGAAGTAGCCCTGGGTCTGCACGGTGACGATCTCGATCAGGTTCAGGCTGCCGGAAACCAGCAGCACGATCACCAGGCAGAAGCCCATCGCGATCTCGTACGACACCATCTGTGCCGACGCGCGCATCGCGCCGAGGAACGCGTACTTCGAGTTCGACGCCCAGCCGGCCACGATCACGCCGTACACTTCGAGCGAGGTGATCGCCATGACGAACAGCAGGCCGGCGTTGACGTTGGCCAGCACGGTTTCCGGCCCGAACGGCACGACGGACCACGCGGCCAGCGCCGGCATGATGGTCATCACCGGCGCCACCACGAACAAGGCCTTGTTGGCGCGGATCGGGACGACGATTTCCTTCATCAGCAGCTTGACCGCGTCGGCGATCGGCTGCAGCAACCCGAGCGGGCCGACCCGGTTCGGACCGAGGCGCACGTGCATCCAGCCGATCAGCTTGCGCTCCCACAGCGTCAGGTAGGCGACGGCGCCCATCAGCGGCAGAACGAGCACGACGATCTTCGCCAGCGTCCATACCAGGGGCCAGACTCCGCCGAATACATCCTGCCCGGCGGTATTGATGGTCAACAGCATTTCATCCATGGTTATGCCTTCTCCACGCTGAGCGCGCCGAACATGGCGCCGAGGGATGCCGTCGCCGGATGGGCCGCGGACACCTTGACCACGTTGGATGGCAGCCACCGATCGATACCTGCTGCCAGGATCGCCTCACCCTGCCCTTGCTTTACCCGCACGCTGTCGCCGTCCTGCACGCCCAACTTCTGCGCCAGATCCGCCGACAGCCATGCTTTCGGCGGCTGAGCAAGCGTCGTCTCTTGCAGCGGAGCGGAACGACGCACGATCGCGTCGGTGGCATAGATCGGAACATCCGCGATGCGCTCGAGCGCGCCATTGCCCTGCTGCGCTGGCACTTGGGGTGCCAGCGATGCGACATTGTTCAGCCGCGCCGACAGATCGGCCTCTTCCGCCTTCCTGGTGCCCAGCACTTCGGCACGCACGTCCTCAGAGGCTTCATAGTCGAAACCGCCGAGACCGAGCAGGTTGCCGAGCACGCGGAGCACCTTCCAGGCCGGGCGGGTTTCGCCGAGCGGACGCGCGGCGCCGTTGAAACCCTGGGCACGGCCTTCGCAATTGACGAAAGTGCCGGCCGTCTCGGTGAACGGCGCGATCGGAAGCATCACATCTGCATAATCCATGCTGTGCTTGTACGGCGACATCACGACCACCATGTCGGCTTGGCCGAGGGCCGTACGTACGGCTTGCGGATCATGGCAATCCAGTTCCGGTTCGGCGTGCAGCAGAACATAGGCCTTGCGCGGCTGCGCAAAGGCTTGCAACGCGTTTGCGCCCTTGGACGGAAGCGCGTTTGCCAGATAGCCGCCCAGCGCATTGCCGCCTTCGGTCAAATAGCCGAAGCGTGCACCGAGCTGCTGCGCGATCCATTGTGCGAGGGCGTGCAACTGCGACAACTGCGGATGGTGGATCGCTGCGCCGCCGAGCAGGACTGCGCGCTCGTCATCGGACAGCAGATTCTGCGCGACCTTGCGCGCCGCCTCGGAAGCATTGACGCCTTCGAGACCGGCCGGCCGCGCAATCTGCTTGCTGTCCGCAATCGCCACGGCAACCTCGCCGAGCAGGGATACCCACTCGGAGGGAGCCGCGATCAGCCGATTCGCCACCGGCATCAGCAGGTCTTCGTCGCTCGCATGCAGTACGTTCACCTGAGCCCCGCGCTTGGCGGCGATGCGCAGTCTTGCGGCCAGCAGCGGATGCTCCTTGCGCAGGAAGGAGCCGATCAGGAACGCGCCCTTGAGCACGCCCACGTCCTCGATCCGCATGCCGAGCCACGGCACGACCTTGCCGTCCAGCGCAAAGTCGGACTGGCGCAAGCGGAAATCGACGTTGTCGGAACCGAGGCCGCGCACCAGTTTCTGCAGCAGCGCGAACTCTTCGAGCGTGGAATACGGCGCGGCCAGCGCAGCCAGGGAATCGACGCCATGTTTTGCCGTGATGTCCTTCAGGCCGTGCGCCACGTACTCAAGCGCGGTCTGCCAGTCGGTCTCGATCCACTTGCCGTCCTGCTTGACCATCGGGACCGACAGGCGCTCTTCGCTGTACAGACCTTCATAGGCGAAGCGGTCGCGGTCGGACAGCCAGCATTCGTTGATTTCCTCGTTCTCCAGCGGCAGCACGCGCATTACCTTGCCGCCCTTGACCTGCACAATCAGGTTGGAGCCGAGGCTGTCGTGCGGGCTGACCGAGCGCCGGCGCGACAACTCCCAGGGACGGGCCTTGTAGCGGAACGGCTTCGACGTCAGCGCGCCGACCGGGCACAGGTCGATCATGTTGCCGGACAGTTCGGAATCGACCGAGTTGCCGATGAAGGTGGTGATCTCGGAATGCTCGCCGCGGTTGAGCATGCCGAATTCCATCACGCCACCGATTTCCTGGCCGAAGCGCACGCAGCGGGTGCAGTGAATGCAGCGTGCCATTTCGCGCATCGAGATCAGCGGGCCCGCCTCCTTCGGATCGACCACGCGCTTTTCTTCCTCGTAGCGCGAAGCGGAAGGGCCATAGCCGACCGCCAGATCCTGCAACTGGCATTCGCCGCCCTGGTCGCAGATCGGGCAATCGAGCGGATGGTTGATCAGCAGGAATTCCATCACGCTCTTCTGCGCCTTGATCGCCTTGTCGCTGGTGGTGCGCACGATCATGCCGTTGGTCACCGGCGTGGCGCAGGCGGGCAGCGGCTTCGGTGCCTTCTCGACTTCAACCAGGCACATCCGGCAGTTGGCCGCGATGGACAGTTTCTTGTGATAGCAAAAATGCGGAATGTATGTGCCGACCTTGTTGGCAGCATCCATCACCATGCTGCCTTCCTGCACTTCCACCTTCTTGCCGTCGATTTCGATTTCGATCATGTTTTGCTTCTCAGTTCACCCCCTCCCCTTCAAGGGGAGGGTCGGGGCGAGGATGGGTTTCCGAGGCGATTCAGGAAAAAAGTCCCATCCCACCTAACCTCCCCTGGAAAGGGGGAGGAACTTATACGTAAGCCGGGACCAGGCAGCGCTTGTGCTCGATGTGATAGGCGAACTCATCGCGGAAATTCTTGATCATTCCCCGCACCGGCATCGCCGCCGCATCGCCGAGCGCGCAGATGGTGCGCCCCTGAATGTTGTCGGCGATCGAATTCAGCATATCCAGATCGTCCGCGCGGCCCTGCCCATGCTCGATACGGTGCACCATCCGGTACAGCCAACCGGTGCCTTCGCGGCACGGCGTACATTGGCCGCACGATTCCTCATAGTAGAAATAGGACAGGCGCAGCAGCGATTTCACCATGCAGCGCGTCTCGTCCATCACGATCACGGCACCGGAGCCGAGCATCGAGCCGGCCTTGGCGATCGAGTCGTAATCCATGTCGGTGTCCATCATCACTTCGCCGCGCACGACCGGCGCCGAAGAACCGCCTGGAATTACCGCCTTGATCTTCTTCCCGCCACGCATGCCGCCGGCAAGCTCCAGCAGTTTTGCAAACGGAGTTCCCAATGGAATCTCGTAGTTGCCGGGGCGCTCGACGTCGCCCGAGATCGAGAAGATCTTGGTGCCGCCGTTGTTCGGCTTGCCCAGCGCCGCATAGGCTTCGCCGCCCATGCGCATGATGAACGGCACTGCCGCGAACGTCTCGGTGTTGTTGATCGTGGTCGGCTTGCCATAGAGGCCGAAGCTGGCCGGGAACGGCGGCTTGAAACGCGGTTGTCCCTTCTTGCCTTCCAGCGATTCGAGCAGCGCGGTTTCCTCGCCGCAGATATAGGCGCCGTAGCCATGGAAAGCATGCAACTGGAAGCTGAACTCGCTTCCCATGATGTTGTTGCCGAGGAAGCCGGCGGCACGCGCCTCTTCCAGTGCCTCTTCGAAGCGCGCGTACTCGGCCCAGATCTCGCCGTGAATATAGTTGTACCCGGCCGAGATGCCCATTGCATAGGCGCCGATGGCCATGCCTTCGATCAGCGCATGCGGGTTGTAGCGGATGATGTCGCGATCCTTGAACGTGCCCGGCTCGCCCTCGTCGGTATTGCAGACCAGGTATTTCTGCCCCGGGAACTGGCGTGGCATGAAGCTCCACTTCAGGCCGGTTGGAAAACCAGCACCGCCGCGGCCGCGCAGCGACGAAGTCTTCAGTTCGGCGATCACCTGTTCCGGCGCGATCTTCTCCGTCAGGATGCGTCGCAGCGCTTCGTAGCCGCCGCGCTTGACATAGTCGTCCAGATGCCAGTTGTTGCCGTCCAGTCCCGCGAGAATCAGCGGATTGATGTGGCGGTCATGCAGACAAGTCATTTCTTCAGTTCCTCCACAAGCGCGTCGATCTTTTCATTCGACATGTAGCTGCACATGCGCTTGTTGTTCACGAGCATGACCGGCGCATCGCCACAGGCGCCCATGCATTCGCCCTCGATCAGCGTGAACCGGCCGTCTGCCGTGGTTTCCTTGTAGTCGATGCCAAGCTTCTGCTTCAGGTACTCCCCTGCACGCTCGCCGCCCGACAGGGCGCAAGGCAGGTTGGTGCATACCGAGATCTTGTACTTGCCGACCGGCTTGGTATCGAACATGTTGTAGAAGGTGGCCACTTCCTGCACCGCGATCGGGGCCATGCCCAGATAGTCGGCCACTTCCTTCATCACCTCCGGCGACAGCCAACCCAGCTCGTCCTGCGCGATCGCCAGCGCCGCCATCGTGGCGGACTGCTTCTGGTCGGCGGGGAATTTCGTGAGTTCGCGATCGATCTTCTTGTACGCTTCTTGACTTAACAGCATATGCTCAGCCATCCGTGCGCGATGCCTTGCGCGGGTTATCGGTCAATCTCACCGAACACGATGTCTTGCGTGCCGATGATGGTCACTACGTCGGCCAGCATGTGGCCCTTGCTCATTTCATCCAGGCTCTGCAGGTGGGCAAAGCCGGGCGCGCGGATCTTCAGCCGGTACGGCTTGTTGGCGCCGTCCGAAACAAGGTAGATGCCGAATTCGCCCTTCGGATGCTCTATGCCGACATAGGCTTCGCCTTCCGGCACGTGGAACCCCTCGCTGAAGAGCTTGAAGTGGTGAATCAGCTCTTCCATGTTCGACTTCATCGACACACGGTCCGGCGGCGCAACCTTGTGGTTGTCGGTCATCACCGGGCCCGGGTTCTTGCGCAGCCAGTCGATGCACTGCTTGATGATGCGGTTCGACTGGCGCATTTCCTCGATGCGCACAAGGTAGCGGTCATAACAATCGCCGTTCACGCCCACCGGCACATCGAAATCGAGCAGGTCGTACACCTCGTACGGCTGCGTCTTGCGCAGATCCCATTCGATGCCGGATCCACGCAGCATCGGACCGGTAAAGCCCATCTGCTTGGCGCGCTCGGGCGAAACTACGCCGACGCCGACCAGTCGCTGTTTCCAGATGCGGTTGTCGGTCAACAGGGTTTCGTACTCATCGACGTACTTGGGAAAGCGGTTCGTGAAATCTTCGATGAAATCGAGCAGCGAGCCTTGGCGGTTCTCGTTCATCGCACGAATCGCCTTTTCGCTGCGCACCGACGAAGGCTTGTACTGCGGCATCGCATCCGGCAGGTCGCGATACACGCCGCCCGGCCGGTAGTAGGCCGCGTGCATGCGCGCGCCGGATACCGCCTCGTACATGTCGAACAAGTCCTCGCGCTCGCGGAATGCATACAGGAACACGGCCATCGCGCCCACGTCCAGCGCATGCGAGCCGAGCGACATCAGATGGTTCATCAGGCGCGTGATCTCGTCGTACATCACGCGGATGTACTGCGCACGGAGCGGCACTTCGATGCCGAGCAGCTTTTCGATGGCCATCACGTACGCGTGCTCGTTGCACATCATCGACACGTAGTCGAGACGGTCCATGTACGGTACCGACTGCAGGAAAGTCTTCTGCTCGGCCAGCTTTTCGGTCGCACGGTGCAGCAGCCCGATGTGCGGATCGGCACGCTGGACGACTTCGCCGTCCAGTTCGAGCACCAGGCGCAGCACGCCGTGCGCGGCCGGGTGCTGCGGCCCGAAGTTGAGCGTGTAGTTCTTGATTTCAGCCATTATTTGACCCCGTATTTCTCTTCGCGGATCACGCGCGGGGTGATCTCGCGCGGCTCGATCGTCACGGGTTGGTAAATCACGCGCGCCTGCTCGGGGTCGTAGCGCATCTCAACATAGCCGGAGACGGGGAAGTCCTTGCGGAACGGATGGCCGATGAAGCCGTAGTCCGTCAGGATGCGCCGCAGGTCGGAATGGCCTTCGAAGATGATCCCGAACAGATCGAATGCCTCGCGCTCGTACCAGTTGGCCGCGTTCCATACCTCGGTTATCGAGGGCACCACCGGCATGTCGTCGTCCGGCGCAAACACGCGCACCCGCATCCGCCAGTTCTTGCTGATCGACAGCAGGTGCGACACCACGGCGAAGCGCGGGCCGTCCCACAGACCTTCGCCATAGGTCGAATAGTCGACGCCGCACAGGTCGATCAACTCCTCGAACTGCAATGCCGGATGGTCGCGCAGCGTGCGCATTACCGCGACATAGTCGCTCACGCCAACCACGAGGGTGACCTCGCCCAGCGCAACCTTCAAATCCCTGATCTGATCACCCAGCGCATCGCGCAGTCCTGCTTCCAGCGTTTCAATCTTTGTCGTCATTTGTTCGGATCACCCTTCAGCGCGCGATCGTGTTGGTCCGCTTGATCTTGTTCTGCAACTGCATCACGCCGTACACGAGCGCCTCCGCGGTGGGCGGGCAGCCGGGCACATAGATGTCGACCGGCACGATGCGGTCGCAACCGCGCACCACCGAATACGAATAGTGGTAATAGCCGCCGCCGTTGGCGCAGGTACCCATCGAGATCACCCAGCGCGGCTCGGCCATCTGGTCGTACACCTTGCGCAGCGCGGGAGCCATCTTGTTGCATAACGTACCGGCCACGATCATCACGTCCGATTGGCGCGGCGACGGGCGATAGAACGAACCGAACCGGTCCAGGTCGTAGCGCGAAGCACTTGCGTGCATCATCTCGACCGCGCAGCAGGCCAGACCGAAAGTCATCGGCCACAGCGAACCGGTACGAGTCCAGTTGATCAGCTTGTCAGCGGTCGTCGTGACGAAGCCTTCGTTCAGCACACCTTCAATAGCCATTCTTTACTCCCAATCCAGGGCGCCCTTCTTCCACTCGTAGATGAGACCGATCACCAGGACCGCAAGGAATACCATCATCGCGGAAAAGCCGAGCAGGCCGACGTCGCGCATCGCGACTGCCCACGGCACCAGGAACGCCACTTCCAGATCGAACAGGATGAACAGGATCGCAACCAGGTAATAGCGCACATCGAATTTCATGCGCGCGTCTTCAAACGCCTCGAAGCCGCACTCGTACGGCGACAACTTCTCGGCGTCCGGCTTGAAGGGCCCCAGCAACCGGCCAAGCACCTGCGGAATGACGCCCACTGCGATGCCGACCAGGATGAAGAGAAGTACGGGAAAGTAGTTTTCGAGGTTCACGATGGGGGTGAGATCAGTTGATGATTTGATAAATCAAATCAGGTTTCCTCGACAAAAAGCCAGCTCGGGCTTCCCCCTTGCTGGCTTTTTTTGTTGGTGCCGACGGCGAGACTCGAACTCGCACAGCTTTCGCCACTACCCCCTCAAGATAGCGTGTCTACCAATTTCACCACGTCGGCTCAAAGACTGCTATTTTAACCCGCGCGTCATTATTGTTCAATGCGTCACCTGCATTGAATCAAGACGCGCTCATTACTTCGGAATCTGACCAGCCTGACCTTCATTCTGCGCAGGTGCCGGAGCCTGTGTCGGCTGCCCCGACTGTTCGGCCGCGGGCGCAGCACCAGGAACATCCGAAGCAGGCGCCGTCGTCGCGGCAGGCGCAGGCAGACGCTCCATCACACCGAGATCCTCGCCTGCCGGCCGATTGCCGAGGAAGGCCAGCGCGAGCGTCGCGCAGAAAAAGATCGCGGCTGCGATCGCAGTCGACTTGGACAGGAAGTTCGACGAGCCCGACGCGCCGAACAAGCTGCCCGATGCGCCGGAGCCGAACGCGGCACCCATGTCTGCGCCCTTCCCGTGCTGCAACAGCACCAAGCCGATGATCGACAAGGCGGCGACCACCTGGATTACGACGATTACGGTAAACAAGGTATTCATTGACAACAATCCGTTCTTAAAAGAGTTCCACTTGGCAGATTCACGCGGCGTGCACGATGGACAGGAAATCCGCCGCCTTCAGCGACGCACCACCGATCAGGCCGCCATCGATGTCCGGCATCGCCAGCAACTCCGCGGCATTGTCCGGCTTCATGCTGCCGCCGTACAGGATGCGCACCTGCAGCGCCACCCGTTCGTCCTTGGCCGCCAGACGAGTGCGTACCAGCGAATGGACATCCTGCGCCATCTCTGGCGTCGCAGTCTTGCCAGTACCGATAGCCCATACGGGCTCGTATGCGACCACGATACGGGCCAACTGTTCGGCGTTGAGCACGGCGAGCACTGCGTCGATCTGTGCGCGCACCACCGCGCCAGTCTCGCCCGCCTCACGCTGCGCCAGCGTCTCGCCGATGCATACGATCGGAGTCAGGCCTGCCTGCAATGCGCGCAACGCCTTGCCGGCCACGTCTTCGTTCGATTCACGATGATAGGTGCGACGCTCGGAATGGCCGACGAGCACGAAACTGCAATCGAAGTCGACGAGCATCGCCGCGGACACTTCGCCGGTATAGGCGCCGGCTTCATGCAAGGACACATCCTGCGCACCCCACATGATCGGAGTTTCGCGCAGCAAATCCCGGCATTGTGCCAGGTACGGCGCCGGCGCGCAGACCGCGACGTCGCACGAGACCTGTCCAAGGCCGTTCTTGATCCCGTCGAGCAGGACGGCATTGGCAGTCGTGCTGCCGTTCATCTTCCAGTTTCCGGCTATCAGTGGGCGGCGCATATCGGCTAGAAAATCAAATAACCCGCGATTCTAGCCCGCTCCGGGAGACCCGGTCAAACGCAGTCCTTCGACTGCGGTGCGCGCCTTGCGTTCCCCGTGGCAAGAAATTCCTGCTCACGCGACGCGCAGTACGATCTTTCCGACGTGTGCGCTCGACTCCATCAGGCGGTGCGCCTCGGCAGCCTGCTCCAGCGCGAACTCGCGATAGATCACCGGCTTGATTCGCCCCGATTCCAGCAGTGGCCAGACATGCGTTTTCAATTTGTCGGCAATCGCCGCCTTGAAAGCGACCGGCCGGGGGCGCAGAGTCGAGCCGGTGACGGTCAGGCGCCGGCGCAGCACCTGGCCGAGATCGACCTGCGCCTTCGCCCCTCCAAGCAGGGCGATGATGACAAGACGACCGTCGTCGGCCAGGCACTCGAGCTCGCGCGCCGCATAAGGCCCGCCGACCATGTCGAGAATGACGTCCACCCCCCGTCCTCCCGTCTCGGTCTTGATCACCTCGGAAAAATCCTCGTTGCGATAATTGATCGCCCGCCTGGCACCCAGCGTTTCGCACGCTCGACATTTCTCGTCGCTCCCGGCAGTTGCGTACACGGTGTTTCCGAATGCCGCTGCCATCTGGATCGCAGTGACCCCGATGCCCGAACTGCCGCCCTGAACCAGCAGCGTCTCCCCAGAAGCAAGCCGCGCGCGATCGAACACATTGCTCCAGACAGTGAAATAAGTCTCGGGCAACGATGCGGCTTCAAGCGCGGTGAGGCCGCGCGGCAGCGGCAGGCACTGCTGTGCGGGCGCCGCGCAATATTCCGCATAGCCACCGCCCTGCACCAGGCCGCACACCATGTCTCCGACGCGCAAGGTAGTACCTGCCACGTCGCCATCCACGATTTCTCCCGCGATCTCGAGTCCGGGGAGATCGGAGGCGCCCGGCGGCACCGGGTACTTGCCCATGCGTTGCAGGACGTCGGGCCGGTTCACACCGGCCGCATGCACTTTGATCAGCACTTCGCCGGATTGCAATCGCGGCATCGGCCGCTCGCAGAGGCGCAACACCTCCGCCCCTCCCGGCCGCGCAATTTCTATGGCTTTCATGGTGTGTGCAGGAAGACAAAACGCCTATTCTACGCGGCGCATCGGGCCGCCGCTGGCAGTTCCATACAGTCTTATTGCTGCAAGGCAAAAGTTACAAAAGGGAAAGGAACTAAGCTGAAGCCTTGCTTTTCGAATAGCAACACCCTTGCAGACGCATCACTGACGCCCTCGCCATGAAGCCTTTCGCTCAACTATCGTGCCCTCCTCGCATGCAGCTCCTGTCTTCCGCCGCCGCTCAACCGGAACCGGCCCGGCTCGCGCGCATTTCCCTGGACGAGCGCTACCGCCACTTCGTGACGACCTCCCCGGAAGCAATGCTGATCTGCCGCGCCGATGTCGTGCTGTTCGCCAATGCCGCGGCAGCACGCCTGCTCGGAGTACCTGCGCCGCAGGAATTGATCGGCAGCCGCGTCTTCCAGTTCATCGAACCGGCATTTCACGCAGCCTTCAAGGAACAGGCGGTAATGCCGGGCTTTCAAGATCAGATCTGGCAACGTTGCGACGGCAGCCGCTTCGATGCCGAAGTCGGGCTGTCCAGCCTGTATCTCGAAGACCATGCGGTGCTGCAGGTCACGCTACGCGATGTCAGCGCCCGAAAACGCGCACAAGCGCTGCAACTCGGGCAAAACCGGATTCTGGACATGATCGCGACCGGAGAAAACTTGAAATCGGTCCTGCTTGAAATTGCACGCTTCAGTGAGCGCCTCGCACAACGCGGCAGGTGCTCGATTCTCACGCTCGATCCCGCCCGTGAAATGCTGGTGGATCTCGTCGCGCCCAGCCTGCCTGGGGCCTATCGCGAACGCGTGGCAGAAGTCCCGGTCGGTCCGCGCCACGGCTCCTGCGGCACGGCGGTCTTCCGCGGGGAACCGGTGATGGTCACCGACATCCGTTCCGACCCATTATGGGAAACATGGCGCGCTGCTGCGCTCGAATCCGGCCTGCACGCCTGCACCGCTTGGCCGATCTTCGGCCACAACCGGAAAACGCTTGGCAGCTTCGCCCTGTACTTCGAGGATCCGGTCGCCCCGGCCGAGCCGGATCTCGAACTGTTCCGCATCTGCACCCGGCTTGCCGGGATCGCCATGGAACGGCATGCAAAGGAACAGCACATCCTCAGACTGGCGCACTACGATAGCCTGACCGGATTGCCGAACCGCTTCCTGTTCCGGGAATATCTCAACCTGGCGTTGCAGCGCGCCCAGCGCCGCGACGGACAACTCGCCCTCCTCTTCCTCGATCTGGACCGCTTCAAGGAAATCAACGACAGCCTCGGGCACGACGCCGGCGACCGCGCATTGTGCGAAATCGCCGCCCGGCTGCAGCGCAGCCTGCGCGACAGCGACAGGATTGCCCGCATGGGTGGCGACGAATTCTATGTGTTGATCGACGGGATCGAAAAAACGCAGGACGCCGGCGAAGTGGCGCGCAAGCTGGTCGCGGCCGCGGCGCAACCGTTACAGCTCGGACCGCACCGGTGCACGCTGGGCGCCAGCATCGGAATCGCGCTCTATCCGCAGGACGGCAGCGACACCCGCACGCTGCTAAGGCATGCCGATGGCGCCATGTATCGCGCCAAGGCGGCCGGACGCAACACCTACCGCTTTCATGCCGACGAATCGGCCGCCACAGTTACACAGGGCGGATAAAAGAAAAGGCCCGGACACAAGTCCGGGCCCCCGACATGCATGCCTGCGAACCTGTCGCAGGCGCACGCCTTACTGCTGTTGCTGCTGCTCCTGTGCGGCGCTGCTGTCTTCGGCGGCTGCTGCCGCCTTCATCGACAGCTTCAAACGGCCGCGCTCGTCGATTTCCAGCACCTTCACGCGCACCTGCTGCCCCTCCTTCAGGTAGTCGGACACGGCATTGACGCGCTCGTTGGCGATCTGGCTGATGTGCAGCAGGCCGTCGCGGCCCGGCAGTACCTGCACGATGGCGCCGAAGTCGAGCAGCTTGAGTACGGTGCCGTCATAGGTCTTGCCGATCTCGGCGGTCGCAGTCAGCTCCTCGATGCGGCGCTTGGCCTCCTCGCCGGCAGCCGAATCGACCGAAGCAATGGTCACGATGCCCTCGTCGGTAATGTCGATCTGCGTGCCGGTTTCCTCGGTCAGCGCGCGGATCACGGCGCCCCCCTTGCCGATCACGTCGCGGATCTTCTCGGGATTGATCTTCATCGTGATCAGTCGCGGCGCAAACGTCGACAGCTCGGTGCGGCCATGCGGCATCGCTTCCTGCATCTTGGCCAGGATATGCATGCGCGCTTCCTTGGCCTGCGCCAGCGCCACCTGCATGATTTCCTTCGTGATGCCCTGGATCTTGATGTCCATCTGCAGCGCGGTCACGCCGCCGGCGGTGCCCGCCACCTTGAAATCCATGTCGCCCAAGTGGTCCTCGTCGCCGAGGATGTCGGTCAGCACCGCAAACTTGTTGCCTTCCTTGATCAGGCCCATCGCGATACCGGCCACGTGCGCCTTCAGGGGTACGCCGGCATCCATCAACGCCAGGCAGCCGCCGCAGACGGACGCCATCGACGAAGAACCGTTCGATTCGGTGATTTCCGAAACCACGCGCATCGAATAGCTGAACTCTTCCTGCGATGGCAGCACGGCGGCCAGCGCGCGCTTGGCCAGACGGCCATGGCCGATCTCACGACGCTTCGGCGTGCCGACGCGGCCGGTCTCGCCGGTGGCGAACGGCGGCATGTTGTAGTGCAGCATGAAGCGGTCGGAGTATTCACCCATCAACGCGTCGATCTTCTGCTCGTCACGCGCGGTGCCCAGGGTGGCGATCACCAGCGCCTGGGTTTCGCCGCGGGTGAACAGCGCCGAACCATGGGTACGCGGCAGTACGCTGTTGCGGATCGAGATCGGGCGCACGGTGCGCGTGTCGCGGCCGTCGATGCGCGGCTCGCCGTCGAGGATCTGCGAGCGCACGATCTTCGCTTCCAGGTCGAACAGGATGTTGCCGACCTCGACCGCGTCCGGCACCTGCGTGCCTGCCGCTGCCGCCGCCTCTGCCAGCGCCGCGTTGACTTCGGCACTTACCGTCTTGAGCTTGGCAGTGCGCGCCTGCTTGTCCCGGACCTGATACGCCTCGCGCAGTTTGGCCTCGGCCAGTTCGGTCACCTTGGCGATCAAGGCTTCGTTCTTCGGCGGCGGCGCCCACTCGACTTCCGGTTTGCCGCCATCGCGCACCAGGTCGTGGATGGCGTCGATCACGGCCTTCATCTGCTCGTGGCCGAAAACGACTGCGCCGAGCATGATTTCCTCAGGCAGCTCCTGCGCCTCGGATTCGACCATCAATACAGCCTGCTCCGTGCCGGCGACCACCAGGTCCATCTGCGAACGCGCCATCTGCGACACGGTCGGGTTCAGCACGTACTGGCCGTCGACATAACCGACGCGGGCCGCGCCGAGCGGGCCGTTGAACGGAATGCCGGCTACCGAAATCGCGGCCGACGCGCCGATCATCGCGGCGATGTCGGGATCGATCTCCGGGTTCACCGACAGCACATGGACGATTACCTGGACTTCGTTCAGGTAGCCCTCCGGAAACAGCGGACGAATCGGACGGTCGATCAGGCGCGACGTCAAGGTTTCCTTTTCGGAAGGACGGCCTTCACGCTTGAAGAACCCGCCCGGAATGCGCCCGGCGGCATAGCTCTTCTCGACATAGTCGACGGTCAACGGGAAGAAATCCTGGCCCGGTTTGGCTTCCTTCCTGGCCACCACGGTCGCCAGCACGACGGTATCTTCGATCGACACCATGACGGCGCCGGACGATTGACGGGCGATTTCGCCGGTCTCCAGCGTCACGGTATGCTGGCCGTACTGGAAGGTCTTGGTAACTTTATTGAACACGGTGTTTCCTTTCTGTTTTTTGCCGACAGGTTTTCAGGCGCTGTCGTTCGCCTCACCACGGTTGATGCCCTTCGGACGGCATCACGATTACTGTCATGCGCATCGCACGCCAAGCGCCAAATGACAAAATGCCCGCATCAGCTAACTGACGCAGGCATTTCCGTATGATCAGCGCAATCAGGCAACGGCTTGCGACTTACTTGCGCAGACCGAGCTTCTCGATCAGGGCGCGGTAGCGGTTTGCATCCTTGCCCTTCAGGTAAGCCAGCAGGCTCTTGCGGCGGTTCACCATCTTGATCAGGCCACGGCGGGAGTGGTGATCCTTGGCGTGGGCCTTGAAGTGACCGTTCAACTCGTTGATACGGGCAGTCAGCAGAGCAACCTGGACTTCCGGAGAACCGGTATCGTTGGCGCTGCGTGCGTTGTCGGCGATGATCGCCGCCTTGTTGATGTTTTCTACGGACATGAAATACCTCTTACTGGCGATGCACAGAGTCGCAACCCCAAGCATCGTGAACGATTGACAAAAAAACCTGGTCGAATCCGACCAAGACGCGCAGTATATCGGAAATCCCCGCTGCTTCAAATACTTGCAACACAATGCAGGCTTTGACAAGCCTGCCTGGGAGCATCCCTTGAATATCGTCAGCGCTCTAGCCCGAGTGTTTACCGCAGCCGCCCTGATCGGTGCGACCGCCTGCAGCACGCTGCTGCGCGAACCGATCGCCGTCGGCGACACCGAAGCCGAGGTGCTCGCAAAATGGGGGCAGCCGGCCGGGCGTTACCGGGCGGAGGGCATCGACAATCTGGCCTATCCGGAAGGATCGTTCGGGCAACGCACCTACATGGTCCGCATCGGCCCGGACGGCCATGTGATATCCGCGGAGCAGGTGTTGACGGACGAAAAGTTCTCCACCGTCACGATCGGCAAGACGACCCAGGATGAAATCCTGCGCACATTCGGCCCGCCGTATGAAACCTCGTATCTTCCGTTGAAGGATTACGAAGTCTGGACTTATGCCTACAAGGAGTCCGGTGTGTGGGACTCGCTGATGCATGTCCACTTCGACCGCTCCGGCATAGTCCGGATGATGTTGCGCACCCCCGATCCGCGCTACGAAGAAGGGCGACTGCCCTTCCGATAGCCGCCACTACAGTTGCGGATTGAGCTTTTCCGACTTCGAGTGCAGCTTGTTCAGAGCCGACAGATAGGCCTTGGCGGCTGCGACGACGATATCCGGATCGGCGCCCACGCCGTTGACAATGCGCCCTGACTTGGACAACCGCATCGTCACCTCGCCCTGCGCCTGGGTACCGGTCGTGATCGCATTGACGGAAAACAGCAACAGCTCTGCGCCGCTCCTGACCTCGGCCTCGATCGCGTTCACGGTGGCGTCGACGGGACCGTTGCCCTTTCCGCTGCACCGCAGTTCCTGACCGGCGACGGAAAATACCACCTCGGCCTGCGGCATTTCTCCCGTTTCCGAACGCTGGGAAAGCGAAACGAACCGGTAGTGTTCGTTTTCGTGCGCCTGCTGCTCGTCCGCCACCAGCGCGATGATGTCCTCATCGAAAATGTCGGCCTTGCGGTCTGCCAGCTCCTTGAAGCGTGCAAATGCGGCATTGACCTCGGCCTCGGAATCGAGCGCGATGCCGAGCTCTTCCAGGCGCTGCTTGAATGCGTTGCGGCCGGACAGCTTACCGAGCACGATCTTGTTCGCGGTCCAGCCCACATCCTCGGCGCGCATGATTTCGTAGGTGTCGCGTGCCTTGAGCACGCCGTCCTGGTGGATGCCGGAAGCATGCGCGAAGGCATTGGCGCCGACCACGGCCTTGTTCGGCTGCACCGCGAAGCCGGTGATCTGGGACACCAGCTTCGAGGCTGGCACGATCTGCGTGGTATCGATGCCGACGTCGAGGTTGAAATAGTCCTTGCGCGTCTTGACCGCCATCACGATTTCTTCCAGCGCGGTGTTGCCGGCCCGCTCTCCGAGCCCGTTGATCGTGCACTCGACCTGGCGTGCGCCGCCGATCTTCACGCCGGCGAGCGAATTGGCGACCGCCATGCCGAGGTCGTTGTGACAGTGCACCGACCATACCGCCTTGTCGGAGTTCGGAATGCGCTCGCGCAGCGTCTTGATCATGTTGCCGTAGAGCTCCGGGATGCCGTAGCCCACGGTGTCGGCAAAATTGATCGTAGTTGCGCCTTCGGCGATCACCGCCTCGATCACCCGGCACAGAAAATCGATGTCCGACCGGCTGCCGTCTTCCGGGCTGAACTCGACATCGTCGGTGAACTGGCGCGCGAAGCGCACCGCCAGCCGGGCCTGCTCGAACACCTGGTCCGGCGTCATGCGCAGCTTCTTTTCCATGTGCAGCGGCGACGTGGCGATGAAGGTATGGATGCGCTTGCGCGGCGCGGCGGCGAGGGCTTCGGCCGCGCGTGCAATGTCACGGTCGTTGGCACGCGACAGCGAGCAGACGGTCGAATCCTTGATCATGCCGGCGATCGTCGAGATCGCGTCGAAATCCCCCGGGGAAGCAGCTGCAAAACCGGCTTCGATCACATCCACCTTCAGCCGCTCCAGTTGCCGCGCGATGCGAATCTTTTCTTCCTTGGTCATCGAGGCGCCGGGCGATTGTTCGCCATCGCGCAAGGTGGTGTCGAATATGATCAGTTTGTCGGCCATGGTGCTGCACTCCTGAGGAAAATACGCGTAAGCGTGGAACGGTTCTTCGCCTGCCCTTGCATCATTGGCATGAGCATGTCACTGCACGGATTGTGGGGGAATGGAATCTAGCGCGCGTTAACGCACTAGTAGGAACAGCGATAGCAGCAGGCCGGATCGGCTGCCGCAGAAGGAGGGAAACGCGAAAATGTCAAAAACGCGAGGCATGCCGCGGAATATAAGCGCAAATACGAAAAAGCGCAACAAATGCACCCGCCCGGGCGGCATCAATACCGTCGGTCATGTCCGTCGTCCTCATGCTCGCTGGTCTGCACGATGCTCACCGGCCTGCCCTTCATCATGCGCCAGAAGAAGATCACGTAGCCGGAAAGCCCATACAGCACGAACAGGCCGAACAGCACCTTCGGCGTATCGAGGGAAATCAGCACGTAGGCGAGCGCCACGAGGAAGATGGCGATAAAGGGAACCGACTTGCGGAAATTGACTTCCTTGAAGCTGTAGAACGGCGCATTGGTCACCATCGACAGTCCCGCGAACAAGGTGATCGCCCAGGCGAACCAGCTCAGTTCCGGCCCGCTGAAGCCGATGTCGTCCATCAACCAGACGAAGCCGGTCACCAGCGCGGCCGCGGCCGGGCTCGGCAGTCCCTGGAAATAGCGCTTGTCGACCACGCCGATATTCGTATTGAAACGAGCCAGCCGCAGCGCAGCCCCCGCGCAATAGACGAAGGCTGCCAGCCAGCCGAGCTTGCCCAGGCCGCGCAGCGACCATTCATAGACGACCAGCGCCGGCGCCGCGCCGAAGGAAAGCATGTCGGACAGGCTGTCGTACTGCGCGCCGAATTCACTTTGCGTGTTGGTTAGGCGCGCCACCCGGCCGTCGACGGTATCGAGCAGCATCGCGGCGAAGATCGCCACGGCCGCCAGATCGAAACGCAGGTTCATCGCCATGACGATCGCGTAGAAACCGCCGAACATGTTGGCGGTCGTAAACGCGTTCGGCAGCAGGTAGATGCCGCGACGGGGTGCACTCGGCGCACCGCCTGCGCGGTCTTCGCCCACCGGTCGCCGGCCCAGGCGCCCGATGCGGGAGAAAGGCGCGTTACTGCTCTTAGCCTTGCGGCGATTGAAAGTTGCCATTCCGAATCCGTTTCGTCCAGATCAAGATAAGAGCCGCCTGTGACCGAAATTGTTTCCGTCGCAACGCTGTTCGCCCTCATCCTTCAAAGCGTGGCTATTCTAGACGAGCGGGAAACAAATGTAACGCCGAGGCAACACCGTCAGCGGAAACGCGCGCGGCCGACCACGCGCATGCTCAACGTCGTCTCGCCCGGTTCGAAGCTCGGCTCCGCGATATTGCCCGCGTCCATCGCCTTGGCGCTCATCATGGTCATGCGCTGCATGCCTTCCGTCTGCGGCGCGTAGTTGCCGGAGCCTTCGAAATCGACCACCTCCAATTGCACATCGGCCGGACTGCGTCCCATCGCCTTCGCAATCGCGTTGACGCGCTCAACCAGGTTCGCATACGCGGCTGCGATCCGCTCCTGTTCCAGCTTTTTCTCGGTCTCTTCCTTCAACCCGAATTGCAGGCCGTTCAACGCCAGTACGCGCTGGGCAGCCACTACCGTACGCGGCAAGATGTCGAGATTCGATGTCTTCATGTCGAGGTACTGGCCGACGCGCCAACCGACGATCTGGCGCTGGACCGGCTGGCTGCGTTCAAGGGGGCGAGCCGACGTCCCCTCGTCCGCATAGATCGGATAGGTAAAGTAGCCGCGCGTCTGCAGCACGGCACCCGGGTCTTCTCGCTTGAGAATCGCGGTCCCCTCCTGCATCTTCCGGTTCACCCGGTCGACGGCCGCGCTGCGCTCCTTGTCCTGTTCCTCGACCATGAAAGTCAAGCGCGCCTCGTCGTTGGCACGGCGAACTTCGCCGAAAGCTGGAACGACGACCGTCGTGCCACTGGTTTCAAGCGGAGCCTGCACTTCGGCATCCACACCGCCTGCCATCAGCAAGCCAAAGATTAACGCAACGATTCGGGGTTTCATGAATAGCTCCAGAAAGAACACGAATGCGAGCATTGTAGCGAAGCGCATCACCAGTCCGCATGCGGGCGGTGGCCAGGGGCCCAAAAAAGGACGCGTCGAGCGACAATGCCGTTCAGTTAAGGTCTTTTTTGAGGACGCGAACGGTATACCGCTGAGGTAAGCTTTGACGGCTCGGTCGAAATGTCGACCGGGCCGTTCTTCTTTCAAACAATACAGGGAGCTTCCCGTATGCACGGGTGACGGCCCAGTGCAACTCGTACTGGATCACGTGGAAAGCGCGAACAAAGCTGATTTCGGTCGGTTCGCATTTCACGGCAAATGCGGCCTTGGCCATCTCCAGCCGAATCAGGTTGTATGCCGTCAGTGCCCCCGGGTCTCCTGATACCCCGTCCACGGTCTTGCTGCGTAAGGTGAGCGCCATGCCGAGCACGGTTTGCTTGAGCTCACGATAGCTGGTCTCAATGTGCCATCGGCGTGCGTAGCAGGCGGCAATGTCGCCAGCCTTGTAGCGCATGCGATCAATCAGAGATGTGAGCAGTATGTGCTTGCGCGCGCCTTGGTCGATCACGGTGATGGCACAGGCATGCCAGACCTCAGGTAGGCTCGGGCATTTCTTGCGAGCCTGGGGAGATGCCCGCATCGCGACTACACCGTCCTCCGCGGCTCCCTCGACGTGCTCCCATTTGGCGTTGGCCTTGGCGAGAATGACGAAATGCCGGCTGGAGCCGGCGCTGGTCAAGCTGCACAAGATCTCGGCAGACAAGACGCCCTTGTGAATCATCCGGTATGGATGCCAGCAACGCTTTGGCGTAGAGCATTTCATTGACGTCAGAGGGGGCCAGCAGGTGGGTTGGCACGGCGGTTAGCGTCACCCCTCGCACCTGCGGATAGCTGGAAACGCGGTTGCTGGGATAAACCTGGGCACCAAAATGCGCGCGATCGCGGGCGTGTCGGTCGTCTTGAGCGTCGTGCCTCCATCGCAAACAAGCTCAACCCCTTGAAAAGGGATTGCTTGCGATCTTGCTCCGTCCACGCCCGTGCCGAGACTTCGAAGAGCGCCTTTAACGGTTCAGGACCGAGCCGTTTTCGTGCTTGTACGACTGCGCTCTTGCTGACGAAGGGAACCTGCAAGTCCGGGAGTGCCAGGTCGAGATCGTCAACGACTTCGCTGATCGACTGATGACGGTACAGCGCCAACGCCACCACCAGCCATACGACTTGTTCCCCTGGCAAACGCCGTTCCCGGATACTCGCCTTGCGGTGGAAGCAACCGCCTGCTCAATCCACTCATACGGCAAATGCTGGCCCAGTCGCTCCCAATCGGGCTTCTCGGCTGCATCAACCAGAAAATGAATGCGCCATCGAACCTCGCGACGCAGGTTAACAGCCCGCTCAACGTTTACAACACCTCAAAGAAAAATGCCGTTCAGCTCTTAACTGAACGGCATTACGCGTCGAGTACAGCCTTTTTTATGCGAAAACGAAAGAACTCAGTTCTTGGTCTGGTCGACCAGCTTGTTCTTCTTAATCCAGGGCATCATCGCACGCAGCTTTTCGCCAACCTGCTCGATCTGATGCTCGGAAGTCAGGCGACGACGGGAAATCAGGGTCGGGGCGCCGGCCTTGTTTTCCAGGATGAAGCTCTTCGCGTATTCGCCGGTCTGGATGTCCTTCAGGCACTGGCGCATCGCGTTCTTGGTCTCTTCGGTCACGACGCGCGGGCCGGTGACGTACTCGCCGTACTCGGCGTTGTTCGAGATCGAGTAGTTCATGTTGCCGATGCCGCCTTCGTAGATCAGATCGACGATCAGCTTCAGTTCGTGCAGGCACTCGAAGTAGGCCATTTCCGGCGCATAGCCGGCTTCGACCAGGGTTTCGAAACCGGCCTTGATCAGCTCGACCGTACCGCCGCACAGAACGGCCTGCTCGCCGAACAGGTCGGTCTCGGTCTCTTCGCGGAAGTTGGTTTCGATGATGCCGGCGCGGCCGCCGCCGTTGGCCATCGCATAAGACAGGGCGATGTCACGGGCGGAGCCGGACTTGTCCTGGTACACGGCGATCAGGTGCGGTACGCCGCCGCCCTGGGTGTAGGTGCCGCGCACGGTATGGCCCGGCGCCTTCGGGGCGATCATGATCACGTCGAGGTCGGCGCGCGGCACGACCTGGCCGTAGTGGACGTTGAAGCCGTGCGCGAACGCGAGCACCGCGCCCTGCTTGATGTTCGGCTCGACGTTTTCCTTGTACACCTGGGCGATGTTCTCGTCCGGCAGCAGGATCATCACGACGTCGGCCTGCTTGACCGCATCGTTGACTTCCATGACGTTCAGACCGGCGTTCTTGGCCTTCTCCCAGGAAGCGCCGCCGCGGCGCAATGCGACCGTGACCTTGCAGCCGGAGTCGTTCAGGTTCAGCGCGTGGGCATGGCCCTGCGAACCGTAGCCGATGATGGTGACGTTCTTGCCCTTGATGAGGGACAGGTCGCAATCTTTGTCGTAGAAAACTTTCATGATCTTCCTAGCTAGGTGATTGATTGTGCTTGTTGATTAGATTTTGAGAACGCGCTCGCCCCGGCCGATGCCGGAGCCGCCGGTACGGACGGTTTCCAGGATCGCGCTGCGGTCGATCGATTCGATGAAGGCATCGAGCTTCGATTTGTTTCCGGTCAGCTCGATCGTGTACGTCTTTTCAGTGACGTCGATGATGCGGCCGCGGAAGATGTCCGCGGTGCGCTTCATTTCCTCGCGCTCCTTGCCGACCGCACGCACCTTGATCAGCATGAGCTCGCGCTCGATGTGCGCGCCTTCGGTCAGGTCCACGACCTTGACCACTTCGATCAGGCGGTTCAGGTGCTTGGTGATCTGCTCGATCACGTCGTCCGAGCCGGAGGTGACGACGGTCATGCGCGACAGCGTCGCATCCTCGGTCGGGGCGACCGTCAGCGTTTCGATGTTGTAGCCGCGCGCGGAGAACAGGCCGACCACGCGCGACAGCGCGCCCGCTTCGTTTTCGAGCAATACGGAGATGATGTGGCGCATGATTACAGATCCTCCGAACCGAGCAGCATTTCAGTCAAGCCCTTGCCCGCCTTGACCATCGGCCAGACGTTTTCGGTTTGATCTGTAATGAAGTTCATGAACACCAGGCGATCCTTCATGCCGAAGGCTTCCTTCAGCGCGCCTTCGACGTCGGCCGGGTTCTCGATCCGCATGCCGACGTGGCCGTACGATTCGGCCAGCTTGTTGAAGTCCGGCAGCGAATCCATGTAGGACTCGGAGTAGCGCGAGCCGTAGTCGATCTGCTGCCATTGGCGCACCATGCCGAGGAAGCGATTGTTCAGCAGGATGATCTTCGGCGTCAGGTGGTACTGCTTGCAGGTGGCGAGTTCCTGGATGCACATCTGGATCGAGGCTTCGCCGGTGATGCAGGCAACCGTTGCATCCGGGTTCGCCATCTGCACGCCCATCGCATACGGCAGGCCGACGCCCATCGTGCCCAGGCCGCCGGAGTTGACCCAGCGGCGCGGCTTGTCGAAGCCGTAGTACTGCGCGGCCCACATCTGATGCTGGCCGACGTCGGAGGTGATGAAGGCGTCGCCGCCGGTCACCTGCCACAGCTTCTCGATCACTTCCTGCGGCTTGATGACCTCGTTCGAGGTCGTGAACTTCAGGCACTGGCGGCCGCGCCATTCGTCGATCTGGCGCCACCATGCGGCCAGCGCCTGCGCGTTCGGCTTCGCCTCGGCGGCATCGAGCTGCGACAGCAGTTCGACCAGCACGTCCTTGACGTTGCCGACGATCGGAATGTCCACTTTCACGCGCTTGGAGATCGACGACGGATCGATGTCGATGTGAACGATCTTGCGCGGATGCGTCGCGAAGTGCTTCGGGTTGCCGATCACGCGGTCGTCGAAGCGCGCGCCGATCGCGATCAGCACGTCGCAGTGCTGCATCGCCATGTTCGCCTCATACGTGCCGTGCATGCCCGGCATGCCGACGAACCTGTCGCTCGACGCGCGATAGCCGCCCAACCCCATCAGCGTGTTGGTGCAGGGGAAGCCGAGCTTGTCGACCAGCTTGTTCAGTTCCGGCGCGGCGTTCGCGAGAATCACGCCGCCGCCGGTGTAGATCATCGGGCGCTCGGCCGACAGCAGCAGTTGCACGGCCTTGCGGATCTGGCCCGCGTGGCCCTTGTCGACCGGCTTGTAGGAGCGCATCTCGAATTCCTTCGGATACTCGAATGCGCACTTGTGCATCGTGATGTCCTTCGGGATATCGACCAGCACCGGGCCCGGGCGGCCGGTGGTGGCGATGTAGAAGGCCTTCTTCATCACGCTGGCAAGATCCTTGACATCCTTGACCAGGAAGTTGTGCTTGACGCAGGGCCGGGTGATGCCGACCGTGTCGCACTCCTGGAATGCATCCTGGCCGATCGCATTGGTCGGCACCTGGCCGGAGATCACGACCAT